>Ga0209916_1000033_pt1 | contig 369775 bp, 334 predicted proteins | sample ThiBio_1000_plan_FD_183956 | JGI IMG/M metagenome (GOLD analysis project Ga0209916, IMG submission 183956) | Wastewater bioreactor microbial communities from Cape Town, South Africa - Thiocy_solids_2 (SPAdes) | ecosystem: Engineered > Bioreactor > Thiocyanate-remediating > Anaerobic-Aerobic ... | reverse complement strand
TGGCGCGCGACATGATGGGCGGCAACGGCATCAGCGATGAGTTTGGCGTGGCGCGCCACCTGGTGAACCTGGAGGTGGTGAACACCTACGAGGGCACGCATGACATCCATGCGCTGATCCTGGGCCGGGCGATCACCGGCATCGCCGCGTTCTGAGCGCTCGACTCACTTGCCCAGCCCCTTGAACCACTGCGCCAGCATCGCCCGCTCGGCATCGGTCATCTGCGTGGCGTTGGACAGCGGCATCTGCTTGGTCACCACCACCTGCTGGTAGATGTCGGGCGCGTGGGCCTTGACCTGGTCCTCGGAGTCGAAGCGCAAGCCTTTCTGCTGCACCTCGGCGCCGTGGCACAGGTAGCAGCGTTGCTCCAGCACCGGCTTGAGCTGGGCGTAATCCACCGCCTGCGGGACGCCGGCAACAGGTGCCACCGGGGCGGGCTTGATCCACGCGATCAGGCCCAGCAGCACCACCACGCCGATGGCGGCAAAGGGCCAGGGGTTGGCGGCGCGGCCCAGCTTCCAGCCATGGCGCTGCACGAAGAATTGCCGGATCAGCGCGCCCGCCAGCATCAGCAGGAGCAGCAGCACCCAGCGGTGCTCGCTCGAATAGACGAAGGTGTAGTGGTTGCTGAGCATCGCGATCAGCACCGGCAGCGTGAAATAGGTGTTGTGCACGCTGCGCTGCTTGGCGCGCTTGCCGTAGATGGCGTAGTCGGCGGCGATGTAAGGCTGGCCGCTGGTCATGGCCGCCACCACCTTGCGCTGGCCGGGGATGATGACGAAGAAGACGTTGGCGCTCATCGCCGTCGCCATCGAAGCACCGACCAGGAGAAAGGCCGCGCGGCCCGAGAAGAAGTGAAAGGCGATCCAGGACGTGATGGTGATGGTCAGGATCACCAGCAGGCCGACCACGCGGTCGCCATGCTTGCCCTTGCCGAAGACATGGCAGACGGCGTCGTAGATGAACCAGAACGCGGCGATGAAGGCCACCGCACCTATACCGGCGGCGGTGCCCGACCAGTCGTAGACCTGCCTGTCGACCAGGAAGATGCCGGCATTCCACAGGTAGAGCACGCAGAACAGCAGAAAGCCGGAAATCCAGGTCCAGTAGCTTTCCCAGTAGAACCAGTGCAGATGGCTGTCGATGCCGCCCTTGGGCGAGACCATGTACTTCTGCGCGTGGTAAAAGCCGCCGCCGTGCACCGACCAGATCGCGCCATCCACGCCCTTGGCCTTGAGGTCCTCGGCGGTCGGCGCAAGCAGGCTGCTGTCCAGAAAAACGAAGTAGAACGACGAGCCTATCCATGCGATCGCGGTGATCACATGCAGCCAGCGCACCAGCAGGTTGGCCCAGTCCAGAAGATATGCATCCATGGTGAAGTCTCCGGCTGCTCACCACTGCGGGCGCTCTGAGCAGATGTGATTGGGCCGCGCTCGGGGTTCATCGTTTCCCGGCACCGCTGCGACCAGATTTGTAGACTTAAATTGTATACACGTTTGGTTGCCACGCCAGAGGGCTAACCCGCATCAGCCACCCGCATCAGCAATTGCGCCGCCACCGCCACGGCGATGACCTCCGGGTCCTTGCCATTGACGCCGGGCACGCCGATGGGGCAGGTGATGTGCGCCAAATCATTCTCGCCATAGCCGCGCGCCTCCAGCCGGTGGCGAAACGTCGCCCACTTGGTCTTGCTGCCGATCAGGCCGATGAAGGGCAGGTCGGCCTGCTTGCGCTGGCGCTTGAGCAATTCGGCCACGATGTCCAGATCCTCGGCGTGGCTGAAGCTCATGATGAGCACCATCGAGCCCGGCGCGATGTCGGCCACGGCCGACTGCACCGGAGCCGAATGCTCGCACTGCACCTTGCTGGAGAGGCCCGCGGGAAAGATCTCGTCGCGGCTGTCCACCCAGTGGATGGCAAACGGCAGCGGCGCGAGCACCCGCACCAGCGCACGGCCCACATGCCCGCCGCCGAACAGCACCAGCCGGTGCAGATCGGGCGCAAGGCGCTGGCGCACCGCTTGCACATCCCGCGGCCCCAGGCATTCAAAGCGCAGAAACACCACGCCGCCGCAGCACTGGCCCAGGCTGGGCCCCAGCGCCTTGCGCAGCACGGGTTCGCCGACGCCAGCGTCTGCCGCGCAGGCCTTGAGGCGCTCATGCGCCTCGTGCATCGCCTGCCATTCCAGGTGCCCGCCACCGATGGAGCCTATGAGTTCGCCAGGCGCGGCCAGCGCAATCGCCATCCACGCACCCTGCTCGCGCGGCGTGGATCCCTGGACCTTGTCCACGGTGACCAGGCACACCGGTCCCACGCGCATGGCGGCCAGCAGCTGCTCCAGCGGCGTGGGCATGGCGTTCAGGATCCGCGGTAGGTGGAATAGCTCCAGGGACTGACGAGCAGCGGCACGTGGTAGTGCTGATCGGCATGGGCAATGCCGAAGTCCAGGCTCACGCGGTTCAGGAAGTTGGGCTCGGGCAGCGGCACGCCCCTGGCCTTGAAATAGGCCGCCACGTCGAACGTCAGCCGGTAGGTGCCGGTGCGCAGGTTCGCGGTATCGAACAGCGGCGCGTCGGTGCGCCCGTCGTGGTTCAGCGTCAGGCGCTTGAGTTCGGTCGCCTGCTCGCCCTCCGTGGCGTACAGCGTGACCTGCATGCCTGCGGCCGGGCAGCCGTGCATCGTGTCGAGAACGTGGGTGCTCAGGCCCATGGTATGCCTCCGTGTGGGTGTTCAGGCCAAAGTGTATACACTTTTTGTACTCTTTATCGACTATGCTGGATTGGTTACCCTCAACGGTCCTGCATCGCTTGGAGTTTTCCATGTCCCTGCGCACCTCTGTGCTGATGGCGAGCGCCCTGCTCGCCCTGCTGGTTGCCTGCGGCAGCCCTCCGGCCACACCCGCCGGCCCACCCGCGCAGACCAGCGCCGCGCAGCAGGCCGCCGCGGCCTACGACTTCGACATGGACGTGTTCCACCCGGTGGTGGCGCGCCATGGCATGGTCGCCAGCGAGCAGGCGCTGGCCACGCGCATCGGGCTCGACATCCTGAAGAGCGGCGGCAACGCGGTGGATGCGGCGGTTGCCGTCGGCTTCGCGCTGGCCGTGGCCCTGCCCAACGCCGGCAACCTCGGCGGCGGCGGCTTCATGGTGGTGCACGATGCCAGGAGCGGGCGCGACGTGGCGCTGGATTTCCGCGAAACGGCGCCCCGCGGCGCCCACCGCACCATGTACCTGGACGACAAGGACAAGGTCGTCAACGGCAAGTCGCTGTACACGCACTACGCGGTCGGCGTTCCCGGCACCGTCGCCGGCCTGGCGCACGCGCTGCAGCAATGGGGCCAGCTGCCGCTGGCCAAGGTGATAGAGCCCGCCGCCGCGCTGGCGGAACAAGGCTACCCGGTGAGCGAAACGCTGGCCAAGGTGCTGGCGCGGGAGAAGAAAACCTTCGCCCCCTGGCCCGCCAGCCAGGCCATCTTCTGGAAGCACGGCGTGCCGATGAAGGAGGGTGATTTGCTGGTGCAGAAAGACCTGGCCGCATCGCTGCGCCTGATAGCCAAAGAAGGCGCCAAGGCCTTTTACGAGGGCGCGATCGCGCAAAAAATCGCCGCCGAAATGGCGCCGCACGCGGGCGCCATCACGCTGGCCGACCTGAAGAACTACCAAGTGGTCGAGCGCGAGCCGGTGCGCGGCAGCTACCGCGGCTACCAGATCGTGACCATGCCGCCACCCTCCTCGGGCGGCGCGCACCTGATCCAGATCCTGAACATGATGGAGCGCTGGCCGATCCAGGACTGGGGCGTGAACAGCGCCGCCACCATCCACCACATGACCGAGGCGATGAAGCTGGCCTACGCCGACCGCGCCGAGTACCTGGGCGACCCGGACTTCGTCACGGTGCCGATCAAGGGCCTGACCAGCAAGCGCTATGCCGACCAGCTGGCCGCCACCATCAACCCGGACAAGGCGCGCCCGGCAAGCGACATCCAACCCGGCAAGCCCCAGCCCTACGAGAGCGACCAGACGACGCATTTCTCGGTGGTGGATGCCGCCGGCAACGCGGTGGCCGTGACCTATACGCTGAACACCAACTTCGGCAGCGGCATCGTCGCCGGCGGCACCGGCATCCTGCTGAACAACGAAATGGACGACTTCGCCGCCAAGCCCGGCGTGGCCAACGCCTATGGGCTGGTCGGTGGCGACGCCAATGCGGTAGCGGCCGGCAAGCGCCCGCTGTCGTCGATGACGCCGACGCTGGTACTCAAGGACGGACGGGTAGCACTCGTGACCGGCAGCCCCGGCGGGCCGCGCATCATCACCACGGTGCTGGAAACCGTGGTGGACATGATCGACTTCGGCATGAACCCCGCCGAGGCCGCGGCCACGCCGCGCTTTCACCACCAGTGGATGCCCGACGAGCTGCGCCTGGAAAAAGGCTTTTCCAGGGACACGCTGGACCTGCTCGCCGCCAAGGGCCATCCCATCGCCGTCAAACCGGCGATGGGGCGCACGCAAACCATCCAGGTGCGGGGCGGCCTGCTGCTGGGAGCGTCTGATCCGCGCAACCCCGACGGCCGCACGTTCGGCTATTGACGCCAGGCGCAGGCGGGTGCAAGGAAAATACCCCGATGAACCAGGAATCGGACTTCGCCGAAACCGCCCTGCCCGTCCAGCACGAGATGGCGGCGCAGGCGGCCAGTCTGCGCCAGCAGCGGCTGGGGCAGATCCTGGTGGCGCTGATGCTCGCGTTTGCCGCGGTGATCGCCGCCAACGCCGCCAGCGGCCGCGTCAACATGAACGTCGTGCTGGAGGGCATCGCGATCGCATTTTTTGCCTTCGCCCGGCAGCGCAACCGGCGCGGCGACGTCATCGGCGCCGCCTGGATTCTGCTGGTCACGCTGATGGTGGTGCTCACCAGCCTGATGGTCTTCGGCCAGGGGCTGTACGACGAGGTGCCGATGGCCTTCCCCGGCATCCTCGTCATGGCGCTGATGTTTGCCGACGGCCGGGTTTTTTCCGCCGTGCTCGCGATCATGCTGCTGGTGATGACGGGCGTTTATGCGCTGCAGGTGACAGGCGTGCTGCCGGCGGTGCCGAGCGCGGTCGAGCCGTCGCGGCTGCTGGTGCTGGCCATCATCCTCTGCGTCACCGCGTATTTCGTGCACACCATCACCAAGGACCTGCGCCTCCTGCTGGACCAGCAGGAGGCCGACAAGCAGGCGCTTGCGCAGTCGCACCAGCAGATCGCCGAGCTGGCCTACCACGACCCGCTGACCCACCTGCCCAACCGGGCGCTGGGGCTGCAGCGGCTGCAGTTCCTGCTGGCCGAAGCCCGGCGCGGCGACCACCAGGTTGCCGTGATGTTCCTGGACCTGGACAACTTCAAGACCATCAACGATTCGCTCGGCCATGCGGCGGGAGACGAGCTGCTGCGCCAGGTCAGCCAGCGCCTGCAGGCCTGCCTGCGCACCACGGACATGGTGGCGCGGCTGTCGGGCGATGAATTTCTGCTGCTGCTGGGCGCGGTGGAGGACGAACGCGCCATCACCACCATGGCCAGCAAAGTCATGGAGCAGCTGGCTCCGGCCTTCAATCTGCAGGGCATGGAGGTGCATGCCAGCGGCTCGCTGGGCATCAGCGTGTCGCCGCGCGACGGCGATGCCCTGGAGACTCTGCTCAAGCACGCCGACCTCGCCATGTACCAGGCCAAGGCGGCGGGGCGCAACACCTTTCGCTTCTTTGATGAGAGCATGAACGCCAACATGCTGGCGCATCTGCAGCTGGTGAATGCGCTGCGCCAGGCGCTGGCCACCGATGCGCTGCAGCTGTACTACCAGCCCCAGCTGGCACTCGCCAGCGGCCGCGTGATCGGCGCCGAGGCGTTGCTGCGCTGGCACCATCCGGAGCTGGGCTGGGTGCCGCCCAACGAATTCATTCCGGTGGCGGAAAGCAGCGGCCTGATCCACGATCTGGGCACCTGGGTGCTCTACCGCGCCTGCCGGGATGCGCGCGCCTTTCGCATCCAGGGGCTGACCGATCTCACGGTGGCGGTGAATGTCTCGCCGCTGCAGTTTCGCCGCGGCAACCTGAAGGAGCTCGTCGCGCAGGCGCTGGCCGCCCACGCCCTGCCACCAAACGCGCTGGAGCTGGAGATCACCGAATCCGTGCTGATCGACGACCGCCAGCGCCCCAACGAGATGCTGGACAGCCTGCACGGGCTGGGCGTGCGCATCGCCATCGACGATTTCGGCACCGGCTATTCCAACCTCAGCTACCTGCAGCGCTACCCGCTGCACCGGCTCAAGATCGACCGCTCCTTCACCAGCCAGGTCACCAGCAGCCCGCAGGCGGCGGGCATCGTGCAGGCCATCATCGAGATGGGGCACTGCCTGCGCCTGCAGCTCGTTGCCGAAGGGGTGGAGGACATGGCCACGCTGACGCGCCTGCGCAATGCCGGCTGCGAATTCGGCCAGGGCTTTCACTGGTCGCCGGCCATCCCGGCGGAGCAGTTCATCGCCTTTGCACGCCAGAGCGGGAAGGGGTGAGGGGTGAGCGTTTGACCCACTGGCAGTTCACGCTGAACGCTCAACGCTGAACCTCAAGGCGTTGCTATTAACCGACACCACGCCCACGCGAGCGGCGGTAAGGTCCGCGTCATGCAAACGCTCTGGGATATTTCACCGCCGGTCCACGCCGGCTCGCCCGTCTTTCCCGGCGACACCGCCTACCAGCAGGCATGGACCGCGCAGCTCGCGCCCGGCTGCCCGGTCAACGTCAGCCGCATCACGCTCTCACCGCATGTCGGCGCGCATGCCGACGCGCCGCTGCACTACGACCCGGCAGGCCAGGCCGTCGGCGCGCTCGATCTCGCGCCCTTCCTCGGCCCCTGCCGCGTGGTGCATGCCGTCGGCGTGCGTCCGCTCATCTTGTGGGAGCATCTGGCACATGCCGTGCAAGCGCTGCCGCCGCGTTTGCTGGTCAGAACGTACGCGCGGATGCCCGTCGACCGCTGGGATGGCGCGCTCACCGCCTTCGCCCCCAAGACCGTGGAGCGCCTGGCCGATCTGGGCGTTCTGCTGATCGGCATCGACAGCGCCAGCATAGACCCGGCCGACAGCAAGCCGCTGGCAAGCCACCAGGTCATCCGCCGCCGCGGCCTGCGCGTGCTGGAGAACCTGGTGCTCGATGACGTGCCCGAGGGCGACTACGAGCTGATTGCGCTACCGCTCAAGCTGACCACCGCCGATGCCTCGCCGGTGCGTGCGGTGCTGCGCTCCCTCGCCCCAGGCTGATTCAAGCAAAAACCGGCTCCAGCGCATGACAGGCAAGCGCTGGCAGCTATCACTGAAAGAGCAAAATGACCTCCACCACCCCCACCATGGCACGCTGCCAGGCGCTGGACGCCGCCGACCCGCTGCGCCCGCTGCGCGATCTTTTCACCCTGCCCGAAGGCATGATCTACCTGGACGGCAATTCACTCGGCGCCCTGCCCCGCGCCGTGCCCGAGCGCGTGGCCCAGGTGGTGGCGCGGCAGTGGGGGCAGGACCTGATAGGCAGCTGGAACAGCGCGGGCTGGTTCGCCCTGCCCCGGCGCGTGGGCGACCGCATCGCGCCGCTGATAGGCGCCGGGCCGGGCGAGGTGGTGGCCAGCGACACCACGTCGGTGAACCTCTACAAGGCGCTGTCGGCCGCGCTCTCGATCGCGCAGGCAAACGACGCAGCCCGCCGCGTGGTGGTGAGCGAGCGCAGCAACTTCCCGACCGACCTCTACATCGCCGAGGCGCTGTGCCGCGAACGCGGCTGCCAGCTGCGCCTGATCGAAGCGCACGAGCTGCAGGCCAGCCTGCAGCCCGATGTGGCCGTGCTGCTGCTCTCGCAGGTGAACTACCGCACCGGCGCGCTGCACGACATGGCGCGGGTGACGGCTGCCGCGCATGCCGCGGGCGTGCTCACGCTCTGGGATCTGTGCCACAGCGCGGGCGCGCTGCCGATTGGCCTTGCCGCCGCCGATGCCGACTTCGCGGTGGGCTGCACCTACAAATACCTCAATGGCGGCCCCGGCGCGCCGGCCTTCGTCTGGGTGCACCCGCGCCACGTGGCGCGCTGCTGGCAGCCGCTGGCGGGCTGGTGGGGGCATGCGCAGCCGTTTGCCTTCACGCCCGAATACGAACCCGCCATGGACATCACGCGCTACCAGTGCGGCACGCAGCCCATCCTGAGCCTGGCGGCGCTGGATGCGGCGCTGGACGTGTTCGACGCGGCCGAAAAACTCGGCGGCATGGCGGCGCTGCGCGCCAAATCGCTGCAGCTCACCGATCTGTTCATCGCGGCGGTGGCGGCCGAATGCCCCGGCCAGTTCGACCTGGTCACGCCGCGCGCGCACGCCGAGCGCGGCTCGCAGGTCTGCCTCACGCCCACCAGCCAACTGCCCGCGGGCTGCGCCTACGCCATCGTGCAGGCGCTGATCGCGCGCGGCGTAATCGGCGACTTCCGCGCCGGCGACGCGCGGCAGGCCGACATCCTGCGCTTTGGCTTCACGCCGCTGTACCTCAGCCACCAGGAGGTGCTGCAGGCCGCGCACCATCTGCGCGACGTGCTGTCAACCAAGGAATACACCCAGCCCCGGTTCAACCAGCGCCACGCGGTGACGTGACGCGCGGGGCCAGGGCTTTTTGCAAAGGAGAACGATCCATGTCCGACCCATCCACCGAATCCATCGTGCGCGAGGAACACGCGCAGCTCGACTACGCGCACAGCATGAGCTATGGCGACTACCTGCACATCGACCAGGTGCTCTCGGCCCAGCACCCGCTGTCGCCCGCGCACGACGAGATGCTGTTCATCATCCAGCACCAGACCAGCGAACTCTGGATGAAGCTGATGCTGACCGAGATCGGCGCCGCGCTGGCCGACATCCGCGCCGACCACCTGCCGCCCGCGTTCAAGAAGCTGGCGCGCGCCAGCCGCATCTTCGAGCAGCTGGTCAGCGCCTGGGACGTGCTGGCCACCATGACGCCGCCCGAGTACAGCGCCATCCGCCCCTACCTGGGGCCGTCCAGCGGCTTTCAGAGCTACCAGTACCGCTGCATCGAATTCGCGCTGGGCAACAAGAACGCGGCCATGCTCAAGGTGCACGCGCACAAGCCCGAGCGGCTGGCGCTGGTGAAAAGCTATTTCGACGCGCCCTCGCTCTACGACGAGGCGCTGCGCCTGATGGCGCGCCGCGGCCTGCCCCTGCCCGCCGACTGTCTGGAGCGCGACTGGAACCAGCCCTACAGCGCCAGCGATGCCGTCGAGGCCGCCTGGCTCACGGTGTACCGCGAACCGGAAAAATACTGGGACCTGTACCAGCTGGGCGAAAAACTGACCGACCTGGAAGACGCCTTCCGCGTCTGGCGCTTCAAGCACGTCACCACGGTGGAGCGCATCATCGGTTTCAAGCGCGGCACCGGCGGCACCAGCGGCGTGGGCTATCTGCGCAAGATGCTGGACGTGGTGCTGTTCCCCGAGCTGTGGCGCCTGCGCACCGACCTGTGATGCCGCCTCCGGCGGCCCCGGGCGCAAGGCCCGCGAGGTCGTCGACAAAAAGTGTATGCAATTTTTGTGTCCGAGCGGTATCATCCGCTCCATGGACACAAGCGCACCCACCTCGGCGACGGACACCATCGTCGAACACCTGACCCGGGCCATCGTCGAACACCGGCTGCTGCCCGGCACCAAGCTGGCGGAGCAAAAGCTCGCCGACCACTTCGGCGTCTCGCGCACGCTGGTGCGCCAGGCGCTGTTCCAGCTGGCGCAAAACCGCCTGATCCGCCAGGAACCGGCGCGCGGCGCCTTCGTGGCCACGCCCTCGGTCGAAGAAGCGCGCCAGGTGTTTGCCGTGCGCCGCATGCTGGAGCTGGCCACCGTGCGCGAATTCATCGCCAGCAGCACGCCCATGCGCATCAAGCTCTTGAGAAAGCACATGGACGCCGAGCGCAAGGCCATGCTGGAGCCCGATGTCGGCCGGCGCACCGAGCTGCTGGGCGATTTCCACGTGCAGATCGCCTCCCTCATGGGCAACGAGGTGCTGGCCCAGCTGCTGGGCGACCTGATCTCGCGCTGCGCCCTGATCACGCTGATGTACCAGACCACCACCGCCGCCGAGCACTCGCACGACGAGCACGAGGGCATCTTCGACGCCATCGTCGCCGGCGACGAAGCCGCCGCCGTGCAGCTGATGCAGGAGCACCTGGACAACGTCGAGGCCGGGCTGATGTTCGACCGCAGCGTCCCCACCAACGATTTATCCATGGCCCTTTCGGGCAGCAACTGATGACCACGCCTTCCTTCTACGACGCCACCGCCGCCTACCCGCGCGACCTCACCGGCTACGGCCGCCACACCCCGCAGCCGCACTGGCCGGGACAGGCGCGCATCGCGGTTTCCTTCGTGCTCAATTACGAAGAGGGTGGCGAAAACTGCGTGCTGCACGGCGACGCGGGCAGTGAGCAATTCCTCTCCGAGCTCTTCAATCCCGCCGCCTACCCCACGCGGCACATGAGCATGGAGAGCATCTACGAATACGGCTCGCGCGCCGGCGTCTGGCGCATCCTGCGCGAATTTGAACGCCGCAAGCTGCCGCTCACCGTCTACGGCATCGCCACCGCACTGCAAAGAAATCGCGAGGTGGCGCAGGCGTTTGACGAACTCGGCCATGAAGTCGCCTGCCACGGCCTGCGCTGGATCCACTACCAGGACATGCCCGAGGCGCAGGAGCGCGCCCACCTGCAGCAGTGCCTGGAAATCTTCGAGCAGCTCTACGGCGGCAAGGGCGACCACGCCCAGGGCTGGTACACCGGCCGCGACAGCCCCAACACCCACCGCCTGGTGGCGGATACCGGCCGCTTCACCTACGACGCCGACTACTACGGCGACGACCTGCCCTTCTGGATGAAAGTCGCCAAGACCGACGGCTCCACGGCCCAGCAGCTCATCGTGCCCTACACGCTGGACGTGAACGACATGCGCTTTGGCCTGCCCCAGGGCTACTCGCACGCCGACCCGTTCTTTGCCTACATGCGCGATGCCTTCGACGTGCTCTACGCCGAGGGCGACCCGCAGGGCCAGAACGCGCCCAAGATGATGACCATCGGCCTGCACTGCCGCATGGTGGGGCGCCCGGGCCGCTTCATCGCGCTGCAAAAGTTTCTCGACCACATCGCGCGGCACGAGCAGGTGTGGGTGTGCCGGCGCATCGATCTGGCGCGGCACTGGCAAAGGCGGTTCCCCAAGCCAATCTAAGCCAAATCGGCCTCCAGCGCTTGATGGACAAGCGCAAGCAGCTATCAATTCAATAGGATACCCATGCCCCTGACGCTAGCCCAACTCAACGCCGCGCCGCTCGCCGAGGCCACGCAACTGCTCGATGGCATCTACGAGCATTCGCCCTGGATTGCTGAAGCGGCGCTGGCGCAGCGCCCATTCACCACCCTCGCACAGCTCAAGTGGGCGATGGTGCAGGCGCTGCAAGCCGCTGGCGTGGACGCGCAGCTCAAGCTGATCTGCGCCCACCCGGAGCTTGCCGGCAAGGCCATGGTGAGCAAGACGCTCACGGCCGAATCAACCCACGAGCAGAGCAAGGCGGGCCTGACGCATTGCACGCCGGAGGAGTTCGCGCGCATCCAGCAGCTCAACAGCGACTACAACGCGCGCTTTGGCTTCCCCTTCATCCTCGCGGTGCGCGGACCGCGCGGCACCGGCCTTGCCAAGCAGCAGATCATCAACACCTTCGCGCGGCGCCTGGTTAACCACCGCGACTTCGAGCGCGCCGAGGCGCTGCGCAACATCCACCGTATCGCCGAAATCCGCCTGAACGAAAAATTTGGCTATGAGCCATCGCTGGGAAACGACGTCTGGGACTGGCACGAGCACCTGGCCCAGCACAGCGACGCTGGCTACGCCGAGAAGGGTCAGCTCACCGTCACCTACCTCACCGATGCCCACCGCGCCTGCGCACAACGCATCAGCCACTGGATGCGCGATTGCGGTTTCGACGAGGTGGAGATCGACGCCGTGGGCAACGTGGTGGGCCGCTACAAACCCGCACAGGACGGCGGCAAATACCTGCTCACCGGCAGCCACTACGACACCGTACGCAACGGCGGCAAATACGACGGGCGTACCGGCATCTTCGTGCCCATGGCTTGCGTGCGCGAGCTGCACCGCGCGGGCCGGCGCCTGCCGTTTGGCATCGAGCTCGTCGCGTTTGCCGAAGAAGAAGGCCAGCGCTACAAGGCCACCTTCCTCGGCTCCGGCGCGCTGGTGGGCGACTTTGATCCCCACTGGCTGGAGCAGAAGGATGGGGATGGCATCACTCTGCGCGCCGCGATGGAGCATGCCGGCCTGTGCATTGCCGACATCCCCAAGCTCAAGCGCGATCCGGCGCACTACATCGGCTACATCGAGGTGCACATCGAACAGGGCCCCGTGCTCAACGAAATGTGCCTGCCACTGGCCGCCGTCACCAGCATCAACGCCAGCAGCCGCTACCAATGCGCGATCATCGGCATGGCCAGCCACGCCGGCACCACGCCGATGAACCGCCGGCGCGACGCGGCAGCCGCCGCCGCCGAACTGCTGCTCACCATGGAAGAGCGTGCCGCCAGGGATGGCGACAGCGTCGCCACCATGGGCATGCTGCAGGTGCCCGGCGGCTCGGTCAACGTGGTGCCCGGGCGCTGCGAATTCAGCCTGGACATGCGGGCCCCCCGCAACGCGCAGCGCGACGCACTCGTTGCCGACATCCTGCAAGCGATGGACGACATCTGCCAGCGCCGCGGCCTGCAGTACGTGGCCGAGCGCAGCATGCAGGCCAGCTGCGCGCCCAGCGACCCCACCCTGCAATCGCGCTGGGAGGCCGCAGTGCAATCCCTGGGACTGCCGGTGCACCGCATGCCCAGCGGCGCCGGGCACGATGCGATGAAGATCCACCAGATGCTGCCCCAGGCCATGCTCTTCGTGCGCGGCGAAAACAGCGGCATCAGCCACAACCCACTTGAATCCTCCACCGCCGACGACCTGCAGCTTGCCGCCCTGGCCTACAGCCACGTCCTGAACCAACTCGCCAAGTAAACACCCACCATGACCGCCCCCTACGAACAACTCGACGCCTGGATCGACGCCCATTTTGACGAGCAGGTGCGCTTCCTGCAGGAGCTGGTGCGCGTGCCCACCGATACCCCTCCCGGCAACAACGCCCCGCACGCCGAGCGCACGGCAGAGCTCATCGCAGCCTTCGGCTTCAAGGCCGAAAAGCACCCCGTGCCGGCCAAGGACGTGCACGACTACGGCATGCAGTCCATCACCAACCTCATCGTGCGCCGCCCCTACGGCAAGGGCGGCATCACGCTGGCGCTCAACGCCCACGGCGACGTGGTGCCGCCGGGCGAAGGCTGGCAGCACGCGCCCTACGGCGCCGAGATCGAGGACGGCAAGATGTACGGCCGCGCCACGGCCGTCAGCAAGAGCGACTTCTCCACCTTCAGCTTCGCGGTGCGCGCGCTCGAAGCCGTGGCCAAGCCGGCCAAGGGCGCCATCGAGCTGCACTTCACCTACGACGAGGAATTCGGCGGCCTGCTCGGCCCGGGTTGGCTGCTGGCGCAGGGCCTCACCAAGCCCGACCTGATGATCGCCGCCGGCTTCTCCTATGAAGTCGTCACCGCGCACAACGGCTGCCTGCAGCTGGAAGTAACGGTCAACGGCAAGATGGCACATGCCGCCGTACCGCACACCGGCGTGGACGCGCTGCAGGCGGCAGTGTTCATCATGAACGCGCTGTATGCCGAAAACACCGCCTACCAGAAGGTGCGCTCCAAGGTGAAGGGCATCAACCATCCCTACCTCAACATCGGGCGCATCGAAGGCGGCACCAACACCAACGTGATCCCCGGCAAGGTCGTGCTCAAGCTCGACCGGCGCATGATCCCCGAGGAAAACCCGGCCAAGGTCGAAGCGCGCCTGCGCAGGGTGATTGCCGACGCGACGAAGCACTTCAACCGCTGGCGCGGCGTGAAGGGCGAGAACGCCGTGCAAACCGACGTGCGCCGCATCCTGCTGGCCAATGCCATGACGCCGCTCAAGGGCAATGCGCCACTGGTGGATGCGCTGCAAAAGCACGGCAAGGCAGTGTTTGGCAAGCAGCCCGCAGCCGTCGGTACGCCGCTGTACACCGACGTGCGCTTGTACGTGGAACGCGGTATTCCGGGCGTGATCTACGGCGCTGGCCCGCGCACCGTGCTGGAAAGCCACGCCAAGCGCAACGACGAGCGGCTTGACCTGGAAGACCTGCGCCGCGCCACCAAGGTGGTGGCGCGCAGCCTCTGCGATCTGATGGCTTGAGGCGGCACCGAACGTGCCTAGCGGATCACGGGGTCTTCGTCAACCCCGTGAATCCCCATAGTGTTCATACCTCTTTTTTTGTATACACTTTTTGTATGTAGTTAATCCACTAGGAAACAGCATGCAAGACACCGTACATCCGGTTGATGAAATACTCCCCTGGGGCCATCTGATCACCCTGGGCATGCAACACGTGCTCGTGATGTACGCCGGGGCGGTGGCGGTGCCGCTCATCGTCGGGCGCGCGCTCAATCTCACGCCCGAACAGGTGGCGCACCTGATCTCGGCCGACCTCTTCGTCTGCGGCCTGGTCACGCTGATCCAGGCCGCCGGCGCCACGCAGTGGTTCGGCATCAAGCTGCCGGTGATGATGGGCGTGACCTTCGCCGCCGTCGCGCCCATGGTGTCCATGGCGCAGACCAACGCAGGGCCCTATGGCGCCGGTCTCATCTTCGGCTCGGTCATAGGCGCGGGCGTGGTCGCCATCCTGATCGCCCCGCTCATGAGCCGCATGCTGCGCTTCTTTCCGCCGGTGGTCACCGGCACCATCATCGCGGTGATCGGCATCAGCCTGATGCGCATCGGCATCAACTGGATTTTCGGCAACCCGGTCGGCCCCACCGCACCCGCGGTGACCAACCCCGACTACATCAAGTGGCTCAAGGAGCTGCAGGCCGCCGTCAGCGCCCCCGGCTCCTCGCTGCCCGCCGTGCCCAAGGGCTTCGCCATCCTGCCCACCGTGCCCAACCCCAAATACGCCGACCTCACCGGCATGGGCATTTCCGCCATCGTGCTGCTCACCATCCTGTTCGTCGCGCGCTTCGGCAAAGGCTTCATCGCCAACATCTCGGTGCTGATCGGCATCCTGGCGGGCGGCGTCATCACCGCCGCCATGGGGCTGATGGAATTCAGCAAAGTGGGCAAGGCGGCATGGTTTGACTTGGTGCTGCCGTTCCAGATCGCCTACCCGGTGTTCGACCCCATCCTCATCCTGACGATGTCGCTGGTGATGATCGTCGTGCTGATCGAATCCACCGGCATGTTCCTGGCACTGGGCGAAATGACGGACAAGGAGATCACGCCCGACGACCTCAAGCGCGGCCTGCGCACCGACGGCCTTGGCACCGTCATCGGCGGCCTGTTCAGCACCTTCCCCTACACCAGCTTTTCGCAGAACGTGGGCCTGGTGGCGGTTACCGGCATCAAGAGCCGCTGGGTCTGCGTGGCGGGCGGCATCATCATGATTCTCTTCGGCATCGTGCCGAAGATGGGCGCTCTGGTTGAATCGCTGCCTACTGTGGTGCTGGGCGGCGCCGGCCTGGTGATGTTCGGCATGGTGGCGGCCACCGGCATCCGCATCCTCGCGGCCGTGGATTTTCACAACAACCGCAACAACGCCATCATCGTCGCCATCTCCATCGGCGTCGGCATGATCCCGCTGGTGGCGCCCAACTTCCGCCAGTGGATGCCGCACGCCATCCACCCACTGATCGAATCGGGCATCCTGCTCGCCTCGATCGCAGCCGTCGCGCTCAACCTGTTCTTCAACGGCGCCAAGGAGGACCCCGAAGCCGCCCGCCGCGCCAGCCTGCAAGCCGGCGCCCACTGATCGCAGGCATAAAAAAGCCGGCAGGAGCGATTCCCCCGTCCTGTCGGCTTTGCCGTTTGCAGTAAGCTAGATACGCATTTTTCCGTTAGGAAAGCCACCATGAGCAAGTCCCTCCCCCCCGCCGAGGCCGCCCTGCGCGATGCCGCGCTGGACTACCACCGCACCCCTACGCGCGGCAAGGTTTCCGTCACTCCCACCAAGCCGCTGGTCAACCAGCGCGACCTCTCGCTCGCCTACTCCCCCGGCGTCGCCTACCCCTGCCTGGACATCCAGGCCGACCCGGCCAAGGCCTACGACTACACCTCGCGCGGCAACCTGGTGGCCGTGGTCACCAACGGCACGGCAGTACTGGGCCTGGGCGACATCGGCCCGCTGGCTGGCAAGCCGGTCATGGAAGGCAAGGGCTGCCTGTTCAAGAAATTTGCCGGCGTTGATGTGTTCGACATTGAACTGGCCGAGCGCGACCCGGACAAGCTCGTGGACATCATCGCCGCGCTCGAACCCACGGTGGGCGGCATCAACCTGGAAGACATCAAGGCGCCGGAATGCTTCTACATCGAGCAAGAGCTTTCCAAGCGCATGAACATCCCGGTGTTCCACGATGACCAGCACGGCACCGCCATCATTTCCAGCGCCGCGCTGGTGAACGCGCTGGAACTGGTGGGCAAGAAGATCGGGAACATCAAGCTCGCCGTCTCGGGCGCCGGCGCCGCCGCCACCGCCTGCGTGGACGTGATGATCGGCCTGGGCCTGAAGCGCGAGAGCGTCTTCATGTGCGACTCCAAGGGCCTGATCCACACCGGGCGAGAAAATCTCGACCCCTCCAAGGCCCGCTTTGCGCAAGAGACCGAGCACCGCACCCTGGCCCACGCGGTGGAAAACGCCGACGTCTTCCTCGGCTGCTCGGCCCCCGGCGTGCTCACCGCCGACATGGTCAAGACCATGGCCGCCAAACCCATCATCCTGGCGCTGGCCAACCCCGAGCCCGAAATTCGCCCCGAACTGGCCAAGGCCGTGCGCCCCGACTGCATCATCGCCACCGGCCGCAGCGACTACCCCAACCAGGTCAACAACGTCCTGTGCTTCCCCTACATCTTCCGCGGCGCGCTCGATTGCGGTGCCACGCGCATCACGCAGGAAATGAAGCTCGCCTGCGTGCGCGAAATCGCCGCGCTGGCCAAGGCCGAGCTCTCGCCCGAGGTGGCTGCCGCCTACCAGGGCAAGGAGATGCACTTCGGGCCCGATTACCTCATCCCCACGCCGTTTGACGTGCGCCTGATCCTGCGCATCGCCCCCGCCGTGGCACGCGCGGCAGAGCAGTCGGGCGTCGCCACCCGCCCCATCGCGGACTACGCCGCCTACCGCGAAAGCCTCACACGCTTCGTCTACCAGACCAGCATGTTCATGCGCCCGGTCTTCGCCGCCGCCAAGGCGCACCCGCAGCGCGTGGCCTATGCCGAGGGCGAGGACGAACGCGTGCTGCGCGCCGCGCAATTCGCCATCGACGATGGCCTGGCCAAACCCATCCTGATCGGCCGCCCGGAAATCATCCAGGCACGCATCACCAAGAACGACCTGCGCCTGCAGCCCGGTGTGAACGTGGAAATCTGCAACCCCGAAGACGACCCGCGCTTTCGCCAGTACTGGGAGGCCTACCACAAACTCATGGGCCGCCACGGCGTGACGCCGGAAACCGCGAAAGCCTCGGTGCGCCGCTCCAACACACTGATCGCCGCGCTGATGATGCACCTGGGCGACGCCGATGCCATGCTCTGCGGCCTGGTCGGCAAGTTCGACAATCACCTGGCACACATCCGCGGCGTGCTCGGCCTGCAGGAGCAAGAGCACGAGCTGGCCACCGTCAACGCCGTCGTCGTGGGCCAGAGCACGCTGTTCATCGCCGACACCTATATCACCGACGATCCCAGCGCCGAGCAGCTCGCCACCATCGCGCTGCGCACGGCAGAGGAAGTGCAGCGCTTCGGCCTGCCGCCCAAGGTGGCGTTTCTCTCGCACTCCAACTTCGGCTCTTCCACCCGCCCGAGCGCGCTCAAGATGCGCAAGGCGCTGGAAATATTCCGCAAGATGGCGCCGCACATCGAATGCGACGGCGAAATGCACGGCGATGCCGCCCTCTCGGAAACCATCCGCCAGCGCACCCTGCTCGATTCCACGCTGACGGGCAGCGCCAACGTGCTGATCTGCCCCAATCTGGATGCCGCCAACATCCTCTTCAACGTGCTCAAAACCACCGACGGGCATGGCACCACCATAGGCCCCATCCTGCTGGGCTGCGCAGCACCGGCGCATGTGCTGACGCCATCGTCCACCGTGCGCCGCGTGGTCAACATGACGGCCCTGGCCGCCGCCAACGCCGCCGCCCGCGCCCACCGCTGAAACCGAGAAAGCCCCGCCATGACCCCCAGCGCCGACAGCACCGTCGTCTACGGCACCAAGGACATACTCATCAGCCTGTGCAGCTCCGTCACCCGCGTGCTCTCCGTTGCCACGCAAGGCACGGTGCGCTATTCCGCCATGGTGCAGCGCATAGGCAAGACCTGCCTCAAACCCGACATTGGCTGCTTCGTTCTCTTCAACGGCGGCTTTTCCGGCCTGGTGATCATCAATTTCTCGGCCGCCGCCGCGATGGAGATCTACCAGAGCTACCTGCTCAGCATGGGCATGTCGCAAAGCGACCTCGCCCCCGCCTACACCTCCGACGAAGTCGCCAACGTGATGGGCGAACTCGTGAACCAGATGGTGGGCGACTTCACCAGCGCCATCCAGCGCGAACTGCAGACCCGCATCACGCAGAACCAACCCAAGATGCTGGTGCTCAACCAGCAGGTGATGCTCAGCGTGGATGCCAACCTTGACCAGCCCGAAGCCCGGCGCGTGACCTTCTACACCGCCAAGAACAACATCTTCTACCTGGAGCTGGCGATCGACCACACCCAGTTCATCAAGCTCCATGACTTCGAGCCCCAGGAAGCGCCCGATCCCGACGCCCTCATGACCCTGGCCGCCGGCGCACCAGCCACTACGCAGCCCCCCACAGCCGGCACCGATGCCGATACCGACGCACTGCTGAAGTCGTTGGGCATGTAGTCGCAGCTACAATCACCGCCCGCCTGCAGCCGCCAGCGCGGGTGCTTGCAAGCAAACCCCAGGAAGGGTGGCAGAGTGGTCGATTGCACCGGTCTTGAAAACCGGCGACGCGCAAGCGTCCGTGGGTTCGAATCCCACCCCTTCCGCCAGAAATGAACGCCGTTTCCCCCACCTCGGCCTCGGAATTCGAGATCGCAGAGCAGGAAGCCAGCCACACGCCTTGGCTGATCCTCGGCCCCCCATACCCCACGATGAGGTGATGGCCGAGATGGACGCGCTCATTGGTGCAATAGCCGAACAACGAAGCGTTTGAGTACTCCCCGTTATTTGACGGGCTTCGGCTCGTGATGATCTGAACGAGATCGTCGCCTACATCGCACGCGAGAACCCCGCCGTTGCATGAAGGATGAGGCAGTCCCTGAACCATGAACTCCATAACTCGGGCTGTCATGCAACCATTTTGCGCTGGGCTGGCATGTCGGTCTACGCGTTCAAGCTCTACCTGTTCCGCTGACAAGCATGTGTAGGCGATTCAGCCAAAGTCTGGCACGCCTTTCTTACGCCGTCAGCTTGCCCCGACGCACGGCCTCGCGCAGCAGGGCGTTCACGCGGGTTTGCCAGCCGCTGCCGCTGGCCTTGATGGCGGCCAGCACGTCCGCGTCCACGCGCATGGTCACCGGCACCTTGGGGCGCTCGGCTACCGGGCGCCCGCGTGCGCGCAGTGGCCGCAGGCGCGCGGCCAGCGCGGGCGTGAGCTCCAGCGCATCGGGGTCGACCGCGATGCCGCGGTTGATGGCCGCGTCTTCTTGCACGGTAGGCATGATGATGCCCGTCTTACTGAGACTGGACGACTTTTTCATAGATCCTCACTTCCCGGCGGTTGGCCTTGCGCAGGCTGATGATGCGCATCGCCTGAGCGCGCTGCACGAACACCACGGAATACAGGCGCGTGCCGATCAGCGTGTACGCCACCTCGCGCACTTCGCCATAGTCGGCTCGGTCATCGACTGCGCTCAGCACGTTCTGCCAGTCGACCTCTTTTGCCAGCGCCAGCGACACGCCGTGTTTCTCTTGGTTAGCCGCGTCTTTGTTGGCGTCGTATTCGATGCGCATGGTTTTATTGTACGTACATTAATACACCCGTCAAGGCCGCCTCAAGACAAGTCATCATTCACGTCACCGCCGCCTTCGCCATCTTCGCCGCTGTCTTCATCTCCCGCACCTTCGCCCCGGCGCTCCAGCTCCAGGTGCGTGCTCAATCCGTTGTCGCCCAGGTGTGCTCGACGGTCTTGCACCGCCAGTCGGTACCGTCGTCTGGTATCGCCTGGCCTCCTTGCCGGGGTGGAACCGGTGGGCGTGTTTGCCGCCGCAAGGGCGAGCCTGCGAACTTGCCCCGCAGATTTCAGCGTGTACCGCGATCTGCGTCTTGCCGGTCCAGGCGATCGAGGATGGCCAAGGCCTGAACCACGTCGCCACGCGCAGCCAGCGTACGAAAACGCGCTCCACATCGAAGGCAGCAATAGCCTGGGCGCTGAGCTCCTCTATCAGCTTGTTCATGCTCAAACCCCGGGTTTGCGCCAGGGATTTGAGGCGCTGCGCGGTGTCTTCGGACAGGCGTATCGTCAGGGTGCTCACGGCAGTTCTTCCAGAAATTGGGCGAGAGTCAGAACACGCAAATGCGGCCAGGCCAGTTCACCGCGCGTCAGATCGCGCACGTTGTGCGCCACCACCGCCTGGGCATGGCCCGCGATGGCCAGCTCGATCAGATGGTTGTCGCCTTCATCGGGCAGGTTGGGGCGCCAGCCGTAGTACACCGGCACCCAACGGCCGACACGCGCCAGCGCAGCCACTTCTCCAGCGCAAGAACAGACCAACGGCGCTAAATACCCGACAGAATGCGTTGTCCATCAACGCCAACTGATCAAAAATATTCTCATGTTACGTTTTACTACGCCCCGCATACCTCTCGGTTTGCCGTCGTTTCGACGGTTAGTCGGCTTCTCCATGGTAGAAGTACTCATTTCCATTGTGGTGCTTTCATTCGGGCTCCTCGGGGTTGCAGGCCTGCAAGCTGCCTCTTTGAAATACGGCCGCATCGCGCGACAGCAATCTACTGCCGTAAGCTTGGCGCGTGAACTGGCAGACATGATGCGCGGCAACCCAGGCGCGGCTTCCTTAGCATCCGGCAACCCCTATTTTGGGGATTTTTCAGGCGCCAGCATTCCCGCAGCAGGAACTGCCACCTGTTTAGATGTCGGCAGCGCTTGCACCAATGGCAACACCATTGCCGCCGCGCAACTCACAGATTGGCTTATCCGCGTTGGGCAGGCTCTACCCGAGGCCCGAGCGGTGATCTGTGACGACAGTGCCCCATACAACACCTCGAATGGTCTGCCTCAATGGACGTGCACAGCATCACCCAGTGGAAATTTCACAGCCGTCATCAAGCTTGGCTGGACACAGGAGACTACGGACAAAGCCATCCAACAGGCGGGCGACACAAGTGCCCGCCCATTTGTCATCTTGCCTGTCACCCCCGGGGATCAGTCATGAGCGCCAAAAGCCGTCAGAATCGCCGATATACCACATGCAACGCATCACATGGGCTGACACTGGTCGAATTGATGGTTGCTATGGCCATTGGTTTACTCATAGTTCTTGCAGCCGTTGCTGTCTTGACTGCCAGCCGCAGGGGTGCGTCGACAGTAGACACGGCATCCCAGTTACGAGACGACGCCAGGTTTGCCACGAGTTTGATACAACGGTTGGCTGTTCAAACTGGTTTTGAAGATATGCAATGGACTCGCGCGCCATATAGTGATAGCGCAGGCAAATACAAATTGCAAAATGGCGTAGATATCAATGATCTAAAACCAAACGTTTATGGTTATGACAATTCAATACCCAGTGCCTCAGATCCGATCAACACGGTAACAACAAGAGTTCCTGGGGCTTTGGGTTACGGTAGTGATATTTTGATACTTCAATATCAGACGGCCGCAATGGATAGTGGCTCTGGAACTGACGAGAGCATGATTTCTTGCGATGGATGGCCGTCAAAATCCATAGGAGTGAACAGGTCGGATAGATTAGCAAGCATTTTTTATGTGGCTATCAGTGCCAGCAGCGGTCAACCAGCATTGATGTGCATCAAAATCAATGATGATGGAAAGTTCTCGACACCAACACCGTTGATTGATGGTGTAGAAAATTTCCAAATACTCTACGGTGTCGATAATGTTGTTCCAAATACCGCACCAACAGGCCACTCTGACGGACTAGCTAAACGTTACTTGCGCGCAAGTCAACTCACCGTACCGGGAAATGATAAGGCGACTGATGTGAATTGGCGGCGCGTGAACAGCTTGCGTATCGGATTGGTTCTACGTGGTCCGGTGGGGTCAGCCCAAGAAACCAGTTCTCAGACCACATACCCGCTTGGCAGCCCTAACCTGTCCAGTGCAAGTGATCCAGGCGCAACATACACAACCAATGACTCCCGGCTTCGACAAACCGTAAATTTCACTATTCATCTGCGCAATTGTCAAAATCAAGGTTATCAGACTGACGCCAGCACATCACCTTGTGACGTTGAGATGCCTTCATAGATCAAGAGAATAAAAATGAAATACTTATCTTCGTGGCATCATTACTTTGACCGACAACAACGAGGGATGTCGCTCATAGTCGTACTGCTCCTTCTCGTCATCGTATCCATGCTCGGTGTTGCAAGCATGCAAATTTCCTTGATGGGCGAACGTGGAGCCCGCAACGACAGGGACATGCAGGTGGCCTGGCAAGGGGCAGAAGCGGCACTGACTGACGCTCAAATAGGCCTAAGAAATGCATCCAATCCTATTGATACACTCGTTATCGATACTGGATGTTCAACCACTGCTGGCACTCGTGGTTTCTGCCGTCCTAATCTATCTGCTACAAAAGCTCTTTGGCTGACCGTCGATTTCAATGATGCGACTGGCACAGCGGAATCTGCCGCGCTGGGCACCTACACCGGGCGTACCTTTGCCAATGCCAACGGCGTGGCAAACAAAGGAATACAACCCGCGCAGGCTCCTCGCTACATCGTGGAAGACTTAGGTTCTGCCGCCTCCGGCCAGGGTCAACAAGTGACCAGCAACTATAACGGCGCAAGCTTTTCATCGAATTTTGGACACGACTACCGAATCACCGCCATGGGATTCGGTCCACGTTCGGACATCCAGGCGGTCGCGCAGACCATCTTCAGACACTAAAAATATTTGGAGGACACATGACATCACTTTCACATGCCATGTACAACAGACCCAAGCGGCACATCATTCAATCCATTATCTCTTGCGTATTTTTGATTGGTGGATTCGCATCATTTGCAGTCATAGGGCAAGCGAGCCCACCACCCATCAAGCCTGTCAATATTGCATCCGTGCCGCTATACGCAGCCACACAAGGCGACAAGCCAACGTTGGCGCTAGCACTTTCGGTCGAATTCCCAACAGTTGGTGCACAATACGTAAGCACACCGGACGGAACAGAAGATTCAAGTTATACACCTGCCACCGAATATATTGGCTATTATAACGCCGAAAAATGTTATACATACATTGACAATCCAAGTGAATCTACGGTTGCTCCCAAAACATTGTCGGATTACAAACGCTTTGTCATCAGCGGTACCGCCACTGCGCACCAATGCACCAACGCTTTCAGCGGGAATTTTTTGAATTGGGCCAGTAGTTCTGCTATTGACATGTTGCGTCTTGCACTTTCCGGTGGAGACCGTTATATCGATGAAACAAATTTGACGATTTTACAGCGCGCAGTCATCCCTAACGGTGATCCGACGTGCATGTGGAACAGCTCCAATTTCCCGGCCAAAAGACTAAACAGCAGCTACTATGCTGGCGCCGTGCCTAATGCGATGGCAACAGCGGCAAACAATGTCGGAGCCAGTGCCATCTGGGTCGCCAACACCCTCAACAGAATTTATTTCGGATCGGCAAAAGGTGGTTCCTGCAGCAGCCCAAGTTCCTACAGTTTGAGTTCAACCAAGGCGATGGGCCCTATTACCAACCAAACAGGCAGCCTTCCTTCAGACGCAACAGTCTGCGCCGCAGAAAACGGAAACTGCACAGCAAGTGGTATTCAGGAAGTTTGGTACGGTGGCTACACCTCCGCCAGCCCGTCAAGCGGTAAATGGAAGGTTGCTCCGGTTTCAGGAAATTTCAGTTGCACCAACGGCGTATTCACTGACCCCGCTTATGGTACAGCCAAGAGTTGTTACCTTCGCAGTTATGCAGGATCTTGGACGCCACCGGGAGGTGCTGGACTAAATTCAGATGGATTCTTTTACGCCAGGGTTGAAGTTTGTAACAAAAGCGGTGGCGCCTTAGCGGACGACCGGGATTATAATTTTTGCAATAAATATCCCAATGGTAATTTTAAGCCCAACGGGGTAATTCAAAAATATAATAATCAACTTCGTCTCGCTGCGTTTGGCTATGCCATTGAGCAAACACTCAGCTGGGACAACAGTGCTGGTAAAGCTGGACGCTATGGTGGCGTCTTGCGCGCTCCAATGAAATATGTAGGCCCGAGAACGTATGACATCAACGGAGCAGAAAACACGCCGACGGGAGGAAATCCAAACACGGAATGGGATGCCCTCACCGGCATTTTCAAGAGCAACCCAGATGGTGACACCACATTTGGCGTCAGTGGTGTCATTAACTACCTGAATCAGTTCGGTCGTACGGGGCCCGTCGCTGGGCGTTATAAAAAATACGACCCTTCAGGTGAGCTCTATTACGAAGTCTTACGCTATATGCAGGGATTGCCACCATCCCCAGCAGCAGTTGCAAATTTAAGCCTGGGTGATGCAACGCAAGTGCCGTTTTACGATGGATATCCGATCTATAAAGACTGGTCTACCATTGACCCGTTTGGCAATGGGCGGGACAAAGCAGCTGATTATTCTTGCTTGAAAAGCAATATTGCACTCATTGGCGACGTCAACACTTGGGATTCGCGTTATATGGGCAACAATCGTATGGCTGGAACAAATATAGCCAACAACATTCCAGATATAGAGAAATGGATTTCAGTTGTCAAAGCCTTTGAGAAGAAACAGGCCATGTCTTATGTGGACGGCCAAGGCGCATCACGCACCACTAGCAACCCAAATTCTGCTAATACCAACCCGAATAATCGGGGAGCGCAAGTCTACGGCTTGGCCTACTGGGCACATACCCATGATATCCGGGGAACAGATTGGACTGCCGAGCCCGCCAAACAGCGTCCTGGTTTGCGCGTGAAATCTTTTTTCTTTGATGTAAATGAATTTGCCTATGAAACTCCTGACAGCAAACGCCGCAACGACAACCAATATTACACCGCTGGTAAGTACGGTGGATTTTTGACTCAGCCGACTCAGGATGCTCGCCCATACAACACCTCAGGAAATCCGTTTTATGACAAAGATGGAAATGCCAACAACGACGTTTGGCAAGACCCTGCAAAGCTGCTGGAACCACAGACATATTTTCTACAGAGTGATGCCAGGGGCGTACTCGCGGCTTTCGAACGAATTTTCAGCGAAGCATCTAGTGCGCAGCGCAGTATCGCCGGTGCTGCATCATCCAGCTCGAAGGTAACCACGGGTTCATTGGTTTATCAGGCATCTTTCGACACCAGCAGTTGGTGGGGCGACGTTCAGGCATTCCCACTGACTATGGATGCAGTAACTAAGGAAATTTCTATGGGTGCTGCTGCTACATGGTCAGCAGATCAACAACTCGTCAATCGACTGATGGCGGGTTCGCCTGAAAGGAATATCGTCGTCGGCGTTGGTGGGGCGAATCCTTCGCCACGGGCCACGAATTTCACGACTGGTGGAATTGTGACGGCACTCCAGAACGACCTCGATCGTCCTGCACCTGGCGCCGCTTCAGACGGCTTGTGGAAAGACCGCCTCGCCTACCTTCGCGGTGACAAGAGCAAAGAAGGCAGTCCGTTCCGCATTCGCTTCCACGCGCTGGGCGACGTGGTCAACTCTGGCTTGCAGTTTATCGGCGCTCCCTCCCCTCGTTCCAATCTAGGCCCGGGTTACGCCGATTTCGCAAACAAAACGGCCGTTAAAAACCGTACTCATGCAATATATGTTGGCGCAAATGATGGAATGATGCATGCCTTCAATGCAAACAATGGCGATGAACTCTTCGCGTACATACCAAGTTGGCTAGGCCCGAAATTGAGCTTACTTACAGACAAGGATTATCTGCATCAAGCATACGTCGATGCAAGCCCTGTCATTGGCGATATAAAATACGGTTCAGCTGGAACTGCTGACGATTGGAAGACGGTTTTGATCTCCGGATCTGGTGGCGGTGGCCGTGGTGTGTTCGCACTGGACGTAACCGACCCATCCGCATTCGATGCCAGCAAGGTAATGTGGGAATTTACGCAGGCCAATGATACAGATATGGGGTACGTATTAGGCAAACCTCGAATCGTTAAGTTGCGCACGAGCGCACCCAGCATTACCCCAGCAGTGACTCGCTGGTTTGCCATGATTCCTGCTGGCGTAAATAACTATGTAGATTCTGGCGACGGCATCTACAGCTCGACTGGCGCACCCACCATCTTCCTTCTGGCGCTCGACAAACCAACAGGCACAGCCTGGAGTTTGGGTTCCAATTATTACAAAATCAACCTGCCTTTTGATGCGACTTTGGCAGTTAGCAAGGCCGTTGGGGTTGTAAATTTGGAAGCCTACATGAATGAGACAGGGCTCACGGAGTTCGCCGCTGCTGGAGATTTGCACGGTAATGTATGGGCTCTGGATTTCACAGGATTTGGGGCAAGTGACTGGTCGGCTGGCAACCTGTCTCGTTTCAATACTGGTTCTGCAGGGAGTCTGGTTGCTTATCCCATGTATATTGCCAAAGATAGTGGAGGAGCTATTCAGCCAATCACTGCCGCACCCACCATCATTGGTTTTGGTAGAACAAATAAACATTTGGTTGGTTTTGGTACTGGCAAGTACATTGAACCTAGTGACAGCACTTCCACCCAACAAAATACCTATTACACGATCTTTGATGATGGAAGTGGAAGTGCCAGTGGTCATGGTGGGACATCAGGTGTCGTCGGCACGCAAGGACGTAGTCGCCTTATGCAGAGCACGCGCAATGCTGTCACAGGAAGACTTAGTCCTACTTCTCCATTTACATGGGAGAGAGCAGACGGTGATGGCGCTGATCCTAGTAATCCCAAGCGTTCCGGTTGGTATTACGATCTTCCTGGCGCCGGGGAGCGTATTATTTATGATTCAGTCGCAGTTCCCATGACCACAAAAGCCGCATTCAGCAGCCTCATGCCAGATTCGGCATCCACTCCCGGCGTCTGCTCCATCTCTGGTGGAACTGGCAGCAACTATTTTGTAGACTTGTTCTATGGCACTGGTACAAGTACGGCTTCATTGGTTGGAGTTTCCGGCCAGCCGATGCTGGTGATTGGCGATATATCTGAAAATTTTGGTGCGTCAGGGAGTCCTTCTGGTCGCACCACAACGGAGATTTCAACAACCGTAATTCAACAGGGTTCAGGTGGCCTCAGCATACCCCCTGACGGCACGCAAAAACTTCAATTCCCAAGTGGCCGGCTGAGCTGGCGTCAGATAAACAATTATCTTGAGTTGCACAATAAATGAATGAAACGACTATGCTCAGAGCCCCTCACCAATTCGTTCTGGGGTTCACATTAATAGAACTGATGATAGTGGTTGCCATTGTTGGTATTTTGGCTGCAATTGCCTATCCATCCTACCAAGATTCGGTTCTCAAGGGGCGCCGTGCCGAAGCACGAACAGCTCTCATGGATCTGATGCAGCAACAAGAAAGATTTATGACGCAAAATAATACCTACAAGATATTCGTTACCACGGATAGCGTCCCATTCAAGACATATGTTGGTGAGAGCGCATCAAAAACTTATACACTATCAGCAGAAAAATGTGGTGCATCCATTTCTGAACAGGTTTGCATTCGAGTTGTTGCCACGCCAACGGGGAGTGATCTCAAAGTAGGCAATTTACTATTGACAAGCACTGGAGTAAAAACATGTACAGGTACCGCAAGTGCCACAAACCCAAAACTCTGCTGGCCGTGATCTTTGAGGATTCAAATACTCGTGAACTCGGTTTTACGTTGATCGAGTTGATGGTCACAGTTTCCATCGCGGCAATTCTCATGATGGTTGCAGCACCCAGCTTCGTTAGCTATCAGAGAAATTCCGAGTTGAGTTCAATTACAAACACATTCCTTTCTGCCATCAATGCGGCTCGCGGCGAAGCCATGAAACGCAACATGTATGCAGGAATTTCGCCTAGAGATGGTTCCAACTGGAGTAGTGGATGGATTGTGTACATCGATAAAAATATGGATCACAATTTCAGCGCGAGTGATGATGATGTCATATTTGAGCAATCTTCCCCACCAAGCTATATCTCCATCACAGGGACAGGTACGGCGAGCGAGTCTCCTCCATACGTTTCTTACAATGGATCTGGATATCCAAGGAAGACGAGTGGTGGATTTGATGCGCTTACCATCAGCCTCACACGTAATGATGTTTCAGCCGCGGAGGCAGCAGAGCAGACACGTCGGCTCATCGTAGCGGCTTCTGGGAGGACTCGCAGTTGCAAGCCATCACTGGATCCCGCGACATGCAAAGCTAGCGCGACGGAGTAAACGGTCACCATTACCCTGCTTCGCATACCATCCGGGCACCATGCTTGGTAGCAGTTCGTCGATCACCCAAGCGCTTGAGCTCGCCGCTCAAGCGCTTTTTCTTTCCAACCCCAACCCACGCGTCGGATGCGTGATCGCCAGCGCAAGCGGCGACGTACTGGGCCGCGGCTTCACCCAGCAGGCCGGCGGCCCGCACGCCGAAGTAGTGGCGCTGCGCGACGCCGCCGCGCAGGGGCACGATGTGCGCGGCGCAACGGCGTATGTGACGCTGGAGCCTTGCGCGCACCAGGGCCGCACCGGGCCGTGCTGCGATGCGCTGATCGCGGCGGGCATTGCGCGCGTGGTGGCATCTCTCACCGATCCCAATCCGCTGGTGGCGGGCCAGGGTTTCGCCCGGCTACGCGCGGCGGGCGTGGCGGTGGAGGTGGGGCCGGGCGCGGCAGAGTCGCGCGAGCTCAACATCGGCTTTTTCAGCCGCATGGTGCGCGGCACGCCGTGGGTGCGCATGAAGGCGGCGACCTCGCTCGATGGCGTGGCGGCGCTGGCCAATGGCGCCAGCCAGTGGATCACCTCACCCGAAGCGCGCGCCGATGGCCACGCCTGGCGCGCGCGCGCCTGTGCAGTGCTAACGGGCGTGGGCACGGTGCTGGCGGATTGTCCGCTGCTGAACGTGCGCGGCGTAGCCACGCCACGCCAGCCGCATCTGGTGATCGTTGACAGCCGTTTGCGCACGCCGCCCGCTGCACGGCTTTTTGACGTGCCCGGCAGGCCGGTATGGATTTACACCGCACGCGAGGATGTAAAGGCTGCCGATGCGCTGCGTGCGCGTGGCGCCACGATTACCGTGCTACCCGATGCCGCTGGCCAGGTGGATATCCGCGCGCTGCTGCGCGACCTGGGGCGGCGCAGCGTAAATGAGCTGCACCTGGAGGCGGGGCCGCGGCTGAGCGGTGCCTTTGTGTGCGCAGGGCTGGTGGATGAACTGCTGTTGTACCTGGCACCCCTGCTGCTGGGCAGCGGCGCGCGCGGTCCGGCAGACTGGGGGCCGCTGCAGGCGTTGTCGCAGGGTCTCGCGCTGCAGTGGCACGACGTGCAGCGCGTGGGCGCCGATCTCAGGGTATTGGCGCGGGTGGCGGGGCGCGGGGATTTTTAGGCAGAGCGGGTTGCCGGGCCATTCGCGGCTTCAGCCGCGAATGGCAAGGGTATCAATTTATCAATTTATCAATTGAAATACGGCCCTAGGCCTTTACCCACCGGCGCTTTAAGCTCTAGTTAATAGAGCGCTGCAACCGCACTTCTTCAATCTTCACACCGCCGATGACAGCCGTCTTGGCAGTGCTCATTTCGCGCTTGAAGCCCGCTGCCTCGTGAAAGTGCAGCGCACGCTCATTGCGCAGCGGCACCCATGCGGTGACGGTGGTGCAGCCCTCTTCCGCAAGGCCGTCGCGCGCGGCATCCCACAGGGCCAGGCCCACGCCCTGGTCCCAGTGGGTGGGGTCGGCATAGATGGCCCAGATTTCTCCGGTGGTGGGGCGGGTCTTGGGATCGCGCGAGCGATCGAAGCCGACAAAGCCGACGATCTTGTCGCCATCAACGGCGACCTGCACCTGCGGCTCGCAGTAATTGATGGCTTCGCGCCAGTAGGCCTGGCGCTTTTCAACGGAAGACATAGCCTTGAGCTGCTCATCCGGAACGACATCCTTGTAGGCGTGCAGGGCAGCGGCGATGTGGACTTGGGCGATGGCTTTGGCATCGCGCAGGGTGGCGGGGCGTACCTGAATGCGGGACATGTAAACGACAACGGGACTAATGGAAAACCCGTAATTCTCGCGCAAAACGCTGAGGCTGCCTACCCCCGCCCCCGCGTTGCGGCAGGCACCTGCGTTACATCAAGCGCCGAATCAGGCCCATCACACGGTCAAAGCGTGCGCCGTACGGCGGGTAGAGCATCTTGCCCGCGCCCCAGCGCGACTGCACCAGCACAGGTTTTGCGTGGCTGAAGCGCAGGAAGCCGCTTTCGCCGTGGTAGGCGCCCCAGCCGCTGTCGCCAATGCCGCCGAACGGCAGGTTTTCATGCGCGATGTGCAGCAGCGTGTCGTTGACGGTGACGCCGCCGCTCACGGTGCGCGCCAGCACCTCATCGCGCACCGCCGTGCGGTTGCCGAACCAGTAGAGCGAGAGCGGGCGCGGATGGGCGTTGATGTAGCCCACCGCGTCATCGAGCGTTTCGTAAGCCATCACCGGCAGCAGCGGGCCGAAGATTTCTTCCTGCATCAGCCGCATCTGGCCGGTTGCCCCCAGCACCAGCGCGGGTGGCATCTGGCGCGCGATGCCATCGCCCAGGGTTTGCTGCGGCGGCATGGGCGTACCGGGCGCTGCCGTCATCTCATGCACGGTCGCACCCATGGTGCGCGCCTCCTGCAGCAGATCGCGCAGGCGCGCGAAGTGGCGCGGTGTGATAATGGAGGCGTAATCGGGGTTGCCGGAGAAATAGGGGAAAAGCTGCGCCACCGCAGCGCGGTAGTGGTCTGTAAATGCGGCCTCACTGCCCTTGGGAACAAAGAGGTAATCGGGCGCGATGCAGGTCTGACCGGCGTTGAGCAGCTTGCCGTGGGCGAGCTTGAGTGCCGCATCCCGCAGATCGCAATCAGCATCGATGATGGCGGGCGATTTGCCGCCCAGCTCCAGCGTGGTGGGGGTGAGGTTGGCCGCCGCGGCCAGCGCCACCTTGCGGCCGACGGCAGTGGCGCCGGTGAACACCAGGTGATCCAGCGGCAGCGCCGCCACCTGCGCGGCCACGTCAGGGCCACCTTGCAGCACACAGAATTCCTCGGGTGCAAAGGCCTTGGCGATCAGATCAGCCAGCTTGGCGCTGGTGTGGGGCGTGAGCTCACTGGGCTTGAGCAGCACGCGGTTGCCTGCCGCGATGGCGCCGATGGCAGGGCCGAGCGCGAGCTGCACCGGGTAATTCCATGGCGAAATGATACCGACCACGCCCAGCGGCTGGCGCTGCAGCCAGGCGCGCGCCGGGCGCAGGTACAGCGGCGTGGCGACCCGTTGCGGGCGGCACCAGCGCTCCAGGTGCTTGAGCGTCTGCGCCATCTGGGCGCGCAGCAGGAAGAAATCGGCAACCTCGGTCAGGCGCGGCGAACGCATGCCGAAATCCGCCTGCACCGCAGCGGCAAGGGTTGGCGCGTGCTCCTCCAGCAGCGCGCGCAGGCGCAACAGGCGCTCGCGGCGCACGGCGACGGGTACGTCAGGCTGCGCGCGGCTGGCGCGGTGCTGGGCGTCAAACAGGGAGCGGATCGCTTCGGGGGTCATATCCGCCATGCCAGGAAGCCGCCAGTGGGTTTACTGGCGGATTTCGCGTGGCTGCACGTCGGTCACGTCACGCGGGCGGTTGGTGCGATGGCGCGCCTGCTCGGCCGTATGGGCCGTCCAACGCGCGGTGCTGCGATACACCGTGCTGAAACCATGGCGCGGATCCATACGCATCACCCACGGCGTGACCGGGCGGCCGGTGAGGCGCGCCCACAGTGCACGCAGGCCCCAGGCCATGGCCAGCACGCCAGCGGCGACCAGCAGGCTCAGGAACAGCACTGCGCCCATGGCGATCACGATCAGGCGCAGGCTCCAGCGCACGATGGTGGTGACGACTTCGTTCAAACCTTGCCTCTTTCTGACGAGATGGGCGTACAGCATCACGCCGCACGCCTGTCTATGGTAAGCCGCAATTGACACCGCGGCGTCTTGAAAAGCGAATAACCGCACGCGCTGCCCGCGGCGGAGAATGGTGCAGCGCAATCTGCCGCTGCTCCATAGATGGCATCAGAGGCCACAAGTTCAAGGCTGGGGCGCCGCCGCCACGCGGAAATGCGGCTCCAGCACCCCGGCCAGCCAGCTGCCAAAAGCCTGCACCCGCGCCGACAGATGGCGCCGGTGCGAAACCACCAGGTGCACGGCCATGCCGGGCTGCGCGCAATCGCCCAGCACCTGCACCAGCGCGCCGCTTGCCAGATGCTCTTGCACGTCATAGGCCGGCACCTGGATCAGCCCCAGGCCGGCGAGCGCGCAGGCGATGTAGGTTTCGGCGTTGCCCACGGTGACACGTCCCGGCATGGCCTTGCCGTGCAGCTGCCCCTGTTCCAGCCACTCCCAGGGCGCGGGCCGCCCCCCGGCCGTCGCCGCGTACTGCACCGCCTGATGCCGGGGCAGTTCATCGGGGTGGCGCGGCACGCCGTGGCGCTGCAGATACCCGGGGCTCGCGCAGGTGACCACGGCAAGCTGCCCCAGTGGACGTGCCACCAGGCTGCTGGAGGCCAGCTCTCCCACGCGCAGCGCGCAGTCCACCCCCTCCTGCACCAGATCGATGGCGCGGTCGCTGGAGCCCAGTTCCAGCGTCACCCCCGGGTGCCGCTCAAAAAAATCCGGCAGCGCGGGCGCGACCAGGCGCCGCGCGATGCGGCTGGGCAGGTCCACGCGCAAGCGCCCGGACAGGGCCGCGCCCTGCGGGCGAAACTGCTGCTCCAGCTCCTGCGCATCGGCCAGCAGCACGGCCGCGCGCTCCAGCAGCGCCTGCCCATCCGCCGTCAGGCTCACGCGCCGCGTGGTGCGGCTGAACAGGCGCGCGCCCAGGCGTGCCTCCAGCCGCTGCACGGCCAGCGATACCGTGGGCCGCGGCATGTCCAGCTGCTCGGCCGCGGCGCTGAAGCCGCCGCCATGCGCCACGCGCAGGAAGACGCGCAGTTGATCGAGCAAATCCATGGGGAGGTTGAGCGTTGGGCGCGGACTGCCGAATACGGGTTCCCGGTTCTCTCGCTGAACGCTCAACGCCAAACGCTGAATTTTTCATGAACCCTGAACCGCGCAACAGTCTTGATTGGTAATTTTTCATGAATAGTTTATCTATAAAAATCCTGTTTATCTAATTTTTTCAAAACAATAAAGTGCACTCCGTTTCCTCTTTCCCCACTATCACAGGAGTTGCACATGTCCAGGCACAGCATTCAAGACAAGGTCGTCCTCATCGCCGGCGGCGCCAAAAACCTCGGCGGCCTGCTGGCGCGCGACCTGGCCGCGCACGGCGCCAAGGCCGTGGTGATCCACTACAACAGCGCGAGCACGCGCGCAGCGGCGGAGGCAACCGCCACCGCCGTGGAAAAGGCCGGCGCCAAGGTGGCGCTGTTCCAGGCCGACCTGACCAAGGCCGCGGCCATGGAGGCACTGTTCACCAACGCGGTGGCCGCCGTGGGCCGCCCCGACATCGCGATCAACACCGTGGGCAAGGTGCTCAAGAAGCCCATCCTGGAGATCAGCGAGGCCGAGTACGACGCGATGAGCGACATCAACGCCAAGTCGGCCTTCTTCTTTCTGAAGGAGGCGGGCAGGCATGTGAATGACAACGGCAAGGTCATCACGCTGGTGACTTCTCTGCTGGGCGCGTTCACGCCGTTCTACGCGTCGTATGCGGGCACCAAGGCGCCGGTGGAGCACTTCACGCGCGCGGCCGCCAAGGAGTTCGGCGCACGCGGCATCTCGGTGAACGCCGTCGGCCCCGGCCCGATGGATACGCCGTTTTTCTACGGCCAGGAAGCGGCCGACGCGCAGGCCTACCACAAGAGCGCCGCGGCGCTGTCGCCGTTCAGCAAGACGGGCCTGACCGACATCGAGGACATCGTGCCTTTCATCCGCCACCTGGCGAGCGAAGGCTGGTGGATGACCGGCCAGACGATTCTGATGAACGGCGGCTACACGACGAAGTAACCATCCCCGCAAGGAGCCCCCGCGATGGCACGCCACCAACTGCTCGTCACCCTCGATGTCAAACCCGAAGCCTTCGGCGGCTACGTCGCCGCCATGCGGCGCGAGGAAACCGGTGCCCGCAGCGAAGCAGGCAACCTGGGTTTTGACCTTTGGGGCGAGGTGGGCAAGCCCAGCGTCATCTGGCTGCTGGAGTATTGGGCCAGCGAGAGCGCCTTGGCCGTGGACCACGCCGTGCAGCCCTACTACCGCCATGTGCGCGGCATGGAGGGCGAGGCGCTGACCGGCCAGTTTGAAGAGCGTCTGCTGGTGGAACAGGGCCAGGCTGCGCACCAGACGCCGGGCAGCGGCAAGAGCCTGAACGCCACACGGCTGCACGTCACCGTCTGGCCGACGGCACCCGCGGGCCTTGTCGCCGCCTTCGATCAAAGCGCAGGCGCCGTGCGGGCTGCCAGCGGCAACCGCTTCTGGCAGCTCTACGCCAACACCCGCAAGCCGGGTGAAATGGTGCTGCTGCATGCGTGGGACAACGGCGCCACACCGAAGCCATGGGCCCAACTGCCGGAAGGCGCAAGCCTGCGGGCATTGATCACGCAGTCAGCCACCCACACCGTGGAACTGCAGAAAATCTGACAGACTGCGCACCACCACTTTTGCCACGGGAACACACCATGCACATGCTGCTCGTCATCGTCGCAGGCCTGGCGCTGCTCGGCGTCTTCACCCTGTTCGGCTGGCTCTGGGGCGCCAGCGCCGCGGGCATGGCCCTGGCGGCCAAGGCCTTCATGCCGGCCTGGCTGGCGGTCACGCTGGCCAATATGTGGGTGGGCGTGACGCACGCGGGCTACAGCGTGCGCGAGGAACTGCCCATCCTGCTCATCGTGTTCGCGGTGCCCGCCGTGCTGGCCTTTGGCCTGGCCTGGTGGCTGGCACAGCGCTGAGCCCGCTGACCATGAACGCCCGCAGCGCCGCCCTTTCCACGCCCGCCCAGGCGCAGGCCGTGGTGGATTTCTGGCGCCGCAACAGCGGCCACTGGTTCAGCAAGAGCGCGCGCTTTGACCGGCAGTTTCGCGAGCGCTTTCTGGCCCTGCACACAGCAGCGGCCAGCGGCGCGCTCGCCGGCTGGAACGACACGCCCGACGGCGCGCTGGCGCTCCTGATCCTGCTGGACCAGTTCCCGCGCAACGCCTTTCGGGGCACGGCGCGCATGTACGCGACGGATGCCTTGGCACGTGATTACGCCCGCACTGCCGTCGCTGCCGGGTTCATGGACGAGGTCGATCCGCCGCTGCGCCTGTTCTTCTGCCTGCCGTTTGCGCATTCGGAAGATCTGGCGGATCAGGACTTTTCGGTGGCACTCAACAGCCGCCTCGGCAACTGGACGCGCTCGCACGCGCTGGGGCACCGGGACATCGTCCGGCGCTTTGGCCGCTTTCCGCACCGCAATGCCTTGCTGGGGCGACGCACCACGCTGGCCGAGCAGGCGTTTCTGGATGGCGGCGGGTTCGCAGGCTAGCCCGGATATTTCAGCAGCATGCGCAACGGGTTGGAGCCCGGCGCCGTTGATGCTGTAGTACGGGCTGCCGAAGGCGCGCTCGGTGGCATTGCGCTGGGTCACGTCACAGGACAGGCGGCTGAGCTTTTGCCCCGAGCGTGGCGTCATCGGGTACGGCGGGGCTGGCCGGGTTCGGCACGGCCTTCCGGGAACTGGCCTTCTGCGCGCTCTCCAGGGGCTTTTCGGCCAGGGACAAGTCCACGTGGCAGTAGCCGTTCGGGTTCTTGGCCAGGTAATCCTGGTGGTATTGCTCGGCTGGGTCAAAGCCTTTGAGCGGCTGGTTTTCGACCACGACGGGCTGGCGATGCTTCCTTTGCTCGCTGGCCAGCGCCGCGGCGATCACGGGCCGGTCGGCCGGGTCGGTGTAATAGATGCCGGTGCGGTATTGCGTGCCGCGATCGTTGCCCTGGCGGTTGAGCACGGTGGGATCGATGATGCGCAGGTAGTGCTCCAGAATTTGCTCCAGCGTGATCTGCTCGGGATCGTAGGCGAGCTTGATGGTCTCGGCGTGGCCGGTGTTGTTGCGCATGACATCCTGGTAGCTCGGCTTGCGGTACTTGCCGTTGGCGTAGCCGCTGACGGCCTCGACCACGCCATGGATGCGCTCGAAATAAGCCTCCACGCCCCAGAAGCAGCCACCGGCCAGGTAAATCTCGCGGGTTTGCACGGGCCTCGCGGCCTGCCTGCCGGCATCCCCGGCCTTGTAGAAGGCCTGGCTGAGGCTGCCGATCTCGTGCCGGGGATTGCGCAGCAGCGCCAGTGCATCGGCCTCACTCATGCCGCCCTTGACGATGCGCTGAAGATTGCCCCGCTCATCCAGCAGCGCCCAGCTCGGGTACACGGCAACGCCCAGCTCATGGGCCAGGCGCCCGCCCCGGTCCAGCAGCGTGGGCGCGGTCTTCAGCGCCAGCCCGGCGTACCAGCGGCGAAACGCCTCCGGGCCACGTTCACCCAGGTATTCCGGCGCTGCGACGGTGACGACGTTGACCCCCTTGAAGGCCTCGCTGCCCCGCCATTGGCCGGTTTCTTCCAGCGTGGCCAGGCAGACTGGGCACCAGCTGGCCCAGAACTTGACCAGCGTCGGCTGGCCGCGCACCAGCAAATCGCCGTCGGATGGTGCATCGGCCTGCGGCAGCTGCTGCAACTGACCCAGGAGCGGGGTGGCCTGGCCCACGGCCGCCTGCGTTCCGAGGTAGGCGAACAGCAGCGAAAGCACGACGATGGCCAGCAGGATGCGGGGGATGCGGGGGATGCGGGGGATGCGGGGGATGCGGCGCTGGGGCAGGGGTTTCATGGCGATTGGAGCGGGCATGGACGAAAAAAGTTGCGTGCACCGTATACCGTTGGCACCAGGCGTGCAGACGGCGCGATCTTCGTCCCGGGCGGGAACCTGGCTGCCATTCAACGCGCCTGGCGCGGCTCCAGCTGGTGGTACACGTCGGTCGCCAGCGCCTGCAACCGGGCACGCTGCAATTGCCCCGAGAGCGCGTAGCCAAAGCCGCCGTCCACCCAGTAGAAGCTGGAGACCGGCCCGTCGCTCTCGAAGCGAAATGCGCTACTCTGCGCCAGCGCATCCTGCGGCGCCACGGCACCCAGATAGAGCGTGATGCGCTCACCCGCGGCATCCTGGAACATGAACTGCGCCCGCGCCCCGGCTTCACCCGGCAGCAGCCGCCCACCGACCAGCGCATAGCCTTCAGCGCTCAAATCGGGCACCTGCAGCGGGCGGTTCAGGCGCTTGGAGAGCCACCGCACCAGATGGTCCTGCTGCGCCGCCGGCACTTCGACGGGATGCAGCTTTTCCGGCTGATAGACCGCATAGGCCAGCGAGGCCTGCCGCGCAAAGCGCTGGTCCACCCCCTGCGCCCATTGCGCAGACTGCGCCGCGCCGGGCTGCATCGACGGCCAAAGCCCGCGCCCCAGCCAGCCGACGCCAAACGCCACCAGCACCGAGGCCGCCATCGCCGCGCGCCACCACCAGTCATTGGCGCTGCGGCGCTGGCCTGCCACGCGCCGGGCAGCGGCTTGAAGGGTGGGCGGCACGGGTTCATCCAGCACTTCGCGGTGCAGCTTTCCCAGTGCCTCGCGCTGCGCGCGCCAGCGGCGCACGGTCTCCGCGGCCTGCGGGTCTGCGGCCAGCGCCGCCTCGGCAGCGGCGCGCGCCCGGGGTGCCAGCCTGCCATCGACCAGCGCATGCAGCGTGGCTTCGTCCGGCGCACCGGCTGCGCTGGGTTGGGGGAAATCGTTTGCCATCTCTGCTCCAGCACTACACCTTATTTCAGGCGCCGCAGCGCCGGTTCGGCAAGCGCCGGCGCACCGGCGCCTGCCTGCATCAGCTCGCGCAAACGGGCGCGCGCGCGCGCGAGGCGCGACATCACCGTGCCCACGGGAATCTTCAGCACCCGCGCCACCTCCTGGTAATCCAGGTCTTCCAGCGTCACCAGCAGCAGCACCGCGCGCTGCTCGGCGGGCAGGCGCTGCAGGCAGCGGTCGAGATCCATCGCTTCGTCCAGCGGCCGGCCGGGCGCCACGAGCTCGTTTGCTACATCATCAATAGCTACCGCCGCAGACCGCGCCTGCGCTGTACGGCATTCATTCAGATAAAGGTTGTGCATCAAGGTGAACAGCCAGGCACGCAGATCGGTGCCGGCGATCCACAGCCGCCATTTGCCGCAGGCGCGTTCCAGCGTGTCCTGCAGCAGGTCGTCGGCCGCCCAGCGGTCGCCCGTCAGCGCACGCGCATAGCGGCGCAGCGCGGGCAGTTGCTGGACAACCTGTTCGTGCTTCACGCGACGGCTGCCGTCAAATCACGGACGGGCGATTTTCCAGACGCCGTTGAAGCCGTCGCCGGTGGTGTCGCCGGGCTTGGCGTCCTTGACCCAGAAGTACAGCGGCTTGCCCTTGTGCGCCCACTGCTTGGCGCCATCATCGCGCGTGATGACGCTGTAGTCGCCCTCGGCCATTGCGGCGCCATCGGCCGCCAGATGCGGCCAGTTGGCCGCGCAGGGGCCGTTGCAGGCGGATTTGCCGCTGCCCGCCTGGTCTTTGTCGAAGGTGTAGAGCGTGTGGCCGTTGGCGCCGGTGAGCACGTCGCCCTTGGCCTGCACCGGGGGCGCGGCAAAGGCGCCGAGGCTGAAGGAGAGCGCGGCGGCCAGGCCGAGGGAGGAGAAAAGCAGCTTCATGGAAGGGGTTCCTGAAATGGATTGAACACACCTGCATGAACACTTTCAAGTGCCGTTTTATTCCATCGCCTGCAAAAAATTGTCGGCCTGCTGGGGCGCGAGCCCCCATCCCGGCCTTCCCCCGGAGGGGGAAGGAGCGAAAAACACGATCACTCGGGCTCGCCGCTGAACTCGAACACGCCCGGCGCCTTGATCGGATCGACGCTGACGCCGATCCTGGTCTTGGGCGGGAACCTGCCTTCCAGCAGCAGCCTGGAGAGCGGGTTCTCGATGCGCTGCTGGATCGCACGCTTGAGCGGCCGGGCGCCGAACACCGGGTCGAACCCGACCTTGGCCAACTCGGCCAGCGCCGCGTTCGAGACCTCCAGATGCAGGTCCATCCTGGCAAGGCGTGCCTCCAGCAGCTTGAGCTGAATGCGCGCGATCGCTTCAATGTTCTTGGCGTCCAGCGCATGGAACACCACGGTCTCGTCGATGCGGTTCAGGAACTCGGGGCGGAAATGCGTCTTGAGCTCCTCCCACACCGCGTCCTTCACCTCGTCCGCGGGCTGCCCCACCATGGCCTGGATGCGGTGCGAGCCGATGTTGCTGGTCATCACGATCACCGTGTTCTTGAAGTCCACGGTGCGGCCCTGGCCATCGGTCAGGCGCCCGTCGTCCAGCACCTGCAAGAGCACGTTGAACACGTCTGGGTGCGCCTTCTCCACCTCGTCGAGCAGCAGCACGCTGTAGGGCTTGCGGCGCACGGCCTCGGTCAGGTAGCCGCCTTCTTCATAGCCGACATAGCCCGGAGGCGCGCCAATCAAGCGCGCCACGCTATGCTTTTCCATGAACTCGCTCATGTCGATGCGCACCATGTGCTCTTCGCTGTCGAACAAAAAGCCCGCCAGCGCCTTGCACAGCTCGGTCTTGCCCACGCCGGTGGGGCCGAGGAACAGAAAGCTGCCCAGCGGCCGGTTCGGGTCCGACAGGCCCGAGCGCGAGCGGCGGATGGCGTTGGCCACGGCGGAGATCGCCTCGTCCTGGCCGACGACGCGCTCGTGCAGCTTGTCTTCCATCTGCAAGAGCTTGTCCTTCTCGCCCTGCATCATCTTGGAGACCGGAATGCCGGTGGCGCGGCTCACCACTTCGGCGATTTCCTCGGCGCCGACATGCGTGCGCAGCAGCTTGTGCTGGGGCGCGCTGCCGCCGGCCTCGCTGTCCTGCGCTTCCTTGAGGCTTTTTTCCAGCTCGGGCAGCTTGCCGTACTGCAGTTCGGCCACCTTGTTGAAGTCGCCCTTGCGCTTCAGGTCCTCGATCTGCGTGCGGATTGCGTCGATTTCCTTGCGGATCTGTTCGCTGCCCTGGGCGCTCGCCTTCTCGGCCTTCCAGACTTCCTCCAGGTCGGCGTATTCGCGCTCGGCCGTGGCGAGATCTTCCTCGATCAATTCGAGCCGTTTGTGCGAGGCCTCGTCGGTCTCCTTCTTCATCGCCTCACGCTCGATCTTGAGCTGGATCATGCGGCGCTCCAGCTTGTCCATCACCTCGGGCTTGGAGTCCATCTCGATCTTGATGCGCGCCGCCGCCTCGTCGATCAGGTCGATGGCCTTGTCCGGCAGAAAGCGGTCGGTGATGTAGCGGTGCGACAGCTCCGCCGCGGCAACGATGGCCGGGTCCGTGATATCAACGTTGTGATGCGCCTCGTAACGCACCTGCAAGCCGCGCAGGATGGCGATGGTGTCTTCCACGCTCGGCTCGTCGACCAGCACCTTCTGAAAGCGCCGCTCCAGCGCCGCATCCTTCTCGATGTACTTGCGGTATTCATCGAGCGTGGTCGCGCCTATGCAGTGCAGCTCGCCACGCGCCAGCGCCGGTTTGAGCATGTTGCCGGCGTCGATCGCGCCCTCGGCCTTGCCGGCGCCCACCATGGTGTGCAGCTCGTCGATGAAGAGAATGATGCGGCCCTCGTCCTGCGCCACTTCTTTCAGCACGGACTTGAGCCGCTCCTCGAATTCGCCGCGGAACTTGGCGCCCGCAAGCAGCCCCGCCATGTCCAGCACCAGCACGCGCTTGCCCTTGAGGCTCTCGGGCACCTCGCCGGCGATGATGCGCTGCGCCAGACCTTCGACAATCGCCGTCTTGCCCACGCCCGGCTCGCCGATCAGCACCGGGTTGTTCTTGCTGCGCCGCTGCAGCACCTGGATGGTGCGGCGGATCTCGTCGTCGCGGCCGATCACCGGGTCGAGCTTGCCCAGGCGGGCGCGCTCGGTCAGATCGAGCGTGTATTTTTTGAGCGCCTCGCGCTGGCCCTCGCCCTCGGCGGAATCCATCGCCTGACCGCCACGCACGGCTTCGACGGCCGATTCCAGCGCCTTGCGGGTCAGGCCCGCCTCCTTGGCAATCCGCCCCGCCTCGCCGCTCGAATCGGCCAGCGCCAGCAGAAACATTTCGCTCGCGATGAACTGGTCGCCGCGCTTGATGGCTTCCTTCTCGGTCGCCTGCAGCAGCTTGAGCAGATCGGGGCCGGGCTGCACCTGTTCCTGCCCCTGCACGCTGGGCAGGCGCTTGATGGCGGCATTGGCCTCCTGCGCCAGGCGCGCCACGTTGACCCCGGCGCGCGCCAGCAGGGATTTGGGGCCATCCTCCTGCTGCAGCATGGCCGCGAGCAGGTGCTCGGGCTGGATGTAGGCGTTGTCGTGCCCGAGCGCGAGCGACTGCGCGTCCGCCAGGGCTTGCTGAAATTTGGTGGTGAGTTTGTCGAGTCGCATGGAACCTCCGAATGGTCCTTCAGATAGGGCAATTCCGAGCGGTTTCAAGCCGGACGCGCGTGCCGAGGCGCCTCTCATGCGAGCCGTTTTCTTAGACAAAAAGTAATTGCAACGCTTTACCACCAAGCGCTGATAGCTACTCTATATTTAGCAAATCTCAGGGGCCGGCGACCCGGCTCTGCTCACTGCGGCCAGCGCGCCAGCTCGGCCTGCAGCAGGTCGGCCAAGTCACGCTGCCAGACGGCATGCATGTCGAAGCGGCTGACCAACCACAGCTCCGTATCGATGAAGACGTCCGCCGGGCTGGCCACCAATTGCGGGTGCTCCAGCGCCAGAAACCGGGGCAGCAGCGCCAGGCCCTGGCCGAGCGCACACCACCGTGCCAGGTGCGTGAAGCTGTCGGACTGCAGCCGCACCCGCCCGGCCAGGCCGAAGCGCGACCAGTCCTGCTGGGCGTAGATGAAATCGTGGTCTTGATGGAAAAACTGCAGGTTCATCGCCAGCAATTGGTGCTCCCGGTGTTCCTGCGCCAGATAGGCACGGCTGGCATAGGCACCGACCGCGACGTTGCCGAGCTTGCGCACACGCAGCGAGTTGCTGTTGCGCTCCGGGCGCGCCAGGCGCACGGCGATATCCACCTGATCCTGCTCCAGGTTGACGAAATGCGCCTCGGTGGTGATGGTGAGCACCAGCCGGGGGTATTTCTCGCTCAGCGCCGCGAACACCGGCGCGAAGCGCTGCGCGAACATGTCCATCACGCTGATGCGGATGGTGCCGGCGCCGGCCTGGTGGTCCTGGCAGAAGCTGCGCGCGGCGACTTCCATGCGCTGCGCCGCCGACACGAGCGCGTGCAGGTCGGCCGAGGCGCGCCAGCCGCTTTCCGCCCGCACGAACAGGGCGCGGCCAAAGTGCTGCTCCAGTTGGCGGATGCGCCGGCGCAGCGTGGAATCGTCGATGCCCTCCAGTTCGGCGGCCACTTCATAGCTGCCGTGGCGCTCCAGCGCCAGGAAGGCCCGGATCAGGTCCCAGGGCGGTGTAGCGGCGCCGTCTCGGGTCATGTGGCGTGGTCCGTGGTTCGCAGGTCAGGAAAAGCGCAGCCGCAATTCGGGGCTGGCAGCGCGTGAACTGCAGGCCAGCAGCCAGCCCGCGGCCACATCGTCCTCGTCCAGCACCGAGTTGTCCAGCCGCTGCACCTCGCCCGCCTGCAGCCGGCACATGCAGGACGCGCATTCGCCGACTTGGCAGGCATGCGGCGCAGGCAGTCCGGCGCGCAGCATGGCGGTCAGCAGCAGTTCGCCGGGCTGCACCGCGATGGTGTGGGTCTGGCCCTTGATCTGCACCGCAAGGGTCGCCGCCGGACCGTCGGCGGCATCCTCCCGCGCGCCCTGCACCGCAGCGCCAAAGTCCTCCCGGTGCACGCGGGCGGCGTCGAACCCGCAAGCCGCCAGAGCGGCGGCGGCGGCGCGCATGAAGGGCTCGGGGCCGCACAGATAAGCATCCGCCTGCTCCAGCCCATGCGCCTGCCGCTCCAGCCCGGCCTGCGCCGGCAGGCCCTGTTCGGCGTCATGCCAGTATTCGATCTCCAGCCGGCCCGCGCTGGCGGCTTGCAGCGCCTGCAGCTCGGCCAGCAGCATGGCGCTGGCGCGGTCGCGGTTGGCGTAAAAAAGCCGCACGCGGGACGCACCGTGCGCGAGCGCCTCGCGCGCCAGCGCGAACACCGGCGCGATGCCGCTTCCGCCGGCGTAAAACAGCACCGGCCGCCCCGGCCGTGCCAGGGTGAAGCGCCCGGCGGGCGGCAACGCCCGCAGCGGGTCGCCGGGACGGGCGTTGTCGCACAGCCAGTTGGACACCCTGCCGCCAGCCACGCGGCGCACCAGCACGCTGATCGGCCGGCCGATCACGGGTTCGCTGGTGATCGAGTAGCAGCGCCAGAGCTCATCGCCGTCCACCTCGGCGGCCAGGGTCAGGTATTGACCCGGCAGAAAGGACAGCGGCGGCTGCTCGCCGCTCTCGCCCAGGCTGAGCAGGACCGCGTCGCTGCCCTGGGGGGCTACGTCAGTGATGGTGAGTGATTGCGCTCGCGTCGCCATGCCGTCGTTTTCAGAGAAAAAAGGAGTTGTTGCCCTGCGGCTGGTCGCAATCGATCAAGTTGACCTGCTTGAGCACGATGCGCAAACCCTCCGGCGTCGCGCGCAGCACGAAACCGTTCCAGCCTGCGAGCAGGCGGCCATGGCCCTCGCGCGACTCGGCCAGCAGAAAGCTGCAGCGCGCGCGCCACTCGTCGGTGCGGTCCGGGCTGGGCCAGACCTCCAGGCCGCTGTACTGCCGCGCCGTGCGCGAGGCCGGGGCCTGCGAGAACGCAAGGCCCGTGCCCAGCCGCGCGACGCGATCCAGCAGCCGGCGGCGGTCGTGGAATTCCAGCGTGACCGCCTGGCGCGGATCGGCCGCGGGCGCGCTGGCCGGAATCCAGTAGGCGCACTCCTGGTCAAACAGCGCCAGCCAGCGCACGTACGCTTCCTGCGCCCGTGGGCCCTGGTCCAGCAGGCGCGCCTCGAGCGTCAGCAGCCGGGCCATCTCGGCCTCGCGCGCCGCCGCCACGGCGCCGGGCGCGCGTACCGCAGGTGCGGCCAGATCGGCCGATGTCTCCACCAGCCAGTCGTAGAACGAGGGCACGACGTAGAGCGACGGCGGCTGGTGGCGATACGCGCGCGCGCCCTGCGCCGGAATCGCGGTGGAAGGTGCCGTGCTGCTCATGCCAGCCTCCCCTTGTCCACGCGCAGCGTGGGTTCGGCCTTCATCAGGCGCTTCCACTGCGCGTAATAGTTGCGCATGTGCAGATCGGTGGTCACCGGTCCGCGGACGATGCCATCCTCGGCCGGCACGTCCCTGCCCGTCTCGTGGTGCCGGCTCATGTCCACCCATTCATCCTCGGGGCTGTTGGTCAGGCCGCGCTGGCATTCCTCGAAGTTGGCCGCATCGTCCATCTCGCCCATGACCGGAAAATCTTCCTGGGTACGCAGGCGCATGGTGTTCACCTGCGCGTCGGCGTCGCGGCGTTGCGTCGCGTACCAGTGCACCCCCGTGGCGGCGACGGCCAGCGGCTGGATCACCTGCACCTGGTTGCCGATCAGCGCCAGGTTGGGAAAGATGTTGAGATTCATGCCCGCGCCCACCGTGGTGTCCAGCACGCGCTGCGCCTGCTCGCCATGGGTTGCGGCCACATGGTCTTCAAAAGGCTCGCGCCCCGGCTGCGGGCGCTGCTGGCGCCAGGCCGATTCGCCGTGCATTTCCGGGCGCTGGTCGATCACGGTGTGACCGCTGTCCAGCGCGCTGCAGGTCATCCTGGAGCGGTCGGCATCGGCAAAATAGGCCATGTCGCCACCGCCGTAGCGCTCATTGGTCATCACAAGAAGCGATTGGTGCGAAAACGGCACGTGGTAGCCGTCCCCGGTGTTGTCCCACACCAGCTTCCAGTTGCACGCCAGCCGGAAGCGCTGCGCACCGGCCAGGCACAACTGCCGGGGCCCGCCGTTGTGCTCGATCCAGGCGTCCAGGTAGCGCGCCGCGTTGCCCAAATGCCGTACCAGCGGCGGCGCATCGGGGTTGAGCGTGGCGAACACGAAGCCCTTGTAGGAATCGACCTGCGCCGGCCGCGCCAGATGCATGTCGCGCGACTTGAAGGCGGGGCCGTAGGCGTTCTTGCCCGGGACGCCAAAGAGCTGGCCGCGGTTGTCGAAACGCCAGCCGTGGTAGGGGCAGGTGAAGTCCGCGGCGTTTCCCCGGTGCTCGCGGCAGACACTGGCGCCGCGGTGCGAGCAGCGGTTGGAGAACACGCGCACCGCGCCATCTTCGTCGCGCGCGACGATGACTTCGCGCACGCCGATCCAGGCCAGCTTGAAATCATTGGGCTCCGGTATCTCGCTTTCGTGAGCCAGGTAGACCCAGGTGGCGGCGAAGATGTTGTTCATCTCACGCGCGAAAATGTCCTGGTCGGTATAGACGCGGCGGTGCACGCGGTCTTCCCGCACCAGAGCATCCCAGGCGCCCGAGGCCAGTGGTTCGTGCGGGAGGAGCGAAATTCCTGCGGTATTCGTCATGGGGCAATTCCTTGTGTCAATGGCCGGGCATCACGCTTCGGTGGCAGCCGCGGGCAGCCTGCCTGCATCCAGCAGACGCCGCCCCAGCGCGACCACGCGGTCGGCATCCAGGGGCTGCCGCGACTCTTCCTGCACGCGCACCCATTGCGCATCGTCGAACAGGGCCCGGTGATACGCCATGAACGTCTCCTGCAGAAAGCGCCGGTCCACCTCGGGGTGCCCCTGGATGCCCAGGAACCGTCCGTCCACCAGAAAGACCTCGTGCGGGATGGTTGCCGAGGAAGCCAGGGAGACGGCCTCGGGCGGCAGGCGGGTTACGCATTCCCCGTGGCTCTGCACCAGGGAGGTCGGGCCACCGCCGGCCTGGTCGCCGATCAAGGCCTGCGCCTGCACGCCCCAGCGCAGCTGGTCCACGCCGAGCTTGAAGCGGCCGGAAGGGTTCTTCCCGACCTGCCCGCCCAGTGCCGCGGCAATGGCCTGGGAGCCGAAGCACAGACCGACCACCGGCGCATCGCCGCGCCGCGCCTGCGCCTGCAGAAAGGCCATCAAGCGGCGTACCAGCGGCGTCTGCGCATCATCGACCACCGACCGGGGGCTGCCACTGATCACGTAGCCCGCATAACCCGTGGCCCGTTCAGGAAAATCAGCCTGGGCAGGGTGCAGGACGTCCCATTGTTCACCTTTCCTGGCGAAGGTCGAGATGATTTTTCCCTGCCACTCTTCATTCCCTGGCGCGTCGACGCACCAGATCACAGCGTATTTTTTCATGTCGTCGCGTCAGAACAATTCGAAATATTCACGGTGCTCCCAGTCGGTTACCGTGTCTCCGGCGAAATCCACCTGCCCCTCGGCCGCCGAGAACCGGGCCCATTCGCTGCGGCGCAAATGCAGCCAATAGCGGATGAACTCCTCACCGAAGGCCTCGCGGAAGAAGGCCGAGGATTCCAGTACATCCAGCGCCTCGGCCAGGTTGTGCGGCAGGATGGGCACGTCGGCTGCGTACGGCGTCTCCTGCAGCGGCCCCGGATCGCGCTGGCGGCGAATCCCGTCCATGCCCGAAAACACCTGCGACGCGAGGTACAGATAGGGATTGGCGGCCGGCTCGCCGACGCGGTTCTCGACCCGGCTGGCCGAATCGCCCGGCGCGGAGATGACACGCGCCAGCGCCGCGCGGTTGTCCTTGGCCCAGCTCACGCGGTCGGGCGCCAGCGAGTACGGGCGGCGGCGGCGGTAGCCGTTGATCGTCGGGGTCGTGAAGCTCGACGCCGCGCAGGCATGCTCCAGCAGACCGCCCACGTAGGCCCGGCCCAGCGCCGACAGCGGCTCGCCCGGCTGCGGCACGAACGCATTGGCGCTGCTGCCGCGCGCGCTGAGCGACTGGTGCAGGTGCCAGCCCGAGGAGTAGAACCCCGGGATGGCGGGTTTGCACATGAAGCTCGCGAGATACCCGCGGCGGCGGCAGATCTGCTTGACCGCATTGCGGAACAGCACCATGGCGTCCGCCACGTCCAGGCCGGACATGACGTCGAAGGTGGTTTCCATCTGGCTTGGCGCCCACTCGTCCTCGATGCTGCGCAGCGGCAGGCCCAGGGCGAGCAGGTGCTGGCGCACCTCGGCCATGATGGGCTCGACCTCGTCCAGGTGGTTTTCCAGCAGGTAGGAATAGCCCTTGGCCACCGGCATCACCCTGGGCGGCGCCGCCGGTGTGCCAGGGCCGCCCAGGGTTTCGGGCTCCAGGCAGGGATCGACGATGCGGGTCAGGTACCACTCCACCTCCAGGCCCGCCTGGTAGTCGTAGCCCAGCTCCCGCAGTTCGCCCAGCGCTTTCTTGAGGATGGCGCGCGGGCTGAGCGTGAAGGGCCGTCCGCTCGTCATGTACAGGTCGGCCAGCATCCAGCCGGTGCGATCCGCCCAGGGCAGGATGCGGAAGGTGGTCGGGTCCGGCACCATCACCACGTTCGGGCTGCCGGCCAGTTCGGCGCTGCCAAAGCCGCCGTCGGCGGAGAAGGGGTTGAAGACGATGGCGCTGGCGGTGTCGAAGAAGAACGGCGCCATGGTGATTTCGGAGCCGCTGGCAAAGGCCGACCTGAGCGCAGCCACCGACAGCATTTTCCCGCGCAGCAGGCCATATTGATCCGGCCAGGACAGGCGCACCATCTGCAGGCCCGCCTTTTCGATCTGTTGCAACACCTCGGCTGCCGCCGCCCTTTGGGCATCCGACCACAGCCCATGCAATTCAATGAATTTCTTGCTCATTTTGTCTCCTGGGTTTCATTCCGGCATCCAATGCCGGGGCAAGCGCTTCATCCAGTGGGAATACCAAATACCTCACTTGCCTGTCGGCTATTGTTCTAGGTCAAAAACAGAGCGTAAACACCAAAACTGCGACTTTGATTCGCAATATTGAAACTGCTGCAGCGCAGCAATGGTGCGGGCGGCTTCGAAACAGACCGCCTGGTTCTGGAGGTGAGCGGGGTGGCGCGGGCCCCGGGAACGTGGCCACGACCGCTTCATGCCCGCTCAGGCGAGTGCCGGCAGGGATTCAAAAACGGGCAGCTATGTTGAAAGCCGCTGGTGCAGCCGCGCCCCGGCATAGCCGCTCGCGGCCACATGGGTGCACATCGCGTGCCAGGGGCAGTCGGCACAGGCGCCGCGGATGGCGCCCTGGGCAAAGGCGCAGCGCATGCGGGCCACCAGCGCCGCATCCAGCACCAGGCGGCTGCCGCTGGCAATGTCTCCCAGCAAAGGGGCCAGGTCCCGCAGCGCGCGCCGGTCGCGCTCCTGCACGCTCATGCCGTGGCAGTGGGCGCAATCCCCCTCTTCTGCGCACAGCGGCGCGCAGAGGGTATCAGGGCCTGATACCAGTTCAAGCCCTTCGCGCTTGTCCAGCCTGCGAACAACGCTATCGAAATTGCGAACAAACGCCGGGCTGTAGCCCTTGCCCGAATAGGTCAGCACGCACAGCAGATGGTGCGCGCGCAGGGTGATGGTCACGCGCCGCGGCGGCGCACCCCGTGCCACAGCGCCAGCGTGGCGGCGCCCAGAGCGGACTTGAGCACATCACCCAGCAGGAAGGGCAGCACGCCGAACTGCCAGCCCTTGTCCATGCCGATCAGCATGCCCAGCCAGGTGCCGCCCGCCAGCAGGATCAGCGTGGTGCACAGGAACATCGCCAGGAAGGCGCGCACCGGTTTTGCACCATCCCAGCCACGCGCGGCCAGCCAGCCCATGAGCATCGCGCCCAGCGGAAAGGCCAGCAGATACCCCGCCGTCTTGCCCATGAAGGGCGCCAGTCCCCCGGCGCCGCCGGCCAGCACCGGCAGGCCCGCCAGCGCCTCCATCAGCCAGGCCAGCACCGTGATGCCGCCCAGGCGCCAGCCGTAGAGCGCGCCAATCATCAGCACCGCCAAGGTCTGCATCGACACCGGCACCGGCTGCAGCGGGATGCTGATGTACGACGACGCGGTCAGCACCGCCGTGCCGCCCAGCACCATCAAAATCTGGCGCGCCAGCGAAGGGGAGCGGGACGAAGGCAAGGCAAGAGAAGCGGATTGAGACATGAATACCCCTGAACAACAATGATCCGGATCGCTGCCGCCATGCGGCTGCAGCAAGCAACAGCGGCGAAGTATCCAGGAGGCTCGCCGCATTGTCAACTTTAAATCATCAAATTCAGTTGACGATGGCGCTGCCACGCTCCTCCCAGCGGGCTGAGGCACACTCAGGCCATGAAACTAGGGCTTTCGACACAGGGTCTGCTGCAGCGTCTCGCCAATGGTGAAGCCTTGTCGGGCGAGGCATTGGCCGAGCAGTTGGGCGTCACCCGCGCGGCGATCTGGAAGCAGATCGCGGCACTGCGCGCGCTCGGCCTGCCGATCGAGGCGCGCACGGGTTCGGGCTATCGCCTGCCCTGGGCCATCGAGCTGCTGGATGCGCAGGCCATCACCACCGCCCTGCCGGCCGCATCGCCAGGACCCGCGCAGGCGCCGGTCCACGTGCATTGGGAGCTGGATTCCACCCAGAACGAACTGACGCGCACCATGGCCGACGTGCCAGACCTGACCGCCGTGCTGGCGGAAACCCAGAGCGCAGGGCGTGGCCGACGCGGTCGCGGCTGGCAGTGCCCGCCAGGCATGGGCATCATGCTCTCGATTGTTAAGCGGTTTGAGAGCGGGCCGGCGGCGCTGACAGGCCTTTCGATCGCCATGGGCGTGTGCGCGGCGCAGGCGATTCAAAGCCTCTCCACCGCGCCCGGTCTGCGGCTCAAGTGGCCCAACGACCTGGTGGCGGGGGGCGAAAAACTCGCGGGCATCCTGATCGAGGTCGATGGCGAATACGACGGTCCCTGCATCGCGCGCGTCGGTCTGGGCTTGAACCTGCGCCTGAGGCCGGAACTGCGGGCGCAGCTCGATCAGCCTGCCACGGATCTGGCGAGCCAGTGCGGGGGGCTTTTACCCGATCGCAACCAGCTGGCAGCCCGGCTGATTGCCCAGCTGCGCGCGGGCCTGCTGCGCTTCGAGCGCGAGGGCCTGGCCGCCTTTGCCGATGATTTTTCACGCCTGGACTGCCTGCTGGACCAACCGCTCACCCTCCACGGTGCACAGGGCGCGCAGCACGGCAAGGGCCGCGGCATCGATGCAAGCGGCGCGCTGCGCGTGGAAATCAACGGCCAGACCGTCGCCGTCTACAGCGACAAGGTGTCGGTGCGGCGCCCTTCGCAATGACGCAATGACCCGCAACCCCCGTCATGCGCCGCAAGGCGCGTCATGCCCGCGCAGCGGCGTCATCCTTCATTGCGCATTGCCCGCCTCAATCCCCCAGCGCCTGAGCGCCGCATCGTCGCTCTCGCGCGCATCCACCCACTGCGTGCCCTCGGGGGTGGCTTCCTTCTTCCAGAACGGCGCCTGGGTCTTGAGGTAGTCCATCAGGAATTCGCAGGCCTGAAAGCTCTCGCCGCGGTGCGCGCTGGTGACGGCCACCAGCACGATCTGGTCCTCGGGCTGCAACAGGCCCACGCGGTGGATCACGCGCACGCCGTAGAAGTCAAAGCGCCGGCGCGCCTCGTCGATCATCGCGGCGATGGATTTTTCGGTCATGCCGGGGTAATGCTCCAGCTCCATGCTGCTCACCTGCCCGCTGCCGCTGCGGTCGCGCACGGTGCCGACGAAGCAGCAGACCGCGCCCACGCGCGCATCCTCGGCGCGCAGGCGGGCGATCTCGCGCGACACATCGAAATCCTCGGTCTGGATGGAAACCTCGCTGGACATGAACCCGTCGCCGTTTTGCTACAGTGAAGCGCTTACTGTACCGCTCCCCACCGATGGCCACCCTCGCCTTCACCGCCCACGGCTATACGCTCTATCCCTCGCCGCAAAGCGCGCACCGCACGGTGTTCGAATTCCACCTGTTCGTGCCACATCCCTACGCCATCATCGACCTGCCCAGCATGGCGCTTGCAGGCCGCACCAGCCTGTTTGCCGCGCACCGCATCGCCGACGGCAAGATGGGGCAGCTGGTGAGCTTTGAACTGGAAACCGATCGCGTGCGCTTTGAGGCGCGCTTCACGCCCGATTGACGATGGACGCGGACAACCAGATCGTCGTGCCGCCCTCGTTCATCGCGTTGTTTCAGGATGGGCGCGGGCGGCTGCAGGAGCTGCCCGCCACGGTGCGCGAGCGCTATGAGCTGTGCGAGGACATGGCCAGCAGCCTCACGGAACGCGCGCTGCAGGTGATCCACGACCACCCCTCGGAAGCCGGCGTGCTGCAGGCGTTCCACGCCGCGCTGAACCAGCCGGCGACTGGCCTGCGCCAGGTGGAGGCGCGCTGGGTGGTGCTGCGGCTGGCGGAACTGCTGAACTGGGCCAGCCCGCCGCTGCAGGCCGCCGAAATCACCCGCCCGTGACCGGCGGAAAAAACGCCACCTCGGCACCCTCGGCCAGCGGCGCATCGGTCCTGGCCATCAGCTGATTGACGGCCATGCGCACCGCGCGGCCTTCGGCAAGGCATTCGGCCCAGGGCGCGCCGCGGGCGATCAGTTCCTGGCGCAACGCGCCCACGGTGGCGGCCTGCGTGGTGAATGCTTCGCTGTCCTGCCCCACCGCCTCGCGGATGGAGGCGAAATAGCGCACGGTAATGTTCTTGCCAGCCATCACAGCAGCTCCGCCCACGGGATGTAGCGCACCACATCGCCCGCGCGTATGGTGGTGTTCGCCGGGTTGTCCACCACGCCATCACCCCAGACGGTGGAGGTCAGCACGCCCGAGCTCTGGTTGGCATAGCGCTCCAGCCGCCCATCCGCGCCCCAGCGCACGCGCAGGAATTCGCGGCGGGAATCGGCTTTTGCCCAGTCGAACCCTGCGGTGGCAGCTACCGATCTGGGAGCAATCGCCGTCGCGCCCTGCAGCCGCAGCAAGAAGGGCCGCACCAGCCAGACGAAGGTGATGAAGCTGGAGACCGGGTTGCCCGGCAGCCCCATGAAATGCGCGCGCCGGGCGCCGCTTTGCACATGGCCATAGGCGAAGGGCTTGCCGGGCTTGATGGCGACCTTCCACAGGTCGAGGCTGCCCAGCTGCTGCACGGCGGGCTTGACATGGTCTTCCTCGCCCACCGACACGCCGCCGCTGGTGACGATCACGTCGCACTCCGCCGCCGCACGCTGCAGCGCGGCCACGGTGGCGGCCAAGGTGTCTTCGACGACGCCCAGATCGAGCACCTCGCAGCCCAGGCGCTCAAGCATGCTGCGCAGAAAGAAGCGGTTGCTGTTGTAGATGGTGCCTTCGCGCATCTGCTCGGGCGCGACGGTGCCGGGCATGATGAGTTCATCACCGGTGGAAAACAGCGCCACGCGCGGGCGGCGCGCCACGGCAACCTGTGCCAGGCCCACGCTGGCGGCCAGACCCAGCTCGGCCGGGCCCAGGCGCGTGCCGGCCGTGAGCACGGTGGCGCCGCGCACGATGTCCTCGCCGCTGCGACGCACCCATTGACCGGCTTTCGGCACGGCATTGATCCGCACCCGCCCATCCTCCAGCGGCGTGCAGTCCTCCTGCATGGCGATGGCATCCGCGCCCTCGGGCACCGGCGCGCCGGTGAAGATGCGCGCCGCCGTGCCCGCGGCCAAGGGCTGGCCCACATGGCCGGCCGGGATGCGCTGCGAGACGGGCAGCACGGCGCCCGCCTGCGCCACATCGGCACAGCGCAGCGCGTAGCCGTCCATCGCGCTGTTGTCGCGCGGCGGCACCTGCAGCGGCGAAACCACGTCCTGCGCCAGCACGCGGTGGTCGGCATCGAACAGCGACAGGGTTTCGGTCTGCACCAGCGGCGCGGCATGCGCGAGCAGCTCGGCCAGCGCGTCGTCCAGCGGTTTCAAAGGGGGTCTCGTCATTGCATCTCCTGCGGCCGCCGGTATTCAAAACGGGCGGCCTGTTCGGTAAGCCAGTGCACGATCCGTGCCGGGTCGTTCAGATCCAGCACCGGCCGGTGCGGCGGCTGCGGCAGGCGGGACGCATCGACGGTGGCGACGGCGAGCACCCGCGGGTCATCGGCATAGAGCACGGCGCGCCCATCCTGGCCCGGTTCAGCGGCGCGCCAGACCTCGACCTTGGGCAGCCGGACGGTCTTGAAGCCCTCGACCAGCACCCAGTCCACCGGACGCAGGCGCGCCAGCAGGTCGTGCACGTCGGGTTCATGCCGGGTTTCATATTCATGGATCAGCGCCAGACGCTGGTCCGAGGCGACGAGCACCTCGTGCGCGCCCGCCTGGCGGTGGCGCCAGCTGTCCTTGCCCGGCTGGTCGATGTCAAAGCGGTGGTGCGCATGCTTGAGCACCGAGACCCGCTGGCCCTGCGCCTTCAGGAGTGCAATCACCGCTTCCAGCAGCGTGGTCTTGCCGGCCCCGGAGAAACCGGCAAAGACGACGACCTTCATGCAATACCTCTTTTTGATAGCTGCTGGCGCTTGCTGGGCAAGCGTCAGAGCCCTGTTTCATTCAAATTTTTGTCTGCTGGGCGATCAATGCCTTGACCTGCGCCACATCCGCCGGCAGCACGCTGACGCGCTTGGGCAGGTCCTCGATGCCGTCAAACTTCGCCGGGCGCTCGGGCGGGTGGCCCAGGGCCTCGGTGATGGTCTCGGCAAACTTGATCGGAAGCGCGGTCTCGAGCACGATCATAGGCACGCCGGCCGCACGGTGCCCGCGCGCCACCTTCACGCCGTCGGCGGTGTGGGTATCCATCGTCACCGCGCAGTGCTGGTGCACGTCGCGGATGGTCGCCAGGCGATCGGCATGGGTACTGCGCCCGCTCTGAAAGCCGTAGCGTTGGGCGGCGTCCTGAAAACGCGCATCGCCGCTCAGGTCAAAAAAGCCCTGGCGCGCGAGCTGCTCGCCGAAAAGCGCGCGTGTGGCGGCGCCGTCGCGCCCCAGCAGATCGAAGACGAAACGCTCGAAATTGCTGGCCTTGGAAATATCCATCGAGGGGCTCGACGTTTCCAGCGTATCGGCGGCGGCGCGCACGCGGTAGATGCCGGTGCGGAAGAACTCGTCGAGCACGTCGTTCTCGTTGGTCGCCACCACCAGATGCGCGATCGGCAGGCCCATCATGCGCGCCACATGGCCGGCGCAGACATTGCCGAAATTGCCGCTGGGCACGGTGAAGCTGACTTTCGGTATTTCTCCCTCTCCCTCTGGGAGAGGGTTGGGGTGAGGGCTGGTGGCCTCGAAGTAGCCCGCGAAGTAATACACCACTTGCGCCAGCAGCCGCGCCCAGTTGATCGAATTGACCGTGCCGATGCGGTATTTGGCCTTGAACGCCAGATCGTTGCTCACCGCCTTGACGATGTCCTGGCAGTCGTCGAACACGCCCTCGATGGCGATGTTGTGGATGTTGGCGTCCTGCAGGCTGAACATCTGCGCCTGCTGGAACGGGCTCATGCGTCCATGGGGGCTGAGCATGAAGACGCGGATGCCCGTTTTGCCGCGCATGGCGTACTCGGCCGCGCTGCCGGTGTCGCCGCTGGTCGCGCCCAGGATGTTGAGCTCTGCCGCCCGCCGCCCCAGTTCGTATTCGAACAGGTGGCCCAGCAGCTGCATCGCCATGTCCTTGAAGGCCAGCGTCGGGCCGTTGGACAGGCCGAGCAGGAACAGGCCGGGCTCCAGCGGCTTGAGCGGCACGATTTCCCGCGTGCCGAAGACCTCCCGCGTGTAGGTCTTGCGGCAGATGGCGCGCAAGTCGGCCTCGGGGATGTCGGCGATGTAGAGCCTCAGGATCTCGAACGCCAGCGCCGCGTAGCCTTCGCCGGCATGCACGGCGCGCAGCCGGGCCAGTTCGCCGGTGTCGATCCGCGGGTAGTGCTCCGGCAGGTACAGGCCGCCGTCGGGCGCCAGGCCTTCCAGCAGGATGTCGCAGAACTGGCGCGGTGTCGTGTCGCCACGGGTGGAGAGGTAGCGCATCAGTTCAACTCTTCCTTGCGGATGCGCGTGATAGTCGCGAGCACCGTCGGCAGCGGCTGGATCTGCGCCAGCGCGGCGTCCAGATCGCCCTCGCGCGTGTCGTGCGTGAGGATGATCAGATCGGTCTGCGTGCTGCCCTCGCCGCCCACTTCGTCAGCCTCGCGCTGCAGGATGGCGTCGATGCTGATGCCCGCATTGGCCAGGATGCCGGTGATGCGCGCCAGCACGCCGGCCTCGTCGGCGACGCGGATGCGCAGGTAGTAGCCGGTCACCACCTCGGCCATGGGCAGCACCGGCAGATCGCCGCCGGCCGCGGCCAGCGTATTGCTCTGGAAGGCGAGCGGCGGCACGCGGTGCGCCGGATCGGCGCCATCCAAGCGCGCGATGTCCACCAGATCGGCGATCACCGCGCTGGCGGTGGGCTCGCTGCCCGCACCCTTGCCGTAGTACAGCGTGGTGCCCACGGCGTCGCCCTGCACCACCACGGCGTTCATCGCGCCGTCCACGTTGGCGATCAGGCGGCGCGCCGGGATCAGGGTGGGGTGCACGCGCAGCTCCACGCCCTTGTCGGTGCGCTTGGTGATGCCCAGCAGCTTGATGCGGTAGCCCAGCTGCTCGGCGTACTTGATGTCGGCGGAAGCCAGCCTGGTGATGCCCTCGGTATGGCATTTGTCGAACTGCACCGGGATGCCGAAGGCGATGGCGCTGATGAGCGTCACCTTGTGCGCCGCATCCACGCCTTCGATGTCGAAGGTCGGATCGGCCTCCGCATAGCCCAGTTGCTGCGCGTCTTTCAGCGCTGCGTCGAAGTCCATCCCCTTGTTGCGCATCTCGCTGAGGATGAAATTGGTGGTGCCGTTGATGATGCCCGCCACCCACTGGATGCGGTTGGCCGTCAGGCCTTCGCGCAGCGCCTTGATGATGGGGATGCCGCCGGCCACCGCCGCCTCGAAGGCCACGATCACGCCCTTGGCCGCGGCTGCCTTGAAGATTTCGGCGCCATGCACCGCCAGCAGCGCCTTGTTGGCCGTCACCACGTGCTTGCCCGCGGCAATCGCCTCCATGACGAGCTGGCGTGCAATGCCGTAGCCGCCGATGAGTTCGATGACGATATCGATCTCGGGGTTGGCGATCACCTCGCGCGCATCGCCCACCACGCGCACGCTCTCCCCGACGAGGGAACGCGCGCGCGCGGTGTCCAGATCAGCCACCATGGTGATCTGGATCGCCCGGCCCGCACGGCGGCTGATTTCTTCCTGGTTGCGCGTGAGCACCTGGAAGGTGCCGCTGCCGACGGTGCCTATGCCGAGCAGACCGACTTGGATGGGTTTCATGGTTGATTTTTGAATGAAAAATGTCGCTGGCACTTGCCTATCAAGCGCTGGCAGCTTCTTTTTTTGAACCGATGGGCAGCACGGCAGCACGTTTGGCATGGCGCTGGCGGTACTGTTCGAGGAACTTGGCCAGGCGCGCGATGGCTTCGCGCAGATCGCTCTTGTGCGGCAGGAAGACGATGCGGAAGTGCTGCTGGTCCGGGTAGTTGAAGCCCGTGCCCTGCACCAGCATCACGCGCGTGGCGCGCAGCACCTCCATGAAGAACTGGCGGTCGTCCTCGATCGGGTACATGGCCGGATCGAGGCGCGGGAACATGTACAGCGCCGCCTGCGGCTTGACGCAGGTCACGCCGGGAATCTGCGTGATCAGCTCATACGCCAGGTCGCGCTGCACCTTCAGGCGCCCACCTTCCCGGATCAGATCGTTGATGCTCTGGTAGCCGCCGAGCGCGGTCTGGATCGCCCACTGGCCCGGCACGTTGGAGCCGAGCTTGAGGTTGGCCAGCATGTTCAGGCCTTCGACGTAGTCGCGCGCCTGCGTCTTGTCGCCCGAGACCACCATCCAGCCGGCGCGGTAGCCGCACGAGCGGTAGGCCTTGGAGAGCGAATTGAAGGTGAGCGTGAGCACGTCGGTCGAAAGACTCGCCATCGCGGTGTGCCTGGCGCCGTCGTACAGCACCTTGTCGTAGACCTCGTCCACCAGCAGCACCAGATCGTGCTCGCGCGCCAGCTGCACGATGCCCAGCAGCAGTTCGTTGGAATACAGCGCGCCCGTGGGGTTGTTCGGGTTGATCACGACGATGCCGCGGGTCCTGTCGGTGATCTTGGCGCGCATGTCGGCCAGGTCCGGCATCCAGCCGTTGCCCTCGTCGCACAGGTAGTGCACCGGTTTCCCGCCCGCCAGGCTGGTCGCGGCGGTCCACAGCGGGTAGTCGGGCGCGGGCAGCAGCAGTTCGTCGCCGTCGTTGAGCAGCGCATTGGTCGCCATCACGATCAGCTCGCTCGCGCCATTGCCCAGGTAGACGTCGTCCAGCGCCACCCCGGCGATGCCCTGCTGCTGCGTGTAATGCATCACCGCCTTGCGCGCGGCGAAGATGCCCTTGCTGTCCGAATAACCGGCCGAATCGGGCAGGTTGCGGATCATGTCCTGCACCACTTCATCGGGCGGGTCGAAGCCAAACGGCGCCATGTTGCCGATATTGAGCTTGATGATCTTCTGCCCCTCTTCTTCCATCTGGCGCGCAGCGTCCACGATGGGGCCGCGGACATCGTAGAGCACATTGCTCAGCTTGGTGGATTTGTACAGAGGTTTCATGGCGGGCAACCAGCAATCAAGGCGAAACCTATAATTTGACCACATTTGCCAACGCAGCTCGTCCGCATGCAGGCAAGCGCCACCACCATGAAATTCCAGCCCGACCGCAGCGACGCGCAAACCATCACCGGCTATGGCCCCGGCTGGATCGCGGTCAATGCCGATCGACTGACGCACAGCGTGATCATCGGCAGCGGCGGCGAGCGCCTGGATTGGGAATGCGCGCGCTTCGAGGATCTGAGCGCATCGCACTTCGAGCGGCTGGCGCGGCTGGACGCGGAGGTCGTGATCTTCGGCAGTGGCCAGCGCGGGCGGTTCGTTTCGCCCGCCTGGCTCAGGCCCCTGATGGCGCGCCACATCGGACTGGAAACCATGGACACCCATGCCGCCTGCCGCACCTACAACATCCTGGCCGGCGAAGGCCGCAAGGTGTTCGCGGCACTGCTGCTCACCGAACAATAGCCGGCGCGCAGCCACCCGCCGCACTGGCAATTTTGCCTGTTACACGGTAAAATACGGGACTGCGGTCGGGAGCGCCTACAGCCTTATACCCCCGACTATTCACGGACCCTACCACAAGAGAGATCAGAACGCCATGGCGATTGTTGTCAGCAAGCCCCTTCCCGAATTCGAAGCCAAAGCAACCGGCGAGGTACAGGTCACCAACGTCTCGCATCTGGGTCAGGCCGTGGTCCTGTACTTCTACCCCAAGGACAACACGCCCGGCTGCACGACGGAAGCCATGCAGTTTCGCGACAAGTACAAGGAATTCGTCAAGCTCGGCGCCGAGGTGTTCGGCGTCTCGCGCGACAACATGAAGTCGCACGACGACTTCAAGGCCAAGCTCGAACTGCCCTTCGAACTCATCGCCGACACCGAAGAAAAAATGTGCCACATGTTCGGCGTGGTCAAGAACAAGATCATGTACGGCAAGAAGGTCAAGGGCATCGAGCGCTCCACCTTCCTCATCGGCGCCGATGGCCTGGTAGCGCAGGAATGGCGCGGCCTGAAGGTGCCCGGGCATGTGGATGAAGTCCTCAAGGCTGTCAAGGCGCTCAAGTCGCCGGTGAAAAAGGTCGCCTGAGGCACAGAAGGCCGCCGGGCACCGCCCCGGACGGCATGCATAATGGCCCCATGGGTCCGTGCCGCACCTGCCAACCATCGAAAGCCGCCTGGCAACCCGGGCGGCTTTTTCATTTCTGAGCTTCCAACGATGCCCCTGCCTCCCGCACCTGCCAAGCGCGCCTCGCTGCTCGCCGCATCCGCCTACACCGCTGCCAATCCGTCGGCCGACACGCCAACCACCAGCGTTGCGGCGCCCGCAGCCCGCGGCCCCGCGCCAGCCAAAGCCGTAACCGCCGCTCCGACTGCCCCCGCCGCACGCACCCCGCCAAACGCGGCGCCAACGCCAGCGGCACCGGCACAGCCGCGCAAGACGCCCGCGCGCAAGAGCGCCAAACGCAGCGGCGGCGTGGCCAAGCTGTTCGTGCTCGACACCAACGTGCTGCTGCACGACCCCTCCAGCCTGTTCCGCTTCGAGGAGCACGACATCTTCCTGCCCATGATCGTGCTGGAGGAACTCGACGGCCACAAGCGCGGCACCACCGAAGTGGCGCGCAACGGCCGCCAGGCCAGCCGCATGCTGGACGCGCTGGTGGCCGCCGCCGCCGGGGCGGATATCGCCCATGGCGTGGCGCTGAACGGCACCGGCCAGCGCGCCGCCACCGGCCAGCTCTACTTCCAGACGGCGCCGCTGGATTACCAGCTGCCCACCAGCCTGCCGCAAGGCAAGGCCGACAACCAGATCCTGGGCGTGGTGCAGGCGCTGCGCGAGCGCCATGCGCCGCGCGAGGTGGTGCTGGTCTCCAAGGACATCAACATGCGCGTCAAGGCGCGCGCGCTGGGCCTGGCGGCCGAGGATTACCAGAACGACAAGGTGCTGGACGACGGCGACCTGCTGTATTCGGGCTACCTGGCGCTGCCGCCCGACTTCTGGGCCAGGGCCGGCAAGAAGGTCGAAAGCTGGCAAAGCGGCGCGCACACCTACTACCGCGTGAGCGGCCCGCAGGTGGCGCAGATGATGATCAACCAGTACGTGTTCTTCGAGGCGCCGGGCGAACCCAGCCTGCACGCGCGCGTGACCGAAATCCGCGAGCACACCGCCGTGCTGCAGACGCTCAAGGACTACGGCTCGGCCAAGAACGCCGTCTGGGGCGTGAACACGCGCAACCGCGAGCAGAACTTCGCGATGAACCTGCTGATGGACCCGGAGGTGGATTTCGTCACCCTCACCGGCCAGGCCGGCACCGGCAAGACGCTGCTGGCGCTGGCCGCGGGCCTGACCCAGGTGCTGGACGAGCGCCGCTACACCGAGATCATCATGACCCGCGCCACCGTCAGCGTGGGCGAGGACATCGGCTTTCTGCCCGGCACCGAGGAAGAAAAAATGGGCCCGTGGATGGGCGCGCTGGACGACAACCTGGAATTTCTCGCCAAGGGCGACGGCGGCAACGCCGGCGAATGGGGGCGCGCGGCCACCAACGACCTGGTCCGCAGCCGCATCAAGATCAAGAGCATGAACTTCATGCGCGGGCGCACCTTCATGAGCAAGTACGTCATCATCGACGAGGCGCAGAACCTCACGCCCAAGCAGATGAAAACCTTGATCACGCGCGCCGGCCCGGGCACCAAGATCATCTGCATGGGCAACCTGAGCCAGATCGACACGCCCTACCTCACCGAAGGTTCGTCAGGCCTGACCTACGCGGTCGATCGCTTCAAGGGCTGGGGGCACAGCGGCCACATCCTGCTGGCACGCGGCGAGCGCTCACGGCTGGCGGATTTCGCCAGTGAGGTGCTTTAAACCGAGAAAATCCATTAGGCGCATCTTCGATGCTGCTTGGGCGTCAACGGAGCATTTGCGGCCATTTTGGCCCCTCTTTGTCGCCTGTAGCTACGGCTACAGGCTTCGCAGTCGGGGCCAAACTGACTCGCAACTGCCCTCGTTGCCATCCCAAGCCCTAACGGACTTTCTCGGTTAAACAAAAACCATAGCTTCCAGCGCTTGCCCATTAAGCGTTACAGCCTGATTATTCATGAATTCTCAAACGTCGAACCGCACGCCCTGCGCCAGCGGCAGCGCGCCGCTGTAGTTGATGGTGTTGGTGGCGCGGCGCATATAGCCCTTCCAGGCGTCCGAGCCCGATTCGCGCCCGCCGCCGGTTTCCTTCTCGCCGCCAAAGGCGCCGCCGATCTCCGCGCCCGAGGTGCCGATGTTCACGTTGGCGATGCCGCAGTCGCTGCCCGCCGAGGCCATGAAGCGCTCGGCCTCGGCCAGGTTCTGCGTGAAGATGGCCGATGACAGCCCCTGCGGCACCGCGTTCTGCAGCGTGATGGCCTCCTCCAGCGCACCTTCGTAGCGCAGCACGTAGAGGATGGGCGCAAAGGTCTCCTGCGCCACGACGGCGGTCTGCGCGGGCATGCGCACCAGCGCCGGGCGCACGTACCAAGCATCCTCGCCCAGCGCCTCGCACACCCGCTCGCCGCCCGTCACCGTGCCACCTTCGGTGCGCGCCTGTGCCAGCGCACGCTGCATTCCATCAAACGCCTCGCGGTCGATCAGCGGGCCGACCAGCGTGCCCTCCTGCAGCGGGTCGCCCACGGCAATGCTGGCGTAAATTTTTTCCAGCCGCGCGAGCAGCGCATCCGCCACCGACGCATGCACGATCAGGCGCCGCAGCGTGGTGCAGCGCTGCCCGGCGGTGCCCACCGCCGCGAAGGTGATGGCGCGCGCCGCCAGCTCCAGATCGGCCGTCGGCGTGACGATCATCGCGTTGTTGCCGCCCAGCTCCAGAATCGACCGGCCAAAGCGCTCCGCCACCTTCACCGCCACCTGGCGGCCCATGCGCGTGGAGCCCGTCGCGCTGAGCACGGCCACCCGCGGGCTGGCGGCAAGCACCTCGCCCGCCTCGCGCCCGCCTATCAACAGCTGGCTCAGGCCTTCCGGCACCGTGCCGGGACTATCGGCATTGAGCCCGGCGATGGCCTGCATGAGCAGATGCTGGCAGGCGATGGCCGTGAGCGGCGTTTTCTCCGACGGCTTCCAGACCAGCGCGTTGCCGCAGACCAGCGCCAGCGCCGCGTTCCACGACCAGACCGCCACCGGGAAATTGAAGGCCGAGATGATGCCCACCACGCCCATCGGGTGCCAGGTTTCCATCATGCGGTGGCCGGGGCGCTCGCTCGCAATCGTCAGGCCATGGAGCTGGCGCGAGAGGCCGGCGGCGAAGTCGCAGATGTCTACCATCTCCTGCACCTCGCCCCGCCCTTCGTCGGCGATCTTGCCCGCCTCCAGCGACACCAGCTGGCCCAGGGGCTGCTTGTGGTGGCGCAGCAGCGCGCCCAGGCGGCGCACCAGCTCACCACGCACCGGCGGTGGAACCTCGCGCCAGGCCTGCGACGCGCCATGAGCCGCGGCGATCGCCGCCTGCGCCTGCTCCGCGCTGGCGGCCTGCAGCGACGCCAGCAGGACGCCGTCACGCGGCGCGCGGACCGCCAGATCCGACCCCGCGTGCCGCGCGAGGTCCAGCCCCAGGGATTGCAGGACCGCCTGCAGGTGCGTACGTGAATCGGTCATGAAAATACAAGCAAAAACCAGCTGCGATGCGCTTCCATGAAGCGCCAGAAGCTATCAAATCCGGGGTTCAAAAATCATCGACCGCATCCACCGCGAGATTTTCAAAGCGCGTCTGGTCCTTCTGGAAGTAGAGCTTGACGGTGCCCGTCGGGCCGTTGCGCTGCTTGCCGATGATGATCTCGGAGACGTTGGGCTCCTTGCTGTCCTTGTTGTAGTAGTCATCACGGTAGATGAACATGATGATGTCCGCGTCCTGCTCGATGGCGCCGGACTCGCGCAGGTCGCTCATCATCGGGCGCTTGTCGGTGCGCGTCTCCACGCTGCGGTTGAGCTGCGAGAGCGCGATCACCGGGCATTGCAGCTCCTTGGCCAGCATCTTCAGGCCGCGCGAGATTTCGCCCAGTTCGGTGGCGCGGTTCTCGCCCTGCGAGCCGCCCGAGCCGCTCATCAGCTGCAGGTAGTCCACCACGATCAACCCGAGCTTGCCGCACTGGCGCGCCAGGCGCCGGGCATTGGCGCGCAGCTCGGCGGGCGTGAGGCCTGGCGTTTCGTCGATGTGCAGCGAGACGTTGCGCAGCCGCTCGATGGCTTCCGTCAGCCGCGGCCATTCCTCGTCGGTCAGCTTGCCGGTGCGCAGATGCCCCTGGTGGATGCGCCCTATCGAGCCGACGATGCGCACCGCCAGCTGCGCCGCGCCCATTTCCATCGAGAAGACCGCCACCGGCAGACCCTCGTTGAGCGCCACATGCTCGGCGATGTTCACCGCCAATGAGGTCTTGCCCATCGATGGGCGCGCCGCTAGCACCACCAGATCGCCCGCCTGCAGGCCACTGGTCATGCGGTCCAGATCGATGAAGCCGGTGGGCACGCCGGTCACATCCACCGGGTTGTTGGCCATTTCCTCGACGCGATCGAGCAGCGTGACCACCAGCGACTCCATGGTCTGGAAGCCCTGCTTCATGCGCGAGCCTTCCTCGCCGATGGCGAAGATCTTTTGCTCGGCCTCGTCGAGGATGCCGCTCACCGGCCGGCCCTGCGGGTTGAAGGCGTTGGTGGCGATCTCGTCGCTGGCGCTCACGAGCTTGCGCAGGATGGCGCGCTCGCGCACGATCTCGGCGTAGCGGCGGATGTTGCTGGCGCTGGGCACGTACTGCGCCAGGCTGTTGAGGTAGGCCAGCCCCCCCGTCTCCTCGGCCCGCCCGACGCTTTGCAAGCGCTCGTACACCGTGATCACGTCGGCCGGTTTGCCCGCGCCGACCAGCGTGCTCACCGCCGCATAAATCTGCTGGTGCTCATGGCGGTAAAAATCACCCTCCTTGAGCAGATCGCTCACGCGGTCCCACGCGAGGTTATCCAGCAGCAGGCCGCCGAGCACGCTCGATTCGGCTTCGATCGAGTGCGGCGGCACGCGCAGCTGCGCCACCTCCTGGTCCACAAAGCCGCTGGGCATGAACGTTTCCAGCGGCGACGAAATCACGGCAGACATGCAAACACCAATCCATTCAAAGCGAGCATCCTAGCGGGAACACCCCCGGGCGTCATCGCACAAGTCTGTGGACAACAGGTGCACAAGCACGGGCAAAGCTGTGCATGCCCATCCGGACGGCGTGCCTGGCAGGTTTGCGGACCGGTGTTCAGGCATTAGCATCGCTACCACTGCCCGCCAAAAGGAAACCCATGCCCCACGAGCGCCGCCACTTCGTTCGCGTCCAGTTCGATACCCCTGGCCAGTTGCGCTGGCCCGGCCAGGCTGTCGCGGTGCGCGTGCTGGATCTCTCGCTCAAGGGCGCGCTGCTGCGGGCCGTGGACACCGCTGCGCCGCAGGCCGGTCAGCGCTGCGAGCTCACCGTGCCGCTGACACACCAGGAATACATTGCGATGACCGTGCAGGTCGCTCACCTGCAAGGGCAGCAGATAGGCGTCTCCTGCCTGAGCGTGGATATCGACAGCGTCACCCACCTGCGCCGCCTGATCGAACTGCAATTGGGCGATCCCAGGCTGCTGGAGCGCGATCTGGCGGAACTGAGCGCCGGGCACTGACCCGGTACACGCCATCCTCAGCCAAAGCAAAAGCCGCCCAAGGGCGGCTTTCTCCCCGTGGCGCCCTGGTCAGGCGGTCTCGCCGTACACGGTCACCGGCAGTTCCACCGACACGTCGGTATGCAGCACCACCGTGACGGTGCTCTCGCCCACGGCCTTGATCGGACCATTGGGCATGTGGATCTGCGCCTTGTGCACCTTCACGCCCTGGCGGTGCAGTTCCTCGGCGATGTCGAAGTTGGTGACCGAGCCGAACAGGCGGCCATCGACACCGGCCTTCTGCGTGAGCTTGAGCGTGGCGCTGGCCAGCTGCTCCGCGTGGGCCTGGGCCTGGGCCAGCTTGTCGGCGGCGGCCTTTTCCAGTTCAGCGCGGCGGGCGTCGAACTCTGCCTTGGCGGCGGCGGTGGCGCGGTGCGCACGGCCCGTGGGGATCAGGTAATTGCGGGCGTAACCGTCCTTGACCTTGACGATATCGCCGAGCACACCGAGGTTGACGACCTTGTCGAGCAGGATGACTTGCATGGGATGTGCTCCTTAAATCTTGTGCTGATCGCTGTAGGGCAGCAGGGCCAGGAAGCGCGCGCGCTTGATGGCGGTGTTGAGCTGGCGCTGGTAGATCGCACGCGTGCCGGTCAGGCGGGCGGGAATGATCTTGCCGTTTTCGGCGATGAAATCGCGCAGCGTGTCGATGTCCTTGTAGTCGATTTCCTCGACGCCGGCGACGGTGAAACGGCAGAAGCGCTTGCGCTTGAACAGCAGCGATTGCGTGTTGCGCTTGCCGTTCTTGCCATTCTTGTTGAATTTCCTGAACATGGTCAAAACCTTCTGAAAACTATTGCGGTTGAAACTGCTGGATATGAAACACCACGCCCTTGCCATTGCGCCCCTGGGCCAGGAAGCCCTGGAAGATCCAGAGGCTTTCCAGCGCCTGGCGCCTAAGCCGTTCGGCCTGCGTGCCAAAGGCCACGGCCTTCAGCCTCAAGACCGCCTGCCGCTCGCCTCCGGCTTCCCGCTGCACCGACGCATGCTCAAGCATCACATCCAGTGCCGGCAATCCCGCCGGGGTGTAGCGCAGCGGCTGCAGCTCTGCAACGCTGGCGCTCAGGGTCAGGCTGTTGGGCGTATTTTTGGGCGTGTTCACCTTCCCGTGGATGGCACCGGCCGGCGCTCAGCGCTCGACGGCCTCGGCCTGGCTGGCCTTGCGCGCTTCCTCGCGCTCAACCGTCTTCATCATCGACGAGGCGGTGGTGTCCGCCTTCTTCTTCTGCACCGTGAGGTGGCGCAGCACCGCATCGTTGAACTTGAAGGCGTGCTCCAGCTCGGCCATCACGGCCTGATCGGCCTCGATGTTCAGGCACAGATAATGCGCCTTGGCCAGCTTGCTGATCATGTAGGCCAGCTGGCGGCGGCCCCAGTCTTCCACGCGGTGCACCTGGCCACCGCCGGCGGTGATCATGCCCTTGTAGCGCTCGAGCATCGCCGGCACCTGCTCGCTCTGGTCCGGGTGGATCAGCAAAATGATTTCGTAATGACGCATGCAACCTCCTTGTGGTTGATAGCCACCCGCTGCGTCCTGGTTGGGCGCCAAGGCAAATACGCCTTGTGAATACGCCCGGCGGTGTGGCAAGGAAAACCGGCGATTATACGAACGAAACCGCCGCGCGTACACTAGCCGGCTTTGTGCGATGCGCCATGCCGTGCTGCAAAGCGGCCTTGAATCGCTGCCTGCCAACCCCACATGAGCAGCGTTTGCCATTCGCCATCCGTATTTCCAGACATGTCCAACCACACCACGCCACAGCCCTCTGCCGCCGAGCCCTCCGGCGAAGACCTGGCATCCACGATGGGTGCCGATACCTTGGATGAAATCGCCCGCCTGCAAGGCGAGCTGGCCGAGCTCAAGAGCAAGAGCGCGGAACTGGCCGACCAATACCTGCGCGCCAAGGCCGAGGCCGACAATGCCCGCCGGCGCGCCGAGGAAGACGTCGCCAAGGCGCGCAAATTCGGCATCGAGGGCTTTGCCGAGAATCTGCTCGCCGTCTGCGACAGCCTGGACGCCGCCCTGGCGCTGGAAAACGCCACCGCCGAGCAGCTGCGCGAAGGCAGCACCGCAACGCTGCGCCAGCTGATCTCGGCCCTGGAGCGCAACAAGGTGACGGTCATCAACCCGGCCGCCGGCGATAAATTCGACCCGCACCAGCACCAGGCGATCAGCATGGTGCCTTCCGCCCAGGACGCCAACACCGTGGTCTCGGTGCTGCAGAAGGGCTACCTGATTTTCGACCGGGTGCTGCGTCCGGCGCTGGTTACGGTGGCTGCGCCCAAATGAGGTTGAGCGTTGAAGATTGTTGCTCAACCGTGAATCTTGAATTTCGCTGCGCCATCCGCACGTAGCACACATCCAGTTTTTGACACATTTCGGAGAACAACATGGGAAAAATCATCGGCATCGACCTGGGCACGACCAACTCGTGCGTGGCGATCATGGAAGGCAACGCCACGCGCGTGATCGAGAACAGCGAGGGCGCGCGCACCACGCCGTCCATCGTCGCCTACCAGGATGACGGCGAAATCCTCGTCGGCGCCTCGGCCAAGCGCCAGGCCGTCACCAACCCCAAGAACACGATCTACGCCGTCAAGCGCCTGATCGGGCGCAAATACGAAGATAAGGAAGTCCAGAAAGACCTGGGCCTGGCGCCGTTTTCCATCATCAAGGCCGACAACGGCGACGCCTGGGTGCAGGTGCGCGACCAGAAGCTGGCACCGCCGCAGATCAGCGCCGAGACCCTGCGCAAGATGAAGAAGACCGCCGAGGACTACCTGGGCGAGCCGGTGACGGAAGCCGTCATCACGGTGCCGGCCTACTTCAACGACAGCCAGCGCCAGGCGACCAAGGACGCCGGCCGCATCGCGGGCCTGGAAGTCAAGCGCATCATCAACGAGCCGACCGCCGCGGCACTGGCCTTTGGCCTGGACAAGCAGGGCAAGGGCGACCGCAAGATCGTCGTCTATGACCTGGGCGGCGGCACGTTCGACGTGTCCATCATCGAAATCGCCGATGTCGACGGCGAGAAGCAGTTCGAGGTGCTGGCCACCAACGGCGATACCTTCCTCGGCGGCGAGGATTTCGACCAGCGCATCATCGACTACATCATCGGCGAGTTCAAGAAGGACCAGGGTGTTGACCTGAAGGCCGACGTGCTGGCCCTACAGCGCCTGAAGGAAGCGGCGGAAAAGGCCAAGATCGAGCTGTCCAACAGCGCGCAGACCGACATCAACCTGCCCTACATCACGGCCGATGCGTCGGGCCCCAAGCACCTGAACATCAAGCTCACGCGCGCCAAGCTCGAATCGCTGGTCGAGGACCTGATCGAGCGCACCATCGCGCCCTGCCGCACCGCCATCAAGGATGCGGGCATCGCCGTGGGCGACATCAACGACGTGATCCTGGTCGGCGGCATGACGCGCATGCCCAAGGTGCAGGACACGGTCAAGGAATTCTTCGGCAAGGAACCGCGCAAGGACGTGAACCCGGATGAAGCCGTGGCCGTCGGTGCCGCCGTGCAGGGCCAGGTGCTCTCGGGCGACCGCAAGGACGTGCTGCTGCTGGACGTGACGCCGCTGTCGCTGGGCATCGAGACCCTGGGCGGCGTGATGACCAAGATGATCGCCAAGAACACGACCATCCCGACCAAGTTCGCGCAGACCTTCTCCACCGCCGAGGACAACCAGCCGGCGGTGACGATCAAGGTGTTTCAGGGCGAGCGCGAAATCGCCGCTGCCAACAAGGCTCTGGGTGAATTCAATCTTGAAGGCATTCCGCCCGCGACGCGCGGCACGCCGCAGATCGAGGTGAGCTTCGACATCGACGCCAACGGCATCCTGCATGTGGGCGCCAAGGACAAGGGCACGGGCAAGGAAAACAAGATCACCATCAAGGCGTCTTCGGGCCTGTCCGAGGAAGAAATCCAGAAGATGGTGAAGGACGCCGAGATCAATGCCGCCGAGGACCACAAGAAGCTGGAACTGGTGCAGGCGCGCAACGCCGGCGAAGCCGCGGTGCACAGCACGCAGAAGGCCCTGACCGAACACGGCGACAAGCTGGACGCGGGCGAGAAGGAAGCGATCGAGGCCGCGGTCAAGGATCTGGAAGCCGCGCTCAAGGGCGAGGACAAGTCCGCGATCGAGGAAAAGACCAACGCCCTGATGAGCGCCAGCCAGAAGCTCGGCGAGAAGATGTACGCCGATGCGGCAGCGGCAGCACAAGCCGCAGGTGCAGCAGGCGCAACGCCCGGGGCGGAGCAGCCGCAGGCCTCGGCGGCTGGGGACGACAACGTGGTGGACGCCGAGGTCAAGGAAGTCAAGAAGGGCTGAGCGACACCGAAAACGCCTCAAGGCGGCAGGCATCCGTGCCTTGCCGCCTTTTGCGCTGATGAAGGGCACACACTGCTACCGACGCTGTGAATTGAAAATCTGACCCATGGCCACCAAACGCGACTACTACGAAATCCTGGGCGTTCCCAAGAACGCCGGCGAGGACGAGATCAAGAAGGCTTATCGCAAGCTGGCGATGAAGTACCACCCGGACCGCAACCAGGGGGATGCCGCCAAGAGCGCCGAAGAGAAATTCAAGGAGGCCAAGGAGGCCTACGAGATGCTCTCCGACGGCCAGAAGCGCGCCGCCTACGACCAGTACGGGCATGCCGGGGTGGACCCCAACATGCGCGGACCGGGGGCAGGAGCGGAGGGTTTCGGCGGCTTTGCCGAGGCGTTTGGCGACATCTTCGGCGACATGTTCGGCGGCCAGCGCGGCGGTCAGCGCGGCGGGCGGCAGGTCTACCGCGGCAGCGATCTTTCCTACGCCATGGAAATCACGCTGGAGGAAGCGGCCAGCGGCAAGGATGCGCAGATCCGCATCCCGAGCTGGGACAACTGCGACACCTGCCACGGCAGCGGCGCCAAGCCCGGCACCAGCCCCAAGACCTGCGGCACCTGCAACGGCTCGGGCGTGGTGCAGATGCGCCAGGGCTTCTTCAGCGTGCAGCAGACCTGCCCGCATTGCCGCGGCACCGGCAAGATCATTGCCGAGCCCTGCGCCACCTGCCACGGCCAGGGCAAGGTCAAGACCCAGAAGACGCTGGAGGTGAAGATTCCGGCCGGCATCGACGACGGCATGCGCATCCGCTCCACCGGCAACGGCGAGCCCGGCACCAATGGCGGCCCGCCCGGCGATCTGTACATCGAAATCCGCACCAGGAAGCACGACATCTTCGAGCGTGACGGCGACGACCTGCACTGCGAGGTGCCGGTAAGTTTCATCACCGCCGCGCTGGGCGGCGAGATCGAGGTGCCGACGCTGGCGGGCAAGGCCGCCATCGACATTCCCGAGGGCACGCAGGCGGGCAAGCAGTTTCGCCTGCGCGGCAAGGGCATCAAGGGCATACGCGCCAGCTACCCCGGCGACCTGTACTGCCACATCGTGGTCGAGACGCCGGTCAAGCTCACCGAATACCAGCGCAAGCTGCTGCGCGAGCTGGAAGAATCGCTGAAGAAGGGCGGCGCCAAGCATTCGCCTTCCACCGAGAGCTGGACGGAACGCCTCAAGCGCAGCTTTTTCAGCTGATGGGGGTGGTGGCGCCCGTTTTCAGGGGCGCCTGCCGGCCACTGCCCGCGTGTCCGGCGCCACATGGTGGCTGGCCCGATAGAACCCGAGTACGCGCTTGACATACGCGCGCGTCTCGGCAAACGGCGGCACCCCGCCATACTGCTTCACCGCGCCTTCGCCGGCGTTGTAGGCCGCGGCCACGAGGGCTATGTCCCCCTCGAAGCGCTGCAGCAGCCAGCGCAGATGCGCCAGCCCGCCGCGCGCATTCTGTTCCGCGTTCCAGGCATCGCGCACACCGTAGCGCTCGGCGGTTTCCGGGATCAGCTGCATCAGCCCCTGGGCGTTGCGCGCCGACAGCGCGAATGGGTCGAAATTCGATTCCGCCTTCACGATGGCCAGCGCCAGACGCGGATCGACCGCGAAACGCGGTGCCAGGCGTTCCACCAAGCGGGCCTGGCGCCGCTGCGCCGGCGACAGCCCGGCGACGTAGCGCTCCACCACCTCGGCAGGCACCACGGCCTCCGGCGCCGGTTCCGCCGGGCTGACGTCCGGCTTCAGACAATCCGGCAACTGGTCGCCCGAGGGCTCGCCCGCCAGCAGGACTCGCGCCTTTTCGTGCCCGCGCTGCGCCGCAAGGGCCAGCAGCGTGGCCGCCACCACATGGTCGGCCGGCACGCCGGTCGCCCACAGCAGCCGCCCCAGGCGGTACTGTCCTTCCAGGCTGCCTTCGCGCGCCGCGGCGCAGTAGCGCTCCTGCGCCGCAGCACGGTCGCCACGGAATTCGGCCGCATAACCCTGATCCAGCCAGCGCATGACGACGGGCGGCTCGTCGTTCCAGCCCAGCACCTCCGCACTGCCCTGGGCATGCAGCGGCGCACTCAGCAGCAAGAAAACGGCAAGGCAGCAGCGCGCCAGCAAGGGGTTATCGACAGGCATACGCCGCTGCACTGTAATACCACCGCCTCCCGGCGCAGCACTGCGGCACCCGTGCGCGGGCCGGCTCACAGCATATGGTCGAGGAAGGCCCGCGCACGCTCGTGTCCCGGATCGGCAAAAAATTCCCGCGCAGGGCGTTTGGCCACCAGGGCGCCTTCGTCCATGAAAGCCACGGTGTGCGCCACCTCGCGCGCGAAGCCCATTTCGTGCGTGACGACCAGCATGGTCATGCGCTCCTCGGCCAGCTCGCGCATGGTGCGCAGCACTTCGCCGGTCAGCTCGGGGTCGAGCGCCGAGGTGGGCTCGTCGAACAGCATGATCTCGGGCTCCATGCAGAGCGCGCGCGCGATCGCCACGCGCTGCTTCTGCCCGCCCGACAGGCGCGCGGGGTAGCTGTCGCGCTTGCTGGACAGGCCCACCTTGGCCAGCAGTTTTTCCGCCCGCGCCAGCGCCTCGGGGCGCGCCACGCCGGCCACCACCATCGGCGCCTCGATCAGGTTTTCCAGCACCGTCAGGTGCGGGAACAGGTTGAAATGCTGGAACACCATGCCGCTCTTGCGGCACAGGCGCCGGGCCTCGGCCTCGGGCGCGTAGCGGCAATGGCCCTGGGCATCGGTGCTGGCCAGCACCTCGCCGGCGATGCGGACCTCGCCCGCATCCATCGTCTCCAGCTGGTTCAGGCAGCGCAGAAAGGTGCTCTTGCCCGAGCCCGAGGGCCCGATCAGCGCCACCACCTCGCCGCGCGCGATCGCCAGCGACACGCCGCGCAGCACCTCGTTGGCGCCAAAGCGCTTCTTCACGCCCTCGGCGGCGATCATCGGGGTGTCACTGGTCATAGCGGGCATGGTGGCGCTCCAGCCGTTGAAAGCCCCAGGTGAGCACCAGCGTCATGATGAGATAGAAGGCGGCGGCGACGATGAAGGGCGAGGTGGTGAAATCCCGCTGCACGATGCCGCGCGCCGCGCGCAGCAGGTCGTTGAGCGCCAGCACGTAGATCAGCGAGGTGTCCTTCACCAAGGTGATGGTTTCATTGGACAGCGGCGGCAGGATGTTGCGCACCATCTGCGGCAGCACGATGCGGCGCATGGTCTGGGGATAGTTCATGCCCAGCACGCGCGCCGCTTCGTACTGGCCGCGATCGACCGAAAGAATGCCGGCGCGGAAAATCTCGGCGAAATAGGCGCCGTAGTTGAGCGTGAAGGCGACGACGGCCGACGGAAAATCCGGCAGCCGCACGCCCACCACCGGCACGAAGGGCAGCGCGAAGTAGATGAACAGCATCTGCAGCATCAGCGGCGTGCCGCGCATCAGCCAGATGTAGCCATTCACCGCCGCGGCCAGCGGGCGCAGGTGCGACACCCGCCCCAGCGCCAGGAACAGGCCCAGCGGCAGCGCCAGCGCCACCGTGATGAAGAAGAGCTTCAGGGTGACCAGCGCGCCCTGCGCGAGCGGCCCCAGAAGCGAGAGGAAATAGTCCATGCCCTATGGCGAAAATGGTCGGCAACGCGGCCCGCAAATTGCCGACAGAGCCAATGGACTTATTTGACGATGTTCTTGCCGAACCACTGTTCGGAAATCTTCGCGGCGGCGCCGTCGGCCTTCATGTCGGCCAGCACCTTGTCGAGCTTGCCCAGCAGCTCGGTGTCTTCCTTGCGCAGGCCCACGCCGTATTCCTCGGTACCGAAGTTCTCGTCGAGCACCGCATACTGGTCCGGCTTCTTGGCCACGTAGTAGCGCCCCACCACCTCATCGACCACCACCGCGTTCAGGCGCCCGGCGGAAAGGTCCATCAGCGCGGTCACGTTGTCGCCGAAGGTCTTGAATTCCTTGAACGACTTGAACACCGCGTCCTCCTTCTTGACCGCATCGACCGCGCTGGAGCCTTCCTGCGCGCCGACGACCTTGCCCGCGAGGTCGGCCTTGGTCTTGATCGCCGAATCGGCCGGCACCACGATGATCTGGTGGTTTTCCATGTAGGGCGCGGTGAAGGCAATATTCCGCTTGCGCTCTTCGGTGATGGTCAGGCCGTTCCACAGCGCATCGACGCGCTTGCCCGACAGCTCGGCCTCCTTGGCGTTCCAGTCGATGGGCTTGAAATCCACCTCCAGACCCAGGCGCCTGGAAGCCTCCTTGGCCATGTCGATGTCAAAGCCCACCAGCTCGTTCTTCTCGTCGCGGAAACCCATGGGCGGGAAGTTGTCGTCCAGGCCGACGACAATTTTGGTGACGGCGGCAGGCGCGGCGGCGGCGGGTGTGGGCGCAGCCGCCGGTGCGGCGCTCTCCTGCCTGGAGCAGCCGGCCAGCAGCACGCCCAGGCTCAACAGGGCAACGGAGGCAAATTTCTTCATGGTCTGGGTCCTCGAATGGGATATGCGGCAAAGCTTCGTATTGTCCCATTGATCGCACTTGGGCTATTCTTCGCGGTTCAGCGCCATGTCCTCGCCCTTCCCATCGCGTCGCCCCAGCCCGTCCCGCCGCAGCCTGCTGTGGGCGTTGGCGCTCGCGCTGGTGCTGGCCCCGGCGCTGGTCGGCATGCACCGCATGCTGCATCTGCCCGTGGCGGTCAGCACGGCCGCGCCCCAGGTGGCCGCGAAGGGGCTGAGCGCACTGTTCCTGGGCCACGACGCAGCCGAATGCCAGCTGCTCGACCAGCTCATCCACGGCGGCGCGCCTGCTGCGGCGTGGGTGCCGCCTCTCACGCACGCAGCACCCGCGTGCCCACCCGCACCCGCGGCGCAGACGCCACGCGCCCAGGCGGCGCTGCCGTTTCTGGCGCGCGCCCCACCCCGGGCCTGAAATTCCTATTCTGATAGCTGAAAGCGCTTGCTGGGCAAGCGCTGAGGCTGATTTTTGCTTTGGAACTTCCGGTTTCAGAGCGGGCCGTGCCCGCACCCGCGGCACGGCCATTTCAGGAACGTTTTCATGCCTTACACCTTTCCCCCACCCGCGCAGCTACGCCTGGCGTTGCTTGCCACCGCGCTGCTCGGCAGCAGCCTGCACCATGCGCAGGCCCAGGACGCAGCACCCGCAGCGCTCCCCCCCGTCACCGTTTCGGCCAGCGGCCTGGAGCAGGCCACCGGCGACATGGCCACGCCCGTGAGCGTGATCGAGGGCGACGAACTCGTGCGCCGGCGCGAGGCCACGCTCGGCGACACGCTGTCCAGCGAACCCGGCATCCAGGCCACGCACTTCGGCGCCGGCGCCAGCCGCCCGGTGATCCGCGGCATGGACGGCCCGCGCGTGCAGATACTCACCGACGGCTCGGAGGTACAGGACGCCTCCTCCGTCAGCCCGGACCACGCGGTCGTCGTCGAGCCCATGCTGGCGCGCCAGATCGAGGTGCTGCGCGGCCCCTCGGCGCTGATCCACGGCGGCGGCGCCATCGGCGGCGTGGTCAACGTGCTCGACAACAAGATCCCGACGGCCCTCCCCGAGAAGGGCATCGCAGGCAGCGCCGAGCTGCGCGGCGCCACGGCGGCGCGCGAGAAGACCGGCGCCTTCGAGCTCACCGGCGGCGCGGGCCAGTTCGCCGTGCACGTGCAGGGCCTGGCGCGCGATGCGGGCGACTACCGCGTCGGCAGCGGCTGGAGCGGCGGCAACAGCGTGCCCGGCAGCTTCAACCGCGGCGATGACGGGAGCCTGGGCCTGTCGTGGATCGCCGACCGCGGCTACCTCGGCCTGGCGTACACGCGCCAGACCGCGCGCTACGGCCTGCCCGGGCACAACCACGCCTACGAGGACTGCCATACCCATGGCGACCACCTGCACTGCGGCGGCCATGACGACCATGACGGCCATGACCACGATGACCATGGCCACGGCGACGAGGAAGAGCACTCGCCCGGCGACGTACCGGTGGTGAACCTGCGCAGCCACCGCTGGGACCTGCGCGGCGAGATGCGCCAGCCGTTTGCCGGCATCGCCGCCGTGCGCCTGCGCGCTGGCGTGACCGGCTACCGCCACGATGAAGTGGAGGACGGCAGCATCGCCACCACCTTCCGCAACAAGGCGCGCGACCTGCGCATTGAACTGCAGCAAGAGTCGATCGGCGGCTGGCGCGGCGTGTTCGGCCTGCAGACCAGCGAGCGCCGCTTCAGCGCCCTGGGCGAGGAAGCCTACGTGCAGCCGACCACCACGCGGCGCACCAGCCTGTTCGTGCTGGAACAATACGAGTGGCGGCAATGGCGCTTCGAAGGCGCGCTGCGCCAGGAACACCAGAGCGTGGACGCGCTGGAATCCGGCCTCTCCAGCCGGCACAACGGCACCTCGGCATCGCTCGGCGCGGTGTGGAAATTCACGCCCGGCTACCAGCTCTCGACCTCGCTCACGCACGCGCGGCGCATGCCCACCGCCGAGGAGCTCTACGCCAACGGCCTGCACATGGCCACCAGCACCTACGAGCGCGGCAACCCCGACCTGAAGCCCGAGACGGCGCAATCCATCGACCTGGCGCTGCGCAAGACCGCGGGCGACACGACATTTGGCGTGAGCCTGTTCCACAACCGCGTCAAGGGCTACATCTACGGCCGCACGCTCGACGAGCTGGACGGTCTGCAGCTGCTGCAATACAGCCAGCAGGACGTCACCTTCCGCGGCCTGGAGGCACAGGTGCGCCAGCGCCTGACGCGCAACCTGGGGGTGACGCTGTTCGGCGACCTGGTGCGCGCGCGCCTGGGCGCCGGCGGCAACCTGCCGCGCATTCCGGCCGCACGCGCCGGTGTGCGGCTGGACACCACGTGGCAGCGCTGGGACGGGCGGATCGAATGGGTGCAGGTGGCGCGGCAAAACCGCATCGCCGACTTCGAGACCGCCACCCCGGGCTACGGCATGCTCAGTCTGGGCGCCACCTACAACAGCCAGTTCAGCGATGGCACGCCGTGGCAGTTCTATGTGCGCGCGAGCAACCTCACCAACCGCCTGGCCTACGCCCACACCTCGTTCATCAAGAACGCCGCGCCGCTCATGGGGCGCAACATCGCCGTCGGCCTGCGGGTGTCGTTCCAGTGACGAAGCCGTTTGAAGTTTGAACCGACTGTGGGAGCGGCCGCTCCCACAACCCGAGACTGCATCGAGCCGGATCAATGGCTCGGATCGTTCACCCCGAAGCGCGCGCCCAGCGCCTGGCGCAGGCCGAACTCATCGAGGATGGCCACCAGGCGCTCCTGCGCGCTGCGCTTTTTCTGCCCGGTATGGCGCGCCACGATCAGCTCGTTCTTCAGGCTGTGCTCCCAGCCGACGAGCTCGGTCACCGTCACCTGGTAGCCGCTGGCCTCCAGGCGCAGGCAGCGCAGCACGTTGGTGATCTGGCTGCCGATCTCGCGCGTGTGGATGGGGTGGCGCCAGAGCTCGGCCAGCGGCGTGCGCGCGAGGTTGAAGGCCTTGTTTTGCCGCAGGCCCCGGGCCACCTCGGCCTGGCAGCAGGGCACCAGCACCATATAGCGCGCCTGTTTGGCCAGGCCAAAGTCGATCGCGTCGTCCGTCGCGCTGTCGCAGGCGTGCAGCGCGGTGATGATGTCAAAGCGCTCGGGCAGATCGGCCTGCGCGGCGGCGTCGGCCACCGCCATGTCCAGAAAGCGCATGCGCGTGAAGCCCAGGCGCGCCGCGAGCTCGCGCGAGCGCCGCACCAGCTCGGCGCGCCATTCGATGCCGACGACCTCGCCGCGCGCGAGCGGCTTGAAGAACAGGTCGTAGAGGATGAAACCCAGGTAGGACTTGCCCGCGCCATGGTCCGCCAGCAAGGGCGCGTGCCCCTCCCGCGCGAGCTCCTGCAGCAGCGGTTCAATGAACTGGTAGAGGTGGTAGACCTGCTTGAGCTTGCGCCGCGAGTCCTGGTTCATCAGCGCATCGCGCGTGAGGATGTGCAGTTCCTGCAGCAGCTCCACCGATTGCCCCGGACGCAGCTCGGCCAGCACCGCCGCGCGGGCCGCTTCCGGGCTCGCGCCCGCGCGCCGCTGGCTCATTGCGGCTCCTGATCCTGATCGCCGGCCGCATGCAACGGGCAGCGCGCGCCCACGTCCAGCGCCTTCCAGCCCTCGGCGCCCAGTTTTTCGACCACTTCGATGTTGCGCTCGAAAATGGCCTCGGCCTCGGGAAACTGCTCCACCGCGCGGTCGATGCTTTCCTCGCGCAGCAGGTGCAGCGTGGGATACGGCGCGCGGTTGGTGTTGTTGCTGGTGTCCTCCGGCCCGGTACCCTCGAACTGAAAGCGCGGATGAAACGGCGCCACCTGCAGGATGCCCGCCAGGTCCATGGCCTCGACGAGGTCGTCGGCCGCTTCGAGAAAATCATTGAACGCGAGGAAATCGGGGAAGGCGAACGGCAGCATCAGCAGCGTGGTGTCGCGCCGCTCTGGATTGGCCTCTGCCAGCGCCTCCAGTTCGCGCTGCAAATCCGAGAGCACGCCGCGCTCGTCCTGCGCGCCGCTGACGGCAAAATGGATCTGATTTTTTGCCTCCACGCCTTTTGCGAAAGGGCAGAGGTTGAGACCGATCACCGCCCGCTCCAGCCAGCGGCGGGTATCGGCAATCACGGTGTCTTCGAGCGCTTGGTCCATGCCGAATTAGACCGCAACCCGCTTGAGGTGCCGCTCGATCGCCCAGGCCAGCACCGCGCCGCACAGGCTGCAGCCGCCCAGAATCACCCAGGTCCACTGCCAGTTGCCGGCCTGGCTCGCCACCCAGGCGACCACCGGCGGGCCGATGAACTGGCCGATGGCGGACCACTGCAGTATCCAGCCCATGGTGGTGGAGATCGTCTGATCGCTCGGCGCCAGGCGCGGCGCCAGGCCAAACAGCCCGCCTGGAATCATCCCGCCCAAGGCAGAGAACAGCAGCGCCCCGCCGTAGCGCAGCACGGGGGCCTGCTCGGTCACGCTGGCAAACGCCAGAAAGGCGCCCAGCGCCATCGCGCCAAACGCGCCCCAGAGCACCCGCCGCGGCGCCACGCCGCGCGCCAGCAGGCGGCCCGCCAGGATATTGCCGATCATGTTGGCGCCCGCCACCGTCGCCGTGAGCACCGCGCCCAGCGTGCCCGTCCAGCCCGAGGCCTGGTAGAGCGCCGGCAGAAAGCCGATGACCGAGAGCCACTGCGCCGAATACACCGCAAAGGTGAGCGCCGCCAGCCACGGCCCGCGGGCGCCCAGCGTCTGCGTGAGGCGCGCACGCCAGGCCGGGCCGCCGCCGGCGAAATGCGGCGGGTCGTGCGGCACGCTGCGCGCGAGCCAGAAAAGCATGGCCAGCGAGACCGATGCAATCAGCCACCACCAGCCATTCCAGTCGATCAGGCCCATGATGCCCGGCCCGGCCAGTAGCGCCAGCGCCGTGCCAAAAGGCATGAAGCTGCCCCACACGCCAAGCATGCGCGTGCGCTGCGTGGATTTGACGCTGCGCGCAATCAGGCTGGGCGCCGGCACCGTGGTCATCAAAAAACCCAGGCCCTCCACCGCGCGCAGCAGCAGCAGCACGCCCACGGTGTGCGCAAAACCGCCGGCAAACCCCGCCAGCGTGAGCAGCGCCAGCCCGATCAGCATGCTGCGCCTGAGCCCGATGCCATCGCCCGTGAGCCCGGCGACGATGCCCAGGCCCATGGATGCCAGCTGCACCAGCGACAGCAGAAAACCCGCCTGCACCAGCGTGATGCCCAGCTCGCGCTGCAGCACCGGCACCGCGGGCGGCAGCTTGGCGATGTGCAGCGCCGCCGCCACCCCCGCCAGAACGACGATGAGCGCAATGCGGATGCCCGGATCGGCGCGGGAATTCATGCCAGCAGTTTGCGCCCGGTCAGGCGTTCGTGCTCGCGCAGCGCGTAGCGGTCCGTCATGCCGGCGATGAAATCCGCCACCGCGCGCGCGTGCCGCGCCGGCCCTGCCCCGGCCGCCTTCGCCGCCTGCGCCGCGGGCATCTGCGCGGCATCCGATTGATAAATGCCAAACAGCTCGCGCACCACCTGCTGCGCCGCCGCCATGGTTTGCACCACCTGTGGGTGGCGGTAGAGCTGGCCGAAGAGAAACTCGCGCAGCTCAGCCATGCGCGCCTGCATTTCGCCAGAAAAAGCCACCAGCCGGGGCAGTTGCCGCACGGCCTGCACATCCGCCGGCTGCGCCGCATCCAGCGCCGCACGCGTGGTGGCGATCACGTCGTAGACCTGGCTGCTCAGCAGGCGCCGAACCGTCTCGTGGCGCAGGCGCCGTTCATCGAGCTGCGGGTACTGCGCCAGCACCTGCGCCATGCACTGCGCCACCAGCGGCACCTCGCGCAGCTGCGCCAGCGTGATCAGGCCGGAGCGCACGCCATCGTCCACATCGTGCGCGCAATACGCAATGGCGTCGACCAGATTGCACAGCTGCGCCTCCAGGCTGGGCTGCCCGCCGTGCAGAAAACGCGCCGCCACGCCGCCCGGCTCACGCGCCTCGATCTGCTCGGCATTGCGGCGCGAACAGTGCTTGAGAATGCCCTCGCGCGCCTCGAAGCTCAGGTTCAGCCCGTCGTAGGCCGGGTAGCGCTCTTCGAGCGCATCGACCACGCGCAGGCTCTGCAGGTTGTGCTCGAAGCCGCCCCACTCGCGCATGCAGCCGTTCAGCGCCTCCTGCCCCGCATGGCCAAACGGTGTGTGCCCCAAGTCGTGCGCCAGGCAGATCGCCTCCACCAGGTCTTCGTTGAGCCGCAGTGAGCGCGCAATCGAGCGCCCGAGCTGCGCCACCTCCAGCGAATGCGTGAGCCGGGTGCGGAACAGATCACCCTCGTGGTTCACGAACACCTGCGTCTTGTATTCCAGCCGCCGGAACGCCGACGAATGCACGATGCGGTCGCGGTCGCGCTGGTAGTCGCTGCGCGTGGCATCCGGCGCAACCGGGTGGCGCCTGCCACGCGTCCCCTCCGGATGGCAGGCGTAGGGCGCAAGTTCAAAAATCATGGTGAAAACAGGCTCCAGCGCAATACTGGCAAGCGCCAACAGCTATCTTATTGATATTTTTCAACCCGCGCAGCACGCATCGATGACCTCGCGCACCAGCGCATCCGGCGCGGCGCGCACCACGGCCTTGCCCGGCCCGGCTATCAGCACGAAGCGGATCTCGCCCGCCTCGGCCTTCTTGTCCACGCGCATCAGCTCCAGGTAGCGCCCGGCATTGTCGTGCCGGTCGATCACCGCCCCCCGCGTGGGCAGCCCGGCGCGCGCCAGCAGCGCACGCAGGCGCTGCACAAAGCGATCGTCGACCATGCCCAGCCGGCGCGAGAGCTCGGCCGCCATCACCATGCCCGCCGCCACGCCCTCGCCATGCAGCCAGACGCCATAGCCCATGCCGGTCTCCATCGCGTGGCCGAAGGTATGACCGAAGTTGAGGATGGCGCGCAGGCCGGCTTCGCGCTCGTCCTGCCCCACCACCTCGGCCTTGATCTCGCAGCAGCGCCGGACCACCTGCGCCAGCGCCGCCTTGTCGCGCGCGCGCACCGCCTCCATGTGCTCCTCCAGCCAGGCGAAGAAAGCCATGTCGGCGATCGGCCCGTACTTGATCACTTCCGCCAGCCCCGCCGAAAGCTCGCGCCCCGGCAGCGTATCGAGCGTGGAGAGGTCGCAGAGCACCAGCCTGGGCTGGTAGAACGCGCCGATCATGTTCTTGCCCAGCGGGTGGTTGATGGCCGTCTTGCCGCCCACGCTCGAATCCACCTGCGCCAGCAAGGTGGTGGGCACCTGCACGAACGGCACGCCGCGCATGTAGCTGGCGGCGGCAAAGCCCGTCATGTCCCCGACCACGCCGCCGCCCAAGGCATAGAGCACCGTCTTGCGGTCACAGCCGTGGGTGAGCAGCGCGTCGAAGATCAGGTTCAGCGTCTGCCAATCCTTGTGCGCCTCCCCATCGGGCAGCACCACGACATGCACCTGGCGGTAATGCGGCTGCAGCCATTGCAGCAGCGCCCGCGCGTGCAGCGGCTGCACGACATCGTTGGTGATGACCATCGCGGCGGAACCAGGCGGCGGCGCCGCGATACCCGTACCGATCCCGTTCAGCGCGCCAAGAATCGCAATGTCATAACTGCGATCGTGCAAGGGAATACGGACGGACGCGTGGAAATCGGGCATGACGGTCGGGGGCGGGATCAAATTCCGCGTGGAAAGATGGCTGGATCGTAGCCGACAAAAAACCCCCGGCACCTGCGTACCGGGGGTTGTGCATCACGCGATCGGCGCGAAGATCACGGGCAGGCAGTGCCTCCGGACTGGGTCACGGGTATCGTGACTGCCTGAATCACGGTGCCAGTTCCTCTGGTCAATTGAACTGACACGGTGCGCGGACCCGGACATATCACACTTGGGCCGGCCCAATTCAGCGTCCCTCTTGCGGCGTCCAAGGTCAAGCCAGTCACTGCCGCCCCCATCAAGGTCCACGCCGGCGTGCCCCCAGAACCGCCTGTCGCAAAGAAGGTATAGGTATATGGAACGTTCGCTTCCGCAGGAGGAAGCGTGCAGGATGCGCCCGAGCATCCCCCGATAGCTAGGGGGGGCACTGGTACCGGCTCCGGCGCGGGCGGCGGGGCCGGCGGAGCACCGACCGTGATCGCCATATTGGCGGGGATCGTCTCGCCCTGGCTGTCCGTGACCCTGACGACGAAATTCGACGTTCCACCCATGGCCCCGCTCGGCGTGCCCGAGATCAGGCCATTGCTGCTCAGGGTAAGCCCGGTCGGCAAACCGCCCAGCACCGACCACTGGTACGGCGGCATGCCGCCGGTCGCGCTCAACAGCGTCGCGTACGAAATCCCATAGGGCGCCTCCGGCAAGGTGGCAGCCGAGATCACCAGATTGCTGCTGGCCATCTGGTTGGACACGGTGACCGGGAAGAGCTGGGTGATCGGGTCCTGGATGCCGTTGGCCACGTCGCCATCCGCCCGGTCCGTCGTCATGCGCAGCAGGATGGAACCTTCGCTGCCGCCGCTGGAAACGCTGAACAGCCCCATGCCCGCCGTGGTGCCGACGCGCACCACGCTGCCGGACTGCGCCCCGTACAACAGGCGGGCGCCGGCGCTGGCCGTGCCTCCCACGATTTCCACCTGCATGGTCGCGCCGTTCACCGGCTGGTTCGCATCGTCGCGCACGAGCGCATTGATGGCGGTGCTGGTGGAAATATTGTTCGTGTTGCCCTGCGTCCCCAGATCAGGATTGGTCTGCTCCACCAAGATGCTCGCCGCCTTGCCGGTGGCGGCGCCCACGGTGATGTTGATGCTGGCGCTGACGTTCTTCTTGTCCCGCGGGTCCTGCACCGAGCAGGTGATGGTGGCCGTGCCGGCCTTGTCCAGCGCATGGAAGTGGAACGATGCGCCGCCCGCATTGGAGGGCAAGGTAATCGATCGGTACGCATTGGGCACCTTGACGACGCTGCCGTCAGGCTGGGTCACGTCCGTGGAATGCTCGTCCTTGCCATCGAGGTAGTACAACGGCCCGGAGGACAGGCCATACGCCGTGTTGCAGCCGAAGATGTCTTCACCGCCCGGGATCGGGTTGCCATTGTCTGTCGCCTGCACGTAAAGGACCGTGGTGTAGTGCGCGTTCCCCCCGATCCCCGGACCTGCATTGTTCAGATTGAGCGGAAGCTCCGTCCTTTCGGCGCGCAGGGTGATCTGGTAGGCGCCATGGGTCTCGCCCGGACTTCCCCCGCCCCCTCCGCACGCCGTCAACATCGCTGCGCAGACCGCAGACAAGCTTGCAACTTTCAATAATTTCATGGTTTCCCCACTGTCACGAATCAACGTACCGGCCCGCGGTCGGAAATGACCTTGGGAGTAATGAAGACCAGCATCTCGCGCTTGTCCGCGGTTTTGGTGGTGCTCTTGAACAGATTGCCGACGACCGGCACATCGCCCAGGAAAGGCACCTTGTTGACCTGGTTGGTTTCTTCCAGCTCGAAGATGCCGCCAATGACCACGGTGCCGCCGTTTTCCACCAGCACCTGCGTGGTGATCTGCTTGGTATCTATGGCCGGAACGCCGGTATCGGTCATTTGCCCAACGCTATCTTTATGCACGTCCAGCTGGAGGATGACGTTCCCTTCCGGCGTGATCTGCGGCGCCACGTCCAGCTGCAGCACGGCATCCTTGAATGCCACCGTCGTGGCGCCATTGGGCGCCGTCTGCGAGTACGGTATTTGCGTGCCTTGCTTGATGATCGCCTTCGTCTGGTCCGCGGTGATGACGCGCGGGCTGGAAATGATCTTGCCCTGGCCGTCCGCCTCCATTGCCGACAGCTCCAGGGAAAGGAACCGGTTGGCCGCGGCATTGAAAATGGACAGCGCGAAGGAACCGCCAGCCGTCATGCCCGAGAGCGACGCCGGCAGGTTGACGAAATTCCCGCCCACGTTCACCGGGCCGCCGAACCCGGCGGAATTGGTGGCGTTGGCGTAATCCGTACCCAGCGCCACACGGTTGTTGCCGAAAAGGCCGTAGCCGCCGTCGCCGCCCCGCTGCGCCCGCAGGTCGCCACCGCCAAGGCGCACGCCCAGGGAGCGGCCGAAGGTATCGCGCGCCTCGACGATGCGCGCCTCGATCATCACCTGGCGCACCGGCACATCCAGCGACTGGATCAGCTTTGCCACTGCTTCGAGCTTGCTGGGAATGTCGGTGACGAACAGCTGGTTCGTGCGCGGTTCCGCCATCACGCTGCCGCGCTCGGAGAGGAAGCGGTTGTTGTTGCCGCTGGACCCCGACGACGTGTTCACGCCCGGCAGGGTGCCCCCGGTGAGCTGGGTCATCAGGTCGGTCGCCTTGGCGTAGTTGAGCTGGAAGGATTGCGAGCGCAGCGGCTCCAGCCCCTGCTTGGCCTTGAGCGCCTCCAGGTCCTTCTTCTCGCGTTCGTCGAGTTCGTCCTTGGGCGCGATCCACAGCACCGTGCCGGTCCTGCGCATGCCCAGGCCCTTGGCATCCATGATGATCTGCAGCGCCTGGTCCCAGGGAACGTCCTTCAGGCGCAGGGTCAGCGCGCCCGTGACCGTGTCGGAGGTGACGATGTTGAAGTTGGTGAAGTCGGCGATCACCTGCAGCAGCGAACGCACCTCGATGTTCTGGAAGTTGAGCGAAAGCTTTTCACCGGTGTAGTTCGGGCCTTGCGCAAGCTTGTTCAAATCCACCTTCTTCGTGCGCACTTCAACCACGAACTGCTGGTCGCTCTGGTAGGCGCTGTGCTCCCAGTCGCCCACGGCCTTGATGGTGATGCGCACCCGTTCGCCCTGCTGGGCCGCGCTGATCGTCTGCACCGGCGTGCCGAAATCGGTGACATCCAGGCGCCTGCGCAGGCCTTCCGGCAGCGTGGTGCGCGGAATGTCCAGCACCAGGTCCTTGCCATGCTGCTGCACATCCACGCCGACATCGCTGCTGCCCAGTTGCAGCACGACCCGGCCAGCGCCATCCGCCGTGCGCTTGAAATCGAGATCCTTGAGCGCCGTCACATCGGCCGTTGCCGCCACGGGCGCGGCGGCGGCCTGCGCCGCCACCGGCGTCATGGCGGCCGAGGCGCCCGCCACCGGCTCCAGCGAAACCACTACCGTCTTGCCCTGCACCTCCGAGCGGTAGGTGGTGGCCTGCTTGAGATTGAGCACCACGCGCGTGCGATTGCCCACCTGCACCACGTTGGCCGTGCGGACGTTGCCCTGGTTGATTTCAACCAGGGAGCGCCCCATGGCGTTCGTGACATCGGCAAAATCCAGCGCGATGCGGGCCGGGTTCTGGATGGCGAAGCCGGTGGGCAATTGCGTCGGAGCCTCGGACAACTCGATGCGCAATACGTCCGAGCCCCCTTGCGAAAATCCGGTCACGGATTCGATGGCGCCGGCAGCGTGGGCGCTGGCAGCCACCCAGCCAAGCGTCAAGGCCGCAACAGCCGCCCGGGAATATCTGGCAACAACATGGGCATTACGCGTCATCATTTTTTACTCCCGGTTCCCTCTTGCAAATCAAGCGTCGTCATGCGCTCCACCCAATCCCCTGTCTGGTCCTGGACAATTTCTCTTATCTGCATGTTTGTCTCTGTAATAGCCAGAATCTTTCCGTAGTTCTGCCCCAGGTAGTTGCCCACCTGGATCTGGTACAGCAATTTATCGACCGTCACCAAGGCGGTTGGCTTGCCGCTCTTGGTCATGCTGCCCACCATCCTGATGGTGTCCAGCGGATAGGCCTCCAACGGCTCCTTGCGCCGTGCGAGCTCAGGCGCGATCAATGACGCGTTGCTCGCCACATCCTGGGAATCGCGGCGCAGGGCCTGGGTGAGTTTCTGCTGGTTGAACGGGTCCGTGCCGCTCTCCGCCACATACGCCTGGGGCACGAATTGAATCGGCTCCTTCAGGGGCTTGACGCGCGGCTTGGTGTTGGCCTTCAGGTCCGCCATCCATTGGCGCAGGTCATCCTGCCCGGACGGCTGGCACCCGGCCAGCACCGCGGCGGCGCAGGCAAGTGCAAGAAATGCTGATTGGCGCATCATCATTTTTTCTTGTCCTTGGCCGCTGCGGCCTGTCTTTGCGCCTCGATCTCGCTGGCATCAAGGTAGCGGAAGGTGCGCGCCGTGGCATCCATTCTCAGCATGCCTCCAGGGGCCTCCTTGGCGTCGGCGGGCGCAATTTTCAGATCGTTGAGCGTCACGATGCGCGACAGCTTGGCGACGTCCGAGGCGAATTCACCCATGTCGTGGTAGCGCCCGGTCACGCGAATGGCAATCGGCAGCTCCGCGTAGTAATCACGCGTGATGATCTGCCCCGGACGGAACAATTCAAACTGCAGGCTCCGCCCCAGCCCGGCCTGGTTGATGTCGGACAGGAGCGCCGGCATTTCGGCCTTGCTGGGCAATTGTTTTTCGAGCTGAATCACGTATTGCTGGATTTGTTCGCGCTGTTTCTTGAGCGCATCCAGGCTCACGGCTTTCACCAGTTTTTTCTGGTAATCGTCCTTGAGCGTCTGCTCCTTCGCCTGTTCGGTCGTCAATTCATCCTGGTATTCATTGATCTTGGCAAACCAGAGGGCCGCCGCCACCGCGGCCGCGATGGCGATGCACAGAAGAACCTTGGGAAGCTGGGGCCAGAGCGAGGGATCCTTGGGATCGAGGTTCTGGAACTGCCGCCGCAAATCCCCCTGGATTTTGGTGAAATCCACCCCCGGTTTTTTATTTTTCGTCGCCATGGCTATTTCTTCCCGGTGGCCGCAGCCGCTTCTTCAGCCGCTTTTTTGGCTTCGGCGCTGCGCGCAAGGTTGAAACTGAGGGTGAACGCCGCCACGCGCCGCTGGTCACGCGGCGAAAGCGAGACGTTGGCCGCCACGATTTCCGCCAGCTGCGGCTTGGAGAACCACGGCGTGTTGTCCGACAGGTTGCGCAGCATTTCGGAGACGCGCTCATTGGACTGCGCCATTCCCTTCAGGCTGACGGTCTGGTTGGTCTGTGCAAGATTCGTGAGATAGACCCCGTCGGGCAGCTGCAGCACCAGTTCATTGAGCATGTGCACCGGCAAATTGCGGTCTGCCTGCAAATCCTCGACGGCTTTCTGGCGCGCGCTCAGGGCCGCGATTTCCTCTTCGATATTGGCAATTTCGGCGATCTGCTTTTCAAGAATGGCGGTTTCGCTCTTGATGAAATTGTTGCGCTCCTGCTGGTTCTGAATCATGTTCTGGAACCAGAGGTAGATGCCGCCCGCTATCAGCAGGCCAACGATGGCCGACAGCAGCATGACGGCCTGGAACGACTCGCGGCGGCGCTTGCGCGCGGCTTCGCGGTGCGGGAGCAGGTTGATCAATATCACTGCAGAAACCTCCGCATGGCCAGGCCGCACGCCGTCAGGTAGGCGGGTGCCTCGCGCGCCATCTTCTTGGCGCGCACCGCGCCGCCGACTTCCATGCCGTCAAACGGATTGGCGATGGAAGCGGCAAAGCCCGTGCCCGCCGTCACCGCCTCGGTCAGCCCCTGCAGCGCCGCGGAACCACCAGCGATCAGGATGCGATCCACCCGGTTGTAGGGGGTGCTGGTGAAGAAAAACTGCAAGGCCCGCCCAATGTCCTGCGCCATGCCTTCGACGAAGGGCTGCAGCACGGTGCCGCGGTAGTCCTCGGGCAGGTCATCGTTGCGCTTCTTGGCTTCCGCCTCTTCGAGCGAGAAGCCATACTGGCGCACGATGTGCTGGGTCAGCTGCGCGCCGCCAAAGCCCTGATCGCGCTCGTACAGCACCTCGTCGTTGCGCATGATCTGCATGCTGGTGGTCATGGACCCGACCTCGAACAGGGCCACCACGGCGTCCTGGCCCTTGTTCGGCATCTCCTGCACCAGGCGCCCGGCGGCCAGCCTCGCGGCATGCGACTCCACATCGACGATCACGGACTTCAGGCCCGCGGCCTCGGCCAGGCCCTCCCGGTCCTGCACCCGCTCCCGCCGTGACGCGGCGATCAGCACATCCACATCGCCCGGCGCCGCCTTGCTCGGGCCGATGACACAGAAATCCAGGCTCACCTCGTCCAGCGAAAACGGGATGTATTGATTGGCCTCGGATTCGACCTGCACTTCCATTTCCTGATCGGTCATGTCCGCAGGCAGCGTGATGCGCTTGGAAATCACCGCCGAGGTAGGCAGCGCCAGCGCGACGTTCTTGGTGCGCGAGCCGCTCTTCTTGACCAGGCGTTTCACGGCGTCGGCCACCTCGTCGAATTTTTCGATGTTGCCGTCGGTGATCCAGCCCTGCTCCAGGGGTTCGATGGCACACCGCTCCAGCACCCATGCGCCAGCCGCATCACGACTGAGCTCGACCAATTTGGCACTGGACGAGCTCACGTCAATCCCCAGCAAAGGGGCCGGCTGGCGACTGAACAACGAGCCCAATGAAATCAAGTGACCCCCCGTGGATGTTTTAAAAACAATGCAACAAAAGTTGACACGTCACTTGCATGCTAGCAGCAAAGTTATTCTGCAGGAAAGAGATTTAGCCGGTTTTCACCGCCCAAACGTTGTCAAAAGCCGACGCGGATGCAGCCCAGCGCACCAGTGGATTCCGGGCCGTTTGCATTCAGAAACGGGCTTGGAGGTGTGATTTCTATAATGCCCGGTTCGCGCCAACGAGCCCCTTATGCCTTCGGAATCCGCTCGCTCCACTCCCCCCGCCAAAAAACCCTCCGCGACCCATTGGCTGGTCCGTGCATTCGCATGGCTCGCCGGGCTGGCCCTTGCCGGCGTCGCGGCGGGCGCGTTGCTGATCGGCATCGGTCTGGCCATTGCCTACCCTCATCTGCCGGATATTTCGGATCTGGCCGATTACCACCCCAAGCTGCCCCTGCGGATTTTTTCGGTCGAAGGCGCGCTGCTGGGAGAGTTCGGCGAAGAGCGCCGCACCCTCACACCCATCAAGGACATCCCGCCCGTCATGACCAACGCGGTGCTGGCCGTGGAGGATGCGCGCTTTTTCGAGCATGGCGGCGTGGACTACAAGGGCGTGCTGCGCGCGGCGCTGGCCAACCTGGGGCGCATCAAGAGCCAGGGCGCGTCGACCATCACGATGCAGGTGGCGCGCAACGTCTATCTATCGTCGGAGAAAACCTACACACGCAAGATCTATGAGCTGCTGCTGACCTTCAAGCTGGAGCATCTGCTGACCAAGAACCAGATCCTCGAGATCTACATGAACCAGATCTATCTGGGCAACCGCGCCTATGGCTTCGCCGCGGCGGCAGAGGCCTATTACGGCAAGCCGCTCAAGGCCATCACCATCGGCGAGGCCGCCATGCTCGCGGGCCTGCCCAAGGCGCCCTCGGCGTACAACCCGATCAGCAACCCCAAGCGGGCGCGCACGCGCCAGCTCTACATCATCGACCGCATGCTGGAAAACGGCTTCATCACCGCCGCCGAGGCCCAGGCGGCCAAGGCGGAGCCGATCAAGCTGCGCACGCCGGGCGAGAGCACGCGCGTGCATGCGGAGTACGCCGCGGAAATGGCGCGCCAGCTGGTGTATGCCCAGTACGGCAGCGATGCCTACACGCGCGGATTGAACGTTTACACCACGCTGCGCGCGGGCGAACAGGATGCCGCCTACGCCGCCCTGCGCCAGGGCATCATGAATTACGAGCGGCGCCAGCATTACCGCGGGCCCGAGGCCTTCGTGACCCTGCCGGCGGCGGCGCAGGCCGCTGAAGACGTGATCGACGACACGCTGGCCAGCCATCCCGACAACGGCGAGGTGCTGGCCGCGGTGGTGCTGGAGGCCAGTGCCAGGAAGGTGGTGGTGTCGCGCGCCGACGGCCAGACCATGGAGATCACCGGTGACGGGCTCAAGCCGGTGCAGTCCGGCCTGGCCGACAAGGCGCCCCCCGCCATCAAGCTGCGCCGCGGCGCGGTGGTGCGCATCGTGCAGACGCCCAGGCAGACCTGGGAGATCACGCAGCTGCCGGAGGTGGAGGGCGCCTTCGTCGCCATCGATCCGCGCAGCGGCGCCATCCAGGCGCTGGTGGGCGGCTTTGATTTCCAGAAGAACAAGTTCAACCACGTCACCCAGGCGTGGCGCCAGCCGGGTTCCAGCTTCAAGCCCTTCATCTATTCGGCGGCGCTGGAAAAGGGTTTCACGCCCTCCACCGTGATCGACGATGCCCCGCTGTTCTTCAGCGCCGAGCAGACCGGCGGCAAGCCCTGGGAGCCGAAGAACTACGACGGCAAGTACGATGGCCCGATGACGCTGCGCACGGGCCTGGCCAAATCCAAGAACATGGTCTCGATCCGGGTGCTGCAGGCCATAGGCCCCAAGACGGCGCAGACCTGGGCCACCCATTTCGGCTTTGACGCGGCCAAACACCCGGCCTACCTGACGATGGCGCTGGGCGCAGGCTCGGTCACGCCGCTGCAGATGGCGGCTGCGTATTCCGTCTTCGCCAACGGCGGCCATCTGGTCAGCCCCTACCTCATCACGCGCATCACGGACCAGAAGGACCGCGTGGTGGCGGAGTACCAGCCCCCCGCCGCCGGCACCCTGCCGCAGGCCATCAGCCCGCGCAATGCCTTCGTGATGGACAGCCTGCTCAACGAAGTGGCTCGCACGGGCACGGCGGCGCGCGCCCAGGCGACGCTCAAGCGGCCCGACCTGTACGGCAAGACCGGCACCACCAACGATTCGCAGGACGCCTGGTTTGCCGGCTTTCAGCCCACGGTGACCGCCATCACCTGGGTGGGCTATGACCAGCCGCGCAACCTCGGCAGCCGCGAGACCGGCGGCGGGCTGGCACTGCCGATCTGGATCAGTTTCATGCAATATGCCCTCAAGGGCGTGCCCGTGACCCAGCCGGCGGTGCCGCCGGGCGTGACCAACGTGGGCGGCGAGTGGTATTACGACGAATACGCGCGCGGCGCCGGCGTCACCAGCCTGGCGCCGGATGCCAGCGCCGGCAGCGCGCCCATGGGCAACGAGGCCCCTCCCCCGCCCGCGGCTGAAGAGCGCAACCGCATCCTGGACCTTTTCCGCCGCTGACCACCCGTACGCGATCCATGACCAAAGCCTTTCTGCCCGCCATGGCGCTCGCCGCCAGCACGCTGCTGCTCAGCGCCTGCGGCCAGCGCGGGCCGCTGCGCCTGCCCGCACCGCCGGCCGCACCGCCTGCCGCCGCCACCCCTGCCACGCCAGACCACGCCACTGACGGCAAGAAGGCCGCAACACCCGCCACTGCCCAACCATGATGAACATCCCCCCCCTGCCCGGACATCCCCACCTGCACTACGCCCAGGGACAGCTGCAGCTCGAAGGCGTTCGCCTGGCCGATCTCGCGGCCCGGCACGGCACACCGCTCTACGTGTATTCGCGTGCCGCCATGCTGGATGCGCTGGCTGCCTACCAGCGCGGTTTCAAGGGCCGCAAGGCGCGCATATGCTATGCGATGAAGGCCAATTCTTCGCTCGCGATATTGCAGCTGTTCGCGCAGGCGGGCTGCGGGTTTGACATTGTTTCCGGTGGTGAACTGAAGCGCGTGCTGGCGGCCGGCGGCGATCCCTCCACCGTGGTGTTTTCCGGCGTTGGCAAGACACGCGGCGAGATGCGGCAGGCGCTCAAGGCCGGCATAGGGTGCTTCAATGTCGAAAGCGAGGCCGAGCTGGAAGTGCTCAGCAGCGTGGCCCAGGCCTTGGGCGTGCGCGCGCCAGTGAGCATCCGCGTCAACCCCAACGTCGACGCCAAGACGCACCCCTATATCTCCACCGGGCTCAAGGGCAACAAGTTCGGTATCGCGCATGAGCGCGTGCTCGCCACCTACCGGCGCGCGGCCAGCCTGCCGGGGTTGCATGTCAAGGGCATCGACTGCCACATCGGCTCGCAGATCACCGAAGCCACGCCCTACCTGGATGCCATGGACCGCGTGATCGACCTGGTGCAGACCATCGAAGCCGCGGGCATCGCGATCGAACACATCGATTTTGGCGGCGGCCTGGGCATCGATTACCAGGGCGATACGCCGCCAGCCGCCGATGCGCTCTGGGCCCAGCTGCTGGCCAGGCTCGATGCGCGCGGCTATGGCGAGCGCATGCTGATGATCGAGCCGGGCCGCTCGCTGGTGGGCAACGCCGGTGTCTGCCTCACCGAGGTGCTGTACCTCAAGCCCGGCGAGCAGAAGAATTTCTGCATCGTGGATGCGGCGATGAACGACCTGCCACGCCCGATGATGTACGAGGCCTTCCACGGCATCGTGCCGCTCACCGAGAAGCCTGCCGGCGAAACGCAGGTGTACGACGTGGTCGGCCCGATCTGCGAGAGCGGCGACTGGCTGGGGCGTGATCGGGCGCTGGCGGTGCAGCCGGGCGACCTGCTCGCCGTGCTGTCCGCCGGCGCCTACTGCAGCGCCATGGGCAGCACCTACAACACCCGCGCACGACCCGCCGAGGTATTGGTGGATGGCAGCGCGGCCCACCTGATCCGCGAGCGCGAATCGGTCAGCGATATCTTTCGCAGCGAGCGGCTGGTGCCTGCAAAAATCTGATCAAAAGCAGCACCAACGCTTATCCATCAAGCGCTGACAGCTATCTTTTTAGCTGATTTTGGGAGCGCCTCCCGCCAACGCAATGCCAGCCGCGCCAGCAGCAGCGTGGCCAGAACGCCGCCGTAGAGCAGCACATCGGCAAAGTCGCGCTTGCCCGCCCGCATCCAGAAAAAATGCAGGATGGCCAGGCCCGCCGCCAGATACACCAGCCGGTGCAACTGCTGCCAGCGCCGCCCGCCCAGCCAGCGCACCAGCGGCTGAAACGAGGTGATGGCCAGCACCAGCAGCACGGCGAAGGTGCTCATGCCCACGAGGATGAAGGGGCGCTTGGCGATATCGGCGGCAATATCCGCCAGATCCAGCCCCATGTCGAACCCGGCATAGCACAGCAGGTGCAGCAGGGCGTAGCTGAAGGTAAACAGCCCCAGCATGCGCCGAAAGCGCGCCAGCGCCGGCACGTGCAGCAGCTTGCGAACGGGGGTGATGGCGAGCGTGGCGCACAGCAGGCGCAGCGTCCAGTCGCCGGTGGCGCGGATCAATTTTTCCGCCGGGTTGGCCCCCAGCCCATCCGTTGCCGCGCCCCAGACCAGCCATGCCAGCGGCAGCAGGCACAGCAGGAAGAGTGCCGGCTTGACCGCCGGGTGCAGCAGCCAGCGGCCGCGTACGGTGCCCGCCGCCATCAGTAGTATTTCTTCAGGTCCATGCCGGCATAGAGCTGGGCGACCTGGTTGCCGTAGCCGTTGAAGATCAGCGTCTTGCGGCGCTTGGCGAACAGCCCGCCCTCGCCGATGCGCCGCTCCGTCGCCTGGCTCCAGCGCGGGTGCGGCACGTCCGGGTTGACGTTGGAATAAAAGCCGTATTCATGCTGCGCGGCAATGTTCCAGGCCGTGCTCGGCTCTTTTTCGACGAAATTGATGCGAACGATGCTCTTGGCGCTCTTGAAGCCGTACTTCCACGGCACGACCACGCGCACAGGCGCGCCGTTCTGGTTGGGCAGCACCTGGCCATACATGCCCAGGGTGAGCAAGGTCAGCGGGTGCATGGCCTCGTCCAGGCGCAGGCCTTCGGTGTAGGGCCACTGCAGCACGGAGCCGCGCACACCGGGCATGGTGGCCTTGTCCGCCAGGGTTTCGAACTGCACGTATTTGGCGCTGCCCTGCGGCTGCACCTGCTGGATCAGCGCGGAGAGCGAATACCCGACCCACGGAATCACCATGGACCAGCCTTCGACGCAGCGCAGGCGATAGATGCGCTCTTCCAGCGCACCGAGCTTGCGCAGATCGTCCAGATCGCAGGTGCGCGGCTTGTTCACCAGGCCGCCGATTTCCACCGTCCACGGGCTTGTCCTGAGCGCATGGGCGTATTCGGCCGGATCGGATTTGTCGGTGCCGAACTCGTAAAAATTGTTGTAGCTGGTCGCGTCCTGGTAGCTCGTGGGTTTTTCCATGGTGACCGCCGCATCGACCTTGGAGAGCGGGGCCGCCAGCGGAGCCAGCGTGCCGCCCGATTCTCCGGCCATCGCGCCCTGCGCCGCCCACGGCGCCAGCGCCGCCAGCCCGGCCGCCGCACCCGCCATGCGCAACCAGTCGCGCCGGCGCGCATAGACCTCGGAAGGCGTGATCTCGCTGGGAATGGGGTGGTTGAAATCCTTGCCGTTGCGCCCTGCGTGCTGCATGCTCGGTCTCCGCTCGTCCATGAAAAAAGGCGGGCAGCCCTGGGGCCTGCCCGCCTTCATGGATCGCAAAACAGCCGCCGAGGTTCCGCAGCGTTTTCAGCGCAGGCCGGCGATGTAATCGGCCAGCGCCTGGACCTCGTGGTCGGTGAGGTACTTCACCTCGTCGTGCATGATGGTGCTGTTGGCGCGCGTGCCGCTGCGGAAATCGGCCAGCTGCTTGGCGGTGTATTCCGCATGCTGCCCCGACAGGCGCGGGAACTGGGCCGGGACGCCGGCGCCATTGGGGCTGTGGCAGCCCGCGCAGGCGGCAATGCCGCGGTCCTGCGCGCCGCCGCGGTACAGGCGCTCGCCCGTCGCCAGCAGCGTCTTGTCCTTGGCAAAGCCCTGGCGGGCCTTTTGCGTGCCCAGCCAGGCGGCGACGTTCAGGATCGCTTCCTCGTCCAGGGTGGAGGCCATGCCCTGCATCACCGCATCCACGCGCTTGCCATCCTTGAATTCGCGCAACTGCTTGGCCAGGTATTCGGGAAACTGCTGCGCCAGCGTCGGATTGACGGGAATCATGGAGTTGCCATCAGCGCCGTGGCAGGCGGCGCAGGTCGTGCCGTACGTGGCCTGGCCCTTGGCAGGATCGGGTTTGGCCGTCGCGCCCTCCGCCAATGCGGAAACTGCGGTAACCGCCAAGGCGGCTGACATCAGCAAGGAGGCTATCAACTTCATATCGGAACTCTGGGAGTTGTGGGCGCAAAAACCGCTGGATTCTACAATGCCCGCTTGTGCCAACCGCCCCGCCGCATGCCTTCCATCCCTGCCGCCCCACCCGCCACGCCCGCGCACGCCAGCATCGAAGGCAAGGCGGCGCTCGCCTGGATGCACACCGCGCGCTTTTTCACCACCGCCGCCCAGCTGCACCAGCTGCCTGCGGTTGACGTACCGGAAATCGCCTTCGTCGGGCGCTCCAACGCCGGCAAATCCACCGCCATCAATACGCTCACGCAGCAGCGCCAGCTGGCTTTCGCCTCGAAAAAACCCGGACGCACGCAACACATCAACCTGTTCGCGCTCGGCAAGCAGGGCGTGACGGATGCCGTGCTGGCCGACCTGCCGGGCTACGGCTACGCCGCCGTCTCGCGCGAAGACAAGCTGCGCTGGCAGCGCGTGATGCTCAACTACCTGGTGCAGCGCAAGAGCCTGAGCGCCTTCGTGCTGCTGTGCGATCCGCGCCTGGGCCTGACGGAGCTCGATGAAGCGCTGCTCGATGCCCTGCGCCCGCGCGTGGAGGCGGGGTTGCCATTCCTCGTGCTGCTCACCAAGGCCGACAAGCTCACCCGCGCGGAGCAGGCCAAGGCGCTGCCCATCACGCGGCTCAACGCCGGCGGCGGCGAGGTCCGGCTGTTCTCCGCGCTCAAACGGCAAGGCGTGGAGGAAGTGGCACAGCTGCTGTGGCAATGGAGCCACCCGGCGCCTGCCGCACCGAAGGCCGCCGACACCTTTTTGCAAATCTGACGCGTTTCAGGCCTCTACCGCACTGCTGGCAAGCGCTTGCAGCTCCGATTTCATGAGCAATCACCCCACATTGGAAGACATCGCCCTGCCCCATGGCATCCGCCTGCGCTGCCATGCGCAGGGTGTGCGCGGCCGCCCGGTGCTGCTGTTTCTGCACGGCTTCCCCGAAGGTGCCTTCATCTGGGACGCGCTGCTGGCCCATTTCTCGCAGTCGGCGCACGGCGGCTACCGCTGCGTCGCGCCCTATCTGCGCGGCTACGGCGCCTCCAGCCGACCTGCGGACGTCGCCGCCTACCGCCCCAGGCACCTGGTGCAGGACATCGCCGCGCTGATCGCCCACGAGAGTGCTGATTCGCCCCTGGCCTGCCTCGTCGGCCACGATTGGGGCGGCGCCATCGCCTGGAACCTGGCCAGCCTGCACCCGCAACTGCTGCAGCGCCTGTTGATCATCAACGCGCCGCATCCCGGCGCCTTTGCGCGCGAACTGGCGCACAACGCGGCGCAGCAGGCCGCCAGCCAGTACATGCACTTCCTTTGCCGCCCCGACGCCGAGGCGCTGCTGGCCGAAGACGATTTCCGCCGCCTGTCGGCCTTTTTCCAAACCCCGGATGGCAAGCCGCCCGCCTGGCTGACCGACGGCCTGCGCGCCCAGTACCGCGCGCTGTGGCAACAGGGTCTGGCGGGCGCCTGCAACTACTACCGCGCCAGCCCGCTGCGCCCGCCGCGCGCCGGCGACCTGGGCGCCGCCGCCGTGCAGCTGCCGCCCGAATTGGGCCGCACCACCGTACCAACGCGGGTGCTCTGGGGGCTCGATGACGTGGCGCTGCAGCCGGCGCTGCTCGATGGCCTGGGCGACTGGGTGCCGCAGCTTCAGGTACAGCCGGTGGCGGGCGCCTCGCACTGGCTGGTGCACGAACAGCCCGCCGCCGTGATCGACGCCTTGGGCGCTTGGCTGGAGCGTGAAGCGCGAAAAATGATAGCTAATTTCGCTTACTGAGTAATGATTATTCGAGGATCACCCCTCACCCCTCACCCCTCACCCCTCACCCCTCACCCCTCACCCCTCACCCCTCACCCCTCACCTTCCCCATACAAAGACGCCTGCCCTGCTGGCCGCGTCTTGAAGCGCTTGTGCACCCAGTAGTACTGCGCTGGCGCCCGGCGGATGGCCGCCTCCAGCTCGCGGTTCATGCGCGCCGTATCCGCGACGGGGTCATCGGTGGGGTAATGCTCCCAGGCGGGCGTCAGATGGGCCTCGTAGCCCTCGGGCGTCATGCGGCTGTAGAGCGCCATCACCTTGGCGCGTCCCAAACGGGCAAAGCGCGGAAGCGAGGGAATCGTCGCCACCTCGGGCACCGCAAAAAACGGCACGAAGACCGAGTCCGCCGGCCCGTAATCCATGTCGGGCAGCAGGTACAGCAACCCCCCTTTGCGCAGGCACTGGATGATGGGCCTGACGCCGTCGGCACGGTTGAGCATGGCCACGTTGCCAAAGCGCTGGCGCCCGGCCATGAACCAGCCATCAAGCACGGGGTTGGGATGGGTGGCGAAGATCGAGGTGAACTCGCGCGTGGTATTCAACAGCGGCAGCACCAGGCCGCCGGCGTCCATGCCGTAGAAATGCGGCGCGAAGACGATGGTCGGCGTCTCGCCGTCGAGCTCGTGCACCGCGCCGGTGAGTTGGAGGCGCGAACGCACCAGCGCCTCGGGGCCGCTCCAGAGCCAGCCGCGGTCGAGAAAGGTCTGGCAGAACACTTCGAAGGTCTCGCGCGCCAGCGCATGGCGCCGCGCCAGAGGCATCTCGGGAAAGCACAGTTCCAGATTGCGCAGCGCCACCTTGCGCCTTTGCCGCGCCAGCACGAACAGCAGGCGGCCCACCAGGGCCCCGAGCGCGCGCAGCCAGGACAGCGGCAGGCGCCCGAGCGCATTCAGCAAGGCAATGCCGATGCGCGCCATCATGCGGCGGGCTCCTGCCGGGGCGGCGCCACGCCGCGCGGCTGCTTGTAGCGCCCGTAGCCCCACAGGTACTGCTGCGGGCAGGCGCGGATCAGCAGTTCCATCGCGCCGTTGATCTGGCCCACGGCCACCTGCAGATCGGAAGAAAGCGGTCCGGCCAGACCCTGCAGATGCAGCGCATAGCCCCGCGCCCGGGGCAGGCGCTCGCAGCGCGCGAGCACCACGGCGGCGCCGGTCTGCTGCACCAGGCGCGCCGCCAGCGTCATCGTGTAGGCATCGCGGCCGAAGAACGGCGCCCAGACGCCCAGGCCCTGCGGCGGCACCTGGTCGGGCAGCAGCCCCACGGCACGCCCCTGGCGCAGCGCCTTGATCATCTGGCGCACGCCCTGCAGGTTGGTCGGCACCGCCTGGATGCCGGGCCGCTGGCGCGCCTGCGCCACGATGGGCGCCAGCCAGGCCTTGCGCGCCGGGCGGTAGAGGATGGTGAAGTCACCGTGCTCGGCCGCCCAGCGGCGTGCGCCCTCCTGCACCGAGAGCTCAAAGCAGCCGATGTGCGGCGTCAGAAACACGATGCCGCGCCCCGCGGCCCAGGCCTGTTCCACGCAATCCTGCCCATGCACCTCGCAGCGCGGCAGGCGGCGCGACAGCCAGAGCCGCGGCGTTTCCGCCACCATGCGCCCGGCATGCCCCACCGCCGCCCGCACCGCGCCAAAGCCATAGCCCGCAACGGCGGCATTGGCGAGAAAGCGGCGCCGATAGGTGGGCGAGAGGGCAAATGCCAGCCAGCCCATCGCCGCCCCCAGCGGATGGAGCAACCACAACGGCAGCACAGCCAAGAAGCGCAGGAAGAGGGACATGACTACAATGAAAGCGTCGCCGAGTTAACCGAGCAACTTGCAGGGCGACGTTAAATACCACTGCTAAAGCGTTCGCCACATGGCTCCTTCGGAAGCCTGGGCAGCGCCCCAGATGCTTTGATACATGGAGTTTATGCACAAATGGCGAGCGACTTTCTCTTCACTTCCGAATCCGTCTCCGAAGGCCATCCCGACAAGGTGGCGGATCAAATCTCCGACGCCGTCCTCGATGCCATCCTGCAGGTCGATCCGCGCGGCCGCGTCGCCGCCGAGACCCTGACCAACACCGGGCTGGTCGTGCTCGCCGGCGAGATCAGCCTGCGCTCGGACGCACCGGCGCCCGATTACATCCAGGTCGCGCGCGACACCATCAAGCGCATCGGCTACGACAACACCGAGTACGGCATCGATTACAAGGGCTGCGCGGTGCTGGTGGCCTACGACAAGCAGAGCAACGACATCGCCCAGGGCGTGGACCAGGCGAGCGACGACCACCTGAACACCGGCGCCGGCGACCAGGGCCTGATGTTCGGCTACGCCTGCGACGAGACCGATACGCTGATGCCCGCGCCCATCTATTACGCCCACCGCCTGATGGAGCGCCAGGCGCAGCAGCGCAAGAGCGGCGCCCTGCCCTTTTTGCGCCCGGACGCCAAGAGCCAGGTGACGATGCGCTACATCGACGGCAAGGTGGACAGCATCGACACCGTCGTGCTCTCCACCCAGCACAGCCCGGATCAATCCGAGACACCGACGAAGATGAAGGCCAGTTTCATCGAGGCCGTGGTCGAGCAGATCATCAAGCCGGTGCTGCCCAGGGAATGGCTCAGGAACACCAAGTACCTCATCAACCCCACCGGGCGCTTCGTCGTCGGCGGCCCGCAGGGCGACTGCGGCCTGACCGGACGCAAGATCATCGTCGACACCTACGGCGGCTCCTGCCCGCATGGCGGCGGGGCGTTTTCCGGCAAGGATCCGACCAAGGTGGACCGCAGCGCCACCTACGCCTGCCGCTACGTGGCCAAGAACATCGTCGCCGCGGGCCTGGCGCGCCAGTGCCAGATCCAGGTGGCCTATGCGATTGGCGTCGCGCGCCCGATGAACGTCACGGTCTATACCGAAGGCACGGGCGTCATCGCGGACGAGAAAATCGCACAGCTCGTCAACGACCACTTTGACCTGCGCCCCAAGGGCATCATCCAGATGCTGGATCTGCAGCGCCCGATCTACGCCAGGACCGCCGCCTACGGCCACTTCGGCCGCGACGAACCCGAGTTCACCTGGGAGCGGACGGATAAAGCACAAGCGCTGCGTGCGGCGGCAGGGCTATGAAATGGTTGAGCATTGAGCGTTTTGCGGGAAAGGCACCGGTGATGCATGACGTCGCTGTCCTGATCGGACGCTTCCAGCCCCCGCACAACGGCCATCTGGCCTTGCTGCAGGAGGCTTTCCGCAGCGCACGCATGGTGATCGTCGTGGTCGGCTCGGCGTTTCAGGCGCGCTCGCCGAAAAACCCGTTCACCTGGCAGGAGCGTGCCGACCTGCTGCGCGCCAGCGTGGACGCGTCGCTCGCCGAACGCCTGACCGTCCTGCCGGTGCGCGACTACTACGACGAACCGCGCTGGGCCCGGGCGGTGCGCACGGCGGTGGCTTCGATCTCCGGCGATCGCGACACCGTCGCGCTGGTTGGCCACTTCAAGGACACCAGCAGCGGCTACCTTGCCGCCTTTCCTGGCTGGTCGCGCATCGACATGCCGCGCATCGGGCGCATGGACTCCACCCTGCTGCGCGATGCGTGGTTCGGTGCGGCAGGCCCATCCATCGATGCGGCACTGGCGCCCTTCATCCCGGAAGCGCCCGCTGCGACGCTGGCATGGCTCAAGGCCTTTGCCCAGACGCCCGCCCATGGCGCGCTGGCGCAGGAATGGCAGATGCTGCGCGACTACCGCGCCGCGTGGGCCAGCGCCCCCTGGCCACCGGTCTTCGTCACCGTGGACGCGCTGCTGCAATGCCAGGGTCGGGTGCTGCTGATAGAACGCGGCCATGCCCCCGGCAAGGGCCTGTGGGCACTGCCCGGCGGCTTTCTGGAGCCGCACGACACGCTGTGGCAATCCTGCCTGCGCGAACTGCGCGAGGAAACCCAGTGCGGCGCCACCGAAGCGCAATTGCGCGCCGCTTTGCGGCAGGTACGGGTGTTCGATCACCCCGGGCGCAGCCAGCGCGGGCGCACGATCACGCATGTCCATCACTTCGACCTGGGCAACGCACCCCTGCCCCCTGTCCGTGGCGGCGACGACGCAGCCAGCGCCCAGTGGCGACCCATCAGCGATCTGCCCGCGATGGAAGCGGATTTTTTCGAAGACCACTTCCACATCCTCGACCGCTGCCTCGGGCTGCTCCCCGATGGCGCGGGCGCCTGAACCCGCGCGCGCCTCTTCTTTTTGCAAGAGGCGCGGCCCTGCGCCTTGAAATACGCCAAAACGCCTATATCATTAGCACTCGTTGGAGTTGAGTGCTAACACCGCTCCACCCACCGATGAAACGGCTCGCATTGGGCCGTTTTTGCGATGCAATTTTCTTTGTAAGCCTCCAGGAGATGCTATGAAACTTCGTCCTCTGCACGATCGCGTGATCGTCAAGCGCCTCGAAAACGAAACCAAGACCGCCTCGGGCATCGTCATCCCCGACAACGCCGCCGAGAAGCCCGACCAAGGTGAAGTGCTGGCCGTTGGCCCCGGCCGCAAGAACGACAAGGGCGAACTCGTCGCCATGGGCGTGAAGACCGGCGACCGCGTGCTGTTCGGCAAGTACAGCGGCCAGACCGTCAAGGTCGACGGCGAAGAACTGCTGGTGATGAAGGAAGACGACCTGTTCGCGGTCGTCGAGAAATAATTCTTGGGTTGAGCGTTCGGCGTATGGCGTTGAACGTGGAAGCCCGAGACCCCAGATTCTTGTTGAGCGCGGTTCGTTCACGCTGAACGCCCGACGCTCAACGCCCAACGGAGAAATTTGAAATGGCAGCAAAAGACGTAATTTTTGGCGGCGAAGCCCGCGCCCGCATGCTCGAAGGCGTGAACATCCTCGCCAACGCAGTGAAGGTCACCCTCGGTCCCAAGGGCCGCAACGTGGTGCTGGAGCGCTCCTTCGGCGCCCCCACGGTGACCAAGGACGGTGTGTCCGTGGCCAAGGAGATCGAGCTCAAGGACAAGCTGCAGAACATGGGCGCCCAGCTCGTGAAGGAAGTGGCGTCCAAGACCAACGACATCGCCGGTGACGGCACGACGACCGCCACCGTGCTGGCCCAGGCCATCGTGCGCGAAGGCACCAAGTACGTGGCTGCCGGCCTGAACCCGATGGACCTCAAGCGCGGCATCGACAAGGCCGTCGTGGCCCTGGTGGAAGAACTGAAGAAGGCCTCCAAGGCCACCACGACCTCCAAGGAAATCGCCCAGGTGGGTTCGATCTCCGCCAACTCCGACGAATCCGTGGGCGAAATCATCGCCAAGGCCATGGACAAGGTCGGCAAGGAAGGCGTGATCACCGTCGAAGACGGCAAGAGCCTGGAGAACGAACTCGAAGTCGTCGAAGGCATGCAATTCGACCGCGGCTACCTCTCGCCCTACTTCATCAACAACCCCGAAAAGCAAGTCGCGCTGCTCGAAAACCCCTTCGTGCTGCTCTACGACAAGAAGATCAGCAACATCCGCGACCTGCTGCCCACGCTGGAGCAAGTCGCCAAGGCCAGCCGTCCGCTGCTCATCATCGCCGAAGACGTCGAAGGCGAAGCCCTGGCCACGCTGGTGGTCAACACCATCCGCGGCATCCTGAAGGTCGTCGCCGTCAAGGCGCCGGGCTTTGGCGACCGCCGCAAGGCCATGCTCGAAGACATCGCCATCCTGACGGGCGGCAAGGTCATCGCCGAGGAAGTGGGCCTGACCCTGGAGAAGACCACGCTGGCCGACCTCGGCCAGGCCAAGCGCGTCGAAATCGCCAAGGAAAACACCACCATCATCGATGGCGCCGGTGCCGCAGCCGACATCGAGGCACGCGTGAAGCAAGTGCGCATCCAGATCGAGGAAGCCACCAGCGACTACGACCGCGAGAAGCTGCAGGAGCGCGTGGCCAAGCTGGCCGGCGGCGTGGCCGTGATCAAGGTCGGCGCTGCCACCGAAGTCGAGATGAAGGAAAAGAAGGCCCGCGTGGAAGACGCGCTGCACGCCACCCGCGCGGCCGTTGAAGAAGGCATCGTCGCCGGCGGCGGCGTGGCCTACCTGCGCGCCAAGCAGGCTCTGGGCGACAAGCTCAAGGGCGACAACCCCGAGCAGGACGCCGGCATCAAGCTGGTGATGAAGGCCATCGAAGCGCCGCTGCGCGAGATCGTCGCCAACGCCGGTGGCGAGCCCAGCGTGGTGGCCAACCAGGTGCTGGGCGGCAAGGGCAACTACGGCTTCAACGCCGCCAACGACACCTACGGCGACATGCTGGAGATGGGCATTCTGGACCCGACCAAGGTGACCCGTGCCGCATTGCAGCACGCCGCCTCCGTCGCGTCGCTGCTGCTCACCACCGAAGCCACGGTGACCGAAGCGCCCAAGGACGAATCCGCAGCGCCTGCCATGCCCGGCGGCATGGGCGACATGGGCGGCATGGGCATGTAATCCCGCCGCGAAAGCTCCGTGCTTTCACAATCAAGGGCCGCCTCGTGCGGCCCTTTTTTCTGCCCGCTCGAATGCATGTGGTGAAAAGCGCAAATCCCCGTGTTTTCACCATTGCCACGAGCGCTGCACCCCCCTAAGGTTGCGCTTTGCATTTTCAAACGCAGGAGCAATCCATGGAGATTTCGCGCAAGTTGTTCATCGCCGCCGTCGTGGCCGGCATGGGTTCGATCGGTGTCAGCACCGGCGCATTCGCACAGGAGCAGGTGATCAAGATCGGCCATATCGGCCCGGTTTCCGGCCCGCAGGCCAACATGGGCAAGGACGATGAAAACGGTGCACGCATGGCGGTCGATGAACTGAACGCCAAGGGCATGGAAATCGGCGGCAAGAAAGTGAAATTCGTGTTCGTCGCGGAGGACGACGGAGCGGATCCCAAGCAGGGCACGGCCGCATCGCAAAAGCTCTGCGATGAAAAAATCGCAGGCGCGGTCACCTTCCTGAACTCAGGCGTGGCCATCCCCTCATCCAAGGTGTTCCACGACTGCGGCATTCCGATGATCACCGGCGCCGCCACCAACCCCGACCTGACCAAGCCGGGCTGGGATACCACCTACCGCGTGATCGCCAACGACAACGCACTGGGCGCGGCGCTGGCGGACTACACCGTGAAAACCGCCAAACTCAAGACGGTTGCCGTCGTGGACGACCGCACGCCCTATGGCCAGGGCATTGCCAGCGTCTACAAGGCGACGGTCGAAAAGCTCGGCGTGAAAGTTGTCGCCAACGAATTCACCAACGACAAAGCCACCGATTTCATGGCCATCCTGACCTCGATCAAGGCCAAGAAGCCCGATGCCATCTTCTACGGCGGCATGTACGGCCAGGCCGGCCCGATGCTGCGCCAGATGCAGCAACTGGGCATGAACAATGTGAAAGTCTTTGGCGGCGACGGTTTGTGCATTCCCGATCTTGCCAACGTCGCGGCCCAGGCCAAGACCCTGGCCAACGTGGTCTGCGCAGATGGCGGCTCGACGATCGAGAAAATGCCCGGTGGCAAGGACTGGAAGGCACGCTACGACGCCAAGTTCCCCGGCCAGTTCCAGGTCTACAGCCCGTATTTCTACGACGGCGTGATGATCCTGGCCGACGCGATGAAGCGGGCCAACTCCTGGGATCCCAAGGTCTATATCCCGTTCCTGCAGAAGACCGACTACCAGGGCGTGACCTCCAAGATCCGCTTCGAATCCAACGGCGAGATGAAGGATCCCACCTACACCTTGAGCAAATTCGTCGACGGCAAAAAGACTGCACTGGATTGAGGCGAGCGGATTTTTCGCAGTTTCACGGCCCGCGCAAGCGGGCCTTTTTTATGGCTGGGCAAGGCTGCACCGCGCTGCATGGCATAGACTTGCCCCCGGTTTTTTCAGCAGAGCCTCGCAATGAACATTCCTGCCACCACCCCGGGCACGCCCTACGGCACGCTGCCCCCCGCCTCGCCGCTGCCGCAGCGCAAGCCGATCAGCCTGCCGCGCCTCGCCCAAATGCGCGAAGCGGGCGAGAAGATCACCATGCTCACCGCCTACGACGCCACCTTTGCCGCCGTGGCCGATGCGGCGGGCGTGGAGTGCATCCTCGTGGGCGATTCGCTCGGCATGGTCTGCCAGGGGCTTTCCAGCACCGTCGGCGTAACGCTGGAGACCATGTGCTACCACATGGCCAGCGTCTCGCGCGGCGTGCGGCGCGTGCAGGGTACCGCCTGGCTGATCGGCGACCTGCCCTTCGGCAGCTACGGCGAATCGCCCGAGCAGGCGCTCAGAAGCGCCACCCAGCTCATGCAGGCGGGCGCGCACATGGTCAAGCTCGAAGGCGGTGGCTGGATCACCCCGACCGTGCGTTTTCTGGTGGAGCGCGGCATCCCCGTCTGCGCCCACCTCGGGCTCACGCCGCAGACCGTGCATGCGCTGGGTGGCTACCGCGTGCAGGGCAAGGGGAACGAAGCCGCCGCCACGCTGCGCCGCCATGCGCTGGAATTGCAGGATGCCGGCGCCGAAATGCTGGTGCTGGAGATGGTGCCGGCGCAACTGGCCGCCAGCCTCACCCTGGAACTGCCGCGCTGCCACACCATAGGCATAGGGGCCGGTAAAGGCACCGCCGGCCAGGTGCTGGTGCTGCATGACATGCTCGGCGTGAACCTGGGCAAGATGCCGCGTTTTGTGCGCAATTTCATGGAAGACGCCGGCAGCATCAAGGACGCCATGCACGCCTACGCGCAGGCCGTGAAAAACGGCAGCTTCCCCGACGACAGTCTCCACGCCTGGTAACCGCCACCGCGTCCATGCAAGTCGTTCATACCATTGCCGATCTGCGCGCGGCACTTGCCGGGCGTGGCCGCCCGGCCTTTGTTCCCACCATGGGCAACCTGCACGCAGGGCATCTGGCACTCGTGCGCCAGGCCAGGCCACTGGGCGATGTGCTGGTGGCAAGCATCTTCGTCAACCGCCTGCAATTTCTGCCACACGAAGATTTTGATAGCTACCCACGCACGCTGCAAGCCGATTGCAAGCTTCTGGAAGCAGAACATTGCGACATCGTCTTCGCCCCGCGCGAGAGCGATCTTTACCCGCAGCCGCAGACCTTCCGGGTACAACCCGATCCGCGGCTCGCGGATGTCCTCGAAGGGCATTTTCGCCCCGGTTTTTTCGCCGGCGTCTGCACAGTGGTGCTCAAGCTCTTTGGCTGCGTCTTCGGCGGCCACCCGGGCACTGCCGTCTTCGGACGCAAGGACTACCAGCAGCAAATGGTGATCCGGCAGATGGTGCGCCAGTTCGCGCTGCCGATCGACATCGCCACCGCCGACATCAGCCGCGCGACGGACGGCCTGGCGCTGAGTTCGCGCAACGCCTATCTGAGCCCCGAAGAGCGCGGCGAAGCCGTGCAGCTAGGTCGCGCGCTGCAGGCGCTTGCACAGGCTGCGCTGGCCTTGCGCCAGCCGCTGCCAGCACTGGAGAGCGACGCAGCGCGGGTGCTGGGCGCACGAGGCTGGCAAGTGGACTACCTGACCGTGCGCCAGCGTGCCGACCTGCAAGCGCCCGAAGGAAAGCCGCAAGCCGGACAACTGGTAGCGCTGGGCGCTGCCCGCCTGGGCAAGACGCGGCTCATCGACAACCTGGAATTCTGATTTTCCTGGCTGGTGCGCGAGGCCGGACTCGAACCGGCACGCCCGTGAGGGCGTCAGGACCTAAACCTGGTGCGTCTACCAATTTCGCCACCCGCGCGCCAAGCTGGGGATTCTACCGACTGCCTTGATTGCAATCGCGCTTCCGAGGCTGCACCTCAGCCTGGCGGAAGCCGTACCATCCGGACTCTTGCAGGACTTATCCAGGAAACAGCCCCGTGAAGCTCTACACCGCCACCCGCGCACCCAACCCCCGCCGCGTGCTCATGTTCATGGCCGAAAAAGCCATCACCGGCATCGATTTCGTCACCATCGACCTCAATGCCGGCGAGCACAAGGCGGCCAGCTACCACGCCAAGGTGCCGGTCTCGCGCGTGCCGGCACTGGAATTCGACGACGGCCGCGTGCTCAGCGAGACACGCGCCATCTGCACCTGGCTGGAGGGCGCCCACCCCCAGAGCAACCTGATGGGCGAGGACTTCGAGGAGCGTGCCTTCATCGAAATGCACGACCGGCGCGTCGAGTGGTACTGGCTGTTGCCGATTGCCAACTGCATACGCCACACCCATCCCGGGTTGGCCACGCTGGAGCAGCCGCAGTTCCCGGATTTCGGCACCTCGCAAGGCGAGAAGGTGCGCGAAAGCGCGCGCTGGCTCGATGCAACGCTGACCCGCCAGCCCTGGATGGCCGGCGAGCGCTTCACCATCGCCGACATCACCGCCTTCTGCGCGCTGGAGTTTGCCAAACTGATGAAGTTCAACCCAGGTGCCGAGGGTTTTGCCGCCCTGCAGGCCTGGCGCGACCGCGTCGCCAGCCGCGAGAGCGCGCGGGCCGGGTGATCCGCCCCCGCGCGCGATGCGACGTCACGGCTTGCGCGGGTAGCCCAGCGCCGTCAGCGCCTCCTGAATTTCCGGCAGCACCGCGTCATCTTCGATGGTTGCCGGAACCTTCACCTCGCCCCCATCCGCCATGGTACGGATGGTGACGCGCAGCACCTTGCCCGAACGCGTCTTGGGCAGGCGCGCCACCACATGCACGCTCTTGAAGTCCGCCACGGCGCCAAGCTGCGCACGCACGCGGGCAATCAGGTCCTTGCAGATTTCTTCATCGGTGTGCCGCACCCCCATCTTGAGCACCACCAAGCCCAGCGGCACCTGGCCCTTGAGCGCATCGGCCACGCCCACCACCGCCGCCTCTGCCACGTCGGGATGCGAGGCCAGAATCTCTTCCATCTGCCCGGTGGAGAGCCGGTGCCCCGCCACGTTGATGATGTCGTCGATGCGTGACATCACCCAGCCGTAGCCCTCGGCATCGATGTAGCCCGCATCGCCCGAGAGGTAATAGCCCGGGTAGCGCGAGAGATAGGTCTCCTCGTAGCCCGCTTCGTTGTTCCAGAGCGTGTAAAGCGTACCCGGCGGCATGGGCAGCTTGATGACCAGGCTGCCGATCTCGCCAGCCGCCTTTTCCTTACCTTCTTCGTCGAGAATGCGGATGTCAAAGCCCGGCACCGGCTTGGTCGGCGAGCCCGGGTGCACCGGCAGGTATTCCAGGCCCATGCAGTTGCTGATGGCCGGCCAGCCCAGCTCCGTCTGCCACCAGTTGTCGATCGCCGGCACGCCGAGGATGTTCTGCGCCCATTCAATGGTGTCAGGGTCGCCCCGCTCGCCCGCGAGAAACAGCGTGCGGAATTTGGAGAGGTCGTACTTTTTGACCAGCTCGCCATTCGGATCTTCTTTCTTGATCGCCCGAAAGGCCGTCGGCGCGGTGAAAAACACGTTCACGCCATGCTCGGCGCATACGCGCCAGAACGCCCCCGCATCGGGGGTACCCACGGGCTTGCCTTCATAGACAATGGTGGTGCAGCCCTGCAGCAGCGGGCCGTAGACGATGTAGGAGTGGCCGACGACCCAGCCCACATCCGAGCCGGCCCAGTACACATCGCCGGGCTTGACGCCGAAAACAGCATCCATGGACCAGCGCAGCGCCACGGCATGCCCGCCGTTGTCACGCACCACGCCCTTGGGCTTGCCGGTGGTACCCGAGGTGTAGATCACGTACAGCGGATCCGTCGCAGCCAGCGGCACGCAAGCGGCCGGCTGCGCCTTGGCAACGGCATCGTTCCAGTCCACATCGCGCCGGGCCACCATGTCGCAGTGCAGCTCGGGCCGCTGCAGGATCAGGCAGGGGGTATCGGGCGCACCGGCAATGTCCAAGGCTTCATCCAGCAGCGGCTTGTAGGGCACGGCCTTGCCCGGCAGCAAGCCGCAGGAGGCGGACATCATCACCTTGGGCTTGGCATCCACGATGCGCTTGGCAAGCTCGGGCGCCGCAAAACCGCCGAAGACCACCGAATGCACCGCGCCGATGCGGGCACAGGCGAGCATGGCGATCGCCGCCTCGGCGACCATGGGCATGTAGATGACGACCCGGTCGCCCTTGCCCACGCCCATGTCGCGCAGCACGCCGGCGCAACGCGCGACTTCGTCCTGCAACTGGCGGTAGGTGAACTTGCGCTGAGTACCCGCAAGCGGGCTGTCATAGATGAGCGCCAGCTGGTCGCCGCGGCCACCCTCCACGTGCCGGTCCACGCAGTTGTAGCAGGTGTTGAGAACGCCCCCCGCGAACCAGCGGTAGAAGGGCTTGCGTGCGTCATCGATGACCGTGTCCCAGCGCTTGTCCCAGGCGATGCCTTCGGCAATGCCTGCCCAGAAGCCCTGCGGATCGGCTTCAGCCACAGCCCGCGTCTTCGCGTAATTGCCGGAACCCAATGCACTCATACGTGTCTCCTATGTGTCAACAAACATCAATTATCTGACAGCGACTGGGCACCCGATTCATTTGATCAGCCCAAGCATGGGCTTGAACGATGGATGCTCGCAAGTCCGCAGCCACTCAAACGCCACCATTTCAGCAGTCACCAATTCAGCGCCTGCGCCGGCAAGCCGGTCAAATGCGGCATCCCTGCTGCGCTCGGTGCGCGAGCCACAGGCATCGGTCACCACCCAGATTTCAAATTCTTCATCGATCAGTTCCAGCGCCGTCTGCAACAGGCACACATGCGCTTCGCAGCCGGCGATCACGATGCTCGGGCGCTCACCGGAGGCGGGCTGGCTTTTCTGCAGGTGCCTGGGCAGGCTGCGTGCGTTGCCCCTGGGGGCGGCAGGGGGCGGCGCCAACCATTCGGCCAGGCCATCGGCCACCGCGCTGAAATGCATCTTGGCCAGCGTCCTGTCGCACAGCTCCCGCACCTGAGCATCGTTGGGGCCCAGACGCCGGGGGTTTTGCTCCGTCCCGAAAATCGGCACCTGGGCCATTTTCGCCATCTGCGCCAGCCGGCGTGCATTCGCCAGCACCGCCGGGCCATCGTGAATCACCGGCATCAGCCGTTCCTGGTAGTCGACCAGCACCAACTGGGATTCTTCGGCATCGAGCAACATCGCTACGCTCCCATAAGACAAATGGAGCCGATTGTCGCAGTCCATGGCGGCAGGCGGGCCGAAACGCAAATTGCGCCTGGCCGTTTCACCAGATAAAATTCGCTCGCAGCAGCACTCAGGCACGCCATGAAACGCACCCTCACCGACATTCCACCGCGTCCCAGCGTCCAGGTCATCGAACGCATGTTCACGCTGATCGACATCCTGGCCGCCCGCGATGAAGCCATGTCGCTCAAGGAAATCAGTGAAAAAGCCGGGCTGCATCCCTCCACGGCGCACCGCATTCTCAATGACCTGACCATCGGGCGTTTCGTCGATCGGCCGGAAGCCGGCAGCTACCGGCTGGGCATGCGCATGCTTGAATTGGGCAACCTGGTGAAGGCGCGGCTCAATGTGCGCGATGCTGCCATCGTGCCCATGCGCAATCTGCACAAGATGATCCAGCAGCCGGTGAACCTGAGCGTGCGCCAGGGCGATGAGATCGTTTATATCGAACGCGCCTACAGCGAGCGCTCTGGCATGCAGGTGGTGCGTGCCATTGGCGGCCACGCGCCGCTGCACCTGACATCCACCGGCAAACTCTTTCTTGCCGCCGAAGATCCGCAGCGCGTGCGTGCCTATGCCACGCGCACCGGCCTGCCTGGCCATACGCGCAACAGCATCACCCAGCTTTCCGGGCTCGAACGCGAACTGGCCCGGGCGCGCCAGTACGGCATCGCGCGGGACAACGAAGAGCTGGAAATGGGTGTGCGCTGCATCGCCGCCGGCATCTATGACGATCAGGGAGATCTCGTGGCCGGGCTCTCGATATCGGCGCCCGCCGACCGCCTGGATGATGGCTGGCTGCCCAAACTGCAGGCCAGCGCACACGAAATTTCCATCGCACTCGGCTATTCGCCTTCGGCGCGCCAGATACACAGCGCCCGCGTCCGGTAATGGTGCAGGACGCCGGCGGCGCCGCTGGTGGCTTCCACACCCGAAACCCGCCTGCCAAGCGGGCACTGCGGCCCATGTGCTGCGACCTGTCTCTTACGCGCCGCTGACAAACAACGTGATTTTCAGGCCGATTTTCTCGGGGTTTTCGTGCCTGTGCAGACCGGCGCATGGCACCTATATTTTCACTGTCGCGCAAAGCGAGCCATGAAATCGCATGCATGAAAGTGCCTGCGATGGGCGGCGCAACGCTTCATAGTGATTTGCGGCAGGTCGCCGCAAAGTGATTCAGCCCCTGGTTGACAACCACGAAGGAGATATATGTCCAAGTTTGATTCCCTCAATGGCGTTTCGCGCCGCAGCGCGCTGCAGATGGGCGCAGCCGGCGGCATGGCAGCCACCAGCCTCGGCGGCATGCACTGGGCCATGGCCGCAGACCAGCCAGCCATGGGCACCTGGCCTGAAGGCTCAAAGGGCGACACCGTGTACATCGGCGCCGCCGTGCCGCTGACCGGCACCTATGCGGTGCAGGGCGCCGACGAGCTCAAGGGCATGGAACTCGCCATCGAGCACATGAACACCAACCACGAGCTGATGAAGAAGCTTGCGCCCAAGGTGAACAACGGCGTGAACGGCAAGAAGGTGGGGCTCGTCTCCGCCGACTCCGCGGCCAAGCCAAACCAGGCGCTGCAGGTGGAGCAGAACTTCATTGCCAAGAACAAGGTCATCGCGATGATCGGCTCGACCTCATCCGCCGTGGCCGTGGCGATGAACAAGTTCGCGCAGCAGCAGAAAATCATCTACATGGCTGGCATCTCCGGCTCCAACGACACCACCGGCAAGGACTGCGTGCGCTACGGTTTCCGCCAGGGCTTCTACGGTGAAATGGCGGCCCGGGCGATCGGACCGGTCATGGTCAAGCAGTTCGGCAAGAACCGCAAGGCCGCGTTCATGACGCCTGACTACACCTACGGTCACACCACCACCGAATCGGTCAACAACTACCTGACCAAGGAAGCCGGCTGGAAGATGGTGACCAACCAGGTTTCCCCGCTGGGCACGCAGGACTTCAGCCAGTACCTCACCAACATCGCCAACTCCGGCGCCGAGTTCCTGATCAACGTGAACTGGGGCCGTGACGCGGTGCTGTCGTCGCAGCAGGCCAAGCAGTTCGGCCTGATCCCGAAGATGACCCTGGTGCTGCCCTACCAGATCCCCTTCATCGCCAAGGAAGCGGGCGTGGACATCACCCACGGCGTGCTGGCCGCGACGGATTTCTGGTGGACGCTGGAAGACAAATACCCGCTGGCCAAGCTGTTCGTCGAGTCCTTCCACAAGAAGTACGGCTACCGCCCCGAGTGGGGCGCAGAAAACGGCTACGTCAGCTTCGCGCACTGGGCCCGCATGGTGACGGAGGCCGGCAGCTTCTATCCGCCCGACGTGATCAAGCAGTGGGAAAAGGGCGAGACCATCCCATCGCTGCTCGGTGACGTGCACTACCGCCCGCAAGACCACCAATGCGTGCGCCCGGTCGTGATCGTGCGCGGCAAGGAAAAGAAGGACATGAAGAACGACGAGGACTTCTGGGAAGTCATCGACATGGTCGATGGCGCCACGGTCATCCAGAAGCCGGATGAATTCGGCTGCAAGCTGGGCGATTACACCTGACCGGCAGGCAATGCGCCGGGTAGCTCACCGCGGTGCATTCATGCCAGTTTTTCGAGAGGCGCCCTTGCGTGATGCTGGTTTCACGCAAGGGCGCGCAGCATGTTTGAAACCACGTTTTCTAGACAACACCATGGCGGGGCAATGTGATTAACACGGCCAATTTCATCTCGCAGCTGTTCAACGGGCTGGTACTGGGGGCGCTGCTGGCGCTGATCTCGTCCGGCCTGACGATCATCTATGGCACGCTGGGCGTGCTCAACCTGGCGCACGGCGCCCTGTTCATGCTGGGCGGCTATGCCGGCTGGCTGGCGTTCGAGTATTCACATTCCTACATCCTCGCGGTGCTGGCGGGGGCTGTCTTCGTGATGATCGTCGGCGTCATCATGGAGCAGTTGATCATCAAGCGCTTCTATTCCAGACCGGACGAGGACCAGCTGCTGGTCACCTTCGGGCTGAGCATCGTGTTTGCGGAACTGATCCGCTACTTCTTCGGCAGCCTGTCCAAGAAGATTCCGCCGCCCGACATTTTCTCGGGCGCATCGAACATGGGGTTCATGATCTATCCCAACTACCGGCTCGCGCTGCTGGGCATCATCGCCGTGGCGCTGTTCGCGCTCTACTGGGTGCTCTACCGCACGCGCATCGGCATGATCGTGCGCGCCGGGATCGAGGATGCGGTAGCCGTTGATTCCCTGGGCATCAATGTCTACAAGGTCTTCACGCTGGTCTTCGGCATCGGTGCCATGGCGGCCGGGTTTTCGGGCATCGTCTATTCGCCGGTCGTCGCGATGTCGCCCGACAGCGGCGACTCGATTCTGGTGATGACCTTCGTGGTGGTCGTGATCGGTGGCGTGGGCTCGTTTCCGGGGGCGGTCCTGGGTGGTCTGATCGCCGGTGAAATTCAAAGCCTCACCTCGATGGTGAACCCTGCCTACTCCGAGATCATGCTGTTCGTGGCGATGACGCTCGTCCTGGTCTTCCGTCCGCGCGGGCTCATGGGCTCCATCGGCCGCACTTAAATCCCAGAGTTCCAGATGTCAAGAAAAATTCCATTCTTCACCGAGCTGGTGACGCTGCTCGTGCTGATTGCCATTCCTTTCGTCCTGCCACCGCTCGGCTTCACGCCGGCGACGATCAACCGTATCATGATCTTCGGCCTGGTGGGCATAGGCTTTGACCTGCTGTTCGGCTACACCGGCCTGCTCTCCTTCGGCCAGTCGGCGTTCTTCGGCACGGGCGGCATGTTCGCCGCGTATCTACTGACGCATACATCGTTCACCAACGTGGTGCTCGCGCTCCTTCTCGGCGCCCTGGTGGCGGCGGTGGCGGGCTACCTCGTCGGCATGATCGCTCTGCGGCGCACCGGCATTTACTTCGCGATGATCACCGTGGCGATTGCCCAGGTGTTCTTCTTCATGGAGTTCAACCCTCTCGCGGAGTACACCGGCGGCGAGAACGGCTTGCCTGGCGTACCGCAGGCCAGCCTGGGCCTGGGTTTCACCACCATCCATTTCGAGAGCGAGTTGGAGCAATACGCATTCTTCGCGTTCTGGATGTTCGTCGGCCTGGTGATTGCGCTGCGCATCGTGCGTTCCCCCTTCGGCCTGGTGATGCGCGCCATCCGCGAAAACCCGGACCGTGCAACCGCCCTGGGCCACAACATCCACAGCTACAAGCTCGTCGTGTTCATCGTCGCTGCGATGTACGCCGGCTTTGGCGGCGGGCTGCTCGCCGTCATGCAGGGTTTCATGCCGCCGGATGCGTTCATGTTCGCAACCTCCGGCGAAGTGGTGATGATGACCGCCATTGGCGGCGCCGGCACCCTGTTCGGCCCCATCCTCGGCTCTGCGACCTGGCTGCTGCTGAGCGACTTCTTCCAGATCACACTGAATCTGGGCGCTTCCTGGAAACTGGTGCTGGGCATCATTTTCGTGCTGCTGGTGGTCTTCCTGCGCCGCGGCCTCGCAGGCGCCTTCATCGATCTCTACCGCATGGCGTTCGGTACCCAAAAGGCCGCCACGGCGCCGGAACCTGCGGCACGTGGCGCGGCCGCGGAAACCTCTGGCGCACTGCACCTCAAGAGCACCCGCAACAAAACCGGCCACATCATCGAAGTGAAGGGGCTTACCAAGCACTACGGGGGCATTGCCGCCAACAGCGACATCGACTTCAGCGTGGACTACGGTGAAATCCGCGGCATCATCGGCCCCAACGGCGCCGGCAAGAGCACCTTCTTCAAAATGCTCACCTGCGAGGTCCAGCCAACAGCCGGGACGATCAAGTTCGACGGCCGCGACATCACGCACATGGGCGTGGTCGAAGCCTGCCAGATCGGCCTGACCAAGAGTTACCAGATCAACCAGCTGTTCGAGCGCCTGACCGTGCGCCAGAACCTGATGATTGCTGCACTGGCCGAGATCCGCGGCACCTTCAAGCTCGATCTGCTCAAGTCCATGGGCAAGGTCCGCGGGCTTGCCAACCAGGTCAACAGCACCGCCGCCCTGGTGCACCTGACACACCGTCTGGATGCGCCTGTGGCGGACCTGGCCTATGGCGAAAAACGCCGCCTCGAAGTCGGTCTTGCGCTGGCCACCTCGCCCACTCTGCTGCTGCTCGACGAGCCGCTCGCCGGCATGAGCGCCGAGGAGCGCGTGGAAACCGTGGCGCTGCTCAAGTCGATCGCCAAGGGGCGCACGCTGGTCATCATCGACCACGACATGGATTCGCTGTTCGAGCTGGTCGAACGCGTCACCGTGCTGCAGGAAGGCCGCCTGCTCGTGGAAGGCACGCCCGACGAAATCAAGAACAACGCCCAGGTGCAGGAAGCCTACCTCGGCGGCGTACATGGAGAGACGCAATGAGCCTGCTGGAAGTCAGTGGAGTCAACAGCTTTTACGGTGACAGCCACATCCTCTTCGATGTGGGCATGCGTGTCGAAAAGAACGAGGTGGTCGCCCTGCTGGGCCGCAACGGAGCCGGCAAATCGACCACCTTCAAGAGTCTTGCGGGCGTGGTCAGACCGAAGAAGGGCAGCATCAAGCTCGATGGCGTCGAAATCGCAGGCAAGAAGGCCCACGAAATCGCCATGCAGGGTCTGCAGCTGGTGCATGAAGAGCGACGCATCTTCGGCAGCCTGAACGTCGAGGAAAACATCATCCTCGCCGGGCTGACCGCATCGAACAAATGGCCGCTGGAACGCATCTACGCGATGTTCCCGCGCCTTAAGGAGCGCAAGACCAGCCGTGGTACCGATCTTTCAGGCGGCGAACAGCAGATGCTGGCCATCGCTCGGGCACTGGTGCGCGACCCCAAGGTCATCCTGCTCGATGAACCGTTCGAAGGGCTTGCGCCCGTCATCGTCCAGGATCTGATCCGCGTCTGCCGCGATCTGGCCAAGGCCGGGCAGACCATCGTGCTGATCGAGCAGAACCTGGCGGCCGCACTCTCGCTCGCCACCCGGGCCTACATCCTGAACAACGGCCAGATCGTGCACGAAAGCTCGACCGCGGAACTCAAGAAGCAGCCCGAGGTCATCCAGCGCTATCTGGGCGTCTAACCATCGGAACAAGGGCGCGCCTGCGGGAGGGCGCCTCCCGCAGGCTCATCTTTTTGCGTTTTCCGCTCAGGAAGAAGCCGCGCGCTTCATGGCGCCGGACTGCAGCAGTTTGTCCACCATGCGCGCCGTCATGCTCTGCGTGCTGCCATCGGTCTGGGTGAAGAGAAACAGCGTCTGGCGCGGGCTGCACCACGTCAATTGGGTTCGCGACATGCCATGCGCACCGTCAATTTCCACCCAATCACCCAGCTGCAGGGATGCACTTTCCTGCCCTGGGGCGGTAGACAAAACAGCTTCCGTCACCGTATCGGGACGGGGCAGCTGATCCGGTTGCAACGCGGCCTCCGCTGGAGCCGCTGCGGACACGGCCATCGGCTCGGCGTCCAAAGACCGCAAGGCGCGCTCGAACATGTCGGCAGTCGGCACGCCATCGCCCGTCAGGCTGGCCAGCGCGCCTTCCACCGAACGCGCAAACCGACTGCGCCACTGGGCGCTGGATACAGCGCCCTCCAGGCCCTTGACCGTCAGGCGGTCCAGCAGCCGGCGGGCAGGGTGGGTTGCATCAAAGAAAAAAAGCGAATCCACCTGCACCAATCGCCGCAAAATCGGCTCCAGCCTAATGACGGCATGGCGCACAACAGGCATCAGGCGCTCGTCCCGCACGACCGTTTCCACCATCTGCGACAGCACATCACGGGCCAGATCGGGCTGGGCCGCAGCCCTCCCGCCGCTCATTGCCGATGGGGGCGCATACACGGTGGAATCATCCGTGGGCGCGATACCCGCGGGTCGGACAGAATCCCATAGTGAAGACTCTATGCTTGGCAACACCCCCAATTCCGAGGGTGCCAGGAATGCACCCGAGGCATCCCCATACCCCGTGGTTCCCCCCAGGTCGCCCTGCCGGCTGCGCACCGTGGGCGTGTAGTGCACCGGCCAGATGCCCTGCCCGCGCAGTTCATCGGAAATCTGCCGGTATTCGCGCGAAAGCAGCGCACCGAACCGCTCCTGCATCCGTGGCAGCCACTGGCGGCTGACCTCATCGGGCACGCCTGCCCCAGCCACCACGACGTACAACGCCCGAACGTAGTTGCCAGGGCGCAAAGGGTTGCGCTCCGGCTGGGCGCGTTCAAAGCCCTGTACCGCCCCCATCAGACCATCAAGCTCCGTCAGCGCTGGCGCCGCCTCACGCGCAACCTGCTGGCGCGTCCGAACCATCTCCATCCGCGCGCGGGCTTCGCCCGGCTCGACACGGCCCGGTCTAGCCTCGGCACTGGCATGCCCTTGCGCCGTCACCGCGCCCTGTGCCACCAGCTCCAGCAACGCCATCGGGTACTCGGCAACCAGTTTGCTGCTGCTGCCGGCCAGGGAACTCAGCGCTGCGGCATGCGCCTGCGCGCCCGCTCCTGGTTCTTCGCCCCAGTGCTCGCGTACCTGGCGTACCAAATCCGCCATCAGCGCAGCGCTGCGCTTGACGGCATTGACGATGCAGGCGCGATAAATGGCCGCCGAATCCGAGGGTGAAACCGACATGGCAGATCGCTGCGACAGGCTGAGAAAACGAAATCCCTATTTGAGCGCCTTGTAGCGTACCCGTTTCGGCGCAGCGCCTTCTTCGCCCAGTCGCTTTTTCTTGTCGGCTTCGTACTCCTGGTAATTGCCGTCGAAGAACACCCACTGCGAATCACCTTCGGCCGCCAGGATGTGGGTGGCAATGCGATCCAGGAACCAGCGGTCGTGGCTGATGACGAGCACCGTCCCGGCGTATTCCAGCAAGGCGTCCTCCAGCGCGCGCAGGGTTTCCACATCCAGGTCATTGGACGGCTCGTCCAGCAGCAGCACGTTGCCGCCCTTGATCAAGGTCTTGGCCAGATGCAGGCGCCCACGCTCGCCGCCGGAGAGCTTGCCCACCAGCTTCTGCTGATCCTGGCCATTGAAGTTGAAGCGCCCGCAATAGGCGCGGCTGGCCATCTGGAATTTACCGACGTTGATGATGTCCAGCCCGCCGGAGATATCCTCCCACACTGTTTTCTCATCGGACAGCGCGTCGCGCGACTGGTCCACGTAGGCCATCTGCACGGTCTGGCCCACGATGACCTGACCGCTGTCGGGCTGCTCCTTGCCGGCAATCATCTTGAACAAGGTCGATTTACCCGCGCCATTGGGGCCGATGATGCCGACGATCGCCCCCGCGGGAATCGTCATGCTCAGGTTGTCGATCAGCACGCGGTCGCCAAAACTCTTGGTGACGCCGTGGAACTCGATCACCTGTGTGCCCAGGCGCTCGGCCACGGGGATGAAGATCTCCTGCGTCTCGTTGCGGCGCTGGTATTCGTAGTCGCTCAGTTCCTCGAAGCGGGCGATGCGCGCCTTGGACTTGGCCTGGCGCCCCTTGGCGTTCTGGCGCACCCATTCCAGCTCCTTCTTCAGGGCCTTGGCGCGCGCCTCCTCGCCCTTGTTTTCGGACTCCAGGCGGTTCTGCTTCTGCAGCAGCCAATCGGAATAGTTGCTCTTGTAGGGAATGCCGTGGCCGCGGTCGAGTTCGAGAATCCACTCGGCCGCGTTGTCGAGGAAGTAGCGGTCGTGGGTGATGGCCACCACGGTGCCGGTGAAGCGGTGCAAAAACTGCTCCAGCCATTCGACGGATTCGGCGTCCAGGTGGTTGGTGGGCTCGTCCAGCAGCAGCATGTCGGGCTTGGACAAGAGCAGCTTGCACAGCGCCACGCGGCGCTTTTCGCCACCTGAGAGCTTGCCTACGACCGCGTCCCAGGGCGGCAGACGCAGCGCATCGGCGGCGATCTCCAGTTGGTGCTCGCTGTCGGTGCCGGCGGCGGCGATGATGCCTTCTAGCTTGCCCTGCTCGGCCGCCAAGGCATCAAAGTCGGCGTCTTCTTCGGCGTAGGCGGCGTAGACCTCCTCCAGACGGGCTCGGGCGTTGTTCACCTCGGCCATCGCGTCTTCCACCTCCTGGCGCACCGTGCGCTCAGGGTCGAGCTGCGGCTCCTGCGGCAGATAGCCGATGGTCAGGCCCGGCATGGGAATGGCCTCGCCCTCGATCTCCTTGTCGATGCCGGCCATGATCTTCAGGAGCGACGATTTGCCCGAGCCGTTCAGGCCCAGCACGCCGATCTTGGCGCCGGGGAAGAAGGACAGCGATATGTCCTTCAGAATCTGCCGCTTGGGTGGCACCGTCTTGGTCACGCGGTTCATCGAAAAAACATACTGGGCCATGGTTTCCTTCTTGAGATGCGGTCCGAATACAACAGCATGCACGCGCATGCATGCATCGATTATCCTTGCATGCGACAATAGCAGGCTGCCGGGCACTCCAGCACGCCGGCAGCCGCGCCCTGACCACCTGGCGCGCGGGCCATGCGACATGGCCTGCACTTTCGCAACCATCAGCACTGTTGTACTGGACCGCAGGCCCCAATCCTGCGGCATCAGGCTGATACCCGCGCCCAGGATGGGTGCAGACCACATTACATGACTTTTGAAGAACTGAACCTGGCGCCAGCCTTGCTCCGCGCCGTGCAAGAGCTGGGCTACGACGCTCCCACCCCTATCCAGGCACAGGCGATCCCCGCCGTGCTGCAAGGCCACGACCTGCTTGCAGGAGCGCAGACAGGCACCGGCAAGACGGCGGCCTTTGCACTCCCGTTGCTGCACCGCCTCGCACAGCTCGATCGCGGCGCGGAAAAGCGTCCGCCCATCCGCGCGCTGATCCTCACGCCCACGCGCGAACTCGCGGCGCAGATCGAGGAAGCCATCCGCGCCTACGCCAAGTACCTGGACGTCCGCTCCACGGTGATCTTCGGCGGCGTCGGCATGAACCCCCAGGTCGAACGCATCCGCCGCGGCGTGGACATTCTCGTGGCCACACCCGGGCGCCTGCTCGATCTGCAGCAGCAAGGCCTGCTGACGCTGTCGGAGGTGCAAACCCTGGTGCTCGACGAAGCCGACCGCATGCTGGACATGGGTTTCATCCACGACGTGAAGAAAATTCTCGCCCTGCTGCCGCGCGACAAGCAAAGCCTGCTGTTTTCCGCCACCTTCAGCGACGAAATCCGAGAGCTGGCCAATGGCCTGCTCAAAGACCCGCAGAGCATCCAGGTGACGCCGCGCAACACCACCGTGCAGCGCATCAGCCAGGTCATCCACCCCGTGGGCCGTGCAAAGAAAAAACAGGTGCTGCTGCACATCATCCAGCAGCACGACTGGAGCCAGGTACTGGTGTTCACCCGCACCAAGTTCGGCGCCAACAACGTGGCCGAGTTTTTGGCAAAGAACGGCGTGAGCGCCATGGCGTTGCATGGCAACAAGAGCCAGAGTGCGCGCACTCAGGCATTGGAAGGCTTCAAGACGGGCCATATACGTGCGCTGGTAGCTACCGATATTGCAGCACGCGGCATCGACATCGATGACCTGCCGCACGTCGTCAACTACGAAATCCCGAACGTGCCCGAGGACTACGTGCACCGCATCGGCCGCACCGGGCGCGCCGGGCGCGAGGGCCATGCCGTGAGCCTCGTCTGCATGGACGAGGAAGGCTTCATGATGGAAATCGAGCGCTTCACGCGCCAGGAAATTCCGGTTCAGGTGATTGACGGCTTCGGCCCGGACGAAGGCGAGCAGGCCGAACCCATCGCCATGGGGCGCCAGACGCTTTGGGGCGGCGCCGGCAAGCCGCCCAGCCGCGACGTGATGCAGGCCGCAGCCAAGGCTGCACGCACCGAAATGATGGACCGCATGCGCGCCAACAAGGCTGCGCGCGGAACACCACGCCCCGCCGGCCAAACGGCGGGCAGAGGCCAGCACACACGCGCTGACGGCGGCAACAGCGCCCAGCCCCAGGAACGGCGGCGCCCCGACCAACACGCCCAGCGCAGGGATGACAGCCAGCCCCGGGGGGAAAACGCCCATCTGGGCACGCAACTGGGCCGCATGGGCATGGACCAGCCGCGCGGTGCCCGCGGGCACGGCGGACAGCCGGACCCCATGCGCACCAGCGTGGACATGATGGGCCAGCGCGGGCGCCGCGGCGGCGGCGGTGGCGCAAACCGTTCACGCGGCCCGCGCGGTGGCGCGCCCAGATATTGACTGGCGGCAATGGGTGGAGCAGGCGCCCAGCTTTGTGGCAAGCTATCGGCACTCTCGCATCGCGCACCCCGCTTTGGTGAACCGCCCATGACATCGTTGACCCGCCTCTTCCCTGGCCAGCCGACCATCCGTATCCGCCAAGGCCTTTCGCGGGCATTGCCGCTGGCCGTCGCGCTGGTGCTGGGGGCCTGCACCAGCACGCCACTGCCGCCATGGCCCGCGCCCGGCGCCAAGGTGGTGCCGCCAAAGACCCAGACTGCCGCACCGCTGCCATCTGGCGCCGCCACGCCCGCGGACCAACCCGTGGCGGCCACCGCCGTTCCGATAGCGGCCGGCACAAGCGCTGCGCCGCTTGAAACGGCAGCCGCTGCCGCCCACTTCCCCGATCCACCGGTGCAATACGACACACCGGGCCTGCGGCCGGGGCGCCGTGCCTTCAGCACCAATGCAGAAGTGTCCGATTGGCTGGGGGATCTCGCACGGGCACCGCAGAGCGGCGTCAATGCCCGGCTGATGGATCTGGGCCGCTCGCAAGGCGGAACCGCCATCCAGGCGCTGGCGCTGAGCGCCGGGGCACGCGGCGGGGACAAATCCCCGCAGTCCAACGGACGCCCCACGGTATTGCTGGTCGGCCAGCAGCACGGCGATGAGCCGGCAGGCGGCGAAGCGCTGATGGTGATCGCCCGTGAGCTCGCACAAGGGCTGCTGGAACCCATGCTGCAACGCATCAACGTCGTCATCGTCGTGCGCGCCAATCCCGACGGCGCCGCCAGCGACATCCATGCCACGGCCAACGGCACCGACCTCGACCGCGATCACCTCGATCTGCGCACCCCGGAGGCCCAGGCGCTGGCCAGGCTCATCAACACCGTCCGCCCCAACGTCATTGCCGATGTGCACGAATACCCGGTGGCGGCGCTCAAGACCGCCGAGGGCGACTGGCTGCCCGGCTACGATGTCCTGCTGCAGTACGCCACGGCGCCCAACGTACCCGGCTTCATCACCAAGGCAGCGCAGGAATGGTATCTGCGCCCCATGCTCAAGGCCCTGGATGCGAGCCAGCTGACGCATGAATGGCTGTACCGGCTCGAGTCTTCGGACAACGGCCTGAGCGCGGTCACCGGCGATGCGCTGCCCCAGACGCTGCGCAACCTGGGCGGGCTGCAGAATGCCGTCAGCCTGGAGATCGCGAGCCGCGGCTCGAATCTGGGCACGGCGCACATCCAGCGCCGGGTGCACAGCCTGGTGCTGGCGCTGAGCAGCGTGCTGCGCAGCACCGCCGAACGTGGCGGCGACCTGCTGCAGGTGCAGACCTTCGTCGCGCGTGACATCGCGTCGAAGGCCTGCCAGGGCACAGTGGCAATCCAGGCCAGCCCCACCACCTCGCAGCGTGACCTGTCGCTGATCGATGCGGAGACCGGAGCGCTCACCTCCCGCAAGGTCAGCTGGACCTCGACGCTGCAGTTGCAGACCAGCGTCGAGCGCCCCAGGCCCTGCGGCTACTGGCTGGCTGGCGATTCGGCGGTCGCCGAACCTTTGCGCATGCTCGGACTGCAGGTCATGCGCGTTGCCGAAGCGGGATCGATACTGACCGAGACCTTCCCGTCGGGCACGGCCGGCGCACCAGCGCCGGAAGTCCTGCGCCAGACGGTGGACGCCCCTGCCGGCAGCTACTACGTCGGCATGAACCAGCCCCTGGCCAATGTGGCTGCCGCCGCCCTGGAGCCCGGCACCGGCTTCGGCTACCCCGGGACCGGGCGCCTGGCGCCTGGCGCCAGCACGCGCGTGATCAACAACCCCTCGCTGGTCTTCGACGATACCGAGTAGCCTTGCATCCGGGCGGCCCGAACGCCAGCCAGATGATTGGCTTCAATTGCCATGTGGACCGGCATTCTTGTTTCCGTCAGTGCATCGGTGCTGTTTGCAGCGATGTACTACCTCGCACCCTGGCTCGCACCGCTGGACGGCGAGCAGATTTTTGGCTGGCGCGTCCTGTGCACGCTGCCGTTCACCAGCCTGATCCTGCTGGCGCGCAAGCAATGGCCGCGCGTACACACGATGGCCCTGCACGCACTGCGCAATCCCGCATGGGGCCTGGCGCTGTGCGCCAGCGCCGCGCTGCTGGGCGTGCAGCTGTGGCTGTTTCTCTGGGCGCCGCTGCAGGGGCGGGCGCTGGCCGTCTCCCTGGGTTACTTTCTGCTGCCACTGGTGATGGTGATTGCCGGGCGCCTGCTGTTCAGTGAGCGCCTGTCGCCGCTGCAATGGGCGGCGGTGCTGCTCGCCGCCCTGGGCGTGCTGCACGAAATCCTTCTCAGCGGCGCGCTGTCCTGGGAAACCTGGCTGGTCGCCCTGGGCTACACGGTGTACTTCGTGGCGCGGCGCAAGCTGGGCACCGACCACCTGGCAGGCCACTGGGTCGACATGGCACTGCTGGTGCCGCCAGCGCTCTGGTACGTCCTGCGGACGCCGGCGTCGACCAGCCTGTTCGCAGGCCACCCGCACCTGTGGGGCATGGTGCCGGCGCTCGGCGCCGTCAGCGCGGTGGCCCTTGCGCTGTACATGGCCGCAAGCCGCCTGCTGCCGCTGGGGCTGTTCGGTCTGCTGAGCTATGTGGAGCCCATCTTGCTGGCGCTGGCCGCACTGCTGCTGGGCGAACGCCTCAGCGGCGCGCAGTGGCTGACCTACGCGCCGATCTTCGCGGCCGTGGGCGTGCTGGTGCTCGATGGCGCGCTGTGCATGCGCGCATCCACCGGCACCGTATCGCCTTGAACCTCAGATGCCCTCACTGCGCGGGTCGCGCCCCATCAGTGTGGCAACGGCCTGCCCAGGCCGCAACTGACCATCGAGCAACGCCACCACCGCATCGGTGATCGGCATATCCACACGCAGGCCGCGCGCACGCGCGGCCACCGTGCGCGCGCTGTAGACGCCCTCGGCCACATGGCCCAGCGACTGCAGCACCTGTGCCAGCGATTGGCCTTGCGCCAGCAGCAGGCCCACCTTGCGGTTGCGCGACAGGTCCCCCGTGGCCGTCAGCACCAGATCTCCCAGCCCGGAAAGCCCCATGAAGGTTTCGGCGCGCGCGCCCAGCGCCAGCCCCAGGCGCGACATTTCCGCCAATCCGCGCGTGATCAGCGCGGCGCGCGCATTCAGGCCCAGCTGCAGCCCGTCGCACAGGCCGGTGGCAATGGCCAGCACGTTCTTCACCGCGCCACCCACCTCCACGCCGACCAGGTCATCGTTGGCATAGACCCGCAGATGCTGTCCATGCAGCGCCTGCACCAGGGCTTCGCGCACGTTGGCGTGGCGGCTCGCAGCCACCAGCGCCGTCGGCTGCCCGCGCGCGACTTCCAAGGCGAAGCTGGGGCCGCTGAGCACCCCCGCAGCCAGGTCTGGGGCCGCCTGGGCACATACCTCGTGGGGCATGAGGCCGGTTTCGGCTTCCAGGCCCTTGCACAGCCAGGCCACGGGCGCCGCAGTCCCGCCCAAGGTCTGCAACATGCCGCGCAAGGCTTTCATGGGCGTGGCCACGACCACCAGATCGGCCGGCGCCACGAGACCGGCAAAGTCAGCGCTGGCCACGCGCAGCGTGGCGGGGAACACAGCCCCCGGCAGGTAGCGCCGGTTCTCGCGCTCCACCTGCATGGCGCTCGCCTGCGCCGCGTCGCGTGCCCAAAGGCATACGCGGTGCCCGCCGGGATGGCTGGCGGCATGGATGGCGATCGCCGTACCCCACGCACCCGCGCCGAGCACTACGATATCAAGAGCTTGAGACGCTTGCTCCATCTGCCCTGAGCACCGAAATGCCGCTTATTGCTGCGTGCCGCTGGCGCCCTGGACGGCCGCCGCCGACTGCTGTTGGTCATACATCGCCTGGAAATTGATTTCCGCCAGATGCACCGGGGGGAAGCCTGCGCGCGTCACCACATCGGCGACGTTGGCGCGGGCGTACGGATAGATGATCTGCGGGCAGACCACGCGCACCACATTCTCCATCTGCTCCTGCGGCACATTGCGGATTTCGAAGATGCCGGCCTGCTTGGCCTCGACGAGGAACACCGTCTTCTCGCCATGCTTGGCATGCACCGTCGCCGTCACCGTGACTTCATAGACGCCATCGGCCACGGTTTCCGCGCCGACTCCGAGCTGGATGTCCACGCTGGGCTGCTGCTGCTCCAGCAGGATCGCGGGCGAATTGGGCTGCTCCAGCGACACATCCTTGAGGTACATGCGCTGGATCTGGAATACGGGGCTTGCTTGTTCGTCGGCCATGGTGTCGGTCTTTGAGGGTGGTGAATACGAAAATGCCCGCCCGGGAAGTTCCCGCAGCGGGCAGGTCAACCGTGCATTATGCAGCGGGCATCGTGGCAGGTTTTCAGCCGTTCAGGAGCGGCGCCAGGCCGCCCTCTGCGTCCAGCGCCATGAGGTCGTCGCACCCGCCCACATGGCGGCCGCCGATGAAAATCTGCGGTACGGTGCGCCGCCCGGTGATGTCCATCATCTGCTGGCGCGCCTTCGGATCGGCATCGACCCGGATTTCCTCGATCGTGTCCACTCCCCTCTGCGTGAGCAGCTGCTTGGCACGCACGCAATAGGGGCAGGTGGCGGTGGTGTACATCTTCACGGCTTGCACGGCATGGTTCCTTTCATTCCCTGGGCGACGGCGTGGGAGGTAGCTGGGGCTGCGCTCACGCCTTTTCAACTGGCATGTTGGCCTCGCGCCAGGCATGCATGCCGCCCGTCAGGGCCTGCGCCTTTTCATACCCCAGCCGGCGCGCCATGCCCACGGCCCGGCGTGCGCGCATGCCGCGGGCACAGACCAGTACCAGCGGCACGCTCTTGTTCTTGACGGCCAGAGGCAGCTGCTCGCGAAACCGTGAAAGCGGCACGTTCTTGGCGCCGCTGGCATGCCCCGCGGCAAACTCCGCTGCCTCGCAGACATCGATGACCACCGCTTTCTCGCGGTTGATGAGCTGCACCGCCTGCATGGCTGACAGGCCGCCCGTACCGCCGCCGGAAACCACCGGCCAGGCCAGCAAGCCGCCGGAAGCCAGGGCGAGGACGATCAGATACCAATTTTCCAGAACGAAATTCACGGCACGCGCCAGTCTTTGATGAAAAGATGTCGATTCTAAAATAGCCGGTTTGTTCAAGCACTGGAACACCGCATGCACAAGCTCGTCCTGATCCGCCACGGCGAATCCACCTGGAATCTGGAAAACCGTTTCACCGGCTGGACCGACGTGCCACTCACGGCCACCGGCGTTGCCCAGGCACGGAATGCCGGGCGCCTGCTCAGGGCGGAGGGCTACGAATTCGACGTGGCGCACACCAGCGTGCTTGCCCGGGCCACGCACACGCTGTGGCACTGCCTCGACGCGATGCAGCGCACCTGGCTGCCGGTGATGCACAGCTGGCGCCTGAACGAGCGCCACTACGGCGCGCTGCAAGGCCTGAACAAGGCGGAGACGGCCAGACAATACGGCGACGAGCAGGTGCACATCTGGCGACGCAGCTACGACGTGCCGCCGCCCGCGCTGCAGGCCGACGATCCCCGCTGCGAACGCGGCGATCTGCGCTACGCCGGCCTGGCAACCGGCCAGGTGCCGCTGACCGAATGCCTCAAGGACACGGTGGCGCGCGTGCTGCCTTACTGGCAGGACGCGATCGCTCCGGCCATCCGCGGCGGACAGCGGGTGCTGATCGCGGCGCACGGCAATTCCATCCGCGCGCTGGTGAAGTATCTTGACGGTATTTCCGATGCCGGCATCGTGGGCCTGAACATCCCCAACGGCATACCGCTGGTCTACGAACTGGACGCCGGGCTCAAGCCGCTGCGCCGGGCCTATCTCGGCGATGCCGAGGCAGCTGCGCAGGCAGCGGCCGCCGTGGCCAGCCAAAGCAAGGCCTGACGCGGGAACCGCCGCAGAACCCGCCCCTCCAAGGTGTATATTGCCGCGACGCGACAAAGGTGGTTTATGGGGCAGAGACTCAAGATTGCAGGATGGATTTCGGTTGGCGTGCTGGCCGGCGCGCTGACGACGGTGTCGCTGCAGACGGTGGCGCGCGGCTCCATGGCGCCACTGCCGCTCGAAGAGCTGCAGCAGCTGGCGGCGGTGTTCGGGCTCATCAAGACCGACTACGTCGAACCGGTGGACGACAAGAAACTCATCACCGATGCCATTTCCGGCATTGTCGCCGGGCTGGATCCGCACTCGCAGTATTTCGACAAGAAATCGTTCAAGGAATTTCGCGAGGGCACCTCGGGGCGCTTTGTCGGTGTCGGCATAGAGATCACGCAGGAAGACGGCCTGATCAAGGTGGTCTCGCCCATCGAAGGCTCCCCGGCTGATCGCGCAGGCCTGAAAACCGGCGATCTGATCACCAAGATCGGCGATGAAGCGGTGCGCGGGCTGCCGCTCAACGATGCCGTCAAGCGCATCCGCGGCGAGCCGGGCACCAAGATCACGCTGACGGTCTTCCGCAAGGATGAGAGCCGGTCCTTCCCGGTGACGATCACGCGCGAGGAAATCAAGACGCAATCGGTCAAGGCCAAGCTGGTCGAGCCGGGCTACGCCTGGATCCGCATCTCGCAGTTCCAGGACCGCACACTCGACGACTTCGTGCGCAAGGCAGAAGACATCTACCAGAAGGACCCGAATATCAAGGGCCTGGTACTCGATCTGCGCAACGACCCCGGTGGACTGCTCGATGCGGCCATCGGCATTTCGGCCGCCTTCCTGCCCGAAGGCGCGACGGTGGTGAGCACCGATGGGCAGCTGGCCGAAAGCAAGGCGATCTTCACCGCCTCGCCCTCCAACTACGTGCGCCGCGGCAACGGCGATCCGCTCAAGCGCCTGCCGGAGGTCTTCCGCAAGGTGCCCATGGTGGTGCTGGTCAACGAAGGCTCGGCATCGGCCAGCGAGATCGTCGCCGGAGCGCTGCAGGACAACCACCGCGCCACCATCATGGGCAGCCAGACCTTCGGCAAGGGCTCGGTGCAGACGGTGCGCCCGCTCGGCCCCGACACCGGCATCAAGCTGACCACCGCGCGCTACTTCACACCCAGCGGCAAGTCCATCCAGGCGCGCGGCATCGTGCCGGACGTGATGGTCGATGAAACCGCCGAAGGCGACGTGTTCGCCGCCCTGCGCCTGCGCGAATCCGACCTGGTCAAGCATCTGGACAACACCCAGGGCGGTGAGGCGGCGACCGACAAGGCGCTGGAAAAGGCGCGCGAAGAGGCACGAAAGAAGCTGGAAGAAGAAGCGAAGAATGCCAAAGTCGAACGCAAGCTGCCTGAATTCGGCTCCGACAAGGACTTCCCGCTGGTGCAGGCACTGAACCAGCTCAAGGGCCAGCCGGTGCAGGCCAGCAAAACGCTGACCGAGCGCAAGGAAGCCAGGAAGGACGATTGAGCGCCTTCAAAGCGCCACCCCGAGGCCGGCCCGTCCGGCCTTTTTCATGCCGCAAGAACGCAATGGAAGACGACCAACTGCTGCGCTACTCGCGCCACATCATGCTCGACGAGATCGGCATCGAGGGACAGGAGCGCATCCTCGCGGCGCACGCACTCATCGTCGGCGCGGGCGGCCTGGGTTCGCCCGCGGCGCTGTTTCTGGCATCGGCCGGCGTGGGGCGGATCACGCTGGTGGACGACGATGTGGTGGACCTGACCAACCTGCAGCGCCAGATCGCCCACACCACGGCGCGCGTCGGCCAGGCCAAGGTGGACTCCTGCGCTGTTGCGATCCACGCCCTGAACCCCGAGGTACGGGTGCACCGCGTGCGCGAGCGGGTCGATCAGGCCCGCCTGGCACCACTCGTCGAGCACGCTGACGTGGTACTGGACTGCACCGACAACTATGCCACGCGCCACGCCATCAATGCCGCCTGCGTGGCCGCGCGCAAGCCGCTGGTCTCGGGCTCAGCGATCCGCTTTGACGGGCAGATCGCGGTCTACGACACGTGCGATGCGCAATCCCCCTGCTACGCCTGCCTGTTCCCGCCCGATGCCGCGTTCGAGGAGGTGGCCTGCGCCACCATGGGCGTGTTCGCGCCCATGGTGGGCATCATAGGCACCATGCAGGCAGCCGAGGCGCTCAAGCACATCGTGGGCACCGGCGAGTCCCTGACAGGCAGGCTGCTGATGCTCGATGGCCGCAGCATGCGTTGGAGCGAAATCCGCCTGGCGCGCGATCCCGATTGCACGGTCTGCCGCAGTCGGTGATGCGCCTCATGTGGCGGAGGCGGTCTTCATCGGCTCCACATGGATTTGCGCCGCTTGCGGATCAAGCCGCCAGCGCGTGCCATGGAACTGCTGCACGCTGTCCCGATGCGCTACCGATACAAGAGCACCGCGCCCGCGCACCAGGTCGCGCAGGCGCTGGTACAGCAGGCCCTCGGTGGGGCCGTCCAGGGCGCTCGTGGCCTCGTCGGCGAACACCCAGGCCGGGCGCTTGAGCAGTACGCGCGCAATCGCCAGGCGCTGCTGCTCGCCGCCCGAGAGCTGGGCGTTCCAGGCGCCGGCCTCGTCCAGGCGCTTGCACAGCGCCGGCAGCTGGGCCTCGACCAGGGCGCGGCGCAGCTCGGCGTCGCCGTAGCGGCCGGGGTGCTCGGGGTAGGCCAGGGCGTCGCGCAGCGGGCCGTCGGGGAAGTAGGGCTTTTGCGGAATGAACATGGCATCCTGCGGCAGCTGCACGCTGCCCTGCGCCCAGGGCCAGATGCCCGCCAGGGCGCGCAACAGCGTGGACTTGCCCGCGCCCGAGGGGCCGCTGATGAGCACCGCCTGGCCCGGCGCGGCCGACAGCGTGGCTTGCTGCAGCAGCGGCCGGCCATCGGGCAGCGCCACACTGAGGTTGCGCACGGCCAGCTCGGCAGCGGGCTCGGGCTGCAGGCCGGCAGCACGCGCCTGGGCCGCCAGGCTGGCTTCGAAGCCGCCCAGCCGCTCGGTGGTGGCGCGCCAGGCCGCAAGGTCGGCGTAGTTGTCCACGATCCACGACAGCGAGCCCTGCACGCGGTCGAAGGCCGAGGCGATCTGCATCAGCTCGCCGAGTTGGATGGCGCCGCTCAGGAAACGCGGCGCGGCGATGATGAAGGGGAACACCACGGCCGCCTGGCCGAAGAAGCTGGTGAACCAGACCAGGTTCTTCTGCGCCTTGACCAGCTGAAGGTAGTTGGCCAGCACATCGGTCAGGCGCCCGCCGAGCTGGCGCCCCTCCACGCCCTCGCCGCCGTCGAGCGCAATGGCCTCGCTGTGCTCGCGCACGCGCACCATGCGGTGGCGGAAGTCGGCCTCCAGGCGCTGCTGGCGGTAGTTCAGGCGCATCTGCGGGCGCCCGACCCAGAAGGTGATGGCGCTGCCGGCCACGCAGTACAGCACCGCCATCCAGACCATGAAGCCCGGAAACTCGCGCGGCCCGCCCAGGGCCGCGGGCAGCGGCAGGCCCACGCTGGCGCTCAAACCCCACAGGATGCCGACGAAGCTCGCCAGCGTCACTACGGCGTTGAGCAGGCCCATGGACAGGCCGACGCTGGCGCCGGTGAACAGGTTCAAGTCTTCCTGGATACGCTGATCCGGGTTGTCGGGCATGGCGCCGGCGCCCTCCTTGCCCTCCTGAAAGCGCGCCAGCTCCAGCCGGTAGAAGGCCTTGCCCGCCAGCCAGCGCGCCAGCATGTGCTCGGTCAACCAGCGCCGCCAGTCGATCTGCAGGCGCTGCGTGAGGTAGAAGCGGTACACCGCAATCACCACGTAGCCCAGCGCCAGCCAGGCAAAGTGCCCGAGCTGCTGCCAGAACACCGTGGCGTTGCGCTCCTGCAGCGCGTCGTAGAACAGCCGGTTCCAGCTGTTGATCTGCACCAGCATGGTCACGGCCGCCAGGTTCAGCGCCACGATGGCGAACAGCAGGCCGCCTGCGATCCAGCGGCGCTCGGAGCGGAAGTACGGTGCGGCCAGTGCCCAGGCCTGGGACGCCGCGGCCAGCGCGCGGCGCAGGCGTGCCAATGGTTTCATTGCGGCATGCTCAATCAGTTTGGATTGACTGTGCGGGCGCTGACTGAAGAGAGGCTTAAGAGCCACCCCTTTCAAGGTGTGACTTTCCCCCTTGAGCACACGGTCGGTCGAGACATGAGATCGAGCGGTCTTGCCATCCACATAGCCCTCGTGGCCGCACCAATGTTCGCAGGCAGGTTGCTCCACAGGCCAATCCCGTGCTCGCCCGATTCGGTGGGCCCATCCAACTCGATCTCGATGCGCCGCCAGGACGTGCCGCCTTGCCCGGCTTGGGCATTGCCCTCAAGCGCGAGGCCGATGCGCTGCTCGCGTACCCGGCCGGTCTCGATGCGCTCGTAGCGGCTGCACCCTCCGAACCCCGCCAGCCGCGGATGGCGCGAATGCTCGCGCACGATGAAGCCAGCACCCGCCTGGTTCAGGCGTTGCAAGATGGCGTGGGTACAGAAGTGCCGCTCTCCCATCCATACCTGCTTGGGCTGGGCGTGCTCCAACAATGGCATCACGACAGTTCGCTCACTCTCGTGCGCGTCCTCGCAGGCTGCGATGCCGCACACCAGGGCGCTGTCCGGGACGTGGACCACCAGCGTGTGGCCCGGCGGGGTTGCTCAAGCACCTCGTCGATCCATTGCGTCGGCAGTGCCCGCTCCAAGGTCAGGCGCGCCATCACGCTGACCGCCCTCTTCCAGCACCCGAGCGTGCACCGAGGCATCGCTGAAAACCCGGTGCCCAAAAGCACCGCAGTGGGCTAGCATGGCGCACCTCCTTTCGGAAACCAGCGGTAATGTCTCATCCCCACTTCGTGGCCACGCATGTGCGCTACACCACCCTCGCGCTGTGCGCGCTGGCAGCCGTCGTCAGCCTGCCGTGGATGGCCATGCGCCCGGGTGCCTGGCCGCTGGCCGTCTTCGTGATCGCCTGCGCGCTGATCGCCATCGGCCTGTACGACATGCGCCAGACGCGCCACGCGGTACTGCGCAACTACCCCATCCTCGGGCACATGCGCTTTTTCCTGGAGTTCATCCGCCCCGAAATCCGCCAGTATTTCATCGAGGGCGACATCGACAAGGGCGAGCCCTTCACCCGCGCTCAGCGTACCGTGGTCTACCAGCGCGCCAAGGGCGTGCCCGACGTGCGGCCGTTCGGCACCAAGCTGGACGTGGGCGCCAAGGGCTATGAGTGGATCAACCATTCGCTGCAGACCACCAAGATCGATTCGCACGATTTCCGCATCTGGATCGGCGGGCAGCCGGGCGCGCCGCGTGCCGGCGTCTCACCCTGCACCCAGCCCTACAACGCCAGCGTGTTCAACATTTCCGCGATGAGCTTTGGCGCGCTTTCGGCCAATGCCATCCTGGCGCTGAACCTGGGCGCGAAGATGGGCGATTTCGCGCACGACACCGGTGAAGGCGGCATTAGCCGCTACCACCGCCAGAACGGCGGCGACCTGATCTGGGAGATCGGCTCAGGCTACTTCGGCTGCCGCAACCCCGACGGCAGCTTCAACCCCGAGCGCTTCGCCGAGCAGGCGACCAGCCCGCAGGTGCGGATGATCGAGATCAAGCTCAGCCAGGGCGCCAAGCCCGGGCACGGCGGCATCCTGCCGGGCGCCAAGGTCACGACCGAAATCGCCGCCGCGCGCGGCGTGCCCGAGGGCGAGGATTGCGTCTCGCCCTCCTCGCACGGCGCTTTCTCCACGCCGGTGGAAATGATGCATTTCATCGCCCGCCTGCGCGAACTCTCGGGTGGCAAGCCCGTGGGTTTCAAGCTCTGCATAGGCCACATCTGGGAGTGGTTCGGCATCGTCAAGGCCATGCTGGAGACCGACATCACGCCCGACTACATCGTGGTCGACGGCGCCGAGGGCGGCACGGGCGCGGCGCCGATCGAATTCGCCGACCACATGGGCGCGCCGGTGCAGGAAGGCCTGCACCTGGTGCACAACACGCTGATCGGCGTGGGGCTGCGCGAACGCATCAAGATCGGCGCCGCGGGCAAGGTCATCACCTCATTCGATCTGGCGCGCATGTTCGCGCTGGGCGCGGACTGGTGCAATTCCGGGCGCGGCTTCATGATGGCGCTGGGCTGCATCCAGGCGCAGGTCTGCCACACGGGCTTCTGCCCCACCGGCATCACCACGCAGGACCCGGTGCGCGAGAAGGCACTCGTCATCTCGGACAAGGCGCCGCGCGTGGCGCAATACCACGCCAACACACTGCATGCGCTGAAAGAATTGCTGCAGGCCGCGGGCCTGATGCACCCCGACCAGCTCAGCACCCACCACATCGTGCGGCGCCTCGACAGCGCGCGCATCCGCCTGCTCTCGGCGCTGATGCCGACGATGGAGCGGCGCGCCATCCTGGACGACCTGGCGCACCAGCACAACACCTACCGCCTGTACTGGCCGCTGGCCGATGCGCACAGCTTTGCGCCGCACGTGCCGACGCAGCAAGAGCTGCAGGGCGACCCGGATATCCTGCGCCCCACCGTGGCCGGCCGCCCTGCATCGGCGGTGCAGATCGCCGAGGCGCTCACGCGCAGGCACGCACCGCACCCGGCGCCACTCAGTGCCATCGTGCCCGAACAGGCGCGCGCAAAGCAAACCGCCGCATCAGCCTCGCAAGTGCCCGAAGAGTGGACGGAATCCGTAGGGCCTCAATAACAGGGAAATACGGCTCCAGCGCTTGATGATAAATCGCTGAAAGCTATCAAATCAGGACTTTCCTATGCCCGCCCCACCTTGGCCAGCAGGTGCGGCAGCACCGTGCTGCTGACCAGCCCATCCACCTTGCCGCCCAGTTGCGCGATCTCGCGCACCAGCGTGCTGCTGATGGATTGCCAGCGCGCATCGGGGGTGAGGAAAACGGTATCCACTTCCGGACGCAGGTGGCGGTTCATGCCGGCAAGCTGCAATTCGTAATCAAAATCGGTCCCCGATCGCAGGCCGCGCACCATCACCTGCGCACCGTGCGCCACGGCAAATTCGGTGACCAGGCCGTCAAAGGCCAGCACCTGCACGTTGGGCCGGTCCGCCAGCGCATCGCGCGCCAGCTGCAGCCGCTCATCGAGCGTGAACAACGTCTTCTTGTGGTGCGCCATCGCCACGGCGACGATCACCGTGCCAAACAGCGCGGCCGCACGGCGCAGCATGTCTTCATGCCCCAGGGTGATGGGGTCGAAGGTGCCGGGAAAGACGGCGATCGTGGCGGACATGAGGGGCACTCCTGCAGGGGAACGCCAGCCATTATGGTGCGGTTTCAGGTCAAACAGGCCTTTAGCGCTTGACTGGCATGTGCCATCAGCTTCTTTTTCAGGAGTGCACTGGCAGGCGCTGCAGCAGATGCGCATGCGCCGCGCCCGCCTTGAGGTAGCGCTGGCACGCCAGGCCCAGGGGCGCCAGCGCCGCCCCATCCCAGCGCCTGGGCGCCTCCAGGTAAACCCAGCCCTGCGGCGCCACCGCGCGAGCAGCCGCCTGCAGCGCGGGCACAAAAAGCGCCGCAGCGTCAAACGGTGGATCGAGCAGCACCAGATCCAGGCTCTGCGCCGCGCACTGCGCGAGCTGCGCCACGCCATCGCCGCGGCGCACCTGCAGCTGGCTGGCCTGCAGCTTCTCCGCCAGGCGCGCGATGCCCTGCACCAGCGCACCGTCCTGTTCCACCAACAGCACCTGGGCCGCGCCGCGCGAAGCGGCTTCCAGCCCCAGTGCGCCCGTGCCGGCAAACGCATCGAACACGCGCCAGCCGGTCAGGTCCTGCCCCAGCCAGTTGAACAGCGTTTCGCGCACACGGTCGGGCGTGGGGCGCAGACCGGGGCGGTCCGGCACCGCCAGCCTGGTGCGCTTCCATTGCCCGCCGATGATGCGCACCGCGCCAGCGGGGCGGGCGGCGGCCTTGCTCACGGCTTGGCTGCGGGCTGGGCGCCGACCACCACGGTCACCATGCGGTCGGGCTGGAGCTTGCGCTGCAGCGCCGCCTTCACGTCCCGCGCGGTGAGCGCTTCCACGCGGTCCGTCCAATGCTCCAGGTAATCCAGCGGCAAGCCGTTGCGCGCAATGTTCACCACGTTGCCCAGCAGCTTGCGGTTGCTGTCGATGCGCAGCGCAAAGCCGCCGATCAGGTTGTCCTTGGCCGCGCGCAGCTGCGCCTCGGTCGGTCCGTTTTGCACAAAATCGGCGATCACGGCGCGCGTGACCTCGATGGCCTCCATCGCCTGATCCGGCCGCGTCTGCAGGCCGGCAACGAAGGCGCCCGCCGACAGACCGGGCGTGAATTCGCTGAAAACGCTGTAGGAAAGCCCGCGCTTCTCACGCACCTCCTCGGTCAGCAGCGAGGCAAAGCCCCCCCCACCCAGGATATGGTCACCCACCAGCAGGGCGAGGAAATCCGGGTCACCGCGTACAAAACCGGGCTGGCCGATCAGCACATGCGCCTGCGCTGACTGGAACGGGATATCCAGCTCCTGTGCCTTCGCCAGCGGCTGCAGCGGCGCGAGCGCCGGCAGCGCGGCGCAGCTCTGCGCGTCACCTGCCGGCAACCGCGCAAGCAGGCCATCCACCAGGCTTTGCGCCTGTACGCGGTTCACCGCCCCCACCACCGCCACACGGGCGCGGCAGCGCTGCAGATAGCGTGTGTGGTACGCGCGCAGATCAGCGGTCTGGATGGCATCCAGCGTCTGCGCCGTGGTCTGCTGGCCGTAGGGGTTGCTGCCGTACACCGCCTTGGCAAACGCCTTGCCCGCCACGGTGCCGGGCTTGGTATCGGCCTCGGCAATCGCCGCCTGCCAGCGCGCGCGCTCACGCTGCCACACGTCCTGCGGGTAGCTGGGCTGGGCTATCTGGCGCGCGGCCAGCCGCACCGCGCGATCCAGCAGATCAGGCTTGGTGAGCGAGCGCAGCGAAAAGCTCAGCGCATCGCGCCCCGCGCCGGCGTCCAGGCTGGCCCCCAGATCGGCCCAGGCTTCGCCGAGCTGGTTTTCATCCAGCGCCGGCAGGCCATCGGCTGCCTCCACGCCCTTGGCGCTCATCAGCGCAACGGCGCTGGCAAGGCCGGCCTGCGCGGCCGGATCGCGGCGGCTGCCGGCATCGAAATCCAGCTGCACATCCACCATGGGAATCGCCGGGCTCTGCACCAGCCAGACCTCGGCGCCGTTGGCCTGCGTCCAGTGCTCGATCGGCAGCAAGGCAAACGCATTTTGTGCATAAAAAATGCCTGTAACGCCCGTCAATAAAGCGCTGAAAGCTATCTTTTTGATTATTTTTAGCATGGCCCGCTTCCTTTACCGTATCGCACCCTGAGCGCCGCCCTGAGTGCCGCCTGGAGCGGCTGCGCGCGGCTTGGCGCCCGCGGCCACAGGCTGCGGCACCAAGATACCGACGGTGAGCTGGTCATCGCCGAAATAGCGCTCGGCCACCGATTGCACGTCGGCCGGCGCGACGTGCTGCAGCAGCGCCAGCAGGCGGTCGTCCGCATCCAGCGGTAGCCCTTGAATCCAGTTGCTGCCCAGGTCGCTGGCCTGGCCGCGCAGGGAATCGCGGGCGTAAATCGTCGATGCCGCCCATTGCGCCTTCACACGCGCGAGCTCGGCGCTGCTGACGCCGTCCTTCGCCACCCGCGCCACCTCGGCGCGCAAGGCGGATTCCACGTCGGCCGCGCTCTTGCCCTGCGCCGGCACGCCGCTCAGCATGAACGTTGCCGGCCCGCGCCCGAACACCGAAGCCCAGGCCCCGGCGCTGTCGGCCACGCGGTCAGGTCCCTGGGTCAGCGCGCGATCGAGCCGCGCGCCGTCGTAGCCGCTGAGCACGGCCGAGAGCACGAGCAGCGAAAGTGCGTCCCTGTCCGTGGCACCAAGGTCCTGCAGCCTGTGCATCGCGGGGATATGAAACGCCAGCGCCACATAGGCCTGCTCGGCCGGCGCCTTCAAGCTGATGCGCCGCATGCCCTTTTGCCCGGGTTCCAGCTGGGGCTTGCGCGCCGGCAATACCTGCACCGGCAGCCGGCCATAAATCTCCTCGGCCCAGGCGCGCACCTGCTGCGGATCGACGTCGCCGGCAATCACCAGCGCGGCATTCGCCGGCGTGTACCAGGTGCGGTAGAACTGACGCACATCATCGGGCTGCAGATTGTCCAGATCGTTCATCCAGCCAATCACCGGGTGGTGGTAGGGCGATGCCATGAACGTGGCGGCGTTGAGCTGCTCCATCAGTGCCGCACGCGGCTGATCATCGGTGCGCATGCGCCGCTCTTCCTTGATGACCTCGATCTCCTTGCGGAACTCTGCATCGGGCCACTGGTTGTGGGCAAAACGGTCGGCCTCCAGCGCCATCACGTCCTTGAGGCGGTTGGCCGGAATCTGCTGGTAATAGCCGGTGTAGTCGCGCGTGGTGAACGCGTTTTCCTGCCCGCCCAACTGCGCCACACGGCGCGAAAACTCGCCGGGCGCAAGCTTGGCTGAGCCCTTGAACATCATGTGCTCCACCACATGCGCCACGCCGGTCGTGCCATTGACCTCGTCCATGCTGCCAGTGCGCACCCAGAGCATCTGGATCGCCGTCGGCGCGCGATGGTCCGGCTGCACGATGAGCGGCATGCCATTGGCGAGGCGAAATTCCTGCGCGCCGGACGCGGTGGTGACCAGCGGTGCCGCACCGCCAGAGGGTGCGGCGGGCTGCGGCGGCGCGACGGTGCTGCAGCCAGCGAGCAAAGCCGCGCAAAAAAGAAGGGTGTGTTTCATAGAATGCCTGCGATTCTAGAAACTTCGCAATGTTCAGCTTTTTCCGAAAAAAGACCGCCCCGGCGGCACCCACCCCTGTCCCTGAGCCGACCGCTGCCCCTGGGGCAGAGCCGGCACCGCCAACCCCACCCGCCGCGCCTTCCGTTGCCGCCCCGGCGTTGGCGCCGTCGCCAGCTCCGGTCGCTGCCGCCACAGAGCCCACGCCAGCGGCAACACCTGAGCCGGCACCCGTCGTCGCCGTCATTCCTGCAGCCGCTGCAGCGCCCACGCCTGCACCGGTTCCCACGCCTGAACCCGCGCCCACGCCTGCACCAGAACCCGCTGCCGCCCCGGAGCGCAAAGGCTGGCTCGCCCGCCTCTCCGCTGGCTTGCGCAAGACCGGCAGCAGCATCACCGGCGTTTTCACCGGCACGCGCATTGACGATGCGCTCTACGAAGAGCTGGAAGACGCGCTGCTGATGGCCGATACCGGCGTCAAAGCCACGCAACAACTGCTCGAAGCGCTCAAGCGCCGCGTCAAGGAAACAAAAGCCACCGACCCGGCGGCCGTCAAAACGCTGCTCGCGGACTGCCTCACCGAGCTGCTCGTTCCGCTGGAAAAATCCCTGGCCATAGGCGCCCACCAGCCCACCGTGATCATGGTGGCAGGCGTGAACGGCGCGGGCAAAACCACCTCCATCGGCAAGCTCACCAAGCACCTGGCCGACCATGGCGAAAGCGTGCTGCTGGCGGCGGCCGACACCTTCCGCGCCGCGGCGCGCGAGCAGCTCGGCGTCTGGGCCACGCGCAATACGGTGGAAATCGTCAGCCAGGAAGGCGGCGACCCGGCCGCAGTCAGCTTTGACGCCGTCAGCGCCGGCAAGGCCCGCGGCAAGGACGTGGTGCTGGTCGATACCGCCGGGCGCCTGCCGACGCAGCTGCACCTGATGCAGGAGCTGCAGAAGATCAAGCGCGTCATCACCAAGGCCGACGCCAGCGCACCGCACGAGGTGCTGCTGGTGATCGACGGCAACACCGGCCAGAACGCGCTGGCGCAGGTCAAGGCCTTCGACGATGCGCTGCAACTCACCGGCCTCATCGTCACCAAGCTCGACGGTACCGCCAAGGGCGGCGTGCTCGCCGCCATCGCGCAGGAGCGCCCGGTGCCGGTCTACTTCATCGGCGTGGGTGAGAAGGTGCAAGACCTGGAGACCTTCAGTGCACGGGAGTTTGCGCAGGCGCTGCTGGCCTGAGACGAGGCGATGGCCCACGATTACGGCAGCCTTGCGGGCAACAGATCCACCGCACCAAGCCGGATACTTGCCAAGATGCAGGAGCGCGTGAAGAACCTGCAACACAGGTGAGGCGCTGGCCGAGCAGTACCATGCCCGCCGGGACGATGGCGGCATCCTCGCCATCAAGGCCGAGGCGCAGCAGGCCAAAGCAGCAGCGGCGCAAGCCCAGGTCGAGGCGCGGCAATTCACCTTGGAACACCTGCTGGGCGACTATGCCGACCACCTGGAATTCCAAGGCCGTCGATCCCATGCCGACGTGCGCAGCATCGTCAAGTTGCACGTCGTGAAGCCCTGGCCCAGGGTGACCAGCCTGCCCGCCAATCAAGTCTCTGGCGAGCAGATTGCGGACATGATGCGGCGCGTAGTGGAGCTGGACAAGGATCGCACTGCCAACAAATTGCGCAGCTACGTTCGGGCGGCATACCAGACTGCGAAGGCTGCGCGCTCCAAGGCGAGTATTCCTCTTCGGTTCAAGGCGTACCACGTCACGCATAACCCGGCGGCAGATACCGAGCCTGATGAATCGGCCAATCGCGCGGACAAAAACCCGTTGAGCGTGCAGGAGCCGCGCAGCTACTGGCAGGCCATCATGGGCATGGACGGTTTCAAGGGCGCAGTCTTGCGCCTGCACCTGCTGACGGGCGGGCAGCGCATCGAGCAATTGGTGAACCTGCGCACTGCCGATATTGCCGAGGGCGCAATCACGCTCTACGACGGCAAGGGCAGACCGGGCAAACCGGCGAGGCCGCACACCATCCCACTGATCCCCGAGGCGGCGGCGGCGCTGCTGGCCTGCCAGCCCCGGGGCACCTACGCAATCAGCACCGATGGCGGAAACACCCACCTGGCCGCGACCACCCTGAGCGCGTGGGCAGTGGAGGCCGCAGCAGGCATTGATGGTTTCCAGACCAAGCGCATCCGATCCGGCGTGGAAACCCTGCTGGCCAGCGCCCGCGTGAGCTCAGACATTCGAGGCCGCCTGCAGTCCCACGGTATCGCCGGGGTGCAGGCGCGGCACTACGACGGGTACGACTACCTTGATGAAAAGCGCGAAGCCCTGGCGCTGCTGCTGCACCTGCTGCAAGAACAAAGCGCCAATGTGGTGCATATCAAAACGGCCCGAACAGGCCCCTTGACACCACCATGCAAATTATGGTTTCATACACCATATGAAGGCACGGCGCATTTTTTACGACAAGGCGCTGCTGCCCGATGGGGCGATTGTGGAAATGGTCATATGGCAGTTGCCTGCACCATCGCCCGAGCGCCCGCATGGACTGAAATACAGCCTGTTCTATGGCCGCGATGGGCGGCGCATCGTAGGTTACGACAACGAGCGCGGCAAGGGTGACCACAAGCATATCGGCGCGGTGGAGAGCCCCTACCACTTCACCAGCGTGGAGCAGTTGGTGGCCGATTTTCTGGCGGACGTGCAGCAGGCCAATGGAGGTGCATCATGAACAAAGTACAGGTACACGTCGGCAATCTGGCCGACATGGGCGCGCGCTTTGCAGGCGTGTGGAACCGTGCGGCGGCTGGCGAGCAGGTGAATGAAAACCACGTCACCTTTCTGGATGTGCAAACCATGCTCGACACCTTGACACCCAAACGCCTGGAACTGCTGCGCCACGTGCACCGGCAGGCCGCAGCCAATGTGCGCGAGCTGGCCCAGGCGCTGGGGCGCGATTACAAGAACGTGCATGGCGACGTGGCCATCCTGGAGGCCGCCGGGCTGCTGGTGCGCGAGGGCGGCAAACTGACCGCGCCGTGGGAGCAGGTGCAGGCTACGGTTTCGCTGGTTTGAGCGCTGCACGCCGGGGTTGACGTGGTGCACCCCGTACTTGAATCCGCCAAAGCGCTGCGCAGCCTCGAACACCGGCTTGAACTGCGGCACCCGCTCGCCAGGTTGCGCATGGTGCCTACAGTCTTGTCCCACAGCGATACTCAGAAACAGCAAAGTGTGAGAAGGCAGCTTGTCCAGCGCTGCATTGATAACGGTGTTGACCGTGCCATCAAACGCACTGGTGATGGAGCCAAAGCCGGTGCCGTCCTCGTCAAACGGGCCCTCTTGCAGTTGCCAGCAGTATTCATCCCACAAATGGCGGGTTGCAACATCGCCAAACAGGCCGACGGTATCCATGTCCTGCAAGGCTGCAATCACAGCATCAACTAACCGGGATAAATCTGATTTGGCACTGACACGCACGGCGGCCATCAGGCGGTCGTGGTCATCCGCAAGGATTTCTATGGTGTCTGACATCGGTGTCTCCATCAGCGTGGTGTTGATTGCGTGGGCAGGATTGAAAGTTGGTACAGCGCCAAATCGACCAAAACCGTTTAGGGTTTGCCAATGCTGGGCAACGCTCTCAGCATCAGGGAAATTTTCGGTGAAGGATGAAGATCATGGACGGATGTTTCAGCAAGTGGCGTGAGATTTTTGAAGGGGCATGAAGATGGCAACCAGCAAACTCACCTCCGAGAAAAAACCAGCAAGTGACCCGAAGGTTCTGGAGGTTGTGGAAGTGCCTGACGAAAATCATTCCGTGGCGCTGGCAAAGCTGGTGACGGATGGCACATTCACCGCTGCAACGCTGCAAACCTATGCTGGCGCAGGCCCCGAGCTTGGAATCACCGAACTGGTGGCAGCGATGCGCAAGGCGGGAGCTGAAACAGTTGCCGGAAACTTTGGCCGCATCGAGCGCATGCTCACGCACCAGTTCATGACACTGGACGCGCTGTTCAACAATCTGGCGCAGCGCTCAGGACGGCAGGAGTCTTTCAAGGGTATCGAGGTGCTGCTGCGCCTGGCCCTGAAAGCGCAGTCTCAGGCACGCACGACGGCGGAGACTCTGGCGCTGCTGAAGAACCCATGCCCTATATCCGGCAGGCGAACATTGCGCAGGGGCCGCAGCAGGTCAACAACGGCGCTCCCGCGAGCGCGGGAGAAACACAAAGCAAACCAAACGAACTATTGGAGCACCACCATGGCAAACGGCTGGACTGTGGAACGCAGGCAACGGCAGGCCGAGCTGATCCGGCAATGGCAACCGTGGGAGCAAAGCACCGGCCCGCAATCCGCCGAGGGTAAAACGCGATCCTCACGCAACGCCTGGAAGGGTGGCTACCGTCAGCAACTGCGCCAGCTTTCCTAGGACTTGCGCCAGGAGCTGGCCGATATGCGCAGGTTCAACGACATGGCGCGGCGGTGAATGTCGGCTAAAAGGAGGGCATCGCGCCTAAAACTGTCACCAGACTGTCACCAAGAAAAAAGCGCACTATGCAAAACATAGCGCGCTTTCCTTGTCTGTATTGGTGGGTCGTGCGTGACTCGAACACGCGACCAACGGATTAAAAGTCCGCTGCTCTACCGACTGAGCTAACGACCCAAATTCAACCAAGCCTGCGATTATAAGTGGCTTTTCGCTCTTTCCTGGCTACCAGGGCCCGCATCGCCCAGCCTGCAGCGCACATGCCAAACGTGGCCGTCACCGCAACGCTGGAGCCATAGCCATGACAATTGAGCGTGCCATCAGGCGCCGCCACTGCGCACGATGCATCTGGCGGTGCCACGCTCTCGCGGCTGAAGACGCAGGGAATGCCGATCGGGTGGCCGTCACGCGCCGCGCCATGGTGGCGCCGCAGGGCGTAGCGCAGCTTGGCCAGCAGCGGATCGTGCGTGACAGCCGCAAGGTCGTCCACCTCCACGCGTTCGGCCTGCTGCTTGCCACCAGCGGCGCCGACGGTGATGAAGGGCACGGACTCTTGCAGCGCCCAGGCCGCCATGGCCGTCTTCGCGCGCACCTGATCGCAAGCATCGATGACGGCGTTCACCGGCGCTGGCAGTAGGTGCGGCCAGTTCTCCGGTTCAACGAAGTCTTCCACGCAATGCACGGCGCACCCGGGGTGGATCAGTGCAATGCGCTCGGCCATGGCGCAAACCTTGGCCTGACCCACGGTGGTGGACAGCGCATGCACCTGGCGATTGATGTTGGACTCGGCCACATGGTCCAAGTCGATCAGCGTGATCTGCCCGATCCCGCTGCGCGCCAGCGCCTCTGCTGCCCACGAGCCGACGCCCCCGATACCCACCACCACGACGTGCGCACCCTGGATACGGGCTGCGCCGACGGTACCGTACAGACGCTCCAGCCCGGCAAAACGCCGGGTGAGATCCACCTCGGGCTCGAAGGCAGGGGCCGTCACTTCAGGCGCGACAGCCGTTCCTTGGCCGCAGTTGCCGCCTCGGACTGCGGGTAGACGCGGATCAGGTCCTCCAGCGTCTTGCGCGCGCCCTTGGTGTCCTTGAGTTCGACCTGGCAATTGGCAATGGACAGCGCCGCTTCCGGAGCGCGCGCGTGGTCAGGCGCGCTGGCCAGCAGCGCCTTGAAGTTATCGATGGCCGCCTGGTAGGCGCGCGTGGCGTATTGCGCGTTGCCAAGCCAGAAACGCGCCGAGGGCAGGTAGCCGGACTGCGGGTACTTGCCGACAAAACCCTGGAATGCCGTCGCAGCATCGGCAAATTTGCCGGTGCGGAAAACCGCCAAGGCAGCCTCGTAGTCGTTCTTTTCTGCGGGCTCCGCCTTGAATTCGCGGCCGTCCACCTGCACAGTTTCGGGTTCGAACTTGCGCAGTCGGTCGTCAACGCTCTTGGCGACATCTTTCTGGCGCTGCTGCAGATCGGTCACGTCGCGGCGCAGCTTTTCGTTCTGTCCGCGCAGATCGGCCAGATCGCCACGCAGCGATTCGATCTGCGCCTGCAGGTCGAGCAGGCTGCGGCGCAACTGCGCGGAGTCATCGCCCGACCGCTGGCTGCCCTGCTGCAGCTGATCGATGCGCTGGCGCATCTCCAGAATGGCCCGGCGCGCTTCATCGTCTTCAAACAGCGCCGCATGCGCCGCCGATGCGCCCAGCGCCAGCAGCGCGCATGCGACGGCCAGCCACCAGCGTAGGGTCAATCGCTGCATGCACCCGCTCCTTTCAGTGGTAGGTCAGCTCAACGCGGCGGTTCTTGGCGAAGGCCTCTTCAGAAGAGCCTTGCACCGCCGGCTTTTCCTTGCCGAAACTCACCGCTTCCATCTGCGATTCCGGTACACCCAGCAAGCCCAGCGCGCGGCGCACCGCGTCGGCGCGCTTCTGGCCCAGCGCCAGGTTGTACTCGCGCCCTCCGCGATCGTCGGTATTGCCTTCCAGCGTCACGCGCGTGGCCGTGTGGCTCTTGAGGTAGCGCGCGTGGGCATCAAGCACGGACTGGTATTCGGGCTTGACCGAATAGCTGTCAAAGTCGAAATAGAGGATGCGCGCCACGCCAACCGGCCCCTGCACCGTGCCTTGCGTGGCGTTCAGATCGACCGGAGCCACGCCGCTCTGGCTTGCGCCGTTGCTGCCGCTGGTAGATGCCGCACCCTTGTCTTCAACCGGCGGCTGATTGAGTTTGACACCCGAACTGCAGCCCACCACCAGGGCAGCTGCCACCAGGGCCAGAGACATGCGGTTGATACCAAAATTTTTCACGTTGAACTCTCGCTTGTTTGAAAAAGAAATCATTGCTTCTGGAAAGGGCCCCACGCCGGCTCGCGGATATCCCCGCTCTGCCCGGCAAGCCTGGCCTTGATCTTGCCGTCCAGCGTCGTCGTCATCAGCATCTCCTTGCCCTGCTGGCGCGTGGCATAGACGATCAGCTTGCCATTGGGCGCAAAGCTCGGGCTCTCGTCCTCGGTGGTATCGGTGATGGCGTTTGTTGTGTGCGACTTGAGGTCCATCACATGCAGCTTGAACGCACCATTGACGCGCGCGATGTAGGCCAGCCACTGCCCATCGGGGCTGATGGCGGGCGAGATGTTGTAATTGCCCTGGAAGGTGATGCGCTCGGGATTGCCGCCGCTGGCACCGACGCGGTAGATCTGCGGCGAACCGCCACGATCGCTCACAAAATAAATCATCCCGTCACTGGAGTAGATCGGTTCGGTATCGATGCCGGCGCTCTGCATCAGCCGCGTGGGCTCTCCCCCGCTGCTGCTGATGGTGTAGAGCTGCGAGCCGCCATCGCGGCTGAGCGTGACGGCCAGCGTGCGGCCGTCCGGCGCCCAGGCCGGCGCGCTGTTGGAGCCGCGGAAATTGGCGATCAGCCGCCGCCGTCCGGTGGCGATATCGTGCACGTAGACCACGGGCTTGCGCGACTCGAACGACACGTAGGCCAGTTGGGTACCCGAAGGCGACCAGGCGGGCGAAATGATGGGCTCGGGGCTGGAAAGCGCCGACTGCGCATTCTCGCCATCGGCATCGGCCACCCACAGGCTGTAGCGATTGCCCACCTTGGTGACGTAGGCGATGCGGGTGGAAAAAATGCCACGCTCGCCAGTGAGTTTTTCATAGATGTAATCCGCAATGCGGTGCGCCACCAGGCGCAGATCGGCGCGGGTGACGGTGTAGCTCTGACCACTCAGATCCTGCCCGCGCACCACATCCCAGAGGCGAAAGCGCGTATCCCAGCGTCCGTCGGCCAACTGGGTGATGCTGCCCACGCTCAGCGCATCGGCCTTGCGCTCGCGCCATTGCGACAAATCGGGGCGGGAGGTTTCATCCAGCTGGGCACCGGACGCATCCACACCGATGAAGCGCCCGCTGCGCTCCAGATCGGCCAGGACGATCTGCGAAATTTTCTGCGGCGAGGCTTCCTCGCCCCGCAATGGCGGGACGGCGACCGGCATCTGGGTCAGGCCTACACCGGTGATTTCAACGCGAAATTGCGCCATTGCCGGTGCCGCGGCAGCGAGCGCCGCAGCAGCCAGCCACTGGCGCCTAGAAGGGGAGAGCTGGGAGGGGGGGGCAGAAATCATCACAAGCAGTGACTCGCAAAAGCCTTCAGACAAAGCGTTGAATGTTACACATAGCGTAGCAAACCATGTGACAAACTGTGCCGCTCAGCAACCACCCCAACGTAAAATTTGCAATCAATGCAAGACCATGATTCTACTGCGAGCCCGCTGGCGCCGCCGGCCCAGCCGCTAGGCATGCGCCTCAGGCGTCTGCGGCCCTACTTCGGCGACCAGCGTCTGGAATGGATCGTGGCCCTGCTCACCACGATGGTGGCGGCGGCTACCGAACCGCTGATTCCGGCACTGCTCAAGCCCCTGCTGGATGAGGGATTCACCGAAGGATCGCTGCCGCTGTGGCTGGTGCCCGTGGCCATCATCGGCGTGTTCCTGATTCGGGGCGTGGCGCAGTTCACGGGCAAGTACGCACTGGCGCGCATCGCCAACGAGGGCATGGTGCGCCTGCGCGCGGCACTCTTCGACCGTTTGCTGGCTGCCCGCATGGACATCTTCGAGCGCCAATCGGCCAGCACGCTCTCCAACACCGTGGTGTATGAAGTGCAGAACGGCTTCACCGTGCTGGTGCAGGCGGTGCTGGGCGCATCGCGCGACGGGTTTACCGTGATCGCGCTGCTGGGCTACCTGCTCTACCTGAACTGGCAATTGACGCTGATCGTCGCCTTCATGGTGCCAGCGGTGGCCTGGGTGATGACGACGCTGTCCAAACGCCTGTACCGCATCACCCGCGCCAGCCAGGGCGCCACCGACGACCTGGCCTATGTGGTCGAAGAAAACGTGCTCGCGCACCGCGTGGTGCGGCTGCACGGTGCGCAGGCGCAGGAAGCAAGCCGCTTCGGGCTGCTGAGCGAGCGGCTGCGGCAGCTGGCGATGAAATCCACCGTCGCCTCGGGCGCCATGACGCCGGCCATCCAGCTGCTGGCCGCCGCCGCATTGTCCACCGTGATCTGCATTGCGTTGTGGCAGGGGCGCGGCAACAGCGCGCAAGCCGTGAGCGTCGGCGGTTTTGCGGCCTTCATAGCGGCCATGCTGATGCTGATTTCTCCCATCAAGCGCCTGGCCGATATCGCCAATCCGATCACGCGCGGCGTTGCGGCCCTGGAACGCGGGCAAAGCCTGCTGGACGAGACACAGCCTGAAGACGAAGGCAATTACCAAGGCGGGCGAGCCCGCGGCGCGCTCGAGCTGCGAGACGTGCGCGTGTGCTACGGCGGCAAGCAGATCTTCGCGCTCGACGGCATCACGCTTGCCGTGAAGCCGGGTGAAGTGGTGGCGCTGGTAGGCCCCTCGGGGGCGGGCAAGAGCACGCTGGTCAACCTGTTGCCGCGATTCATCACGCCCGATGGCGGCAGCATCACGCTGGACGGCGTGGCGCTGCAGGATTGGACCCTGCGCAGCCTGCGCCAGCAATTTGCGCTGGTGAGCCAGGACGTGGTGATGTTCAACACCAGCATCGCCGCCAACGTGGCGCTGGGCACGACCATTGACGAAGCACGCGTGCAGCGCAGTCTGGAAGCGGCCAACCTGGCCGAGCATGTGGCGACGCTGGCACAGGGCATGCATACCGAGGTGGGGCACAACGCCACGCAGCTCTCGGGCGGACAGCGCCAGCGGCTGGCGATTGCGCGCGCGCTCTACAGGGATGCGCCCATCCTGATCCTGGACGAGGCGACCTCGGCGCTGGATACGACGTCGGAGCGCCTGGTGCAGCAGGCGCTGCAGCGGCTGATGCATGGGCGCACGACACTGATCATCGCGCACCGCCTCTCCACGATCGAGCATGCCGACCGCGTCATCGTGATGGAGCATGGCCGCATCGCCGAGCAGGGCACGCATGCCGAGTTGCTGGCCGCTGGCGGGCTGTATGCGCGGCTCAGGTCGGCAGGGCACCCGTAGCCACTACCACTGCCCCTTGTTGGGCCGCTGCTGCTGCAGGGCGCGCACGATGTCCTGCACCAGGCCGTCGCGCTCGGCCTTGCGCGCGAAGTCGGCAGCCGTGAGGCCCAGCTGGTTCTTGATCGTGGGATCGGCCCCCTCCTGCAGCAGCAGACGGGCGACGTCGATCTCGCCGTATTGCGCCGCCATCATCAGCGGCGTGGTGCCGTTGGGCGAGCCGGCGTCGATGTAGGCCGAATGCTCCAGCAGCAGGCGCACCATGGCCTGGGCGGTATCCGCACTGCCGCTGGCGGCGTAGTGCAGCGGCGTCCAGCCCGTCTTGTTCACGTCGGCGTCGCGCGCGATCAAGATGCGTGCCGCCTCCAGATTGCCGCGCAGCGCCGCCATCATCAGCGCGCTCTCGTCCTTGGCATTGCGCGCTTCGACCTTGAGCTTGCGATTCGCCAGAAGCACGGCTGCCACCTTGCGTGAATCCTTGTCCAGCGCAACGATGATTGCCGGCTGGCGGTGGGAGTCGCGCGCGTTCGGATCAAACCCGCGGCGCAGCAAGTCTGCGATCGTGCGGTCGTCGTCCAGTTCGATGGCCTTGAAAAAGTCTTCATACGCGCCTGCGCTGGCGACCGGTGCCAGCAGCGCCAGCGATGCCAGGAGCAGCAGACGCCTGCGCGCCGTCACGCCGCCGTGCCTTTCAGGAAAAGCCGCTCGAAGTTGCGGCTGGTGGCCTGCGCAATCTCGGTGATGTCCACGCCGCGCACCTGCGCCACCTGCTGCGCCACATACGGCACATAGGCGGGGCTGTTGGGCTTGCCGCGCATGGGTACGGGTGCCAGGTAGGGGCTGTCGGTCTCGATCAGCATGCGGTCGATCGGCACGAAGGCCGCCACTTCGCGCAGATCCTGCGACTTCTTGAAGGTGACGATGCCGGAAAACGAAATATGGAAACCCAGATCCAGTGCGGCGCGCGCGACTTCCATGCTTTCGGTGAAGCAGTGAAACACGCCGCCGGCACTGCCCGCACCGCCGTCCTCGCCTTCGTCCCGCAGGATGGCGAGCGTGTCTTCGCTCGCGCTGCGCGTGTGGATCACCAGCGGTCGGTCCGCCCTGCGCGCGGCGCGGATGTGCATGCGAAAGCGCTCGCGCTGCCATTCAAGGTCTGCCACGCTGCGGCCGCCCTTGCGTTCATCGAGCTGGTAGTAGTCCAGCCCGGTTTCTCCCACCGCGACGACACGCGGCAGCACCGCCAGGCGCGCAAGTGCCTCGGCACTGGGCTCGGTCATGTCTTCGGTCTCGGGATGTACGCCCACGCTGGCCCAGAAGTTGTCATGGTCAAGCGCGAGCTGGTGCACCTCAGGGAATTCCTCCATCGTGGTGCAGATACACAGCGCACGGTCCACCTGTGCCTGCGCCATCGCCGCGCGGATGGCGCTCAGCTGCGGACGCAGCCCGGGGTCGTTCAAATGGCAGTGGGAATCGACAAACATGGTTCACGCCGCACGCAGGCTGCGTGCCAGGTGGCAAGGGCATTCAAATGGTCTGCGTCGGCTTGTCCGAACCCAGCAGCGCGCCGAGGATTTCCTCGATCTTGAGCTTGAGCTGGCGCGCCTTGTCGTCGTCCGGAAAACGCACGCCCACGCCTTGGGTGCGGCCGCCGCCGGCGCGCGCGGGGTTGACCCACGCCACCTTGCCGGCAATGGGGTAGCGCTGCGGCTGCTCGGGCAGCGAGAGCAGCACGTAGACATCGTCACCCAGCCGGTATTCGCGCGTGGTCGGCACGAAGATGCCCCCTTCGGCAAACAGCGGGATGAACGACGCGTGCAGCATCGCCTTGTCCTTGATGTTGAGCTGCATCACGCTGGGGCGCGGTGCATTGGCGGGGGTAGCCATGTCGGTGTGTGTCAGCGGCGGTTCGAGTGATCGGAGTTTAGGGCATGGCCCAGAGTTTCGCGCGCCTGGGCGGTGAGGGCTTCGAGCATCAGGCCCGCGTTGAAAGGATGCTCTGCCGTGCGTGCCTGCTCGCGCAGCAGCGCGGCCCAGCGGGTGAGCACGGAGATGGAGGGCAATCGCGCGGGCGGCGGCAGGTCCGCGGCGGCGAAGTAGCGCGGCGCGGCGCCCACGCGCTGCGCCAGCGCATCGTGGCAAAGCTTTTGCAGCACCTCGACCGCCCGCGGCGGTTCCATGCCGGCCAGCGCCGTCGCATCGCCGCGCGCGAGCGCCTGCGGCAGGCGCGCCCATACCTGCGGACTGCCGCCGGCCTGCGCCTGCACCAGTGCATCCGCCGGCCGCCCACCTGCAGCACGCAGCCACACCGGCGCAGCATCCGCCGCCACGCCCTGCGCGACCAGCCAGGCCCGCGCTTCGGCCTCTGCAGGCCACTGCAGGGCATGGGCCTGGCAGCGGCTGCGGATCGTGGGCAGCAACTGGTGCGCGGCCTCGCTCGCCAGCACGAAACGCACGTCGCCCGGCGGTTCTTCCAGGGTTTTGAGCAAGGCATTGGCCGTGACGGCATTCATCTGCTCGGCCGGGTACACCAGCACCGCCTTGCCGCGCCCGCGGGCGCTGGTGCGCTGGGCAAACTCCACTGCGTCGCGCATTGCATCGACGCGAATTTCTCGGCTGGGTTTGCGCTTTTTTTCGTCGATGTCAGTCTGGGCCTTTTCCGGCAGTGGCCAGCCCAGCTGCTGCATCTGCACCTCGGGCATGAGCACGCGCAGATCGGCATGGGTGCGCACCGCGATGCCGTGACAACTGGCGCATTGGCCACAGGCGCCATGGGATGTGGGTGCATCGCACAGCCAGGCGCGCACCAGCTCCAGCGCCAGTGCGTATTGCCCCAGCCCCGAAGGGCCATGCAGCAGCCAGGCATGGCCGCGCTGCGCCAGCAGCTGGCCGCGCTGGCGCGCAATCCAGGGGGCCGCTTCAGCCATGCGGACCTGCTCCCAGCCAGCCGCGTGCCGCAACGGCCGCCAGCACCTGCGCAGCCACCTGCTCGCGTTCCAGTGCAGCATCGATGCGGGCAATGCGCTGCGGTGCCTGCGCTGCGCGATCGGCATAGCCCTGCGCCACACGGCTGAAAAACGCCAGCGGCTCGGACTCAAACCGATCCGGCGCGCGTGCATCCGCCAGCCGCGCTGCGGCCACCATGGGGGACAGGTCAAACCATAGCGTCACATCCGGATTCAACATCAAATCGCCATTTAGCCCAATACCAGACTGCACCAATAGCTCCATATATGATAGTATTTCACCATCAAACCCGCGCCCTGCGCCCTGATAAGCAAAGGTGGCGTCCGTGAACCGGTCACACAACACCACCTGACCCTTGGCCAGCGCCGGGCCAATGACCTGGCGCAGATGATCGCGCCGCGCGGCAAAGGCCAGCAGCACCTCGGTCAGCGCATCCATGGGTTCGTGCAGCAGCAGTTCGCGCAGCTTTTCGGCCAGCGGCGTGCCGCCGGGCTCACGCGTCAGCACCACCTCGCGCCCGGCGCTGCGCAAGGCGTCGGCGAGCAGCGCGATATGCGAGGATTTGCCCGCACCATCGATGCCCTCGAAGGTGATGAAGAGCCCCCGGCTCATTTGCCGCCCCGCTGGTAGCGATTGACCGCCTTGTTGTGCTGGTCCAGCGTGGTGCTGAACTGGCTGCTGCCATCACCACGCGCTACAAAATACAGCGCTTTCGTGGACTCAGGCTGCACGGCTGCCAGCAGCGCCGCGCGGCCCGGCATCGCAATCGGCGTCGGCGGCAGGCCGGCGCGCGTGTAGGTGTTGTAGGGCGTGTCGGTCTGCAGATCGCGTTTGCGCAGGTTGCCATCGAACTGCGCGCCCAAGCCGTAGATCACGCTCGGGTCGGTCTGCAGCAGCATGCCCGCGCGCAGCCGGTTGATGAAGACGCCGGCGATTTGCGCGCGGTCTTGCGCGCGGCCGGTCTCCTTCTCCACCAGGCTGGCCAGGATGAGCGCCTGATCAGCCGATGCGAGCGGCAGGCCCGGCGCGCGCGCCGCCCACGCGGCATCCAGGCGCTTGTCCATCTGCCGCATCGCGCGGCGCAGTACCGCGATATCACTGCTGCCCTTGGCGTAGGCATAGGTGTCGGGAAAGAACCGGCCCTCGGGCGACACACCCGCACGCCCCAGGGCAGCCATCAGCGCGGCGTCATCCATGCCCCGCGTATCCGGCTTGAGGCTGTCGGCATGCGCCAGCGCCGCGCGCACCTGGCGCATGTTCCAGCCTTCGATCAGCATGACGGTGCGCATGGTGGCATCGCCGCGCACCAGCTTTTGCAACAACTGCACCGGCGTCGTCCCGGCGGGAATCTCGTAATTGCCCGCCTTGATCTGCCGATCTTCGCCTGAGAGCCGAAACCACAGCCACAGCAGGCGCGGCGGCACCTGCAGGCCCGCCTGCGCCGCCGCCTGAGCGACGGCGCGCGGCGTGGCGCCAGGCTCCACTTCAAGTTCGATCGCTGCTGCGCCGCCCGACGCCATTGGCGCATGCAGCCACCAAGCGGCTGCACCCGCCACGGCAGCGGCAACGAAAATCAGCACGAGAAAAAAACGGCGCATCGCGCATCAGCGGGCGAAGAGGCAATCGGTCATCATAATGGACACATGCCGCACGCTACGCCCGCGCCTGTCGAAGACGCCACCCTGCCGACTCACTTGGGCGTTATCCAAGCGAGAGGGCCGGATGCGGCCGATTTTCTGCACAGCCAGTTGACGCAGGACATGCTGCATCTGGGCGCCGGCCAGGCGCGCCTGGCCGCCTACCTCTCTCCCAAAGGCCGTGTGCTCGCCAGCTTCCTCGTGCTGCGCACGGACCCGCAGGAATTCCTGCTGGTATGCCACCGCAGCGTGCTGGCCAGCACGCTCAAGCGCCTTGCGCTGTTTACGCTGCACGCACAGCTGACGCTGCACGACGCCACGGAAGGCATGCAGCTCTTGGGCTTGCTGGGCGGCACCGCACAGTCGCTGCTGCCTGCCGGTGCCAATCCCGGCCTCTGTCAAACGCTTGGCAGCGCCCACGCTGTGGCGCTGCATCCAGCGGATGGCTGCATGCGTGCGCTGTGGCTCGCACCCGCTGGCAAACCTCCTCCTGCGGCACCTGCTGGCGATGCGGCGCAGTGGCTTTGGAGCGAAGTGCGCAGCGGGGTGGTGACGATCAGCCAGCCGGTCGCCAATGCCTTCGTGCCGCAGATGCTGAACCTCGAATCCGTGGGCGCCGTGGATTTTCACAAAGGCTGCTATCCCGGGCAGGAGGTGGTGGCGCGCAGCCAGTTTCGCGGCAGCGTCAAGCGCCGCACCTATCTGGCACACAGCCAGGGCGCGCTCGCCGTGGGCGACACCATTTTCCGCGCAGAGGACAGCGTAGGCACGGTGGTGCAGGCAGCCCCATCGCCCCATGGCGGCCACGCTGCCCTGGTCGTGCTGCCAATCGATGGCACGGAGGGCGAACTGCGCACTGCGCCATCCAACGGTGCGCTGCTGCAGATCAAGCCCCTGCCCTACACCTTGGCAGCCGGCCTCTGACGGCACGGTCTCAATCGTCGGGGAACTCCCACTTCTGCGCGCTGGCGCCCGCCAGCTCCTGCACGCGCTTCTCGTCCCGGCCGAATTCCGCGGCCGGGCCGCTGTACGTGATGGTGCCGCGATCCAGGACGTAAGCCCTGTCGGCAATCTCGGTGGCCGCACGCACGTTCTGCTCGATGAGCAGCACCGAGGTGCCGGCGTTGCGCGCCGCGACAATCACCTTGAAGACGTTCTGCACGATGATGGGCGCCAGCCCCTGCGAAGGCTCGTCGAGCAGCAGCAGCCTGGGATTGAGCAGCAGCGCACGGGCGATGGAGAGCATTTCCTGCTCGCCTCCTGATAGCTGCCGCCCCATGTGGCGCTTGCGCTCCGCGAGCCTTGGGAACAACTCGTAGACGCGGGCAATGTTCCAGTGCCCTGGCCGATCCATCGGCACCTTCAGATTTTCCTCCACCGTCAGATGGGAAAACACGCGCCGCCCTTCGGGCACGAACCCCACGCCCAACTGGGCGATGCGAAACGAGGGTAACTGCGTGGATTCGGTCCCGAATATCTTCACCTGGCCCGATCGCGCCGGGGTGAGCCCCATGATGCTGCGCAGGGTGGTGGACTTGCCCGCGCCATTGCGGCCCAGCAGAGTCACCAGCTCGCCCTCGCCAACTTCCAGGTCCACGCCATGCAGCACATGGCTCTTGCCGTAGAAGGTGTTCAGTTGATGGACTTCAAGTGCCTTCACGCTTTTCCCCAAGGTAGGCCACTTGCACCTTTTCGCTTGCGGCTATTTCGTCCGGCGTGCCCCGGTCGAGCACTTCGCCCTCTGCCAGCACGGTGATGCGGTCGGCCAGATTGAAGATCACGCGCATGTCGTGCTCGACGAGAACAATGGTGAGCTTGTGCTTGCGATGCAGCCGCCGGATCAGCACCGCCGTGTCGAAGGTCTCCTTGGTTCCCATCCCCGCCGCGGGCTCATCGAGCAGCAGCAGCTTGGGGTTGGTCGCCAGCGCCATCATGATTTCCGTCGTGCGCTGATCGCCATGCGACAGCTCGCCCACATTGCGGTCGGCATTGGCGCCCAGGGCACCCAGCTCCAGCAGTTCGTCCACACGCGCCTCGGTGGCAGCGGTCTGCCCGCGCCTGCTGAACAGCTGCAGCCGCAGGCCCTGCGTGATTTCCACCGCGATGCGCAGGTTCTGGCGCACCGAAAGCTCAGGAAACACTTCGGTGATCTGAAAGGTGCGCGCCATGCCCATGCCGACGCGTTCGTTCGGCGGTACTGCCGTGACATCGACGCCATCAAACCAGATGCTGCCGGCCGTCGGCCGGTAAAAGCCGCTGATCATGTTGAAGAACGTCGTCTTGCCCGCTCCGTTGGGGCCGATGATGGCGTGCAGCTCACCGGGCTCGACGCTGAGGGAGACATCCTTGACGGCGGCCAGCTCGCCGAAGCGTTGCGTGACGCTGCGCACTTCAAGCAGGCTCATGATGCTTTCCTCTGCAGGAGCCCGGCGATGCCGCGCGGCAGGAACAGCACGACCAGCACGAACAGCAGGCCGATGTAGAACATCCAGTTGTCGGTGATGCTGGAGAGCGAATCCTGGGCCACCACGAAAATCGCCGCGCCCAGCAAGGGCCCCCAGAAGGAGCGCATGCCGCCGATCACCGCCATCAGCACGAAGTCGCCCGATTGCGTCCAGTGCAGATCGTGCGGGTTGACGAAGTTGTTGAGCAGGCCATAGAGCGAGCCCGCCACCGAGACGAACAGGCATGAAATCGTGTAGGCGATCCACACATGGCGATTGCCGGGAATGCCCAGAAAGGTGGCGCGCCGCTCGTTCTCGCGCATGGCCAGCATGGAACGGCCGAACGGAGAACGCAGCACGATACCCATCAGCACGGCGGCGCTGGCAAAGACGGCGAGCACGAAATAGTAGAAGGTCGTGCTCGACGGCAAGTCGATCTGGCCGAAGCCGAAGTTGATCGGTAATCGCTGAAAAGTCAGCCCGTTGTCGCCGCCGGTGACGGCATTCCAGCGAAACGCGATGAAGAAAAACACCTGCCCGAAGGCGATCGTCGCCAGGGCAAAGTAGATTTTGCGCAGGCGCGACAGCAGATAGCCGATCAGAGCCCCGGCGGCCGTGCCCACGATGATGCCCGCCAGCAGCCCCACGGGCGTGCTGGGCACCAGGTGTTTCATGATGAGCCCGGTGGCATAGGCGGCCACGCCAAAGTAGGCGGCATGCCCGAACGCGTTGATGCCGGAATGCCCTACCAGCAGATTGGTCGCCATGGCCGCCAGCCCTATCACCAGCACGCGGGAGGCAAGATCCACGTAGCCACCCACGGCCGCCACCCATAGCGGTATGGTCAGCAGCACCAGCCAGAGCAGGGCTACCAGGACGAGATTGGGGGAGTTCGGACGGTGGATCACAGCTTGGTCCCGCCTTCCTCGCCAAACAGGCCGTAGGGGCGGAACAGCAGCACCAGCGCCATCATCACGTAGATGGTGGCCTCCGACGCGGACGGAAAGAACACCGTCACCACGCCCGCCGCCACGCCGATCAGCAAGCCGCCGAAGAGCGTGCCGACCAGGCTGCCCAGCCCCCCTACGATGACCGCCACGAAGCTGGGCATGATGAGCTGGTCGCCGATCGTCGGCGTGAGCCCCAGCATGCCGGCCGCGAGCACTCCGGCCAGCCCCGCAAAGAAGATGCCCAGGCCGAAATTGAGGTTGCGCAGGATGCGCACATCCACGCCCAGCGCCGAGACCATTTCAAGATCCAGCGTACCGGCCCGGATGCGCATGCCCAGGCGCGTCTTCTTCAGGATCAGGAACAGCGCAGCCACCACCACCGCAACCAGCACCACCATGAAGACCCGGTAGCCGGTCAGGAAGAACAGCGTCGAGCTGAGTGGCGATTGCAGCACCTCAGGCACCTTGAAAGGCAAGCCCTGCGCACCCCAGATCATGCGCACTGAATCCTGGATGACAAACGCCAGGCCAAAGGTCAGCAGCAGGCCGTAAAGCGGGTCACGGCTGTAGAGTGGCCGGATCAGCACCCGCTCCACCACAATGCCTATCAAGGCCGTCAGGAACGGAGATATGAGGAGAGCACCCCAGAACCCCAGGTAGGGCTGCAGCGTATAGCCCAGGTAGGCACCGACGGCCAGGAAGCCTCCGTGGGCGAAATTGATGACATTCGTCAGGTTGATGATGAGGGACAAGCCCAGCGCCATCAGCGCATAAAAGGCGCCGATCACCAGGCCATTGAAGATGTTCAGAAGTACCAGTTGGGTCACGCGGGATCTCCATCCGACCACGCCGCGTGCGGCCTGCCATGCATCCGGCAGATTCGCTGCGGCACAAGACGGCTCCCGCGCGGCAATCGGCGCGGGAGCCGTCGGCTCAATGGCTTGTGGCGCTCAACTGGGCCAGGTCATCCGGCATCCGGTCTCCTCGACCGTCGGCGCAATGGTCTTGCTCTCGATGACTTCATCAATCTTGAAAAGATCGTCGGGCGCGCTGCCCGTGGCCTGCGCATGCCCCGCCCAGAGCGTGCCGATCAGGAGATGCTGATCGGCACGGAAGGTGGCCGGATGCGGCTGCAGCGCCACCTCCGGCGGCAACGTGAAACCGTTCAACGCCTTTGCCATCTTCACCGGCACCAGGGACTTGGCGGTGTTGGCCGCCAGCGCGCAGGCATGGATGGCGGTGAAGCCAAACCAGGTACGCGCCGTAGGCACGCGGCCGGTCTTCTTCTTGATGGCCTCCGTGAACGCCTGCACATGCGCCACGCCGGGCTGGTTCCAGTACCACTCGATCACCCAGTTGCCGATGCGCGCGTTCTCCGGCAGCGCCTCCAGCGTTTCCAGCTCGATGTTGGCGCCAGCGATGTGGAATTTCTTGTCCAGCCCGAACTGCACCGCCTGCTTGAGCACATTGGTTTGGTCTTCGCCATTTTGCAGGATGACGATGACATCCGGGCTGGCCGCCTGCGCCTTGATCAGGTAGGAGGAATATTCGGTGGTTCCCAACGGGATCAGGTCGGTGCCCACATTGGTCGCGCCCAGTTTCTTGAGGTTGACGTTGTAGGCCTCCAGCAGCCCGTGGCCGAAGGCGTAATCGGGCACGAGGAAGTAGAACTTCTTGCCAAAGCGCTTGACCAGCGACGGCGCAATCGCGTTGACCAGCAGGGTGGTGGAGGGGTCCACCTGAAACACGTTCCAGTGGCATTCCTTGCCGGTGATCGGATCGGCGTGGCCGCCCGGGTCCATCAGGAAAACCCCTTTTTCATAGGCCACGGCCGACATCGCCATGGTGAGCCCCGAGTTGACGTTGCCCACCAGAAAATCCACTTTGTCGCGATCGATCAGCTTGCGCGCCTTCTGCACGGCGACGCCTGCGTCACCGCTGGTGGAGTCTTCGACGATCAGCTTGGCCGGCCGCCCAAGAATGCCGCCCTTGGCATTGATCTGCTCGACGGCGAGTTCCATGCCATGCAGTTCATTGCGCCCCGTGATGGCATAGGTGCCTGTCAGCGGGTTGTCCACCCCGAGCTTCACCGGCTGGTCGCCCTGGGCCTGCACGATGGCCGGGAAACCCATAGACATGCCACCCAGGGCTGCCGTGGTCTGCAGGATTTTGCGGCGCGTGATGGCTGCAAAAGAGGCTTTGTCCATGCTCATGTGTCTTCTCCGATCCATTGAATGGTTCATGTGAAGAGGTGTGCACGCTGATTGGGCGTGTGCGCCCCATGCCGTGCCCACACGCTGGAAAGTCCCAGTGGCAGACGGACGCAGTATCTGCCGTCACATCGCACCGTCAATGCTGGATTACCCGATCGTCTCAGCGCAGCATTTTGCGCATGGTGATATGGGCTATGCCCGCTTCGTCAAACACCTCGCCCTCAGCGACAAAACCCGCACGCCGATAAAAGCCTTCCGCATGGCACTGGGCATGCAGCAGCACACTGGCATCGCCCCGTCCCTGCGCGGCCCGCACCAGCGCCTCCAGCAGCAGCCGTCCCCAGCGCTGGCCACGCAAGGCACGCGCCACGGCCATGCGGCCGACGCGGGCTTCGCCGTCTTGCGCGGGCAGCAGGCGTCCGGTAGCAACGGCCACGCCCAGGCGATTGAAGGCCACCGCATGCACCGCCACACGATCAAGTGCATCCATTTCGACCTCGGGCGCAACCCCCTGCTCCTGCACGAAAACAGCCGTACGAAGCGGGGTGGCAGCCGCGCCCAGTTCCTGCCAGCTACCGACACGCAGCTCGGCCATCTCGTTGCCGGCTTCAAAACTCTCGATCACCGCACGCAGCGCGGGCGGCACATCCTTCTTGGTCTGCGTGGCCGGGTCGGCAAAGACGTAGATCAGCTCCACCGCGACCAGCAGCGCAGCGCCGCGAAAGATGCCGCATTCAAACACCATGGAACTCGCTCCGATGCGCACGCAGCGCATGCCCACATCGATGATGTCATCCAGCAGCGCCGAGGCGTGGTATTCCACGCTCGCCTTCTTCAGGTAAACATCGCCGCCCAGAGCATGCATGGTGGCTTCGTAGGGCAGTGCCAGCGCGCGCCAGTATTCGGTCATGGCGCAGTCCGCGTAAGTGAGGTAATGCGCATTGAAAACAATGCGCTGCTGGTCGATTTCAGACCAACGCACGCGCAGACGCAGGTGGCAACGGTAATCGCGAGGGGTATTCATGGTGCTTGCTCCAGTCCAAAAGCCTTGCGCAGCGCACGCGCGGCATCGCGATGCGCCTGGCGCGCCTGAGGCAGCGCGCGGCCCATCTTGATGAATTCGTGCGTCACGCCGCGGTAGATGTCCAGGTCCACCGCCACGCCTGCCATCCGCAGCCGATCCGCCCAGGCAATACCTTCATCGACCAGCGGATCGAGCTCCGCCAGACCGATCCACGCGGGCGCCACGCCATCGACATCGGGCGCGAGCAGGGGGGCAAAACGCCAATCCTCGCGCTGGCTCTCGTCGATGTAATTGGCAAAGAACCAGTCAATCTCGGCCTTGCCCAGAATGGGACCGTGCGCAAAACGGGCATGCGAGGCGGTTTCCTGGTGCGCCGCAGTGCCGGGATAGAAAAGCAGTTGCAACGCCAGCTGGAGCCCGGCATCGCGCGCCATGAGGGCGCCGGCGGCCGCCAGCGTGCCGCCGGCACTGTCGCCGCCGATGGCAATGCGCGCCGGGTCCAGCCGCAAATTCCGGGCGCTTTCTGACAGCCAGGCCAGCGCATCCCAGGTGTCGTTGCTCGCCACCGGAAAGCGGTGCTCCGGCGCCAATCTGTACTCCAGCGACAACACCGCAGCGCCGCTCAGATGGGCCAGTTCGCGGCACAACACGTCGTGCGTGGCGATGCTGCCTATCGTGAATCCTCCGCCATGCAGGTACAGCAGCACTGGCGCCACGCCCTCCTGCGCGCCGCCATACAGCCGGGCAGGCATCAGTGCACCATCGCGCGCCGGGATGGCGAGTTCCTCCACCCGCGCCAGTTTTGCCGGCGTGATTTCCAGCACGCCAGAGCCTGCCGCGTACGCAGCGCGCGCAGCTTGTGGTGTCAATGTGTGCAACGGCGGGCGCGCAGCGCGGGCCATGCCCTGCACCACAGCGCGCATCTGTGGCGCCAGGGGCAAATCGGGGAATACGGCAGGTGCGTGGTTCATGCGCGGGCCTCAAAGGGCGGTGCCATCGTCGGAAGCGTGCAGCACGCGCGTCGGCGTGACGAGCCGCACTTGCAGTTGTTCGACCAAGGCAAGTATGGCGAGCGTGATGTGCTGCTGGGTATCGCGATGCTGAACAAATTGCGGAGTCAGCACATACCAGACGAATTCATAGTCCAGCGAGGCATCGCCAAAGCCAATCAGGTGGCCGCGGTCAAAACGCACCTTCGGTTCAGCCACGATGCGCTGGCGCACCTCCTCCACGATGCGCTCCGCCTTGCTGCGTGGCGTGTCGATCGCGATGCTCAGCCGGTAGGCCACGCGCCGCTCCTGCATGCGGGTGTAATTGCGCACCAGTTTGCCCAACAGCGCCGCATTGCCTATCGCGATTTCTTCGCCCGAAAGCGAACGCAGGCGCGTGCTTTTGATGCCCACGTGGCTCACGGTGCCTTCCACGGCATCGAAAGCGATGTATTCACCGACTTCAAATGGCTTGTCCAGCCCGATGCTGATGGACGCAAGCAGGTCTCCCAGCACGCTCTGCGCAGCCAGGGCCACGGCCACGCCGCCTATGCCCAGGCTGGCGATGAAGGCATTGACATTGATCCCCGCATTCGAAAGCACCGCCAGCAGCAGCACCACCCAGACCACAAGCTGCGTGCTCCATTTGACGATCCCCAGCATGACGGGATTGCGCTGTGCGCCCTCGCGCTCGGCCAGATGCTCCAGCGAGCGCACCAGCAGGCGCGCGATCCACAGCGCCAGTTGCACACCGACCAGCACGTAAATGAGGTGCCCCAGCGCAGCATGGGCATCGTCCGGCAGGTGCAGCACACGCAAGGCAATGGCCAGCGACAGCAGCAGCAGCACCCAGCCGCGCGTGGCCTTGACGACCGCTGCCGCAATATTCAGCAACGGGCCTTGGGGGTAGGCCCGTGCCAGCCGAGCCAGATGCCTGCCGAGCACTACCGCCAGACCGTACACCAACCCATACGCCAGCAGCGCCAGCGCCAGCGCCACTCCCCACGACAGCGCCGTATGTCCCAGCCAACTCGATTGCTCCAACCACTGCTGCACGCATCACTCCTTCATCGGCATCGCTGCGTTCTTCTGGAGCACGCGCCGCACCTCGAAAAGCCCCACCACCGGCTGCCGCCAGGCTGTCACCCCGCGCACCTTCGCCTTACTTGAAATGCACCGTCACCGGCTGTGCGCCCGCCAGGCCTTCATAGCTCACCGTGACCGACAACCCTGGCTTGGGTGGCATGAGCGCGGAAAACGAGCCCAGGCTGATCAGGTCGCCCGGCTTCATGCGCAGATGCTCCTTGTGCAACGCCTGCGTCAGCCACACCACGGCATTCAGCGGGTGCTCCAGAATGTCGCTGCCCTTGCCCGCGCCGATCTGCTTGCCCGTCTGGTCCGCCACCTTGATCTGCATGTTGGCCAGCTGCGCCAGCATCACGAAGCGATCCATGCGGTCGGCCGGCACCGGCATGGGCGTGCCGGCCACACCCAGGCGCGCGCCGACGTTGATGGCGTTGATCGCCGCGCCGTTGAGCTTGGGCGGCGCCTCCACGATCAGATCGGGCAGCTCGATGAAGGGAATCACCTGATCGATGTGCTGCATCACCTCCTCGGGCGTCCTGGCGTTGTTGATGCCTGCGTCCTTCACCCGCACCAGCATGTCCGCTTCGAACAGCGGCCTCGCGCCGAAATTGGGCACGGTGCTGAAGCCATTGGGCTGAATCATGCCGTCGTACAGCACTCCCCAGGTCGGCTGGCTGGTGTTGAATCGCTTTTGCGTGGCCGGGTTGGTCAGGCCCGCCTTGTAGCCCACCACCTTGCCGTAGTGCGCCGCCAGCAGCTTGTTGAATCGGGCCCGCGTGCAGGCCGCATCCTTGTCGCTTTGCGCAGCAAAGTTCGGCGTGGGCTTCTTGGCGAAATAGTCGTCCGCCATGGTCTGAACCTGGGCCTGGGTCAGGCACGCCGCCTGCGCACCGGCGATCAATCCCACACCCATCAAGAGGGCGAAAAAGGTCTTTTGCACAACAATCTCCTATGCTGGATCAAAACCAGCATGCTACGCGAGCGGGCATGCCTTTTGCTGAATTCACTGCCTCCCGACAAAATTTGCCCCTTATGCCCACCCATCGCCCATTTGCCTGTGCAGCGGTCCTTGCGCTGAGCACACTGCCCGCCGCGGCGCAGCCCGCGCCTCCCCCTGGATCGCTGCCGGAGCAAACCATACGCAGCACGCTGCTGGCCTCGCCGCTTGAGCAGGTACCGGCCTCAGTCACCGTGGTGGACGGGGACGGCATCCGCGACCGGCAGTGGCAGGTCAATCTCTCGGAATCGCTTTCCTCCACCCCGGGCCTGCTGCTGCAAAACCGCCAGAACTATGCGCAGGATCTGCAGCTTTCCATCCGCGGGCATGGCGCCCGCTCCACCTTCGGCGTGCGCGGGATACAGATCTATGTGGACGATATCCCCGCCACCATGCCTGACGGCCAGGGGCAGAGCAACCACATCGATCTTTCCTCCGTCGAGCGCATCGAGGTGCTGCGCGGGCCCTACTCGGCGCTGTATGGCAACGCATCCGGCGGCGTGATCAACGCCTACACCGAACGCGGCCAGGGTGCGCCACGCCTGGAAAGCCGCCTTGCGATCGGCAGCAACGGACAAAAGCGCATCGGACTCAAGGCCACCGGTGAAGCCAACGGGGTCGGCTACGTGGTATCGGCAAGCCGATTCCTGACCGATGGCTACCGCGGGCAAAGCCGCGCCGACAAAAACCTGCTGAACGCACGCCTTGACACCCAGCCATCCGATGACAGCCACCTCATGCTGGTCGTCAACCACATCAACGTCGATGCGCTCGATCCCGGCGGCGTCACACCTGCGCAATGGCTGGCCAACCCGCGCGCCGTGGCGCAGGGGCCGCTGGATTTCAATGCCCGCAAGAGCCAGCGCCAGACGCAGCTGGGGCTGAAATACGAAAACCGCATCGATGCCCAGAACGCCCTGCAAGCGGTAGGCTACATCGGCACGCGCGCCATCGTGCAATTCCAGTCCACACCGGCGGCAGCGCAAAAGCCGCCCACCAGCGCCGGCGGGGTGATTGACCTGGGCCGCAACTACGGCGGGCTGGACATGCGCTGGTCGCACGAGCGCAGCATCGGTACCAATACCCTGCATGTGGTCGCCGGGCTCACCGCCAATGCCGTGCGGGAAGACCGCAAGGGCTACAACAATTTCATCGGATCGACACTGGGCGTGCGCGGCGACCTGCGCCGCAGCGAAAGCAACACGCTGAGCAACATTGACCCCTACGCCCAGGCCTCCTGGGCCTTCGCGCCACAGTGGGCACTGGACGCCGGTCTGCGCTGGAGCAACGTGCGCTTTGACTCACGCGACGAGTACATCGCCCCGGGCAATGGCGACGACAGCGGCAGCGCCCGGTACCGGCGCGCGCTGCCCGTGGTTTCGCTGCAGCATGCATTCAACGCCCGTACCCTCGTCTATGCCGCGCTGGGCAGCGGTTTCGAAACACCTACCTTCAACGAAATCTCCTACCGCTCTGGCGGACTTGGCGGCTTGAACTTCGGCCTGCAGCCGGCCAAATCACGCAGCGTCGAGATCGGCGTGCGCCAGCATTACGCCACGCAGACCATACGCGGCGACTGGAGCGCGGCGCTGTTTCACACCCGCACCAAGGACGAAATCGTCGCCGCCGAAAATTCCGGCGGGCGCACCGTGTTCCAGAATGCCGGAAACACCCGCCGCCAGGGGTTTGAGCTGGCCAGCACCACCTGGCTGGGCCAGCAGTGGGAATTCAACCTCGCGCTCACCCTGCTGGACGCCCGTGTCACCCAGGGGTATTGCGACACCAAGGGCGATTGCGTCGCCGCCGGCAACCGCCTGGCGGGTACGGTGCGCGGCCAGGCCTACCTTGCGGCCAACTGGCATCCGCTGCCGGGCGCACGCATAGGCATTGACTGGCGCCATGTGGGCAAGGTCGCCGCCAACGACAGCAACAGCGTTTATGCGCCAGCCTACAGCGTGGCGGCGCTCAGTGCGGGCTACGCCAGGGATTGGGGGCGCTGGACACTGGACGTGTTCGCCCGCATCGACAACCTCACCAACAGGCGCTACGTCGGCTCGGTCATCGTCAATGAATCCAACGGCCGCTACTATGAGGCGGCACCGGGGCGCCAGTGGATGGCGGGCGCCAGTCTGGCCTACAGGTTCTGAAAACGAAAAAACCCGGGGCCGTGCAGCACCCGGGTCCGCTTGGCGCCTGCGGCGCGGTTGCCTCAGGGTGTCACCAGCGTCAAGCCATGCTGCTTGAACAGCGCCAGCAACTGGCCATTGCTGCGCAAGGCCGCCAATGCCTGCACCAGTTCCTTGCCCAGTTCGTCGTTGCCTGACTTGATGGCCATGCCTACCGGCCAGCCATCCTTGGGAACTCCCTGCAACGGCAAATCGCTGATCTCTATATGGTCCGGCCTGGGGTTGGCCTGGAAAATGACCGTTTCCGCCTGAGCGCGGGTGACATAGGCCGCAGCCGCCTTGCCGTCAAGCACGGCCTGCATCGCCTTGATGCCATCGTCGTAGATCTGCACCTGACTGCTGAGCATGTGGTTTTCATGCCCGATCAGCGCGCTGGCAGCGCCCGTTCCGCGCTCGGCCGCCAAAGGAACACCCTTGAGATCTTCCGCCTTGCCAACCTTTGGCAATTGGCGCGTGTCCCGCGCCAGCACCACCTGCTCGCGCAGGTACGGCGCAAAAATCACCGCCTGCTTGTTGTTCTGCTGAAAATACTTGTCCACCGGCACATGCAGCATCACGTCCGCCGGCCCGTAGCCCAGGTAATGCCCTTTCCAGACCATGTTGCGCAGGTCGTCGCCCATGTTTTCGTCGGCGTCAAAGGGCAGCAGCGTCATCTGCAGCCCCATCTGCTGCGCCAGCGCCCTGCCCAGCTCAACGTCCAAGCCTTGCATCCCTTTGCCGGCACGGTAAGAAAACGGTGCGAAGGCGTTATAGACCGCCACCTTCAACGCGCCACTGGCGCGGATGCGCGCCATGCCCGTCAGTTCTTCCTGCGCCTGCGCGCCCTGCGCACCCAATACCAGCGCCGGCAAGGCGCCCAGCAGCCATTGCCGACGACCCAGGCCGATGGTCTTTTCAAGCATTTTTGTCATTCCGCACCACGCCGCGATTCGAGATAGGTCTTGATGGACCAAAGGGCTTCCTGCGACAGCATACCTTCAAACGGCGGCATGTACACGCGGCCATCGCGCGTACGGCCATGGCGCACAGTGCTGATGAAGTAATCGTTCATTTCCTTGAAGCAGGCCTTTTTCTTGGCGTCGTCGGCGTAGCCGACACACTCGTCGTCCAGCTTGCGCAGATCGGGCGCTATCCCGCCAGAAATCGCTTCCAGCCCATGACAACGGGCGCAATTCTGGTTGTAGCCCGAAGCGCCGATGCGCAGCGCCTCATCATGCTGGGGTCCGGAACTGTAAGGGTTGTCCTCCAGCCATTTATCGCCGAGTTTTGGCAAGGTATGGGTGTCTACCGGCTGAGGGGTCACGTCCCCATGCGCCAGCGCCACCGACGCGCCGCAGACCAGCGCCAGCGCCAGCAGCCCGCGGACGCCCATTTTGGGCAGAAACGAAGAAACAAAAACCATGGTGGAGTCTCCAGATGAAAAAACGTGCGTGTCAGCAGGCAGGCAAATTGCGTGCCAATTTGGGGAAATAGTGACCCGAGTCCATTGATGTGTTCCAAAACAGCTCACTTTCTCAGAGAAACAGGGGCTAGGGAAAACCATAGGTCGCCAAAAATCGGCCTTTTGTCACACTATGAATCACCATCAGGACACATTTTGTTTGATGCTGCCTTCCGGAGCACCATGCAGACCAAGCAGGAATCAGCCATGCAAATTTCATCTGCGGCAAACACCGGAGCAATCCCGCCCCCAGGCGAGGACTCTCTCCTCAAGGCCCACGAGCGATCGCAGGCCTTTGGCGTTGCCGCCACCGACGACCCGGACTTTTCCAGCCTGACACACACCCAGCTAAGACACGCCCTGGACGAAAACCGGCTGCTGCTCGACCACGCCCTTCCGGCGATGCAAACGCTGTATGGCCAGATCGCCAATACCGGCAACGTCGTGGTACTCAGCTCCGCCCAGGGCGTGCTTCTGCGCACGCTGGGAGATGCGGACTTCGAAGAAAAAGCATCCAAAGTGGCACTGCTGCCAGGGGTCGACTGGTCGGAGCGGACCAAGGGCACCAACGCCGTTGGCACGGCCTTGAGTGAGCAGCAACCCGTGACTGTCCACGGCAAACAGCACTATTTGACTGCCAACAAGATATTGGCGTGCTCCTGCGCTCCCATTTTTGATCCAGAAGGAGGGCTGCTCGGCGCATTGGACGTCACCGGGGACTACCGCAGTCACCACCCGCACACGCTGGCGCTGGTACGCATGTCGGTCCAGATGATGGAAAACCGCATGCTGGAAAACAACTTCCCCAAAGCCATTCAGCTTCGTTTCCATGCAGGCGCCGAATTTCTGGGCACTCTCGCCGAAGGACTCGTGGCATTTACCCGGGACGGGCGTTTTCTCTCGGCCAATCGCTGCGCGCAATTTCAGCTGGGCATGTCGCTCAACGCCCTCAAGGCCCACACCTTCTCATCGCTTTTTGATCTTCCCATATCGGCACTCGTCGAACTGTTCGGCAACGCGCCGGCGGCTCCCAAGCAGTTGTGCATGCACAACGGCGTCAACGTATGGTGCCAGGCGGACATCAGACCCACGGGTCCCTGGATCGCCCCATTGTTTTCCGCCACACAGGAAAGCAGTACGACAGGAGCACCCTCGCAGCCATTGACGGCGCCAGCGCCAGAAGAGCCGGCGATGACACGTTCGCGCAACGGCGCCCGGCGCAGCACGAGCGCGCTTGACGGGCTGGACACAGGGGACAAGCAGATCCATGCGGTGATTCAAAAGTTGCGCAAGGTGGCCAACCACGATATCCCCGTGCTGATTCTTGGCGAGACCGGTACCGGCAAGGACCTTATGGCCCGCGCCATCCATGACGATTCCCAGCGCGCGAACAAGCCTTTCGTCCCCGTGAACTGCGCCTCCATCCCCGACACGCTGATTGAAGCCGAGCTGTTCGGCTATGAGGAGGGCGCATTCACGGGGGCCCGCAAAAAGGGATCGCCCGGCAAGATTTTGCAGGCACATGGCGGCACGCTTTTCCTAGATGAAATCGGGGATATGCCGCCGCACCTTCAGGCCCGATTGCTACGGGTTTTGCAAGAGCGCAGAGTCAGCCCCCTGGGCTCTGCGAGCGAGTTGAACGTGGATATCTACGTGGTCAGCGCAACCCACAAGAATCTCAAGGAAATGATTGCCCGCGGCCAATTCCGGGAAGACCTGTACTACCGCCTCAATGGCATGGTCGTCCAGCTGCCGGCGCTGCGCGACCGATCGGACTTTGAGTCACTGGTACAAAAAATCCTGCAATCGCTGTCCAAAACCGGCCCCGCAGTCGCCGTATCCCGCAACGTCATGGCCCTGCTGCGCTGCCACCATTGGCCGGGCAATCTGAGGCAACTGCACAATCTGCTGCGCACGGCGGTGGTCATGGCCAGCGACGAGGGCTGCATTGAGCGCGAACACCTGCCTGACGACTTTTTGATGGAAGTTTCTGGCGCGGTCACGCCCGCTGCCGCCGCTGACGTCGATACTCCCGACCCCCATCCTGCCGCAGCGCCATCCGCGCTGCCGCCTCCGCCAGACACGGAAAACCAGCGCCTGCAGGATGTGACCCTGCAAACCATGGTGCAGATACTGCGCCAGCACAAGGGCAACATCTCGGCCGCCGCGAAAGCGCTGGGCGTCTCACGCAACACGATCTACCGCAAGAAGCACCTCTTGCCGCAGGGACTCATCGACTGATGCTCCTGTCCTGCGCCACGCATTCGCGCAGGCACACCTGCATCGCCCGCTCACCGGACAGATGCCCGGCCACGGGCTGGTGCAGCCGCACCCACGGCGCGCCGTGCGCCGCAGCCATCCAGCGACGGCTGTTCGCGGGGGGGCAGATGGCATCCAGCCGGCCATGCACCCAATCGATCGGAATGCGGTGCGTCAACACCGCCCGAACGGCGGCATCCAGACCCTGCGGGCCGATGAAGCCGCGGTGCACCAGGTAATGCGCCTGAATACGGTAGCGCGACCAGCGTTGTTCGTCCTGCGGACTCCAGCACGGCTGGGGCAGGTTCGCCTCCAGATGGCGCATCTGACGGCGCAATGCCCTCCAGTCACGCCGCTGCTGCGCCGCCAGCACGGCGGGCTGCCGCCCCAGGCTGCGGCGCACGCCGGTGGCCGCATCGCGCAATTCGCGCAATTGCCATCCGCGCATGAGTGCCAAGGCTGTTGCACCGCTTGCTCTCTTTTGGAGCAATCGGGCTGCCCGGCCCAATGCCACTGGCAATGGCAGAGAGCGCCCAAGCGGCCATCCAGCGTCCGCCCCGCCCAGACGCTTGCCTTTTTGCGTGGAAGGCTGCAGCAAGCCTGCGATTTCGCGACGCGTCAGGCGAAACGATCCGCGCAGCACCAGACGCTGCACGCGGTGGGGATGGCGTGCGGCATAGGCCAAAGCAACCACGGATCCCCACGAACCCGCAAGAATCGACCATCGCTCTATGCCCAGGTGCGCCCGCAAGGCCTCCAGGTCCGCCACCAAGGCGGCTGTATCGTTGCGCGCGAGCACCCCCCTGGGGCGCGAGCTCCCGGCACCACGCTGATCCGGCGCAATCACCCGATCACGCTGCAGATCAAACGGCGCCAGCATGCCCGGCTGGCAAGCGCCGCCGGGCCCGCCGTGTACCACCAGCCACGCTGGCGCATGCGGCGGACCGAAATCGCGCCAGGCCATGCGGTGCAGGCCAGGGCGCGGCAGACTAAAGGGCTTGCTCCATGAATGGTTAATTCTCATGGCATTGATTTTGCATAACATGTACCAGCCATTGGTGCGTTGGAGCAATCGCGCGATGATGCTCTTGTGGCCTGTGCACATTGTTTCTTTTATTTTTACCCAAGGAGATCTCCATGCAATGGACCGCCCCCGCTTTCACCGACCTGCGCTTCGGCTTTGAAATCACGATGTACATCGCCAACCGTTGAGGTCTGGCGGTTGACCCAGTTGTCAACCCCGAGGCGCATCCAGGCATCTTGGATGCGCCTTTTTGCTTTATGGAACTGCTCCCACCATGCTTCTGCGTGTTCTCGGCTCTTCGGCCGGCGGTGGTTTTCCGCAATGGAATTGCAACTGCCCCAACTGCACCGGCGTGCGCTCGGGCAGCCTCAAGGCGCTTGCGCGCACCCAGTCTTCGATCGCTGTCAGTGCCGACGCCCAGAACTGGCTGCTGGTCAATGCCTCGCCCGACATCCTCACGCAGATCCGCCAGACACCGCAGCTGCAGCCAGCGCGCGCCCGGCGGGACACCGGCATCGCCGCCGTCCTGCTGATGGATGCGCAGATCGATCATGTCACGGGCCTCCTGATGCTGCGCGAGCATGCGGGGCCGCTGCCGCTGCTGGCCACCAAGGAAGTGCTGTCGGACATCGAGGATGGCTTCCCGCTGACGCGCATCCTCTCGCACTACTGCGGCCTGGCTGCACAGACCATTCCCTCGGATGGCAGCCGCTTCACCGTGGAGCAGTTACCCGGGCTGCATCTTGAAGCCATAGCACTGTCTTCCAAGCCACCGCCCTACTCGCCCTGGCGCAATGCACCACGACCAGGCGACAACATTGGCTTGCTGATGCAAAACCCCACCAGTGGCGCCCGCGTGTTCTATGCGCCTGGCCTCGGGGAGATCACCGAGGGCCTGCTGGCGCGCATGGCCCAGTGCGACGTGGTACTGATCGATGGCACCTTCTGGACAGACGATGAAATGCAGCGCCTGGGCCTTTCCGCCAAACGGGCGGCAGACATGGGGCATCTGGCACAAAGCGGCGCAGGCGGCATGATCGAACAACTGGACAGGCTGCCCACCAGCACGCGCAAAATCCTGATTCACATCAACAACACCAATCCCATTCTGGTGGAAGACTCGCCGCAGCGGATGGAATTGGCGCGGCACGGCATTGAAGTTGCATACGATGGCCTGGAGATCAGCTTTTAAACACCGCCACCATGATGGATATTGCCACCAGTCCCCTGCCGGACCCGTCTCTGCCGGCCTGGACCCGCGAAGAATTCGAAGCGCGATTGCGCGACAAGGGCCAGTCCTACCACATCCACCACCCGTTCAACGTACGGATGAATGCGGGCGGCTGCAGCCCGGATGAGTTGCGCTGCTGGGTCGCCAACCGCTTTTATTACCAAATCTGCATTCCGCGCAAGGACGCGGCCATCATCGCCAACATGCCCGACCGCGCACAGCGGCGCCAGTGGGTGGAGCGCATCCTGGACCACGATGGCTATGGCGACCACGAAGGCGACCGAGCCGGCGGCATCGAAGCCTGGACGCACCTGGGCGAGGCGGTAGGCATACCGCGCGCAGAACTGTGGTCGTTGCAGCGCGTGGTCCCGGGCGTGCGTTTTGCCTGCGACGCCTACGTGAATTTCGCCTCCCGCGCCCCTTGGCAGGAAGCTGTTTGCTCGTCCTTGACGGAGATGTTCGCGCCACAGATCCACAAGGATCGCCTGGCTACCTGGCCGACGCACTATCCGTGGATCGACGCCGAGGGCCTGAGCTATTTCCGCACCCGCATTCCGCTGGCCACGCGAGATGTGGACCACGGCTTGCGTGTCACCCTGCAACATTTCACCACCCGCGCAGCACAACAGCGCGCACTGGACATTCTGCAATTCAAGCTGAGCGTGCTCTGGAGCATGCTGGACGCCGTGGAAAAGGCCTGCCATGAACACTGAAGATTCCGCACAGGCCGCAGAGTCTCCGCGCCTGTCCCGCCGCATGCGGCTGCAATACGAGCCGGCGCAGACCCGCTGGGTGCTGCTCTATCCGGAGGGCATGGTGCAGCTCAACGACAGCGCCGCCGAAATTCTGCGGCGTTGCGACGGTTCAAAACCTGTCTCCACCATCATCGATGAGCTGGAAACCCTGTTCAGCGTCCAGGGGATTGCCCCGCAGGTACGTTCCCTGATCGAGGAAGGCACGAAGCGTGGCTGGCTCGACTGACATTGCTCCCCCACTGTGGCTGCTGCTGGAGCTGACGTACAGCTGCCCACTGCACTGCGTGTTCTGCTTCAATCCCACCAACTACACCGGCGTGGGCAAGGAGCTGACGACCGCGCAGTGGGTGGACGTGATGCGCCAGGCGCGCGCCCTGGGCGCAGCGCAGATCGGGTTCTCTGGCGGCGAGCCGATGAACCGCGACGATCTGGAAGAGCTGGTGCGAGAAGCGCATGCCTTGGGCTTCTACACCAACCTGCTGACTTCCGGCGTCGGGATGACGGCCGAGCGCGCCGGCCGGCTCAAGGCCGCAGGGCTAGACCACGTGCAGCTCTCATTTCAGGACAGCACGCGCCAACTCAATGACTTCCTGAGCCACACCAAGACTTTCGAGCTCAAGAGAAAAGTGGCGCGCATCATCAAGGACCACGACTGGCCCATGGTGATGAACTGCGTGCTGCACCGCCACAACCTGCCGCATGTCGACAAGATCATCAACATGGCGCTGGAGATGGGGGCCGAATACCTCGAGCTGGCCAACACCCAGTACTACGGCTGGGCCTGGGTCAACCGCGACCAGCTCATGCCCACCCGCGAGCAATTGCAGGAAGCCGAAACCGTCGTGCAGCGCTACCGCGAAAAAATCGGCAACCGCTGCCGTATCCTGTTCGTCGTGCCTGATTACTTCGAAAACCGCCCCAAGCCCTGCATGAATGGCTGGGGTTCGGTGTTTCTGAGCGTTGCGCCTGACGGCGTGGCCATGCCCTGCCACAACGCACGCGAGTTGCCCGGCCTGAACCTTCCCAGGGTCACGGAGCAATCCATTTCCGACATTTGGTACCAGAGCTCTGCCTTCAACGCCTTCCGTGGTGAATCCTGGATGCAGGAGCCCTGCCGCAGCTGCGACGAGCGGCACAAGGATTTTGGCGGCTGCCGCTGCCAGGCCTGGCTGCTGACGGGCGATGCCGCGGCAACCGACCCGGTCTGCGACAAATCGCCGCACCATGGCAAGGTCCTGGACATCGTCGAGAAGGCACGCCATCGCAAGGATGCGCACATCGTCTTTCGTACCGACGCAGAGTCGCGCGCCCGATCATGACGCACGCACGGCTGGCATTCCTGGCGCCGCTGGCACTCGCCGCCTGCTCCAACACACCGCCGGGGCCAGGGGCCGCGACCCTTACCCCATTGAACGACACCGCCGTGCTCGCAGCCAACTGCACCACCTGCCACGGGGTGGAAGGGCGCGGCAGTGGAGATATTCCCGCCCTGCGCGGTCGCCCGGCCACGCAGCTTGCCGAGCGCATGCTGGCCTTCAAGGACCACCGGGTCACCGGCGCCAGCGCCACCGTGATGCCCCTGATGATGCAGGGCTACAGCGCCACGCAGATCGAGGCGCTGGCGCAATGGTTTGCAAAGGAAACGCCATGATGCAGCGCCGCACCTGGCTGGCCGGCTCCCTGTGCGCCGCGGCAACCGTCGGTGCGCCCACACTGGCGCGGGCACAGGCGGGCGCGGCACGCGTGGTGGTGGTGGGCGGAGGCTTCGGTGGCGCCACCGTCGCACGCTACCTGCGCCAGTACGCGCCGAGCATCCACGTCACGCTGGTCGAACCCGCCACGCGCTTCTATACCTGCCCCTATTCCAACCTGTTCCTCGGCGGCTTGCGCACTTGGGAGAGCCTTGGGCACGGCTACGACGGACTGCATGCCGCGGGGGTGCAAATAGTGCATGCCACAGCACAAGACGTGGATGCCCATGCGCATACGCTCAAGTTGTCGGATGGAAGCACCCTGGCATGGGACAAGCTCGTCCTCTCGCCCGGCGTAGATATGCGCTGGAACGCGATTCAGGGCTACGACGCGGCTGCCGCCGAAAAAGCGCCCCACGCCTGGAAAGCCGGCCCGCAAACGCTGCTGCTGCGCCGGCAGATGGAGGCCATGCCGGATGGCGGCACCTTCATCATGGCGATCCCCGACACGCCCTACCGCTGCCCGCCCGGGCCGTATGAGCGCGCAGCCATGGTGGCGCACTACTTCAAACAACACAAGCCGCGCAGCAAGATTCTGCTGCTGGACGCCAAGAACAATTTTTCCAAGAAGGCTCTTTTTCTGCAGGGCTGGAAAGCGCTCTACGGCGACATGATCGAATGGGTGAGCCTGGCGGAAGACGGTCAGGTCGTGCGCGTTGATCCCGCCACGCTGGAGGTGGAAACCTTCTTCGGCGGGCGCCACAAGGCTGACGTGCTCAACGTCATTCCGCCGCAGAAGGCAGGTTTCATCGCCGGCCGCGCCGGTGTCACGGACCACAGCGGCTGGGTACCTGTCAAGGGCGAGACCTTTGAATCCGTGCAGGTGCCCGGCGTCCACGTCGTCGGTGATGCAAGCCTTGCGGGGCCCATGCCCAAATCCGGGTTTTCAGCCAACAACCAGGGCAAGCTGGTAGCGGCCGTCGTCGCCGCTGCACTGCTGGGCAAGCCGGTGCCCACGGCTTGGTACGCCAACACCTGCTACAGCCTGATCGGCCCAGGCTACGGAATAGCAGTATCGGGCGTTTACGAGGCCAGGGAGGGGCGGGTGGTGGACATCCACGGCTCGAACGCCACCAGCCCGCTGGATGCGGACTTGGCATTCAGGGCGGCCGAGGCGCGCTATGGAGCCTCCTGGTACGCAGCCATCAGCAAGGACATCTGGGATCGCTGAGCCCATTGCTCAGCGCCCGGAGCCTCACCCCATCCTGCCTTACTTCCACTCGTAACGCAGCCCCACCACAATGCTGCGGCCCGCTCCAGGTGCGAGGAAGCGTGCAGAAGACATGTCATCTCCCGGGCTCACGATGACTCCGCCCGGAAAGGCATCCTCGCTCCCCACCACGTAGGTGGCATAGCGCTTGTCGAGCAGATTGTTCACCCGTACATAGGCTTTCCAGCGCTCATTGAACTGCCAGCTGGCACGGGCGTTGAACAGACTGAAACCTGCCACATTGCCAAGCTTGGGGCGCGTACCGCTCTCGTTTCCTGCAGCCACCGACGAGCCCACCATGAGCCAATCACCGCCAATGACGACACGCGGGGCGGCACGCCAATCTGCGGAAAGCTTGAACACATGGCGCGGCAGCGCAGCCATGCGCGTGCCCGGATGGAAGGCGTTTGGATTCTTGGCCGTACTCAGTGGCCCGAACAACACACCGCTGCTTTGGTAGGTGGCATCAAGATAGCCATAGCTTGCGCGCCAATCCCAGTCGCCACGGCGCACGCGGGCGCTCAGTTCAAAACCCTGGCGCCGTGTCTTGCCGATGTTGTCGAAGAAGCCTGCTTGCGAAATCCCTGCACGCATGAAGGCGATATCGTCGTTGTTGACCGAGCGGAAGAAGGCCCCCGAGATCTCCACACCCTCCATCGGGCGAGCACGGGCGCCAATCTCCAGGGTGCGGGTCACCACCTGCTTGAGGTAGGGATCGGCCTGCAGGCCCACCGGCAAGGTACAGGGATTGGCCGGGTCAGCGCAGCCCAGCTCAAGCGCTGACGGCATGCGCGTACCTTGCGACCAGTTGGCAAAGCCAATCAAGGACTTGCCGAAGGCATGCGTGATGCCGATCGCGGGGTTCAATTTGCTGTAGCTGAAGCTCTCGCGCTCATAATCGTCGGGATGGCCGAGGTCATTGCGCACGCGGCTGCGGTTCCAGCGCGCCGAAATATCAAGACGGGTCTGGTCCGACAGCTTGATGGTGTCCGCGGCAAACAGGCTGAACCGGTTGCTGCTTCCGCGCAAGGACACTTCGTGCTCCAGTGCTTCGCCGGCCAGTGGCCGGGTGATGCGATTGGCATCAAAAACCGCCTCCTGGTCAAACTGGTCATAACGCGACGTGCTGCGGGCCACCTCGGCACCCAAGGCAAACTTGTGCGCGCCCGCCTCGTGCGTCCATTGCACGGTTGCACCGACCTCTGAATATTTCGCCCTGCTGTCATTGAACACAGCGTTGTTGTGGATGTAACCGGGATCGCTCGGATTCACGCATTGCGGCGCGCCGGAATCCTCGCAGTCCTCCACCCACTCTTCCCAATCTTCGTTCACATCGCCATTGCTTCCGTGCCGCCTGGATGAACGGTACCAGGCCACCGCGGCGATCTGGTCACGCGGGGAAAGCGCATGGCTCAGCTGGAAATTGAGCAGATCGCCACGATTCCACGTCTGATCGTAGAAGGTATATCCGGCACGCGGATTGATGTCGTAGAGGCTCTGGTTCAGCAGGCCATTGCCGATCAGATTGCTGCGTCCATAGGTGTAGCTCAGCGACCAGGCGGTATCACCCATGTCGCGGCCCAGCTTGAGAAACAGGTTGCCCAAATTGCCGGGCGAGCGCTCGCGCCAGCCTTTTTCGTCAAACCAGGTGCCTGCGACGTAACCGTGCCAGCCCTCGCTCCAACGCGCGCCATGTCCGAACTCGACGCGTTTGCGGCCAAAACTGCCGATGGAGGCATCGATTTCGGTGCCTGGGTGCGTGAGACCGGATTTGGTGCCCAATACCAGGGCCCCGCCCAGCGTGTTCAGGCCGTAAAGGGGGTTCGATCCCGGGATCAGGGCCATGTCGGAGATCGCCATTTCGGGCACCAGATCCCAGTCCATCACATCGCCCAGCGGCTGGTTCACGCGCACGCCGTCGATGTAGACCGAGAGGCCCTGGGGAGAACCCAGCAGCGGCGACAGGCGGTGGCCACGGTAGCTCAGGTCAATCTGGTAAGGGCTGCCCTGCACATCGGCCGTCGATACGCCGGGAATGCTGCGGTTGAGGAAATCTCCCAGATTGACAGCGCCGGAACGCTCGATGTCCGCATCGGTCGCCGTCTGAACGTTGCCAGGGTATTCATCCTTGGGCACATCCAGACCGGGCAGCGGCGTCTGCTGAATCACATTCACCTGCGGCAGCGCCCGCACCTTGTCCATGTCCACCTGTTGCGCCAGCGCCAGCATCGGACATGCCGACGCCAGCACCAGCCAGCTCTTCGTCGGCTTCAAACGGTATTTCGCCATGCTTCGCTCCTTCACACAATGGCGTTGATAAAGATAACGAAATACCGCTTGCCCACGACCGGTTCCGGCTGCCGACGCGGTCCTTCGTTCAGGGCTTGGCGGCCAGAATCCACTCTGCCAGGGTCTTCAGGTCATCGGCGCTCAGGCTCGGGTGCGCCGGCATGGGTATGCGCCCCCATTTCCCTTTGGAACCATATTGGATGGACTGCGCAATGGATGCGGCCGCATCGCTTTCACCCGCATATTTTTCCGCCACCTTGACATAGGCCGGGCCCACGACCTTTTCCGTCGCCGCGTGACAGCTCAGGCAGCCACTGGCCTTGGCCAGTTCCTGCGCCGCGGCTGCATCCACAGCCCATGCAGGCGCAACAGCACCGGCAGCGATCACCAACATTACCAACAGATCACGCATGTTCCACCTCGATACACAACCATCAAAAAAAGAGCGATGCAGGTTCGCTGCATCGCTCGTTCCCACCAGAAAGGATTACTTCATGAGCTTGAAGGTCCAGACCGTGCCGCCCTGTTCGAGGAAGTTGACCTTCTTGGCCACTTCACCGCCCCACAGGGGCACAGCACCGCCCCAGCCGGAGACCACGCTGAGGTATTGCTCGCCATCCTGCGTCCAGGTGATGGGAGGCGCAACGACGCCCGAGCCGGTCTGGAACTTCCAGACTTCCTTGCCCGTCTTGGCGTCGGCCGCCTTCAAATAGCCTTCAGGCGTGCCCCAGAACACCAGGTCGCCAGCCACCAGCACACCACCCCAGAGCGGGGCTTCGTTCTTGATTTCCCAGGCCACCTTGCCGGTCTTGGGGTCGATCGCGCGCAGTGAACCGATGTAGTCGTCAAACAGCGGCTTGATCGTGAAGCCGGCACCCATGAAGGCGGCGCCTTTCTTGTAGGTGACAGGCTCGTTCCAGATCTCCATGCCCCATTCGTTGGTCGGCACGTAGAACAGACCCGTCTTGGGGCTGTAGGCCATGGGCATCTGGTTCTTGCCACCCAGGAAGCCGGGAGCGGCAAACACGGCCTTGCCCTTCTTGCCGTCGGCATCGGGGGCGGTCGGGTCACCAGGGCGGTTTTCCGGCACGAAGTTCGGGCGGCCGGTCTTCAGATCCACACCGGTGGCCCATGTCAGCTTGCGCACGAAGGGGAAAGCGTTTTGGAGCTTGCCGGTCTTCGCGTCGATCACATAGAAGAAGCCATTGCGGTCCGCCTTGGCGCCCATGCGCTTGCCGTCCATGTCGAAGGTGATGAACTCGTTCACACCGTCGAAATCCCAGCCATCGTTGGGCGTGCCCTGGTAGTGCCAGGCGATCTTGCCGTCCTTGACGTTGATGGCCACGGTGGACGAGGTGAACAGGTTGTCCCCCTGGCGCACATGGCTGTTCCATGGACCAGGGTTGCTGGTGCCGAAATAAGCCAGGCCCGTGGTCGGGTCATAGCTGCCGCCAAGCCATGTGGAACCGCCACCGGTCTTCCACGTCTCGCCCGGCCAGGTGGCGTTGAGCGTGCCGGAAATGCCGTTTTCCTTGCCATTGAGGTAGCCCATGTGGCCTTCGACCGTCGGACGCGTCCAGACCATCTTGCCGGTCTTGGCGTCGCGCGCCTGCACTTCGCCGACCACGCCGAACTCGCCGCCCGAATTGCCGGTGATGACCAGGCCGTCGACCACCAGCGGCGCAGCCGTGTAGCTGTAACCCGCCTGATAGTCGGCGATCTTCTCTTTCCAGACGATCTTGCCGGTATCCTGATCCAGGGCAATGATCTGCGCATCCAGCGTCCCGAAGATCACGAGGTTGTCATACAGCGCAGCGCCGCGGTTGATCACGTCGCAGCAGGGCATGATGCCTTCGGGCAGGCGATGCTCGTACTTCCAGAGCTTCTTGCCGGTCTTGGCGTCGACCGCAAAGATGCGCGAATACGAGGCCGTGACGAACATCTTGCCGTTGTAGACCAGCGGCTGGCTTTCCTGGCCGCGCTGCTTTTCACCGCCAAAGGACATGGCCCACACCGGGGTCAGGCGATTGATGTCCTTTTCGTTGATGTCCGTCAGCGGGGAATAGCGCTGGCCCTGCGTGCCGAGGCCCCAGGTCAGCACATCGCCCGGGGTTGTGGCGTCGTCGGCCAGCATCTTGTCGGTCACGCCGGCCGTGGCAACCTGTGCAGCAGCCATCATCACCAGCAGACTCAATAACTTGCGTTTCATCTATGTCTCCTGCAAACATGAGAAAAATTCGCCAGTGCACCATGCACCAGCCCCGTGATGCCGTCTTCACGGCGGTACCCATCACGCGCTACGGCTTATTGCAAAACGCGTGCCAATCCGTTCCCGGCAACAGGGGCATTGGTCGCCCTTGGCTGAGGGCCGCATGGAACAGTCTCATCGCGCGGATCGTTGCAGGATGTTCAGTTGCGGAACAAATTCCGCAAAATCGTATCGGGTGCGATCACTTGCCTGGGCCGTCAAGCGCTGCCCTCTCGTAGCGCGGGTACCAATGCACCAGGGTGCGTTGCCATTCGGCTGGCTGCGCGGCCCATTTGGCAAAGCGTTCCGGAACCGGCTGGCGCATCAGTTCACTCAGGTCCACGCCGCTGGCCGCGCTTTGCCGCAGCGTCGTGGTAACCCATTGAAGCCAGTCCTGTGTCTGCGCAATGCCATCTATCCCACGCGGCACGGGGCCATGGCTGGGAACCAGTTGCGTGAACTCGCCCGCCTTGCGCCACTGCTCCAGCGTGGCAAGGCTTTCCTGCCATGTCGCGGCGTCGGCATGCGGAGTGGTGGGGACACGATCGGCAAAGACCAGACCCCCCGCAAACAGCACGCCGGTGGTTTTGTCCAGCACCACGAGGTCGTCGTCGGTATGGCCCTTGAGCTGGCGCAGCACCAGCTGGTGCTTGCCCAACGTGATCGTCTGCGGCTCTATCGCCTCGCGCGCCGGGGTCGATTCGGTGCCCTTCATCCAATCGCCGCACAGGCGGTAGAGATTGTCGGCATAAGCGCCGCCTTCGGCGCGCATGCCGTTGATCGTCCCCTGGAGCGCCTGGGTGGGCACGTCGCTCCATGCCTGATTGCCGAAAAAATAGTCCGGGTGCAGATTCAGATTGAGGATCCGGCGCACCGGTTCGGCCGTCACCTTGGCGATGGCCTTGCGCTGCTGCTCGCCATAAAGGCGCGAAGCGCCCGTGTTGATGACCACCACGCCGTCACCGGTTGCAATGAAGGCGGTGTTGATGATATTGCAGCCATTGGCAGGCAATAGATCGGCCACCGCGCCTTCGATCACCCAGGTGCCCTCGGCAATCTGGCGCGGCTGAAGGTCGTAATTCAGCGTCTTCATATCCGGCGCAGCCTGGGCCAGCGCACCCGCGGCGCACAGCAGGCCCAGCGCGCATAGAGCCGATGATTTCATGCCCTGACCTCCACCTCGATACGGTTGCCGCCGTTGTCCCGCCCCTTGAGGGTGAAATTTCCGGGGCCTTCCTTGGGCATTTCAAAGGTGATCAAGGGGTTTTCGGAAATGGGTTCGTACAGCCCCATGCGCCACCACGCCTGCCCCGTGCTGTCGAGGAGTTCCAGGCGTTCGAGATGAAAAGCGGGTATGCCGGCCACCAGCCCGGTATCCATGGGGTGCATGATCTGCACCCGCAAACGCCGGTTGTTCGGGCCGTCAAGCACGTTGGAAAAGAACTTGGCATGCACCTGATTGAGCGTCTTGCTCCACGAGCCATCGGCACGGGTAACGCCAGGCACCGTGCAGCCACCGCCAGCAGCCTGCGCGAACGAGCCGCCGACATGCCACATACCGTCCTTGGTCTGCACCAATGCGCGGACGGGCGACCCCTGCTCCAGCTTGATGCGAAAGGCCAGCAGCGGCTCTGCCCGCAAGGGCTCGAACGTCAGGATTTCATGAATCGGGTTGCGATCCGCCATCACCAGCATGCTCTTGATGCCGCCACCCACGCCGCCGAGCGCGCGCGCATCCACCTGCAGCGGGACGTTCATCGCATCATCGGCAAATGCCGGTGTGCGCACGACCACCTTGTCGGTGAACTGCATGGGCGCATCGCCCATGTATTTCTTGCGCAGCACGGGCCATTGCATTGACCCCAGCGGATCCCCGCCGGTATGGTCTTCTTCGGCCGCCCACGCCGCGGCCCCCATGCCGGCGAGCACGCCTGCCCCAATGATCTGTCTGCGTCCCAGCATGATCAGCCACCCCCTTTTTGACGAATGAAGCCGCGCTGCGGGTCGTAGCCCCAGAGCGCGAGCAGGAAAAACACCACGCCACAGACCGCCACCACCGCCCAGGCGAGCGGATTGGCCTGGCCATTCATCGCAAAGCGCATGGCCTCGACGGCATAAGTGAACGGGTTCACCTGGGCCACGTTGAAAAGCCACAGCGCGCCCGACTCCTCCAGCTTCCACAGGGGATAGAGCGCCGAGCTGATGAAGAACATCGGAAAGATCACGAAATTCATGGCGCCGGCAAAATTTTCCAGCTGCTTGACATAGACCGACAGCATCAGCCCCAGCGCCGCCAGCATGGCCGCGCCCAGCACCATGGCCGCGAGCGCCGCTGGCAGATAGGTGAGCGGCACCTCCACGCCGAAGGCCAGCGCGATCAGCAGGAACACCAGCATCTGCAGGATGGAAAGCACGGTGCTGGCCAGCAGCTTGAACCCCAGTAGCCAGCTGCGCGCCAGCGGCGCGGTGAGCAGCAGCCGCATCACACCCATTTCACGGTCGTATACCATGGAAAGCGAGCTCTGCATGCCGTTGAACAGCGCCACCATGCCGAGCAGCCCGGGGACCATGTAGACCTTGTATTCGATATAGGTCTCGTACGGCGGGACGATCGCAACGCCAAAGACGTTGTGAAAGCCTGCGGAAAATACCAAAAACCATAGCAATGGGCGCACGAGGGCAGAGATCAAACGCGTAGGTTGGCGCAGAAAGCGCCAGATCTCGCGCCCCACCACGGCGCGCAAGGCGCGCAAGAGGTGCACGGGCAGGCCGACCGGAACCCGCGCCGTCATGGTCGCTGCTTGCATTGGCTCTCCTGTTCATCCACGCCCAAGGTATCCAGCACCTCCCTGGGATGCAACACGCCATCCACCGGAGCCGTGGCGATGACACCGTCGCCGTCGCTGAGCAGCACGGGCTGGCGCAGCTGCCCATCCCACGGCCGGAACGACAGGCGCTGGCCCTTGAAGCCATCCAGAAACACGGCGGCTGTGCGCAGCTTGCGCAACTGCTCGGCCACGCCGGCCTTGGGATCGTCCGCAAGCACGGTGGCAATCGCCTTGCCAGCCATCCAGGCAGCCCAATCCTGGCCCTGCATCAAACGCTGGAACTGCTTGCGAAAGCGCCGCGTGAGCTGCGGACCGCCATAGCGTTCCCATTGCGGGTGCCAGGCCAGGGACGTGAGGCCCGAGGCCCCCACCACCGGGCGCGGCCACTGGGTGGCGTACGGCACGGTGCGGGCGAATTCGCCATCGCTGTCCATCACGGCCACCACGTCGTGCTCCTTGTCGCTCGTAAGCAGCCGCACGTTCGCCAGATCGCGCTCACGCGGGTCGCCACTGAGCTTGAAGGGCTTGGTCTGCACGATCTTGAGGCCATAGCGCTTGGCCGATCGGGTAAAGGCCTGCTGCATCAGCGCATCGCCCGGACGGGGGCCCTGCAGCATCAGCACCTTGCGCCAGTTGCGCGCGGCGAGGTACTGGGCGATGGCATCCATCTCCATCTGGCGGCTGGGAAAGGTGTGCAGCAATACCGCGGAACAGGCTTCAGCGCGCAGGCTGTCTTCGGGAAGACCGGTGTTGAACACGATGACGTCGCCCAGCGCGGCGGGCGCCGTACGTACCAGTTCGCGCAGCGCCGGCGCCGGCAGATCAGCCACCACGTAATGCACCTCGGCCTTCTTGAGCTCCGCCAGCGCCTTGGGCAGATCGGCAGCCGTGGGCAGCACCACGTCCTTGACGGACAGCGCCAGATCGGATTCCCCCAGCTCGAATTCCGCATCCTTCGCGGCCAGCTGCACCGCTTCCACGGCGCGCCCCTGCGGCTGGCCGGGATAGCCCTGCTCCATGCGCCGGCTGGCGTAGCGCGGATCGTCCGCGACGGAAATGACCGCCACGCTGACCGTGCGCGCGGCCCAGGCCGACAGCGGCGCCCCCAGCAGCCACCAGAGGCCTACCGCCAGAGCCAGCAGCGCACGCTTCATGGCTCAATCAGCACGCTGTGCGGCACCCGGCCCGCGGGCACGGTGCGCAGGGCCTTGGCGGCTGCGGTATCGATGAGGGTCATGTCGTCAGACAGGCCGTTGGTCACGTACAGGGTCTTGCCGTCCGGGTGCAGGCCCAGGCCCCACGCGCGCTTGCCCACCAGCACCTGGTGCTGCACCTTTCTGCTCGCCGCATCCACCTGTGCGACGCGGTTGGCGCGGCCCAGCGCCACCCAGACGGTCTTGCCGTCCTGCGTGGCCACCATGCCCACCGGCGTGATGTCGGAAGCACGCAAGCCGTCCACGGCGAACTTGATGCTGGCCTTGACGGTGTGGTTCGCGGTATCGATGACCGTCACCGAGGCATCGAGCTCATTCGTCACCCACAGCTCTGCCCCGCCGGCCACCAGTACCAAGCGGCGCGGGCGCTTGCCCACCTTGATGGACTTGAGCACCTTTTTCTGGGCCAGATCGATGTAGTGGACCGAATTCGCCACTTCGGACGTGACGTAGGCGAACTTGCCGTCGGGCGTGACCAGCACGCCCTCGGGCTCACCGCCCGTCTTGACGGTGAACAGCGGCTTCTTGCTCGCCAGGTCGTAGGCGGCCAGTTCGTTGTCGTCCTCGATCGAGACATAGGCGGTCTTGCCGTCAGGACTGAGATCGAAGATTTCCGGGCTCTCGCCCACCGGCACGGTATCGACCAGCTTGGCGCTGGCAACGTCGACGATGCCCAGCTGGTCGCTGTCGCCACAGCTCACCACGATCTTGCTGTGCTGTTCGGTGAACATCATGGCGCGCGGGCGCTTGCACACTTCAATGGCCGACAGGCGGTCGCCCCTGGTGTTGAAGACCTGCAGCACGTTGTCCTTCTCGCTCGACACGTAGACCCGGTCAGGCACCGGCGCTGCCTGCGCCGACGCCACGATTGCCATGCCCGCCAGGGCCACCCAGCAGGACCGTCCCCCTCGCCCGCTCCACACGCTGTTTCGCACCGCCCGCACCATGCCTTGTCTCCTTGTTGCCCAAAGATACCAAACTCAAAAACCTTCGCCGCACAATCAAGCAAAAAGGGTGCCGCGAATACAGGAATGAAATTTGCCTGCATCGCTTGGCCAAACGCTGCCAAGGGCAGCTGATTGCGTTGATTTCACAGGATCTTTCATGCGAGACCCAGTTTCCGGTCCAGGTTGCGCGAGTTCCATCTGTTCCAGCAAGGAACAGATGAACACCGGACGGCGGCAATGGTTGCGCGGCGCGGCGGCTGCCTCGCTCGCCGCTGCAGTACCTTTGGCAGCACGCGCGCAAGGGTCTGCCCACTGGCCCGCCAAGCCACTGCAACTCATCGTTCCCTGGCCCGCCGGCGGCGCAACCGACCTGACGCTGCGCGTGCTGTGCGAGGAGGCCAAGCCCTTCCTCGGCGAAACCATCGTGATCATCAACAAGCCCGGCGCCGCCGGCACGCAGGTGGCCAATCTGCTCAAGCAGGCCGAACCCGACGGCTACACCATCGGCCAGATGCCGATCACCGTGTACCGCTATGCGCTGATGAACAAGGTGGCGTGGAGCCCACTGAAGGATTTCAGCCCCATCCTGCAGGTGGCGGGAACGACTTTCGGGCTGCTGGTGCCGGCCGACAGTGCGTGGAAGACCTTTGGCGACATGCTGCAGTGGGCCAAGGCGCACCAGGGCGAGCTGCTGCTGGGCTCCACCGGCATAGGCACCACCGCACATCTGGCGATGGAAGAAATCCTGCTTCAGAACCAGATCAAATACGTGCACGTGCCCTACAAGGGCACGACCGACCAGATGCTGGCGATTGCCACCAGGCAGATCATGGCGGGCGTGAATTCCACCGGGTTCACGCCCTGGCTTGAGCAGGGCAAGATGCGCCTGCTGGCGGTATTCAGCGCGGCGCGCAACCCGCGCTGGCCCGAGGTACCCACCATGCGCGAACTGGGCTACCCGAATGCCGTGTACACATCGCCCTGGGGCATCGCAGCACCGGCAGGCACGCCCCCCGAAATCATCCAGAAGCTGCAATCCGCGCTGGCGCGCGCGGTGCACACGCCGCGCCACCTGCAGGAGCTGGCCCGGTTCGAGCAGGATCTGGAGTATCTTGACACCGCCGATTACGCCAAGGCGCTGCGCGCCAGCGTGGCCCACGAATGCAAACTGCTCGACCGCATGCACCTGCTGAGCCAAACCTGCCCGGTACCGACGACATGACCACCGAACACCCCCTGCTGCTGCAGGCACGCGGACTGAAAAAATCCTATGGCAGCAAGCCGGCCCTCAAAGGCGTGGACCTGCAGCTGCGCGCCGGCGAAATGCTGGCACTGTTGGGTCCCAACGGCGCAGGCAAGTCAACGCTGCTGCAACTGCTGACCGGCCTGTTCACGCCCGACGAGGGCGAGATCGAGGTGCTGGGCCAGGACATGCGCCGCCACCCGGCGCAGGCGCTGGCCGGCCTGGGCGTGGTGTTCCAGCAAAGCGCGCTGGACATGGACCTGAGCGTGATCTCCAACCTGCTGTTTCACACCGATCTGCATGGCCTGCCGCGCGCCGTGGCGCGCGAGCGCATCGCCCGCCACCTGCCGGCGCTGGGTCTTTCGGGTCAGGAAAAGGCCCAGGTGCGCAACCTATCGGGCGGCAATCGGCGCAAGGTGGAGCTGGTGCGCGCCCTGCTGCACGCGCCGCGCGTGCTGCTGATGGACGAGGCCACCGTGGGTCTGGACCCCGCGTCGCGCCAGCAACTGCTCGCTCATGTGAATCACCTGTGCCACAGCGAAGGCATAGGCGTGCTCTGGACCACGCATCTGATCGAAGAGGTGCAGAACGCGGACCGGCTGATGCTGCTGCACCAGGGCAAGGCGCACTTTGATGGTTCGATTGCCGACTTCATGGCCAAGGCGGGCGAAGGCAGCGATTTCAAGACCGAAATCCTGCGCCAGCTGAGCGGCCCGGCCTCGGCCAACCGCTGAACTGCCGCTCAACCCGCCACCAGGGCGGCGAGCGTGCCGGGCGCAAACGCCTGCCGCACGGCGGCGGCGAGCTGCTCGAACGCGGCCTCCAGCGGCGGCGCGTCCACGCCGAACAAGGCGCGCAGCGCATCGGCATCTTCAAACAGCCCGTGCAGATACAGGCCCAGCACATTGCCCGCGGCGTTGTGCCACGCCATGCCCGGGATGGCCACCCGCGCCACATCCCCCTTGGCCGCCATGCCCGGATGCTGCACCGTGCGTCCGCTGTGGATTTCATAGCCCTTGACCGGCACGCCCGACAAGGCGGCCCACGCCCCATGCAGCGCACCGAACCGCCAGGCGCCGCGAGAGACGGTCTTGCGCCGCGCAAATTGGGTCACCAGCGGCAGCAGACCCAGTCCCGGGCCGCTGCCGGCCGGCTCGATGCCGTCCAAGTCAATCACGGCCTCGCCCAGCATCTGCAGCCCGCCGCAGATGCCCAGCACCCGGCCGCCCCGCGCCGCATGCCGGGCAATCACGCCTGACAGGCCCTGGGCGCGCAGCCACGCCAGATCGGATGCGGTCGCCTTGCTGCCGGGCAGAATGATCCAGTCGGCGCCTTCCAGCTGGGCCGCGTCGCGCGCCCAGACGAGCCGGATACCCGGCACGCTGCGCAAGGGCTGGAACTCGTCCAGGTTGCTGATGCGCGGGTAGGCAACGATGGCAATGCGCGTCATGCGCTCGCCCGGCGACTCGGCAGTGGCTGCCGTGCCATCGCCAAACCAACCGTCTTCCTCGGGCAAGCCATGCCCGTGGCGCATCGGCACCACGGCCACGGTCGGTATGCCGGTCAGCTCGCGCAATTGTTCGGGCGCAGGCGCCAGCAGCGCGGGGTCGCCGCGAAACTTGTTCAGCACAAAGCCCTGAATGCGCGCGCGGTCCGCCTCGGGCAGCAAGGCCCAGGTGCCGTACAGGTGCGCAAAGGCGCCGCCCCGGTCGATGTCCGTCACCAGCAGGCAGCGCGCGTCGGCATGGCGCGCCACGCGCAGGTTCACCACATCGGTCGCCATCAGGTTGATTTCCGCGGGCGAACCGGCACCCTCCACCACCACCACATCGTTTTCAGCGCGCAGCGCATCCAGTACCGCGGCGATCCGCGGCCACACCGCTTCGCCGCGCCCATGCCAGGGCAGGCGCGACAGCGCTTCATCGACCTGCCCCATCAGCACCACCTGGCTGTGCGTATCCGCCTCGGGCTTGAGCAGCAGCGGGTTCATGCGCACATCCGGCTGCGCGCGTGCGGCGAGCGCCTGGAAATACTGTGCGCTGCCGATCTCGCCTTGCGCGCCATCCGATGCGGGCACCACGCGGGCGTTGTTGCTCATGTTCTGCGCCTTGAATGGCGCAACCCTGAGCCCCTGGTTGGCATAGTGGCGGCACAAGGCGGTTGTGATCCAGCTTTTGCCGGCACCGCTGCTGGTGCCCAGCACCATGACGCAGCGGGCGGTCATGCCGAACGCCCCGCCAGCACCCGTTGGATCAAAACTTGGCTCATACGGAAAATCCAGAAAAATCGAAAGCACACACCACGGGCAACAGCGTAACCGGGCGCCGTGGATGAAAACCTGAAACGCGGCGGCGCGCGACCCCATCCAATGGACAGCTCGGGTAGTTTCCTGAAAGAACGAGTGGCCGGGATGAGTGGTTCACCACGGCGTCATCAACGATTTGGAGAGTTCGCCATGAAGATGAAATTGCAAGCATTGTCGATCGCCTGCGCGGCCTTGATGGGCTTGGGCTTTACGGTTTCCACGCCGGCGCTGGCGCAAGGCCATGCGCACGCCGCCACTGCCGCGACGCAGACGGCCCCCAATCTGCACAAGGCCATGCGCGCGCTGTGGCATGGACACGTGGTCACCACGCGCGATTACGCGATGGCCGTGTTTGCCGGCGACCAGGCCGGCGCCACCAAAGCGGGTGATGCCGTCGTGGCCAATGCCAAGGAGATCAGCGGCGCAGTTGCCGGTTTCTACGGTCAGCCGGCCGGCGACGCACTGCTCAAGCTGCTCGCGGGGCACTGGGGCGCCGTCAAGGCGTTGACCGATGCCGCACACGCTGGCAATGCCGCCGCTGAAGACAAGGCGCTGAATGACGCCGTCGCCAACGCCGGGCAGATCGCCAAGTTCCTGGCCGGTGCCAACCCGAACTGGAAAGAGGCCGACCTCAATGCCGGCCTGATCGCCCACGGCGGACACCACAAGAAGCAGGTGGACATGATGGCGGCCAAGGCGCCCAAGGCCGACCAGGATGCCGAATGGCAAGCCATGCAGGACCACATGAACGCGATCGCCGACGTGCTGGCGGACGGCATCGCCAAGCAGTTCCCCACCAAGGCGAACTGAGCTCGCGAGACTGCGAGAACCGCAAGGCCTCGCACTGGCGGTTTTCCAGCCAAGGGCCTGGCGGGCATGGAGCCCGCCAGGCTTTTTTCGTCCTTACGCGCTGCGCTCCAGCGTCAGCAGCCATTCCTTGCGCGGCACGCCGCCACCATAGCCGGTGAGGCTGCCATCGCTGCCGATCACGCGGTGGCAGGGCACGATCAAGGCAATCTTGTTGGCGCCGTTGGCCGCAGCGACGGCGCGCGTGGCCGTGGGTTTGCCGATCTGGCGCGCCTGCTCGCCATAGCTGCGGGTCTGGCCGTGGGGAATCGTGAGCAACGCCCGCCAGACGGTCTGCTGAAAGGCCGTGCCCACCAGGTCCAGCGGGATATCGAACTGGTTGCGCTTGCCGGCAAAATACTCCGCCAGTTCCTTCCCGAGCTGGCGCGTGAACGCATTCTCGCCCGGTACCGGCGGGCCACCGCGGGCCGCCTCCACCTGGGCGATCTCGCGCGCCAGGCCCTTGGTGCGCTCGGTGAACTCCAGAAGACACAACCCCTTGGGGGAGAGCAAGGCGGTCATTTCTCCCAAAGGGGTGGGATAGGTGTGAGATATCAGGCTCATGGCATCCTCGCGCGTCAGTGCGGCCATGATCCTACGTCAATCGCGCCATGCGGCGCCACCGGCCTGGGCATGGCGGCCCGCGGCCGGGGCGCCCCGGAGCTCCCGCGGCAGCGCTATCCACTGCCCCTGCACCGGATGGATGGCGATGCGCTGGCCAAAGGCGGCCACCAGCGCCTGGTGCGTGGCGGCCTCATGGCTGGCGCCAAAATGGCTCAGACGCCCGTCGCGCACAATGGCAAGGTCGTCCGCCTGCAGCGCCATGTTCAGCTCGTGAAGCACGCTCACCACCGTGGCGCCGCCCGCCACCAGGGCGCGCACCGCGGCCAGCCAATCGGACTGGTGCGGCGGATCGAGGTGGGCCAGCGGCTCATCCATCAGCAGCACCCGTGCCTGCACCGCCAGCAGGCGCGCCAGCAGCACCCGCTGGCGCTCGCCGCCCGAGAGCTCCCCGAGGCGCCGGCCACGCAGCTCCCAGCACTGCATGCGGCACAGCGCCGTGCGCACCGCGGCCAGGTCATCGTTGTCTGGCGGCGCCAGCCAGGCCCGGTGCGGCAAGCGCCCGAGCATCACCGCATCCCACACCAGCAGATCGTCGCCGCCCCCCTCCTGCTGGCCCATCCACGCCAAGGCGCGAGCACGCTCGCGCGTGGGCCAATCGGCCAGTGGCCGCCCCAGCAGGCGCACCACCCCTTCGCACGGCAGCAGGCCAGCCAGCACGCGCAGCAGTGTCGATTTACCTGCTCCGTTGGGACCGGCGATGGCGCACCAGCGGCCAGGCGCCAAATCCAGCCGCACGCCATGCAACGTGAACCCAGCGCCCATGCGCGCCCTGGCGATCCGCGCCTGCAACGCCATGGCGCTCACGCTGCAGCCCCCGCGCCCGAGCGTCGCCCCATCAGCCACAGCAGATAAACACCCCCCAGCACCGCCGTCAACACACCCACCGGAAGCTCTTGCGGCGCCACCAGCAGGCGTGCGGCGATATCGGCCAGCACCAGCAACAGCCCGCCCACGAGGGTGGAGAGCAGCAGCAGCGGCCCGTGCGTGCAGCGCACCATGGAACGCACCAGGTGCGGCGCCACCAGTCCGACGAAGCCAATCAATCCGGTCTGCGCCACCGCGGCGCCAGTGGCCAAGGCCAGCACACCCACGAGCAAGGCACGCAGAGGCGCCAGCGGCAACCCCAGGCTGAGCGCGGTGCTCTCCCCCAGGGCCAGGGCATCGAGCACGCGCGCCAGCGCCCAGGACAGCAGCAGCAGCGGCGCCAGCACCGACGCCATGACGGCGCAGCCCTCCCAGCCGACGAAGCCGGTCATCCCCAGCGTGAAGCCCTGCATGGCCTGCAGCACATCGGGCTGCGCCAACTGCACCAGATCACGCACGGCGCCCAGCACAAAACCCACCACCACACCCGCCAGCAGCAAGCGCAAGGTCTGCTGCACGCCGCGCGCCAGTGCCAGTGCCAGCAGCACGCCGCCCAGCGCACCCAGGAAGGCGGCGCCGGTCAAGCCCAGCCGCGCCAGCCAGGGCGTGGCCGCCTGCAGCAGCAGAACGCTGCCGCCGCCTGCCGCCAACCCGCCCACCCCCAGCGCCGCATAGACCAGCGCCACCGCCAGCGCGGCGCCCGAAGCGCTGCCCAGCAAAAACGGATCCGCCAGCGGATTGCGAAACAAGCCTTGCGCGACGGCGCCCGCCAAGGCCAGCAGCGCGCCGGCCAGCCATGCCCCCAGGGTGCGCGGCAGGCGGATGTTCCAGACGATCTGCGCCGCTGCCGGGTCATCGCGCACGCGCAGCAAGCTGTCCAGCCCGGTGCTGCCCACGCTCGCTCCCCAGGCCAGCGCCAGCAGCGAAAGCGCCAGCAGCAGCGCAGCGAGCCAGCGCACGCGCGACCCTGCCTGGGGAAGGATCCCGGCTGCGGGGCTGGCCAAGGTATTCATACCAATATATTCAATCAAATTGGCTTGTAGCGCTTACTGCATAAGCGCACAAAGCTCATTTTTCAGAAGCGTTTTCGCGGATGACGCAATCGGCCATCAGCCACGCCGCCTCGGCCATGCGCGGGCCGGGGCGCACCAGAATATCGCGCTCGGCGCTGTTGAACCCGCACACCCTGCCCAGCCGCAGCGCACGCAAACGGCCCCAGCCTGGGCGGCGCGCCATATCGGCGCCGCCTTGCTCGCTCGCCATGATGAGGTCCGGGTCCAGCCGCACCACCAGCTCGGGGTTGATGCGCGGGTACAGCCCCAGATCCGCATCCATGGCATTCACCAGGCCCAGCGCCTGCATCAATTCATCGATGAAGGTGCCGCGCCCCGCGGCGCGCGGCTCGGGCGTGATTTCGTAGTAGACGCGCTGTCCGCGCGCCGCGGCCGGCACGCGGTGGGCGGCCTGCCGCACGCCGGCATCGATCTCCTGCAGCAGCCGATCAGCGCCATCGACCTGCAGCAGCTCGCCCAGCAGCACGGTGGTGCGGCGCATCGCCGCGCGGGTCTTGGGCTCCAGGGCGAGCACCTTCAGGCCCAGCTCGCGCAGGCGCACGCTGGCACGCGAGGAGGACGCGAGCAGCACCACATCGGGCTTGAGCGCCACCACCGCCTCGATGCCCGGGTCCAGCCCGCCGCCCACCTGCGGCAGCGCCCGCACGGCCTCGGGCCAGTTGGAGTAGCGGTCCACGCCGACCAGCCGGTCGCAGGCCTTGAGCGCGCATACGGTTTCCGTCAGCGACGGCAGCAGGCTGACGATGCGCATCGGCGGGCGCTCGAAACGCGTGGTGCGGCCCGCGTCATCCGTGATCTCGTAGGCATGCGCCGCCGCGCCCGCCAGCAGCACGCTCGCAAGCGCCGCACCGCACCACCATTTCCAGACGTTCATCAAACTGCCTCCGCCCATCGGGTCAAGCCGCTGCCCGGTCAGCGCCCCGTCCAGCGCAGGCCGACAAAGAAGCTGCGCGGCAGCGCCGGGTAGCCCTGCGCAAGCTGGTAGCTTCTATCGCCCACGTTGTCCACACGCACCAGCACATCCCACTGGCGGGCAACCGTGGTGCTGGCATAGAGATTGACCAGCCCATGACCACCCAGACGGCTGGTGTTGGCGGCGTTCTCCCACCGGTGGCTCGCCAGGTGCCACTCCGCGCCCAGCCGCCACCGCGCAACCCGGGTATCGGCGGCCAGCTTGAGCAGACGCTGGGCGCGGCGCGCCAGCAGCGTGCCGGTCGCCAGGTTCTTCGGCTGCTGCAGATCCAGTGATGCGCTCAGGTTCACGCCGGCCACCTGGTGGGCCGCCATGAATGTCAGGCCCTGCAGGCGCGCCTTGCCCGCGTTTTCAAAGCAGCCAAAGGGGCTCAGGCATGCGCCGGGGGCGCCAAAATTGATCAGGTTGCTGACGCGGTTGCGGTACAGGGTGACGCCCAGGCGGCTGGCCGCCTGCCCCCAGTGCAACCCGATCTCCACGTTGCGCCCCTTCTCCGGCAGCAGTGCCGGCTGGCCGTATTCCGAGAAGCGCTGGTACAAGGTCGGCACGCGGAACGCCGTGCCGGCCGCCGCGGTGGCGCGCCAGCCCGGCGCAAACGCGAAGCCGTAGGCCACGCCGCCGGTGGTCTGCCCGCCAAATTCGCTGTCGCGATCGTGGCGCAGGTTCAGCTGGACGGTGTGTGCTCCGGCCACGTAACCGTAGCCCAGCGCCAGGCTATCCTGATGGCGGCCCTGGTCGATGGGGGCGTTGACAAGATGGTCCTCGCGGCGCTCCAGCGTGCCGGTGAAGGTGTGCGCCCCCTCCTTCCACTGGTTTTGCAGCAGGTAATTGCGCAGCCGGGTCCTGGACAGGTAGGGTGTGGGCACCATCTCGTAGCGCTGCTGCGATTCGCTCACGCTCAAACGCGTGCTGTAGGCCGGGCTCCACTGCGCCGTCCAGCTCGCGCCCAGCGTGGCGAGACGGTTCAGCCCGTGGTCATCAAGCCCGGGCAGGAAACCATCGTATTGCGCATCCATGTCGGTGTAGGTGCCGGTGAGATCCACCCGGTGGGCCTCGTTCAGCCGCAGCCCAATGCGGCCGCTCGCCGCCGTCTGGCGGTAGCCATCGCGGTCGGGGTTGGAGCCGGGGTGCGAGTCATGGCCTCGGCTCATGTCGCGCTGCAGGCCCAGCGAATAATCCAGCGCACCTTGCTTGCCCGAAAAGCCGGCCTCCAGCTTGCCCGTGCGGCGATTGCCGGCGCCGATGCCCACGTACGGCGTGAAGGGCCCATCGCCCTGGCGCGTGAAGATCTGCACCACGCCCGCCACGGCATCCGAACCATAGACCGCGGCTGCCGGGCCGCGCACGATCTCGATGCGCTCCACCTGGCCCAGGGCAATCGCCTCCCACGGCGCGCCACCGGTCGATTGCGAATCGACGCGCACACCATCAATGTAGACGGCGGTGAAACGCGTCTCCGCGCCACGCAGGAACAAGCTGGTCGCCGTCCCAGGTCCGCCGCTGCGGGAGAGCTCGACGCCAGGCTGGCGCGCCAGCAGATCGGCGATCGTCACCGCGCCACTTTGCGCAATCTGGTCCCGGTCGATCAGCGTCACATCCGCCAGCACATCCGTGAGGGGCTGCGGCGCCCGCACGGCGGTGACCACCACCTCGGAGAGTTGCGGCGCAGCGGCCGCCAGCGCCAGCCGCTCTGCGCCGGACTGCGCCCATGCGGACAGCGACGCCATTGCCACCAGGGACAGGCCGGCGCGCGCGCAGGCGCGCCCCATATTCAAACGATTCATGATGAAAAAGCTTCAAAGGCAGCTCCGCCAGCTTCCCCGCCGGCTCTGAGCGATCACGGCTGGCGCGCCAGAAGCGCGCGCAGCCACCTCGTTGGCCGGTATCCGGGCTGGCGGAGCGCCCTCGCAGCGCCTTCCCAGGCGCTTGTTCAAGGCGCCCAGTGGCTGTATTGCTGCAAGAGTGAATCGAATCGATTCGTCCGCTGACCGTTGCGGGGGCAGCGCAGGCTGGGCAAGCCCTTCATGGCGAAGGACGCCTCCCTGCTTCCCGTTGAACTGCGGCGTGCGAACCACGACCGCGAGCACCAACAGGAGCGGATTTTAGCGGAGCAGACCCGCGGTCTTTACAATCTGCGCCCCATGGGCAACCCTTCCATTTCCCAGATCGCCGAGCGCGTTGACCGGCTGCTGCTGCGCCATGCCGAACTTCAGCGCACCAATGCACTGCTGAACCAGCAGGTGCTGGAGCTCACGCAGGAGCGTGATTCACTGCGCTCACGGCTGCAGGCCGCGCGCGCGCGCATCGAATCGCTGCTGGACCGCCTGCCAGCCTCCGCCAAGAACAAGGAGCAGCCGTGAGCAGCAAGCAGCTGGAAGTGCAGATCCTGCAGCAGACCTATCTGCTGGCCTGCCCCGAAGGGCAGGAAGCACGCCTGCTGGAGGCCGTGGAGCGCGTGGACACCGCCATGACGCGCATCCGCGACGCCGGCAAGGTACGCGCCCGCGAGCGCATCGCGGTACTGGCCGCGCTCAACCTCGCATTCGAGCTGGGCGACCAGGTGACCGGCGGCGCAGCCCCGCTGCCACCGGCCACGGAGCCGGCGAATGCCGCCGATGCGGCGACGTTGCAAGAGCTGGCCGCCCGCCTGGACGATGCGCTGGGCAGCGACGGACAACTGATCTGAACAGCGCTGGACAAGGGCCGCGGCACGCCTACAATGGCAGTGTCTGCGGTGCCGCCGGGCTTTATATTGCCTTGAACCAATGCTCGTAGAGCACGGACTAGGTACATCACCCGGCAGGCGTGATCATCTCGCGTCAGATGAACCCAATGCCTGGTTGCCCTGGCCCACCTGAACCCCGGTTCAGGATGACGGCTCGGCGGCGTGCCGCAGACACCCCCACCCTTTTCCTCCACCCCTGCACTGTCAGCCGCGCAGCGTGTGCCTGAGTGTCGCCAGGGTGCGAAATTCATCCGCGGGAAGCGCCGGGGAACACAGGAACCCCTGGTAATAGGCGCAAGGCATTTGCCGCAAGGCCTGGCGCTGGGCCTCGGTCTCCACACCCTCGGCCAGCACCTTCATCTGCAGGGCGCTGCCCATGCTCGTGATGGCCTGGACGATCGCCCGATCGCCCTCATCCTGCGGCAAGCCGCGCACAAAGGATTGGTCAATCTTGAGCTTGTGGATCTTCAGGCGCTTGAGGTAGGCCAGGCTGGAGTAGCCGGTGCCGAAATCATCGATGGCCAGCGACACGCCCATCGCAGCCAGGGCGGCGATGCGCGCCTCCATTTCCTCGACGTCGTTGAGCAGCACGCTTTCGGTCAGCTCCAGTTCCAGCAGGTGCGGCGCCAGCCCGTGGCGTGCCAGCAGGGAAGTGACCCGCTCGATGAAGCCGGCCTGCCGGAACTCGATGGCCGAGACATTCACCGCCACGCTGAGCTGTTCGCCCGCCGCCGCCCACTGCGCGGCGTCATCGATCGCCCTGTCCATGACCCAGGCGCCCAGCGTGGCGATATAGCCGGTCTCTTCCGCCAGGGGAATGAACTGGGATGGGGGCACCGCCCCGAGCTCGGGATCGGTCCAGCGTACCAGCGCCTCGGCCCCCACGATGGCGCCGCTTTCCAGGTCAACCTGCGGCTGGTAATGCACCGCCATATGCCCCTGCTGCAAAGCCTGGCGCAGCGCATGCTCTAGCTTCATGCGCGGCAGCAGATCGGCGCTCATGCGTGGCTGGTAGAAACCAAAGCTGCCTCGGCCGCGCTCCTTGACACGGTTCATCGCGGCATCCGCCTGGCTGATGAGTTCGTCTACCGTGCGCGCATCCTGCGGAAACAGCGTCAGGCCGATGCTGCACTGCAGGGACAGCGTCATGTCATCCACCACACACGGGCGCGCAACCGCCTCCATCACGCGCCGCGCCACCGCCTCCGCGCCTCCCGCGTTGGCCGCATGCAGATAGACGACGAATTCGTCGCCGCCGATGCGGCAGAGCATGTCCGAATGGTGCAGACAATCCTGTAGCCGATGCGCCACCACGCGCAAGGCTCGGTCGCCAAACGGATGGCCAAGGGAATCGTTGATGTTCCTGAACCGATCCAGATCGAGCAGCATGATGGCAAAGCCCGTGCCGCTGCCCTGGGCTTCGTCAATCGCCTGCGAGACCCGCTGCCCGAACGAAAGCCGGTTGGGCAAGCCCGTCAGCACATCACGATAGGCAAGCTCCTCGACGCGCCTCTCGGCCGCATGCTGCGGCGTCAGGTCCTGCATGAAGCCAATCGACTGCGTGAGCGCGCCAGCGGCATCGCGCAGCGCCACCCATGACAGCCGCACCACCGTGGTGCCGGCACCCGGACGGGGCAGGAAAAGCTCGCCTTCCCACACATTGCCCTGGCTCCAAGCTTGACGCACCTGCTCCATCAGCCGTCCGCGTTCAGGCAGCGCGCTGAGGAACTGCAGCACAGGAACGCCCACCACCGCAGCGCTGTCCGTCAGCCACAGCTGTTCGCAACTGGGATTGACCCGAACCACCACGCCGGCTTGATCGGCCACAAAAATGGCATCCAGGCTGGATTCGAAGGCTTGCGCCGCCAGGCGCAGCTCGGCTTGCTGCCGCACCTGCAGCGTGATATCGCGGAACGTGAACACGCGACCGCTGGGATGACCGTTGGTCCATTGCGGCACCGCGCGCCGCTCCAGCACCGTGCCATCAGCCAGATGCAGCACATCGCGCGCCTCATGCATCGGGTCCTGCGCGAGCGCGCCCAGGCGCTCGCCATAGGCCGCCGGATCCTGTACCAGCGATTGCATGTGTGCGGCGATCGCGGCGTCATTGCGCTGAATCAGCAAGCTCCGGGGCAACTGCCATATCCTTGCCCAGGCGTGGTTGAAAGCGCGAATGCCGCCTTGCAGATCGCAGCTGAGCATCCCATCGGCCGCAGCGTCCAAGGTTGAACCCAACTGCGCAATCTGACCCAGCAATGCGCGCTCCGCCGCTTCCTCGCGCGAACAATCGCGCATCGTCATGAGCAGCAAATCCTGCGTCCCCTCGCCACGCAGCGCCGTGACATGGCGATCCACCGCAATCAGCTCGTCGCGGCCGGCCTGCTGGACGCTGGAGCGCGACGCAATCCCGAGCGCAAGGTCCTGGACGCTCTGGCCCCAGAATATCTGGTCTTCCGGCGTGCACGCGAGCTCCAGCACCAGGCTGCCAACCATGGCCTGGGGATCGCGGCCCACCAGACGGCCAGCGCCCGCATTGGCGTGGACGATGCGCAGCGAGGGACCATGCACCAGCCATGCCGCCAGGTCCAGGGCATCCGCCACGGACTTCCAGGTGACCAAGGCAGCCTGAGCGGTCATGCCACCCCCTCCCGCACCGTATCAACGGGCTGCACGCGATCGAAGAAGTAGCACAGCTGCTGACCCGGCAAGAAAAATTCCAGCGCCTCATCCGACAAGGCATCGAACTTCACGCTGCGGCGTATTCCCTGCTCCTGATGACTGCCAAGATCGACGACCCGCGCGTCACGCCGCGACACACCCACCACAAACGGCAGCACATGGGGCCGCAGCGGGGACTGTGAATTACTGGCAACCACGCGCGCATAGCGCCCGTCGTTGAGCTGCACCAGCGAACCCGGTGGATACACCCCCATCAGGCGAATGAAGGCAGCCAGCACCGTCGTGGCATCAAAGCGTTTGCGCTCCTGCGCGAACAGCCGCGCCAAAGCCTCATGCGGCGTGTGGGACGATTCGCCGTGCAGGGGGTTGCAGAGCCGGTCATAACGGTTGACCAGCGCCAGGATTTTCCCGAACTGGCCCATCTGCGCCGCCTCGACCCGCCGCGGATAGCCGCTGCCATCCGCCATCTCGTGGTGCTGCCCTATGGCAAGCAGGACATCGGCACCAAACCCCATGCGCTGTGCCAATGCAACCGAGCGAATCACATGCTCTTCATAGATCCGCTTGTCACTCGCCGACAGCGGGGCACCCGGTTGCGCAATGTGCGCCGGCAAGTGAATCTTGCCGATGTCGTGCAGCAGTCCGGCCGCCGCCAGATGCTCCAGGGCCTGCGCCCCCAGGCCGAGAGCCCGCCCCAGGAGCAGGGACAGCACCATCACATTGACGCAATGGTTGCCCTGGTGCTGACCGATGATGCCCGTCAGCAAATGCACGGTGTAGTTTTCCGATTGCAGCAACTCTGCCACATCCGCCCGCGCCAGCGCCTCGACCTGAGCACGCGCGGCGACGGGGGCGGAATCCACCGTCTCCGCCACATCCGCATAAAGCGACGCCGCCTGGTTGAAGCGTGTCCGGCACCTGGCCTGCACGACTTCATGGCGATCGGGAGAATCCAGCATCGGCTCCAGGGTTTCGGCGTCCTGCTGCGCGCCAGCAGCCGAAGATGGCCCCGCCTGCATCGGCAACGGAGCATCGTCGGGTGCCGGACGCTCGTCCGAATCCACCACCAGACTCTTGGACGGCACGTAACGCAACTGGGTCACCCCCAGGCCGCGCAATATCTGAATCTGCTCCACGGAAGCAATGCGAAAGTTGCTCGTCGGGAACGGATGGTTCATCCAGCCCATTTCGAGCTGGATGAACATGCCCACGCGGAGCCTTTCGATATCGACCAGAACAGAAGGTGGAGGCACAGTCTGCACCGCACACGTAAGTGCCGCGGATGAATGGTTGTTTACGTTGGATTATCGGCAGCCAGTGCTACCAGTTAACTGTTGAATTGAGGGGTAAACAACGGTGAAACCATATGAAATCAGAAAACGCGATCGAAAAAATCTACCAAGAAAACCCTGCTCGGCAGCCGCGCCACGCTGAAGCCAGAGCCGTGTTCACGCGCAAGGTACTCGTGGGCCAGTTGCGGGCCAAAGCCGGCGTAATGCGTGCGCACCAGCTGCACGTAGTGCGCCTGCTGCGCCTCGTCGATGCGCCGGTTGCTGGACTGCCTGCGATTGCGTCAGTCCCTCATGCTGCAGGCGTTTGAGCACCTGCAGACGCTGCACTTCCTTGTGACTCATCAGCTTGTCCTGTGCCTGCACCTGCGTCCTCCAACAGCATCGAAGGGGACACTTCTACCTGGGGCAAAGTGAACATTACTGTCCTGGGGCCACACACCCAATGCCTTGCCCAATGCCTTGCAGCCCATGCCCTACACTGGCACCCCCATGCCGTCACTGCTCTCTCCTTCGCTGCTGTTCACCTACCTGTTCGCCGCGGCGCTCGTCGCCGGGCTGCTGCTCAAGGTCTGGCTTGCCAGTCGCCAGATACGATCGGTGGCGCGGCACCAGGGCGAAGTGCCGGCGGCGTTCGCCGGCCATATCAGCCTGGCGGCCCATCGGCGTGCGGCGGGCTACACCATTGCCAAGACACGCCTGGGCCTGCAGGAGCTCGCCGTCGGAAGCTGCGTGCTGCTGGGCTGGACGCTGCTGGGCGGCCTGAATGCGCTCAACCAGGCACTGCTCGGCTTGCTGGGCGGCGGCATGTGGCAGCAACTGGCGCTGCTTGCGTGCTTCGCCCTGATCGGCGGGCTCATCGACCTGCCCTTGGGCTGGTACAAGACTTTCGTGGTCGAGCAGCGCTGGGGCTTCAACCAGATGACGCCGGGGCTGTGGCTTTCGGACCTCGCCAAATCGACGCTGGTGGGCGCGCTGATCGGTCTGCCGCTGGCCGCGCTGATTCTCTGGCTCATGCGAGCGGCGGGCACGCTGTGGTGGCTCTGGGCCTGGGGCGTGCTGGTGGCCTTCAATCTGGTGATGATGGTGGCCTATCCGCTGTGGATCGCACCGCTGTTCAACCGCTTCCAGCCGCTGGAAGACGAAAGTCTCAAGAGCCGCATCGCGGCACTGATGCAGCGCTGCGGTTTCAAGGCCAGCGGCTTTTTCGTCATGGACGGCAGCCGGCGCAGTGCGCACGCCAATGCCTATTTCACCGGGCTGGGTCGCGCCAAGCGGGTGGTGTTCTTCGACACGCTGCTCAAGCAGCTCTCGCCCGACGAGGTGCAGGCGGTGCTGGCGCACGAGCTCGGACACTTCAAGCACAAGCATGTGCTGCGCCGCATGGTCGGCCTGTTCGTCATCAGCCTGCTCGGCTTCGCGCTGCTGGGCTGGCTGTGCACGCGCGCCTGGTTCTACACCGGCCTGGGCGTGCAGCCCAACCTGACGCTCGATGGCAGCGCGCCCAACGACGCGCTGGCGCTGCTGCTGTTCATGCTGGCGCTGCCGGTGTTCACCGTCTTCGTCACGCCGCTGCTGGCCCAGCTCTCGCGCCGCGACGAGTTCCAGGCCGATGCCTATGCGGCGGCGCAGGCCAGCCGCGACGACTTGCGCAGCGCGCTGCTCAAGCTCTACCAGGACAACGCCTCCACGCTCACGCCCGACCCGGTGTACGCTTCGTTCTATTACTCCCACCCACCGGCCAGCGAGCGTCTGGCACATCTCGCACCGGCAACACCATGACGTCTTCTTTCCCTAAAAAAGACTGGTCAGCGCAGACCAGGCGTGCGCTGACAGCTACGGAAATCGTAACGCAGCTGGCAGATCTGAGCGGCTGGGCACTGCAGGGCGACGGCGCGCAGGTGGCGATTGCCAAGACCTACCACTTCGCCAATTACTTCGAGACCATGGCCTTCGTCAACGCCATCGCCTTCATCGCGCATGCGCAGGACCACCATCCTGACCTTTCCGTGCACTACAACCGCTGCGTCGTGTGCTTGAACACGCACGATGTCGGCGGCATTTCGGCGACCGACATCGCGTGCGCCCGCCAGATGGACGCCCTGCTCACGTGACTGCCGCGCCCGGCCTGGTGGTGGCCGCGCACGGCCGCCACTGCGTCGTGGAGACGCCCGACGGCGAGCGGCGCATCTGCCACCCGCGCGGCAAGAAAAGCCAGGCCGTGGTCGGGGATCAAGTGCTCTGGCAAAGTGCCCGCCATGGCGACGGTGAAGGCACGGTGGAACAGGTACTCGAACGCCGCAACCTGCTCTACCGCCAGGACGAGGTACGCAGCAAATCGTTCGCCGCCAACCTCGATCAGGTGCTGATCCTGCTGGCCGCGGAACCGGTGTTTTCCGAAAGCCTGCTGGCGCGCGCGCTGATCGCCAGCGAGGCGGCCGGCGTCACGCCGCTGATCGCGCTCAACAAAAGCGATCTGGTCACGCCATTCGCCAGCGCCTGGGAGCGGCTCTGGCCCTACCGCCACATGGGCGGCGATGGCCAGGGCGCGCACCACTACCGCGTGCTGCCGCTTTCGCTCACGCAGTCGGGCGCGGTCGATCGCGGCGCCCTGCTGGCGCTGCTCGCGGACAAGACCACGCTGGTGCTCGGCCCTTCGGGCGTGGGCAAGAGCACGCTGGTGAATCTTCTCGTCCCGGGTGCGGCGGCGCAGACGGGCGAGATCTCGCAGGCCCTCGGCTCGGGCAGGCACACCACCACCACCACCACGCTGTACTGGCTGGAGGACGCGCGGCGCAGCGCGCTGATCGATTCGCCGGGCTTTCAGTCTTTCGGTCTGAACCACATCGCAGCCACGGATCTGGCGCGGCTGATGCCTGACATGGCCCTGCACCTGGGGGGCTGCCGCTTCTACAACTGCACCCACCTGCATGAGCCCGGCTGCGCGGTGCTGGCGCAGGTGGCGGAGGGGCGGGCGCCCGGCCTCATCAGCCCGCCGCGCCATCGCATCTACCGCGAACTGTTCGCAGAGCTGAGCACACGGCCCTATTGACAGGGACAGCGGCACGCCGGGCGCGAACGTGACATTGCCTATCGCCGCGATCAAGAATACTCAAACACCAGGCACACGATTTTTCTTACGATGCTCCCATCGGTTTCGCCGATCTTTGCAAACCCTTCTGTTGGAGCATCTCATGCAGGATAAATCCCCCAAGTGCCCCGTGACCCACCTGACGACCGACTTCGGCGCCCCCGTGGTCAGCAACCGCGACAGCCTGACCGCCGGCCCGCGCGGCCCGCTGCTGGCGCAGGACAACTGGCTGAATGAAAAACTGGCCGGCTTCGTGCGCGAGGTGATCCCCGAGCGGCGCATGCACGCCAAGGGCTCGGGCGCGTTCGGCACCTTCACCGTGACCAAGGACATCACCCAATACAGCCGCGCCAAAATCTTCGAGAAGGTGGGCAAGCAGACCGAGATGTTCGCCCGCTTCACCACCGTGGCCGGCGAGCGCGGCGCGGCCGACGCCGAGCGCGACATCCGCGGCTTTGCCCTCAAGTTCTACACCGAAGAGGGCAACTGGGACATGGTGGGCAACAACACGCCGGTGTTCTTCATGCGCGACCCGCGCCAGTTCCCGGATCTGAACAAGGCCGTCAAGCGCGACCCGCGCACGAATCTGCGCTCGGCCAGCAACAACTGGGACTACTGGACGCTGATCCCCGAGGCCCTGCACCAGGTCACCGTGGTGATGAGCGACCGCGGCATCCCGGCCAGCTACCGCCACATGCACGGCTTCAGCTCGCACACCTACAGCTTCTGGAATGCCGCCGGCGAGCGCTTCTGGGTCAAGATGCACTTCAAGACCCAGCAGGGCATCCAAAACCTGACGGACGCCGAGGCCGAGGCGCTGGTAGGCAAGGACAGAGAGAGCAGCCAGCGCGACCTGTACGAGTCCATTGAGCGCGGCGACTTCCCCAAGTGGACGATGTACGTGCAGATCATGCCCGAGCAGGATGCCGAGAAGGTGCCCTACCACCCGTTCGACCTGACCAAGGTCTGGCCGCATGGCGACTACCCGCTGATCGAGGTCGGCGTGTTCGAGCTGAACAAGAACCCCGAGAATTTCTTCCTCGACGTGGAGCAAAGCGCGTTCTCACCCAGCAACCTGGTGCCCGGCATCGGCGCCTCGCCCGACCGCATGCTGCAGGCGCGCCTGTTCAACTACGCCGACGCGCAGCGCTACCGCCTGGGCGCCAACTACCACCAGATCCCGGTGAACCAGGCGCGCTGCCCAGTGCACAGCAACCACCGCGACGGCACCGGCCGGGTGGACGGCAACTACGGCAGCCTGCCGCACTACGAGCCCAACAGCTTCGGCCAGTGGCAAGGCCAGCCCGAGTTTGCCGAGCCGCCGCTCAAGATCAAGGGCGACGCCAAGCACTGGAGCTACCACCAGGACGACAGCAACTATTTCGAGCAACCGGGCAAGCTGTTCCGCCTGATGACGGATGCGCAGAAAGAAGCGCTGTTCGGCAACACCGGCCGCGCCATGGGCGACGCGCCCGAGTTCGTCAAGTTCCGCCACATCCGCAACTGCCACGCGGCCGACCCGGCCTACGGCGCGGGCGTGGCCAAGGCGCTGGGGCTGGACTTGAAAAAGGCGCTGGCGTCGAAGAAGGACGATCCGATGAACGGCAACCCGCTGGTGGCGCTACCGGTTTGACGCCAGGATGGCCGCCACCGCCCGCACCAGCGCATCGCACTGCGCGGGCGTGCCCACGCTGATGCGCAGGTAGGGCGCGATACGCTCGGGCCGCGCGAAGTGGCGCACCAGCACCGCGCGCTCGCGCAGCAGCGCGGCCAGTTGCGCGCCGTCGCGCCCCGGATGGCGCGCGAAAAGGAAATTGGCCTGCGAGGGCAGTACCTCGAAGCCCAGCTCCTGGAGGGCGCGCGCCAGACCGTCGCGGTTGTGCATCACGGCGTGGCGGGTTGCGTCGAAATACGCCACGTCCTGCACGGCAGCGCATGCGCCGGCCTGGGCCAGGCGGTCCAGCGGGTAGGAGTTGAAGCTGTCCTTCACGCGTGTGAGCGCGTCGATCAGCGGCTGCGCCCCGAAGGCCGCGCCCACCCGCAGCCCGGCGAGCGAGCGGGACTTGGACAGCGTGTGCACCACCAGCAGGTTGGGATGGCGTGCAATGAGCCCCACGGCGCTCTCGCCGCCGAAATCCACATAGGCTTCATCGACCAGCACCACGCGCCGCGGGCAAGCCGCCAGCAGCCGCTCGATCTGCGCCAGCGGCAAACCCATGCCCGTGGGCGCGTTCGGGTTGGCCAGCACGATGCCTGCGCACGGCCCTTGCGCAGCACGCGCGGCCAAGGCGCCCACATCGACCGCCAGCCCGGCATCGAGTGGCTGCAGCTCGGCGCCGATGCCCCACAGCCCGCAGTACACGCGGTAGAAGCTGTAGGTGATATCGGGCATCAGAAGCCGCTCGCCCGCATGCTGGAAGAATGCGAAGAAGGCATGCGCCAGCACTTCGTCCGAGCCGTTGCCGACAAAGACCTGATCCGTCTGCAACCCATGGGCTGCCGCCAGCGCCTCGCGCAGCGCGAGCGATTGCGGATCAGGGTAGAGCTGCAGGCCCTCGCGTGCGGCCGCCTCCACGGCCGCGATGGCGCGCGGCGACGGCGGATAGGGGTTCTCGTTGGTGTTGAGCTTCACCAGGCCCGCGATGCGCGGCTGCTCGCCGGGCACATAGGGTTCGAGCCGCTCCACGACGGGGCTGCACAGCGAAGGGATGGACATGCGGGAAATTCCTGTTTTCATAGCTTACAGCGCTTGCTGCATAAGCGCTGGAGGCTGTTTATTCTTATATATTTAGCCCAATAGCCGCGCCAGCGTGAGCAGCGCCAGCAGCAGCATCCAGACCACCACCGAGCGCCACACCAGCCCCACCACGCTGCGCAGGTGCGCCACCTGCGGTTCCTGGCCGGGCGTGGCATCGCTGTCACCCAACGCGCCACCGGCTTCAAAACCGGCATTCGCGGCACCACGCCCGCGCAGCGCCACGCCGCCCAGGCGCACGCCGATCGCACCGGCCGTCGCGGCCAGCACCACGCCATCGTTGTCACCGGGAAAGCGCTGCGCGTGAAAGCGCCAGCCTTCGATCGCATCCTCGAAACTGCCGACGACGGCGAAGGACAGCGCGGTCAGGCGCGCGGGCAGCCAGTCGATCACCATCCATGCCCGCTCCGCCGCCCTCACCAGCGCCTGGCTGGGCGGGTGTTCAGGCAACGGTGCGCCGGCGCCCCAATGGCGCGCCGCGAATTCCGCCATGCGATAGAGCACCGCCCCGCTGGGTCCCAGCCCCAGCGCCGCAAATCCGGCAAACCACGCCAGCACGCCAAACACATGGCGATGCGCAGCGATCACCGAGTACTCGATGACGTGGCGCACGATCTCGCTGCGCGGCAGCTGATCCACTTCCACCTGTTTCCAGCGCGCCAGGCCTTCGCGCGCGCGCTGCACGTCGCCCTCTTCGAGCGCATCACGGATGGCGGTGAAATGGTGGCTGAACTGGCGGAAACCCAGCGTGATGTAGAGCACCACAACATTCCAGACCAGCGCCAGCGGCCAGCCTACGAAATGCAGCAGCGCCCAATACACCGCCAGCACCGCCAGCGGCGGCACGCCTACCGCCAGCGCCCAGGTGAGCCAGCCATGGGGCGGGCTGCCAGCGTCGAAATTGCGCCGCGCCGACAGCGCCCAGGCACGCAATCCTTCATGGATGGGATTGCTGCGCGCCAGGGGGCGCGCCTGCTCGATCAGCAGGGCCAGCAGGATGGCAAAAAAACTCATGCGGACAATGATAGCGAGCCGCGCCCGCCGAACGCGCCCTTCAGGCGCTCATGAATCGATAGAAATTGCGCAGCATGCCCGCCGTGGCACCCCAGATGAAGCGTGTCCTGCCGCCATCCTGGTAGGGCATCGCATACCACTCGCGGCGCTGCCCCTGCCATTCGAACGCCTGGCGCCGGTGGTGCGCGGGATCAAGCAGAAATTGCAGCGGCACCTCGAAGATATCGGCCACTTCGTCCGGGTTGGCGTGCAGGCGCGCACCGGGCCTCACCAGCGCCACGACCGGCGTCACGATGAAGGACGATCCGGTCACATAGTCCGGCAGGCTGCCGAGCACCTCGACCCCGCCGCTGTCCAGCCCCACTTCTTCGCGCGCCTCGCGCAGCGCAGTCGCCGCGGCATCCCGGTCCTGCGGATCGCTGCGTCCGCCCGGGAAGGCCACCTGTCCCGAATGCGTGGACAGATGCTGGGTGCGCTCCGTCAGCAGCACCGTGGGGCGCGCGTGCAGCACGATGGGCACGAGCACGGCCGCATGGGCCGGCGCGCGGTCCAGGAATTTCGGCTCGCGCTGAATTTCCGGCACCCAGGCCGGCGGTGCCGCAAAGCGCTGGCGCAACGCCGCCACGGTCTGCGCCGCGTCAGCGACCGGGGGCAGCGCATCCGGCTCTCCCACGAATGGCAGCCTGCGCGGATCAAAGCGCGGGAGCGTGAAAGGAGCGGCGGACTTCTGCACGGGCTCTCGGGAAAACAAAACCGCTACAGGCCTGCGCGCTGTAGCGGCTTTGGGTGCTCTGCCAGCATGGTCGTGGCAGCCAGGCCCATCAGGCCTGGGGAGCGTCGCTGACCTTGACGCGCGAAGGCAGCTTTTCCTTGATGCGCGCGCGCTTGCCGCTCAGGCCGCGCAGGTAGTACAGCTTGGCGCGGCGCACGTCGCCACGGCGCTTGACTTCGATCTTGGCGATCAGCGGGCTGTAGGTCTGGAAGGTGCGCTCCACGCCTTCGCCGTTGGAGATCTTGCGCACGATGAAGCTGCTGTTCAGGCCGCGATTGCGCTTGGCAATCACCACGCCTTCGTACGCCTGCACGCGCTTGCGCGTGCCTTCGACGACGTTCACGCTGACGATCAGCGTATCGCCGGCGGAAAAATCAGGGATCTGGCGGTTGAGGCGGGCAATTTCCTCTTGCTCAAGGGTCTGGATCAGGTTCATGGTGTCATCCATCGATCATGCCCGCGCCAAGATTGGCAGCGGCGCCCCGATTGGCGCCTTGTAGGCCATGGCCATTGCCATGGCGGCCGGGTAGAGGATCGAAAAGCCGCTGATTATAGCAAGCGAAGGCTGGTTTCGTCATCCTCCGTCAGCAGTCCATCGGCGCGCGCCGCATCCAGCAGGTCCGGGCGCAGCTGCCGCGTCAGGCGCAGCCGCTGGCCGCGGCGCCACTGCGCAATCTGCGCGTGGTTGCCCGAAAGCAGCACCGCCGGCACCTCGCGCCCCCGCCACGCTTCGGGACGGGTGTAGTGCGGGCAATCGAGCAAACCGTCAAGCTGCGGGCTGAAGCTGTCCTGCCTGGCGCTGTCCTCGTCGTGCAGCACGCCCGGCTGCAGGCGCGCCACGGCATCGAGCAGCGCCATGGCGGCCACCTCGCCGCCGGAAAGGACAAAATCACCCAGGCTGATTTGCCGCTGGACATGGGCATCGATGAAGCGCTGATCGATGCCTTCGTAGCGGCCGCAGAGCAAAATGGCGCCGCTGCCGGCCGCCCAGGCCTGCACGCCCGCCTGGCCAAGCCGCTCTCCCACGGGAGAAAACAGCACCATCGGCGCCTGTACCTCGCGTGCTTCGTTGCGATCGGCGCGGATGGCCGCGAGGCAATGCGCCAGGGGCTCCGCCATCATCACCATGCCCGGGCCGCCGCCAAACGGACGGTCATCGACACGGCGGTAGTTGCCCTCGGCATGATCGCGCGGGTTCCACAGGTGCACCGCCACCTGCCCCGAGGCATAGGCGCGGCGCGTGACGCCACTTGCGAGAAAAGGGGCGAACAGCTCGGGAAACAGCGTGATGAGATCAAAACGCACGCCGAGACCTCTTCAGTAATCCGGCTGCCAATCGACCGTGATGCGCCGGCCCGCGAGATCCACCTGATCAACAAAGGCGGAAACAAAGGGAACCAGGCGCTCACAGGGCTTGCCACCTTGCTCGCCTGCCAGCACCAGCGTGGTCTGCGGCCCGGAGGCGAGCAAATCCCGGACCGTGCCCAGCTGCACGCCCTCGCGGTTGGCGACCGCAAGGCCGATCAGGTCAACCCAGTAGTATTCGTCGTCCTGCGTCTGCGGAAACGCCGAACGGGGAATGAAAATGCGCGCGCCGCGCAGCAATTCAGCCTGCGCCCGGTCCTGCACCTCCTGCGCCTGCGCCACGACCGCATCGCCGTGCGGACGCGCCTGCTGCACGCCGAGGCTCACGCAACGCCCGAACGGGCTCTTCGCCCCACGCTCTGCGGGCAGCAGGAACCACTGCGGCGCCGCCAGCAAGGCCTCTGGCGCGCTGCTGAAGGGCACCACCTTGAACCAGCCCTTGACGCCCCAGGCCTCGCCGACACGGCCAACCTCTATGGCGTCGTGCGGCAGTTCGGCAAAGGGCAGTTCGGGGAAATCGATCATGCGCGTTGAAAAACAAAACGGGCCCGTCAGTGCGCCCGACGAAGCCCGTGCTGGCTGGCGCCAGGAGTGATCAGGCAGCCTGCTTAGCGGCCTGGCGGATCAGGCGATCCACGGTGGGAGACGCCTGCGCGCCCACGCTCTTCCAGTAGGTGATGCGATCCTGCACCAGACGCAGACCTTCCTCGCCGCCCTTGGCGGAGGGGTTGTAGAAACCCACGCGCTCGATGAAGCTGCCATCGCGGCGCACGCGCTTGTCGGCAACGACGATGTTGAAGAACGGACGGCCCTTGGCGCCGCCGCGGGAGAGTCGAATCACGACCATGGTTGAATCCTTCGGGTGGTTGCCGCTGACATTGCGGCAGTTCTTGCTGCGCTTGAGACACGCGACTGGCCACCCGGCCAGCGACACGCTGCAAAGCCCGGCATTATAGCGGGATGATTTCGGAGGAATAATCACACCCATGAAAAACAAGACCCTCACCACCTGGCTTGCCTTCCTGGGCGGTCCGCTCGGACTGCACCGCTTCTATCTGCGCGGCCTGGGCGACTGGCTCGGCTGGCTGTTCCCTATCCCGACCGCTCTCGGAATCGTCGGCGTCGAACGCATCCAGCAGCTCGGCGTGGATGACCAGCTCAGCTGGGCGCTGATTCCGCTGCTGGGCCTGATCATCGCCGTGTGCGCGCTGACGGCCATCGTGTACGGCCTGATGCCGCAGGACCGATGGAACGCACGCTTCAACCCCGGCGCGGCGCCGGACCATCCGGCTGGACGCACCTACTGGCTGACGGTGATGGGCGTTGCCGCCGCGCTGCTGGTGGGTGCGGGGGTGCTGATGGCGACGATTGCCTTCGGCTTCGAGCATTTCTGGGAATACCAGCTCGAAGAGGCTCGCAAGATATCGCAGTAAAAAGCGCTCCAGCGCTTTTCGCCAAAGCGCGGGCAGCTATCATATTGATAGATCAATACATCTGCAGGCTCGCCCAGTAGGCGATGCCGGAGATGAATGCACTCGCCGGGATGGTGAGTATCCAGGCCCAGACGATATTGCCCGCCACGCCCCAGCGCACGGCGCTGGCACGCTGGGTGGAGCCAACGCCCACGATGGCTCCGGTGATGGTGTGCGTGGTCGAGACCGGAATGCCCAGCCAGGTGGCCAGGAAAAGCGACAGCGCCCCGCCCGTCTCGGCGCAAAACCCGCCCACGGGCTTGAGCTTGGTGATCTTCTGCCCCATGGTCTTGACGATGCGCCAACCGCCGAACATGGTGCCCAGTCCCATCGCGCTGTAGCAGGCCAGAATGACCCAGATGGGCGGCTCGGCATCCCCGGCGGAGGCATAGCCGGTCGCGATCAGCAGCAGCCAGATGATGCCTATGGTCTTCTGCGCATCGTTGCCGCCATGCCCCAGGCTGTAGGCGCCGGCCGAGATGAGCTGCAGGCGCCGGAACCACCGGTCGATGCGCTGCGGACGCGCGCGCCGCAGGAGCCAGGCCATGAGCACCATCATCATCGACCCCAGGATGAAGCCCAGCAGCGGCGAGATGAAGATGAACGCCACGATCTTGAAGATGCCGCTGGCCACCAGCGCGCCCGCGCCCGTCTTGGCGATCACGGCCCCGACGATGCCGCCGATCAGCGCATGCGAGGAACTGCTGGGAATGCCGTAATACCAGGTGATGATGTTCCAGCTGATCGCGCCGACGAGCGCGCCGAAGATCACGTGCGTGTCCACCACATGGATGTCGACAATGCCTTTGCCGATGGTGGCCGCGACACTCAGGTGGAACACGAAAATCGCAATGACGTTGAAGAACGCCGCAAACACCACCGCCTGCGACGGCTTGAGCACGCCGGTGGAGACGACGGTGGCAATCGAATTGGCCGCGTCGTGAAAGCCGTTCATGAAATCGAACGCGACAGCCAGACCAACCAGCAGAATCACGACCCAGAGGGCGGCCTGAACGGTTTCCATGGTGCAGGGAAAGTGATGAAGAAGCGATGCTTCAGGAGTTTTCGAGGATCACGCCCTCGATGTGGTTGGCCACGTCCTCGCATTTGTCCGTCACGGTTTCGAGCAGCTCGTAGATTTCCTTGAGCTTGATGATCTCGCGCGCATCGACCGCTTCGCGAAACAGCTTGCTCATCGCGCTGCGCAGCACGCGGTCCGCCTCGCCCTCGACACGGTCGATCTCCTCGCAGACCTTGAGCGCGCGCTCCGTCACCGCCGGCTCCGCGATGCGCCCCAGCATGCGCACCGCATCGCGCACCAGGCCGCAGCACGTGACGCACAGCTCCGTGAGGTGCCGGATTTCCTCGGTCACATGCTGCAAGTCATAGAGCGCCATGGCTTCGGCCGTATCCTGCAGCAGGTCGGCCACGTCGTCCATGGTGTTGATGAGTGAATGGATCTGCTCGCGGTCGATGGGCGTGATGAAGGTGCGGTGCAAGGCCCGGTTCACCTCGTGCGTCACGCGGTCGGCGGCGCGCTCGGCATCGTCAACCTCCTGCTGGTGGCGCTCGCGCTGCTGCGGGTTTGCATAGTCCGCCACCAATGAGGAAAACGCCTCCACCGCCTCCACGATGCGATCGGCATGCTGGTTGAACATCTCGAAAAAATTGCCCTCGCGGGGCAATAATTTTCCAAACAGCATGCAGGCTCCTGGTGGGAAGGACTTGTGAGGCAGCGGGCCGCGCTTGGTGTGGTGCGAACCGCGAGAAGCCGGAATTTTACTCGGGGTAACCCCGGGGTCCGGCGAGCGCAAAATCTTCTATAACCGCTGCACCGTGACAGCACGGCGTCCGCGCCGCCCTCCATGCCAGCCCCGCCTCTTTCCAACGCCAGCGCCGCGCCACCACTGACGGGGCTGGTGCTGACCGGCGGCGGAGCCCGGGCGGCCTACCAGGTCGGGGTGCTGCAGGCGATCTCGGACCTGCGCCGCCAATGCGAGCCGGACAACCACGCCAACCCTTTCCCCGTCATGACCGGCACCTCGGCCGGGGCGATCAACGCGGCCGCATTGGCCTGCGGGGCGGACCAGTTCGATCGCGCGGTGCGGCGTCTGGCGCGCGTCTGGAGCCATTTTCATCCGCACAACGTCTACCGCTCGGACTCGATCAGCATGCTGCGCAGCGGTGCCAGCTGGCTGTCGCTGCTGTCGCTCGGCTGGGTGGTCGCGCGCTGGCATCGCCTGCGGCCGCGCTCACTGCTGGACAACGGCCCGCTGCTGCAATTGCTGCTGCAGCTCGTGCCCCTCATCCGCCTGCCCCTGCTGATGCGCGAAGGCCATCTGCACGCGCTGGCCATCACGGCGTCCAGCTACAGCTCGGGCGAGCACATCACCTTCTTCGAAGCCAGCGACCGGCTCGTGCCCTGGGTGCGCACCCAGCGGCGTTCGGTGCGCGACGAGATACGCCACGAGCACCTGCTGGCATCGTCCGCCATTCCTTTCATCTTTCCCGCCCAGGGCATAGACATCGACGGCGCCACGGAGTATTTTGGCGACGGCTCGATGCGCCAGTCCGCCCCGATCGCACCGGCGATCCATCTTGGCGCGGAGCGCATCCTGGTGATCGGCGCGGGGCGCATGCACGAATCCGGGAGCGATCCGACGGCCGCGCCCTCCAGCGGCTATCCGTCGCTCGCGCAGATCGCTGGCCATGCGCTCTCCAACATCTTCCTCGACGCCCTCTGGGTGGACGTGGAGCGCATGCAGCGCATCAACAAGACGCTGTCGCTGATCCCCCCGCAAGCGCGCGCCAGCAGCGCGCTGAAGCCGCTGGAACTGCTGGTGATCGCGCCATCCCAGCGCCTGGACGCCATCGCCACCCGCCACGTCGATCGGCTGCCGGTGGCGCTGCGCACGCTGCTGGGAACCATAGGCGTGTCGTCAAAAAAACAGGAAGTGCGCAGCGCCGCACTGGCCAGCTATCTGCTGTTCGAGGAGCACTACACGCAGGAGCTGATGGCGCTGGGCCGGGCCGATGTGGCGGCGCGGCGCGATGAGGTGCTGGCATTCTTCGGCTGGACGCTGCCCGTACAGGCCAGCAAGCCTTGAACAGCACGCGGCAGCGTTTCCTACAATGACCGGTTTCGCAAAGCCAGTCGCCACCCATGTCCGCCCGCAAGATCTTCGTCACCACCGCGCTGCCGTATGCCAACGGCAAGTTCCACATCGGCCACATCATGGAATACATCCAGGCCGACACCTGGGTGCGGGCGCAGCGCATGGCGGGCTCGCAGGTGAATTTCGTCGGCGCCGACGACGCGCACGGCGCGCCCATCATGATCGCGGCCGAGAAGGCGGGCAAGACGCCGCAGCAGTTCGTCGCCGACATCGCCGCCGGGCGCAAGGAATACCTGGACGGCTTTCACATCGCGTTTGACAACTGGCACAGCACCGACGCGCCGGAAAACCACGCGCTCGCGCAGCAGATCTACCTGGATCTGAAGGCCAACGGGCTGATCGAAACCCGCACCATAGAGCAGTTCTTCGACCCCGAGAAGAACATGTTCCTGCCCGACCGCTTCATCAAGGGCGAATGCCCGCGCTGCCACGCCAAGGACCAGTACGGCGACAACTGCGAGGTCTGCGGCGCGGTGTATGCACCCACCGAACTCATCAACCCCTACTCGGCGCTCTCGGGCGCCAGGCCCGAACTCAAGACCTCGGAGCATTTCTTCTTCAAGCTCTCCGACCCGCGCTGCGTGCAGTTCCTGAAAGAATGGACGCAGGACGGCTTTCACGTGCAGCCCGAAGTGGCCGCCAAGATCAGGGAATGGTTCGGCACGCGCACCAACCCCGATGGCAGCACCAGCGAGGGCCTGGGCGACTGGGACATCTCGCGCGATGCGCCCTATTTCGGCATCGAAATCCCGGATGCACCAGGCAAGTATTTCTACGTCTGGCTGGATGCGCCCATTGGTTATCTGGCATCGCTCAAGAACCTTCTGGACAAGCGCGGCGAGGATTACGACGCCTACATGGCCGACCCTGCCCTGGAGCAGTACCACTTCATCGGCAAGGACATCATCACCTTCCACACGCTGTTCTGGCCCGCCACGCTGAAATTCAGCGGCCGCAAGACGCCGACCAAAATCTGCGTGCATGGCTTCATGACGGTGAACAACGGCGAGAAGATGAGCAAAAGCCGCGGCACCGGCCTCGATCCGCTCAAGTACCTGGCGCTGGGCATGAACCCCGAGTGGCTGCGCTACTACCTGGGTGCCAAGCTCAACGGGCGCAACGAGGACATCGACTTCAACCCCGAGGACTTCATGGCCCGGGTGAACGCCGATCTGATCGGCAAGTACGTGAATATTGCGTCACGCGCCGCAGGCTTCATCGCCAAACGTTTTGGTGGCAGGCTTGGCAGCATGGGCAGCGACGGGCAGGCCTTGCTGGCCGAGCTGCACGCGCAGCAAGGCGCGATCGTGCAGGCCTACGAAGACCGCGACAGCGCCCGCGCGGCGCGCGACACCATGCTGCTGTGCGACCGGGTGAACAGCTACGTGGATGCCAACAAACCCTGGGAACTGGCCAGGCAGGAAGGGCAGGACGCGCGCCTGCACGATGTCTGCACCACCTGCATCGAGGCCTTCCGCCTGCTCACCATTTACCTGAAGCCCATGCTGCCCGCCACGGCGGCGCAGGTGGAAGGCTTCCTGCAGATTGCGCCACTCTCCTTCGCCGACGCGCAAAGCCTGCTGGGCACTGGCCACGCGATTGGCCAGTACCAGCATCTGATGCAGCGCGTGACGGTGGAGCAGCTCGATGCGCTGTTTGCCCTGCCCGAGCCGGAAAAGGTCTTGCCCGGCGGCGAGGAGATCGCCCCCACGATCACGATCGCCGATTTCGCCAGGATCGATCTGCGCATCGCCAGGATCGTCGAATGCCAGGCGGTGGAGGGCTCGACCAAACTGCTGCGGCTCACGCTGGACGCGGGCGAAGGGCGGCTGAGGAATGTCTTCTCGGGCATCTCCAGCATGTACCAGCCCGAGCAGCTGCAAGGCAAGCTCACCGTGCTGGTGGCCAACCTCGCGCCGCGCAAGATGAAATTCGGCGTGAGCGAGGGCATGGTGCTTGCCGCCAGCCATGCGGATGAAAAATCGCACCCCGGCATCTACGTGCTCGAACCCTTCCCGGGTGCGGAGCCCGGCATGCGGATTCATTGAAAAGCATAGCTTCTCACGCTTGCTGCATAAGCGTTTAAGCCCTATTTGGCTTGAAAACCATCCGTACACCCATCCCCGCCGACCGGCGTCGCCTGCTGCTGGCCGCGCTGGCGCTCGGCGCCATGGCCGCCTGCGGCCGGCGCGCACCCAAGGCGCAGGCCGTCCCCGCGGGCGCCACGGTGCTCGCGCTGGGGGATTCGCTGACGCAGGGCGTGGGCGCCGATCCGCAGCACGCCTATCCCGCCGTGCTGCGGGAGCTCAGCGGCTGGAACCTGGTCAATGCCGGCGTCTCGGGCGACACCAGCGCGCAGGCGCTCGCACGCCTGCCCGACTTGCTGGTCGAGCACCATCCGGCGCTGGTGCTGATCGGCCTGGGCGGCAATGATTTCCTGCGCCAGACGAGCGCCAGCGCCGCCAAGGACAATCTCCGCGCCGCCTGCCGAATGTCGCTGGACAGCGGCGCGCAGGTGGTGTTGATCGCGGTGCCGCAGTTCTCGCTGCTCGCCGCCAGCACCGGGAAGCTGAGCGATCACCCGCTCTACGCCGAACTGGCGAGCGAGCTGGAGATGCCCCTGTACGCGGGCGGCTGGTCCGAAGTGCTCGGCGACGCGCGCCTGCGCTCCGACCGGGTGCACGCCAATGCCGAGGGCTACCGTCAGTTCGCGGACGGCCTGGCGCGGCGGCTGCGAGAACTCGGGCTGCTCGCGCGCTGAGCCGCCCCGCATCGGGGCCGATGCGGCGTTGCGCAAGGCCGCTGGGTGATCCAGCTACAGGTCAGCTACGCTGCTCAGCGCCTCGTCCCGGCTACGTACGGCCGCGCGCCAGCCAATCGTCCAGCCGCCGCACCCCCAGCGCCAGCCGTGCCGCGTCCTTGGAGGCGAAACACCAGCGCAGCCAGCCTTCCCCCTCGGCGGAAAATGCCGCGCCGGGTGCAAGGCCCAGGCCTGCCTCCAGCACCAGGCGCTTGGCCAGCTGCAGTGAATCGGCAAACCCATCGATGCGGACAAAGGCGTACATCCCGCCCGGCGCACGGCTCGTGCGCACCCCCGGCAAGGCCTGCAGCGCGGGCACCAGCGCATCGCGGCAGGCGCGCATGTGGGCGACGATGCGCGGCGTGATCTCCGCCACATGCTCCAGCGCCGCCAGCGCTCCCTGCTGCGCAAACACCGGCGCGCACGAAGTGTTGAATTCGATCACCTTGCCCATCTGCGCCGCCATCGCGGGCGGCATCACCATCCAGCCCAGGCGCCAGCCGGTCATGAGGAAGGCCTTGGAAAAACTCTGCACCACCACCAGCCGGTCGTCTTGCGCCGCGATGTCCAGAAACGACGGCGCGGCGCGGCTCTCGGTGTCGTCCCGGTAGTACAGCCGCTCGTACACCTCGTCGGACAAAATCCAGGTGCCGGTGCCGCGGCAATGGTCCAGGATGGCCTGCTGCTCGGCGCGCGTGAGCGTCCAGCCCGTGGGGTTGTTGGGCGAGTTGAGCACCAAGAGGCGCGTGCGCGGCGTGATGGCCGCCAGCAGCTTCGCCAGATCCAGCGTCCACGCGCCGTCTTCCTGCGGCTGCAGGGCCACGCAGCGCAGCTGCGCGCCCATGATCTGCGGCTGCCCGGTGAGGTTGGGCCACACGGGCGTGACCACCACGACCTCATCACCCGCATCCACCAGCACCTGCATCGCGAGCATCAGCGCATTCACGCCGCCCGAGGTCACCGCGATGCGCTCGGCCGCCACCGCGCCGCCATGCAGGCGCGAGCTGTAGTCGGCCAGCGCCTCGCGCAGCTCGGGCAGGCCCATGTTGTGCGCGTAGAACGTCTCGCCCGCCTGCAGCGAGGCTATTGCCGCGGCGCGAATCACTTCGGGCGTGGTTTCGTCGCTCTCGCCAAACCAGAAGGGCAGCACATCGGCGCGGCCCATGCCCGCATTGGCGACTTCGCGGATTTTGGAGGCTTCAAGGTTCAGGATGGCACTGCGCATGGTTCTCTTTCGTCAGGAGTTCAAGCATGGCACAGAACGCATGTCCCCGTGCGGCTACCATTGCCGCCCATGTTCAGTTACCGCCACGCCTTTCACGCCGGCAACCACGGCGATGTGCTCAAGCACACCGTGCTCATTGCCTGCCTGCGCCACCTCACGCTCAAGGAGACGGGGCTCACCGTGATCGACACGCACGCGGGCGCGGGCCTGTACCGGCTCGATGGCGACTACGCCCGCACCAGCGGCGAGGCGCTCGAGGGCGTGCAGCGCCTCTCCGGGGCTGCCGATCTGGCGCCCGCCTTGCAGGATTATCTGGAGGTGGTGCGCAGCTTCAACAGCAAAAGCGCGCTGCGCATTTACCCAGGATCACCCTTCATCACCCAGCGGCTTCTCCGCCCGCAAGACCGGCTGCGGCTGTTTGAAATTCACCCCAGCGATTTGCCTACGCTGGTACGCAACGTGGCGCAGCTGGAGGCGGACAGGCAAATCACCGTGTACTCCGAAGACGGCTTTGAGGGCATCAAGAAATTACTGCCTCCACAGCCCCGCCGCGCCCTGCTGCTCTGCGATCCAAGCTATGAATTGAAGAGTGATTACGCCCGCGTGCACGCCCTGCTGCAGGAAGCCATCAAGCGCTTTGCCACCGGCTGCTACGCCGTGTGGTACCCCGTGATCGCCCGGCCCGAAGCGCACGAACTGCCCCGGCGCCTGAAGGCGCTGGCCGCGCGCGCGGGCAAGCCCTGGCTGCATGCCACCCTCACCGTGAAATCGGCGCGCGTGCGCAAGCTCGAAGACGGCAGCGAGCAGCGCCCGGGCCTGCCGGGCAGCGGCATGTTTCTGGTGAACCCGCCGTATCTGCTGCAGGAGCAGCTGCAGGCGGCGCTGCCGCAGATGGCCGAGCTGCTGGCGCAGGACGACCACGCCAGCCACCTGCTGGAAACGGGCTGAAGGCCGCCCCCTGTGGCTACTTGCGTTTCAGCCCCTGGCCGGATGCCTTCTTGAGCCCCAGCGGGGCAGCAGCAGGCGAAGGCGAGCGGCTCGCGGGCTCCAGACTGCGCTCCGCCTGCTGCGCCCCGACGTCCTCGCCCAGCGCGGGCACGCAATCCTCGCCGTCGTCGTCCACCAGCCACAGTTCCACGGGCTTGATGCCGAGGCCGATCATGCCCAGCTCCTGCGCAGCCGCCTGGCTCAGATCCACCACACGATCGCCCGCACCGCCAAACGGCCCGCGGTCGTTGATGCGCACCATCACCGTTTTGCCGGTGACCAGGCTGCGCACGCACACCCTGGTGCCAAACGGCAGCGTGCGGTGCGCGGCAGTGAAACCCATGCGATCAAACCGCTCGCCGCTGGCCGTGCGCCGCCCGTGCAGGCCAGGGCCGTACCACGAAGCCAGCCCTTGGTCGAGCAACTGGTACTCCGGCTTTGCCGATTCAACCTCGGGCGGCGCAGCCGGCGCAGGGGCCTGTGCCACTTCAGACGCTGGCGGCGTGAATGGCCGCTCCACAGGCTGCGCCGTCTGCTCAGGCAGCCGTACCGCGCGGCGCGGCACGTCCGGCGCAGCATCGGTGCTCTCAGGCACCGGCAGCGCGCAGGCCACCAGCAACAGGACCAAGGCACAGACAGACGCCAGGCGCGGCGCACGCATCACGCGGGCCCCACTCCCAGACGATGGCACAGCTCCAGCGTCGCCGCGCTCTGGTTCATGGTGTAGAAGTGCAGCGCGGGCACGCCGCCAGCCACCAGCTGCTCGCACAGCCGCGCCACCACATCCAGGCCAAAGGCGCGAATGCTGGCCACATCATCCCCAAAGCCCTGCAGCCGCAGGCGCAGCCAGCGCGGCACCTCGGCGCCGCAGGCATCCGAAAAGCGCAGCAGCTGGGTGGAGCCGAGGATGGGCATGATGCCCGGAACGATGGGCACATCCAGCCCCGCGCGGCGGGCTTCATCGACGAAGCGGAAATACGCATCGGCGTTGAAGAAATACTGCGTGATCGCCGCATCGGCCCCGGCATGCACCTTGGCCGCGAAGGCCTTGAGGTCGGCCTCGGGCGAACGCGCCTGCGGATGCGTCTCGGGATAGGCCGCCACCTCGATATGAAAATGCCTGCCGGTCTCTTCACGGATGAAGGCCACGAGGTCGCTCGCGTACTGAAACGCGCCCCCCATGCCGTAGCCGCTGGGCAGGTCGCCGCGCAGCGCCACCAGGCGATTCACCCCCATGGCCCTGAGCTCGGCGAGCTGCTCGCGCACCTTCTCGCGCGTGGCGCCTATGCAGGAAAAATGCGAGGCCGCGGGCACACCTTCGGCCAGAATCTCCTGCACGGCGGCAAAGGTGCCCGCCTGCGTGGAGCCGCCCGCGCCGTAGGTGACCGAGCAGAACTCGGGCTGGAGCCGATAGAGCTGCTCGCGCACCACGCGCAGCTTGCCCACGCCTTCGGGCGTCTTGGGCGGGAAGAATTCAAAACTGACAGGGACAGCCATCACGCCCCCGCCTCAATAACGGTAGGCGTCGGCCTTGTAGGGCCCCTGCACCGGCACATTGATGTAAGCCGCCTGCTCGGGCGTGAGCGTGGTGAGCTGCACGCCCAATTTTTTCAGCTGCAGGCGCGCCACTTTTTCATCGAGCAGCTTGGGCAGCACGTAGACCTTGCCCGCCTCGTATTCCGCCGGCTTGGTGAAGAGCTCGATCTGCGCCAGCGTCTGGTTGGCAAAGCTGCTGCTCATCACATAACTGGGGTGACCCGTCGCGCAGCCCAGGTTCACGAGGCGCCCCTTGGCCAGCAGCGTGATGCGGTGGCCGTCGGGGAAGATGATGTGATCGACCTGCGGCTTGATCTCTTCCCACTGGTATTTTTCCAGCGAGGCGACGTCGATCTCGTTGTCGAAGTGGCCGATGTTGCAAACGATCGCCTCGTTCTTCATCGCCGCCATGTGCTCGTGGCGGATCACGTCCTTGTTGCCGGTGGTGGTCACGAAGATGTCGGCCTTGGCGGCGGCGTATTCCATGGTGACGACCTTGTAGCCCTCCATCGCCGCCTGCAGCGCGTTGATCGGGTCGATCTCGGTCACCCAGACCTGGGCGCGCAGCGCCGACAGCGCCTGCGCGCAGCCCTTGCCCACGTCGCCGTAGCCGGCCACCAGCGCCACCTTGCCGGCGATCATCACGTCGGTGGCGCGCTTGATGCCGTCCACCAGCGATTCGCGGCAGCCGTAGAGGTTGTCGAACTTGGATTTCGTCACCGAGTCGTTGACGTTGATCGCCCGGAACAGCAGCGTGCCCTTGGCGGACATTTCATTGAGGCGGTGCACCCCCGTGGTCGTCTCTTCGGTCACGCCGAGGATCTCGGCGCTCTTGCGCGTGTACCAGCTGGCGTCCTGCGCCAGCTTGGCCTTGATGGCGGCGTACAGAATGCGCTCTTCCTCGCTCGCCGGATGCGCCAGCACCGAGGCATCCTTCTCCGCGCGCTGGCCCAGATGCATGAGCAGCGTGGCGTCGCCCCCATCGTCCAGAATCATGTTCGGGCCCTCGCCCTTCGCGCCCTTGGCGCCGAACTCGAAGATGTGGTGGGTGTAGTCCCAATAATCCTTGAGCGATTCGCCCTTGATCGCATACACCGGCGTGCCCCCTGCGGCAATCGCGGCGGCCGCGTGGTCCTGCGTCGAGAAGATGTTGCACGAGGCCCAGCGCACGTCGGCGCCCAGGGCTTTCAGCGTTTCGATCAGCACCGCCGTCTGGATCGTCATGTGCAGACTGCCCGCGATGCGTGCGCCCTTGAGCGGCTGGCTCGCGGCAAATTCCTCGCGGATGGCCATCAGGCCGGGCATTTCGGTCTCGGCAATCGCGATTTCCTTGCGGCCCCAGGCGGCCAGCGTGATATCGGCAATCGCCTGATCGGGGTGGGAAACGGGAACAGCGCTCATGGTGGGGTCCTTCACGGTAGAAGTTGAACCACGCCACCGGGCACCGACAAGAGCAATCACCGCACCGGCACAGCGTGGGTGAGCGTCGTTGCAGAGGAAAGGATTTCCGAGCCTCGCACCCGGCTTGGGGTGCTGCAACGCTCCTCGGAAATGAGGCGCAAATTATACCGGCGCATGTTTTGGCAAACCTTGCCAAGCTTTTACAATGGAGCGCCATGAGCACCGTCACCATGAACATCTCGCTTTCCGATGAGCTGAAGGCCTTTGTAGATGCCCGCGTGCAGGCGCGCGGCTACAGCAGCACCAGCGAATACATGCGCGACCTGGTGCGCCGCGACGAAGAGCGCGCATCCGAGGAGCGGTTTCGGGCACTGATTCAGGAGGGTGTTGATTCAGGTATCGATCCACGCCCCTGGAGCGAACTGCGCGATGACTGGACTGCCCGCATCGCTGCAGCCCGTGCCATCAAGGCCACGGCGAGTTTGTGACGCCTGTTGCTCTATCTACCCAGGCCACCAGAGACCTGGAGCAAGCCTTTGTTTACTACTTCGATGTCGCAAATTTGGCCCTGCCCGAGCGTTTCAGGGATGAAGTAGATGCTGCGCTGAACCATATTGCCGAGCATCCGGGCACCGGATCCACCCGATACGCGCTTCAAGGTGATGCCACACCATTGCGTTTCTGGACTTTGCGCCGATTCCCCTTCGCCATCTTCTACACCGAACACCCCGACCACATCACCGTAGTGCGCGTGCTGCATCAGTCGTCCGACCTGCCCCACCACCTGAATTGATCCACCGAGAACCCCGTGTCCTTTGCCTCTGAAACCCGGCGCCGCCGCACCTTTGCCATCATCTCCCACCCCGACGCCGGCAAGACCACGCTGACCGAAAAACTACTGCTTTTTTCCGGCGCGATCCAGATCGCCGGAGCGGTGAAGGGTCGCAAGGCCAGCCGCCACGCGACCAGCGACTGGATGGAGATCGAGAAGCAGCGCGGCATCTCAGTGGCCTCGTCGGTCATGCAGATGAGCTACCGCGAGCACGTCATCAACCTGCTCGACACCCCCGGCCACAAGGATTTCAGCGAGGACACCTACCGCGTGCTCACGGCCGTCGATTCGGCGCTGATGGTGATCGACGCCGCCAACGGCGTGGAATCGCAGACGCGCCGCCTGATCGAGGTCTGCCGCCAGCGCGACACGCCCATCATCACCTTCGTCAACAAGATGGACCGCGAAGTGCGCGACGCGCTCGACATCCTGGACGAAGTGGAGCGCGAACTGGGCATGCCCTGCTGCCCCATCACCTGGCCCGTGGGCCACGGCAAGACCTTTGGCGGCATCATCGACCTTCGCACCCGCACGATGACGGTGTTCCAGGCCGGCACGGAAAAGCGCCCGCAGGATTTCGAGGTCATCCCGCTCACCGAAACCGAGACGCTGCGCCAGCGCTTCGGCAGCGCCTTCGACGAAGCGCTGGAGAGCATGGAACTGGCCGTCGGCGCCTCGGCCGAATGGAACCACGAACAATTCCTGGCCGCCAAGCTCACCCCGGTGTTCTTCGGCTCGGGCGTGAACAATTTCGGCGTGCAGGAGGTGCTCAACGCCGTGGTGGACATGTCGCCCCCGCCCGGCCCGCGCAAGGCCTGGCAGGAGGTGAACCGCCAGCGCGAGGAAGTCACCATCCGCCCCGAGGACGAGAGTTTCTCGGGCGTGGTCTTCAAGGTGCAGGCCAACATGGACGCCAACCACCGCGACCGCATCGCCTTCGTGCGCGTGGCCAGCGGCAAATACACCCCCGGCATGAAGATGAAGGTGCAGCGCACCGGCAAGGAGCTGCGCCCCACCAGCGTCGTCACCTTCATGAGCCAGCGGCGCGAGGCCGTCGACGAGGCCTACGCCGGCGACATCATCGGCTTCACCATCCACGGCGGCGTGCAGCTGGGCGACTCGATCACCGACGGTCCCAACCTGCAGTTCACCGGCCTGCCCTTCTTCGCGCCCGAAATGTTCACCACCGTGGTGCTCAAGAACCCGCTGCGCACCAAGCAGTTGCAGCAGGGCCTGATGCAGCTGGGCGAAGAGGGCGCGATCCAGGTCTTCAAGCCCGACGCCGGCGGCAACATGCTGCTGGGCGCCGTCGGCCAGCTGCAGTTCGAGGTGGTGCAGCACCGCCTGAAGACCGAATACGACTGCGACGTGCGCCTGGAGGGCTGCCAGTACACCGGCGCGCGCTGGATCACGGCCAACACGCCCGCCGAGCTGCGCGAGTTCGAGAACGCCTACCCGCTGCGCATGGCGCACGACGCGGCCGATGCGTTGGCCTACCTGTGCACCAGCCCGTATGACGTGCGGCTGGCGCAGGAGCGATTTCCGAAGATTCACTTTCATCCGCTGAGGGAACACGCGGGGTTGGCGCTGCAGGCGGGCTGATGATGGATGTGGCGCCCTCGGTGCGCGATGCGAGGGCTGAAAGCAGTGCCCGCGCAGACCGCAGCCATTACAACAACTTCGATGCCATACGCATCGTCGCCGCGTTCCTGGTGCTCTACAGCCACCAGTTCGCGCTGACCGGCCGGCCCGAGCCCTCCTTCCTCGGGCTGCACAGCTGGGGTGGCCTGGCGGTAATCGTGTTTTTCGTGGTCAGCGGCTATCTCGTCACCAGCAGCTGGTACAACGACCCCAACGTTCTGCGCTTCGCCGCCCGGCGCATTCTGCGACTGTGGCCCGCGCTGACGGTCATTGTGGTGCTCACTGCCTACGGCCTGGGGGCCTGGGTGACGGCGCTGCCCCTGGGGGACTACTGGAAACATCCCGCCACGCTCGACTATCTGCGCATCCTCAAGATGCAGATTCACTACGTGCTGCCCGGCGTCTTCACCAATAACCCCTATGCGGGGGGCGTCAATGGCTCACTCTGGACCATTCCGCTGGAAGTGCGTTGCTACGTGTTGCTGGCTCTTGCCGGCTTGTTGCAGTTGCTGCGCTGGCGCACCATCTGGCTGGCGCTCATCGCCGTCTACCTGGCCTGGTTCCTGTTCAAGAGCAGCGCCGACGTAACCGGGCATGTGCATTACGGGCGAGAACTCAGCGCGTTCTTTCTGTGCGGCTCGGCATTGTTCCTGCTCAAGCAGCGCTGGGAGCGCCGCCCGCTGGCGTGGCTGCTTGGCCTGGGCGCACTGGGGCTGCTCCTCTGGTGGGCGAGGTGGCGCTACACCGCCACGCTCGCGACGCTGCCGCTGGTGATTCTGTACATGGGCACCCGCTCTACGCCGGTGATCCGCCGCTTCGGCCGGTGGGGAGATCCATCGTACGGCGCGTACCTGATTGCATTTCCGGTACAGCAAACCGTCATTTTCTATACGTGGCCCACACTCGGCTTCGCGGGGACTCTCATGCTGGCTCTAGGAGTAACTACTGTACTTGCCTACACAAGCTGGCACGGAATCGAAAAACAGGCTTTGAAGTGGAAACCGTCCAAGTCAAAAATTCCGGAGAAAAACCATTGACACAAGCGATACTGAAGAAATTTTTCCGACTCACGCAATTTCAGCATTTTTGCGTGCTGTTTTTCCTCTTGTCCATCTTGTATGTTGCATGGTGGATAGCCTCGTGGCCGGGAATTCTTGGACAAGATAGCCTCGCGACAATTTTAGAAGTCGAGAGCAACCAGGAATTCCAATCCGGGAAGCCTGCATTTTGGGCCCTCTATGCAATAGCGACATACGGGCCTTGGCGATTAGTAGAGATTCCGATAGCCATACAACTTCTGCTCTGTGCCATCGTGTGCGCACGCGTTTTGAGTTGGATGCTCCAAAAGATGATGTACAAGAGTTTCTTGTATTGTTTGCTTTTCGTGGCATTGGCACCAAGCGTTATGTATTACGCTTCCAGCCTGTATTCCGACGGTATTTATGCGATCAGTACAGCAGCAATGCTATTTGAAATCTGGCGCATCCATCAAAACAAGAAAATTGATAGCGCCGCGGCCTGCATACTGCTAATCACGATCCCATTTTCTTTGTTTTCGCGACCAAATGGAATTATAAATATCATCGCAATATTGGTTTTGGCATATATCCTTTCGCGTCGTGAACGAATCAAGCTCGCAATGATTGTTATACCTTGGCTTATGGTCGCATTATATGCACAATTGGCCGTAAAACAATGGGGAAAAATAGGAACTGTATTTCCTGTTGCTTTGTATGAGACAGTTGGTTTTCTCGAAAATCGCCCCATGGGGCTATGGGAAAACAACGAACCTCGAGTAACCAATAAAACCATCGATGCACTCCGCTCCCACGGGGAAACGGTTGAAAATATTCTGAAATATTATGATCACTATTACTGGGATCCATTGGTTTTTTTCCCAAAAGGCCCCGCACTGATGGCGCTTCCAAAAAGCGCAAAGCAAATTATTGTTCACGAATTTTTTAAATATAATCTTTGGCACAATTTCCCGGCATTTGCCGCGAGTCGTGTTAATATTTTTCTATACGCAGCATTCGCCGATGGCGGCTTTCCAGGCATAAAAAATGCTGAGCATATATTGCCACAAACAAAATCCAAATCCATAGTCAAATTTCGTAATGGAATTTTGCACAAATATTTATCCGAATGGTTTGATTTCACTTTCAAATATCGCGTCATTTTTTGGACACCATGGTTGGGGCTTTGGCTTATTGCAATCGGCATCTCAAGGACATGGCGCGCACGCGATATGGCCGGTTTCACAATATGCACAACCTTATTATTGCAATTAATTGCGGTTTTCAGTTTTTCTATCGCAGGAGAATACAGGTATTTATTAGCCTTCTTCACGGCTCCACTTGCGTTATTGCCAGCGATTTATGCACCAATCAAAAATATAAAACCAGAAACCAAAAATCTATAGCATGGCGGATTCATGCGCCGCCGCGTCACTGAAAATTCATTTAGCCATGCAAATAACACTTGCCATATACACTTTGATATGCGTATTGGGAATATCTGTCGGCCAACTTTTGTTCAAAAAGGCCGCAGTTGCTCTACCTGCGGTTTTTTCCTTTTCCAGTTTGCTGCAAAACGGCTGGCTCATCACCGCCCTTGCGCTGTACGGCATCACCACCTTGGGCTGGATCTGGATCCTTCGACACGCCCCGCTGCACCTGGCCTACCCATTCATGGGCCTGGCCTTTCTGATCGTGCCGACACTGGCCTGGGCCTTCCTGGGTGAGCCGCTGCACTGGCGCACCCTCGCGGGCGGAGCGCTCATCATGGCTGGCGTAGCGCTTGCCGCGCAATCGTGAGGCGGCCCGCCATGCGCATCGCCGTCGCCATTCCCTGCTACAAGGTCACGCAGCACGTGCTGGGCGTGATCGCCGCCATCGGCCCCGAAGTGGAGGCCATTTATGCGGTGGATGATGCCTGCCCGGACGGCAGCGGACGCTACATCGAGGCAAACAGCACCGATCCGCGCGTGCGCGTGTTGTTTCATGCCGAGAATCGTGGGGTGGGCGGTGCCATCATCACGGCCTATCGCGCGGCACTCGACGAGGGCATGGACATCGTGGTCAAGGTCGATGGCGACGGACAGATGGACCCGGCGCTGATCCCGCACTTCACCCGCCCGATCGAGCGGGGCCTGGCGGACTACACCAAGGGCAACCGCTTTTATCAGCCCGAATCACTCGGATCGATGCCCCGCCTGCGCCTGTTCGGCAACGCGGCGCTGTCGTTCATCACCAAGCTGAGCGCGGGCTACTGGCCGATCATGGACCCGACCAACGGCTACACCGCGATCCACGCGGGTACGCTGCGCCGGCTGCCGCTGGACAAGATCGAGCAGCGCTATTTCTTCGAGAGCGACATGCTTTTCCGCCTCAACATCGCGCGCGCCGTGGTGCGCGACGTGCCGATGGCCGCCGTGTACGCCGACGAACAGTCGAACCTGAAGGTGTCCAAGGTGCTGCCCGAGTTTCTGCTCAAGCACCTCCAGCGCTTCGGCAAGCGCTATGTCTACCTCTACCTGGTGCGCGACTTCAACCTGGGCAGCCTGTACAGCCTGATGGGCGTGCTGCTGACCGTGCTGGGCCTGGCCTTCGGCATCGCCGAGTGGGTGCACAGCGTGGTGACGGGGCGGGTGGCGTCCAGCGGCACGGTGATGCTGGCGGCGCTGCCGCTGCTGATCGGCGTGCAGTTCCTGATCGCGTTTCTGCACCAGGACGTCAGCAATGTGCCTACCACCCCGCTGCTGTCCGATCTGGACGAGGGATGATGACGCTGCCGGCCTGTCGCGCGCGCAATTCAGAACAAAAACCGGCTCCAGCCCTTACCCAGCAAGCGGGAGCAGCTCTCTTTTCAGGAGATATCAACCCTGCAGGATCTTGCTGAGGAAGTCCTTGGTGCGCGGCTGGCGGTTCTCGGGATGGCCGAAGAATTCATCCTTTGAGCAGTCTTCCAGGATATGGCCGCCGACGTCGATGAAGATCACGCGGCTCGCGACCTTGCGCGCGAAACCCATCTCGTGCGTGACCACCATCATGGTCATGCCTTCGGCGGCGAGCTTGACCATGACGTCCAGCACCTCGCCCACCATCTCGGGGTCGAGCGCGCTGGTGGGCTCGTCGAACAGCATCACGATGGGGTCCATCGAGAGCGCCCGGGCGATGGCCACGCGCTGCTGCTGGCCGCCCGAGAGCTGGCCGGGGAATTTGTCCTTGTGCGCCATCAGGCCCACGCGGTCGAGCATCTTCAGGCCGCGCGTCCTGGCGTCGTCCTGGCTGCGACCAAGCACTTTGACCTGGGCGATCGTCAGGTTCTCGGTCACCGACAGGTGCGGAAAAAGCTCGAAGTGCTGGAACACCATGCCCACCTGGCTGCGCAGTTTCGGCAGATTGGTGGCTGGGTCGGTCACCTTGGTGCCGTTGACGATGATCTCGCCCTTCTGCACCGGTTCCAGCGCGTTGACGGTCTTGATGAGCGTGGATTTGCCCGAACCCGAGGGGCCGCAGACCACGACCACGTCGCCCTTGCTCACACTCAGGTTGCAATCGTGCAGCACCTGGACGGCCCCATACCATTTGGAGACGTTGTTCAACTCAATCATGTTGTCGGCCATGCCGGGTTCCTTTAACGGATGATGGCGATCTTCTTGTGGATGCGCTTGACCACCGAAGAGAGCGAATAACTGATGGCGAAATAGAAGACCGTGGCCATCAGGTAGGTTTCAATCGGGCGGCCAAAATTCTTGCCCGCGGTCTCGAAGCCCTTGAGCAGGTCGTAGGCGCCGATGGCGTACACCAGCGAGGTGTCCTGGAACAGGATGATGGTCTGCGTGAGCAGCACCGGGATCATGTTGCGAAACGCCTGCGGCAGGATCACGAGCTTCATGTTCTGCGAATAACTCATGCCCACGGCCATGCCGGCGAAGACCTGCCCGCGCGGAATGGACTGGATGCCGGCGCGCATGATCTCGCTGAAGTACGCAGCCTCGAACGCGATGAAGGTGATGAAGGCGGAATACTCCGCGCCCACCGGCCGCCCGATGATGAAGGGCACGAGCAGGAAGAACCACAGGATCACCATCACCAGCGGCACCGAGCGCATGACGTTCACGTAGAACGCCGCCAGCAGAACCAGCCATTTCTGACCCGACAGGCGCATCAGCGCCAGCAGCGTGCCGAAGAAGATGCCGCCCACGGTGGCCACCGCCGTCAGGATGATGCTGAACCACAGGCCCTTGAGGATGAAGCCCTGGATGAAGGTCCAGTTGACGAACGAAAAATCGAGATTGAGCATGTCAATGGCCTCCCGCGCCGGTGCCGGCGACCACGAAGCCCGGCACTTGCGAACGCTTCTCGATGAAGGCGAAGATGCGGTTGATCACGAAGGCCGATATGGCGTAGAGGACGGTGACGGCCAGGTAGACCTCGATCGGGCGGGCCGTCTCCTCGCCCACCTGCAGGGCGTATTGCGTGAGCTCGGGGATGGAGACGGCAAACGCCACGGCCGAGTTCTTGAAAATGTTCATCGACTCGCTGGTGAGCGGCGGAATGATGATGCGGTACGCCATGGGCAGCAGCACATAGCGGTAGTACTGCACCGTGGTGAAACCCATGGCCATGCCGGCGTAGCGCTGCCCCTTGGGCAGGGCCTGGACGCCGGCGCGCACCTGCTCGGCGATGCGCGCCGAGGTAAAGAGGCCCAGCGCCAGCACCACCAGGATGAAGGGCGGGAACGATTTCATCGGCGGCACCAGGGCGGGCACCACGAAATACCAGAGAAAAATCTGCACCAGCAGCGGAATGTTGCGAAACAGCTCCACCCAGGCGTTGCCGAAGCGGCTGAGCCAGGGGCTGTCCGGCAGGGTGCGAATGACGCCGACGATGGAGCCGACGATCAGTGCAATGGCCAGCCCCGTGAGGGAGACGGACACCGTCCAGCCCCAGGCATTGAGCAGCCAGTCCAGGTAGGTGTATTCCTTGCCATGCCCAAAACAACCGGCTATGACGTTCTGATCGAGCGTGTCCTTGCAGAACACCTGCCAGTCCATTGCCATGTTCTCATTCTCCCCATGCTTTGCCCAGCCTGGACAAAACGCCCACCGGCCTCAAGGCCAGGTGGGCGTCGTACAGCTCATCTCACATGCGTGAAGCAGCCATCACTTGTTGCCGTAGTCTTCCATCGGCTTGTTGTTCAGGTGCGCCCAGGCGTTCTTGGTGCTCTCGGAAGCGGGCATGTTCATGTTCACGTTGTTGGGCGGAATCGGCTGCATGAACCACTTGTCGTAGAGCTTGGCCAGCGAGCCATCCTTGACCTGGCGCTCGATGGAATCGTCCACCGCCTTCATGAGCTTGGCATCGCCCTTGGGCAGCATGCAGGCAATCGGCTCGACCGACAGCACCTCGCCCGTGAGCTCGAAATCCTTGGGGTTCTTGGCCTTGGCGATGTTGGCGGCCAGAATGGAGCCGTCCATCACGAACGCGTCCGCGCGGCCCGATTCCAGCAGCAGGAAGCTGTCGGCGTGGTCCTTGCCCTGAATGGTCTTGAAGTCGATGCCCTGCGCGCGCTCATTCTTGCGCAGCGTCTGCACCGAGGTGGTACCCGTGGTCGTGGCCACGGTCTTGCCGTTCAGATCCTTGATGGAGTGGATGCCGGATTTCTTGTTCACGGCGATGCGCACTTCTTCCACGTAGGTGGTGTAGGCAAAGTCCACGTCCTTCTGGCGCGCGGCGCTGTTGGTGGTGGAGCCGCACTCGAAATCGATGGTGCCGTTCTGGATCAGCGGGATGCGGTTCTGCGAGGTGATGACCTGGTAGTTGATCTTGAGCGGCTTGCCCAGCTGCTTGCCGATGTCGTCCACGATGCGCTCGGCCATCTCGGTGTGAAAGCCGACGTACTTGCCGCCGCCCAGCGTGAACGCCAGACCGGATGAATCGCGCACACCCAGGTTCACGGCGCCGCGCTCGCTGATTTTGGCCAGCGTATCGGTCGCCTGCGCGAATGCGGCGCCGGTAGCCAGAAAGGAGACAGCAGCCGCAAGCAACAGTTTCTTCATAAGCAAACTCCAGTAATGTCAACAAAGGGTACCGGCGCGCCCAGTGAAAAATCTTGTGGATTCAAGCGTGGAAGGCCGGATGCGGCCATTGTGCCTGCTGGCGCTGCGGCGCCTAGCCTGTCGGCTTGCGGGTTTCCCCTTGGTCAGGCAAGCAAAGTCGCCCCGAATGTCGCCTGCGCGACAATGCGCCAGGGTAGTTGCTCTCCCGCGCGCAGCGGCTTGAGTTCGCCATCGCCAAACGCGAAGCGCTCGGGCACGGCCCAGGATTCACGCCGCAGCGTGATGGTGCCGGCATTCACCGGCAGGCCGTAGAACGCCGGGCCATGCAGGCTGGCAAAGCCTTCCAGCCGATCCAGGGCCCCGGCCGCATCAAACGCCTCGGCATACAGCTCGATCGCGGCATGCGCGGTGTAGCAGCCGGCGCAGCCGCTGGCGTGTTCCTTGAGCAGCGACGGATGCGGCGCACTGTCGGTGCCAAGGAAGAACTTGCCGCTGCCGCTGGTGGCGGCCCGCACCAGCGCCTGCCGGTGCACTTCACGCTTGAGAACCGGAAGGCAGTAGTAGTGCGGGCGGATGCCGCCGGTGAAAAGGGCATTGCGGTTGTAGAGCAGGTGGTGCGCGGTGACCGTGGCGGCGGTGTATGCATCGCTGTCAGCCACGTACTGCGCCGCCTCGCGCGTGGTGATGTGCTCGAAGACGATTTTCAGCTCGGGAAAGCGCGCGCGCAGCGGGATCAGCTGGCGCTCGATGAACACCGCCTCGCGGTCGAAGATGTCGATCTCGGGGCTGGTCACTTCGCCGTGCACCAGCAGCAGCAGCCCCGCCTTCTGCATGGCGTCCAGCACGGGCTCGATTTTGCGGATGTCCGTTACCCCCGCATCGCTGTTGGTGGTGGCGCCCGCCGGGTAGAGCTTGCAGGCAACGATGCCCGCCGCTTGCGCGCGGGCAATTTCATCCACCGGCAGCTTGTCCGTGAGGTAGAGCGTCATCAAGGGTTCAAAGCGCACGCCCGGCGGCACGGCGGCCAGGATGCGTTCCTTGTACGCCAGCGCCTGCGCGGCAGTGGTCACCGGCGGACGCAGGTTGGGCATGATGATGGCGCGGCCGAACTGCGCGGCGCTGTGCGGCACGACGGCTGCCAGCTGCGCGCCATCGCGCACGTGCAGATGCCAGTCGTCGGGGCGGCGGATCGTGAGCTGATCCATCACAGCAGCTCCAGCACGCGCTCGGGCGGGCGGCACAGCAGCGCGCCCTTGGACGTCACGACGATGGGGCGGTTGAGCAGGATGGGGTGGGCGGCCACGGCGGCGTAGAGCTCGTCTTCGGTGCGCGCCGGGTTGCCCAGATCGAGCTCGGCATACGCAGTCTCCTTGGTGCGCAACAGTTCGCGCAGCGGCACGCCGATGCGCTGAACCAGCGCCTTGAGGCGCGCGGCGTCCAGGGGGTGCCCGAGGTAATCGACGATCACCGGCTCGACGCCGCGCTCGCGCAGCAAGGCCAGCGCGCCGCGCGAATTGCTGCAGCGGGGGTTGTGGTAGATGGTGACGTTCATGGCAGCCAGACAAAGGGAATCGGAAACCGCGCCATCAGCGCTCGAACGCGACCTGCCCGCCCACGAGGGTGCAGCGCACCCGGCCGGGCAAGGTCTGGCCTTCAAACGGCGTGTACTTGCCCTGGCTGACCAGGCCAGCGCGCGAGACTTCAAAGAGCGCATCAGGCTGGACGATGCACAGATCGCCCACGCCGCCTTCGACGATGCGGCCCACGCTGGCCTGCAGGGTGCCGAGCGCGGGGCCCAGCACGCCGGCCGCGCCTGCCGTGAGGGCGGCGAGCGCACGCGGCAGCGGGACACGCTCTTTTGCTGCCCAGGCCAGCGCCACGGGCAGCAGCAGTTCCAGTCCGGTGGCGCCCGGCTCGGCCTCGCCAAACGGCAGCATCTTGGCGTCTTCGTCGACCGGCGCATGGTCGGACACCAGGGCGTCGATGGTGCCGTCGGCCAGCGCGTCCGAGAGCGCGGCGCGGTCGCGCTCCTGGCGCAGCGGCGGCGTGACGCGCGCGCGGCTGTCGAAATAGCCGATCGCCTCGTCGGTCAGCATCAGCGAGTTGATGCTGACGTCGGCGCTGACATGCAGTCCTTCGGCCTTGGCGGCGCGCAGCAGCTCAACGCCCGCGCGGCTGGAGAGCCGGCACAGATGCACATGGGCGCCGCTGGCGCGCACCAGGTCGAAGATGGCCTGCAGCGCAATGGTTTCGGCCGCCACCGGCACGCCCGACAACCCCAGCCGCATGGCGATCGCGCCGCTGGCCGCGACACCACCGCCCAGGTACATGTCCACCGGGCGCAGCCAGGCGGTGTAGCCAAACGTGGCCGCGTACTGCAGCGCGCGCTGCAGCACCTGGGTGCGGGCCATCGGCACCTCGGCCTGGCCAAAGCCGATGCAGCCTGACTCGGTAAGCTCCACCATCTCGGTCAGCACCTCGCCCTTGAGCCCGCGCGTGAGCGCCCCCAGCGGGAAGAGCCGTGCCTGGTGCAGCTTCTCGGCGCGAAACTTCAGCATCTCCACAAGGCCAGGCTCATCGAGCACCGGATCGGTATCGGGCGGGCAGACCAGGCTGGTCACGCCGCCGGCCACGGCCGCCGCCATCTCCGAGGCCAGCATGCCTTCGTGCTCGTAACCCGGCTCGCGCAGGCGCGCGGCAAGGTCCACCAGGCCGGGCAGGACCAGGCAGCCGCCAGCATCGATCACGCGCGCGGGTGCGAAGCCCTCGGGCACGCGATCCAGTGCGATGATGCGGCCGGCGGCCAGCGCAATGCTGCAGACCTTGTCCAGGCCAGTGGCCGGATCCATCACCCGGCCGTTCTGAATGAGCATCTTCATGGTTTTAAACAAAATAGGCCGCTAGCGCTTACCCAGCATGCGCTGACAGCTATCAATACAGGAACCCTCATGCCTCGTTCCCGGCGACGATGGCCATCACCGCCATGCGCACGGCGATGCCGAAGCTGACCTGCGAGAGGATCACGGCCTGGGGGCCGTCGGCCACGGCGGAATCGATTTCCACGCCGCGGTTGATCGGCCCCGGGTGCATCACGATGGCATCCGGCCTGGCGGCACGCAGCCTCTGCGGCGTGAGGCCGAAGGTCTTGAAATATTCCTGGCTCGAGGGCAGCAGCGCGCCGCTCATGCGCTCGTTCTGCAGCCGCAGCATGATGACCACATCGGCGTCGCGTATGCCCTCTTCCAGGTCGTGGAACACCCGCGCGCCCATCGCGGCGAAATCGCCCGGCACCAGCGTGCGCGGCCCGACCACGCGCACGTCGGGACAGCCCAGCACCTTGAGCGCGTGGATGTCCGAGCGCGCCACGCGCGAATGCAGCACGTCGCCGACGATCGCCACCGCCAGGCTGGAGAAATCCTTCTTGTAGTGGCGGATGGTGTACATGTCCAGCAGCCCCTGCGTCGGATGCGAATGCCGTCCATCGCCCGCATTGACCACGTGCACGTGCGGCGCCACATGCTGCGCGATCAGGTAGGGCGCGCCCGACTGGCTGTGGCGCACGACGAAGATGTCGGCGGCCATGGCCGAGAGGTTGTCCACGGTATCGAGCAGCGTCTCGCCCTTGGAGGTGGACGAGCGCCCGATATCCAGCGTGAAGACATCCGCCGAGAGGCGCTTGGCGGCGATGTCGAAGGTGGTGCGGGTGCGCGTGCTGTTCTCGAAAAACAGGTTGAACACGCTCTTGCCGCGCAGCAGCGGCACCTTCTTGACCTCGCGGTCGTTCACGCTGACGAAGTTCGTGGCGGTATCCAGGATGTGCGTGACGATCTCGCGCGGCAGCTGGTCAAGCGACAGCAGATGGATGAGCTCGCCATGCCGGTTGAGCTGGGGATTGCGAACGCTGGGCACGCTCAGACCTCTTTCACGTCGAAATGAAACATGCCCGCATCGCTGCGGGCCAATGCCAGGTGCTGGCTGGCGGGCAGCGCAATGCGCGCCGCGGCGAATTCGGCCGCCACCGGCAGCTCCCGCCCGCCGCGATCGACCAGCACCGCCAGGCGCACACGGGCCGGACGGCCGTAGTCGAACAGCTCATTGAGCACCGCGCGAATGGTGCGGCCGGTGTAGAGCACGTCATCGAGCACCAGAATGTCGGCGCCGTTGACGTCAAAGGGCAGCTGCGTCTGCGCGCTGCTGGCAAGCCCGCGCTGGGCGAAGTCGTCGCGGTGCATGGCCGAGGAAAGCACGCCGGCGCTGCCCGGCAGATTCAGGTCGCGCTGCAGCCGCCCGGCCAGCCAGGCCCCGCCCGAGGCAATGCCGGCCAGCCGCGTGTCCGGGCGCAGCGCGGGCCGCACGCCGGCCAGCAATTGCGCATACAGCGCCTCGGCATCCAGCGCCAGATGGCCGGTGGCTTGGTTCATTCAAGGCTCCTCAGGAATTGCTCCAGGATGATGCAGGCGGACGCGGCATCGGCATCGCGCGCGCCGCTGGCCAGGGCCTCGGTGGTGCTGTAGCGTTCATCCACTTCGAACACCGGCAGGCCGAAGCGCCCCTGCAGCTGGCGCACAAAGCGGCGCGCACGCAGGGTGTTTTCGTGCTCGGCGCCGTCGGGGTGAAACGGCACGCCCACCACCAGCGCGTCGGGCTGCCATTCGCGGATGCGCTCGGCCACCTGCACGAAGCGCGCCTTGCCTTCGGCATGGATGCTCTTTTGCGGTGATGCCGTGCCCAGCAGGCGCGTGCCCACCGCCACGCCGGTGCGCTTGAGCCCGTAGTCGAACGCCAAAAACGACAGGCAGTCCGCCGCCGCGGTGGTGGCCATCATGCGCGCCCGGCCTGCGGGGACAGCATCCAGGCCTGCACCCCGAGCAAGGCCAGGGCGCTGTCGTAGCGCTGCGCTATCGGCGTATCGAAGATCACGTCCGGATCGGCCGCGACGGTCAGCCAGGCGTTGCCGGCCAGTTCCGATTCCAGCTGCCCGCCGGCCCAGGCGGCATAGCCCAGCATCACCTGGACGCGGCGCGGACCCGCACCCTGCGCCAGCGCCTCGAGCACGTCGCGCGAGGTGGTCATCTCCAGCCCCCCGGGGATCGCCAGCGTGGAGGCGTAGGGCGTCGGCGCGTCGGTCAGCTCCGGCCCTCTCTCGGCAGGGTGCGCCGGTTCGAATTCCTCGGTCGGCATCACATCGTGCAGCACAAAGCCGCGCTCCACCTGCATCGGCCCACCATGGAACACGGGCTGATGCGCCAGGTCCGCCCGCCCCAACGACAGGTCGACGCGCGCGAACAAATCGCCCATGTCCAGGTCGCTCGGCTTGTTGATGACCAGCCCGAGGGCGCCATCCTCACCATGCTCGCACAGGTAAACGACACTGTGCGCGAAGGTCGCATCGCGCATACCCGGCATGGCGATGAGAAAGTGGTTCGTGAGGTCGGTGAACGCTGCGTCGGGCATGCCGGGCATTTTACGGTTTGCACCACGCGCGCAGGCGCCACCTGCCTCCTGGCAGCGCGCAGGCGCCAGGCAGTCACGCCCCCTTCGGCTTTTGACCCTGCTCGGCCGACCACGCCGCCAGCAGCCCCGTGTCCCCCGGCAGGCTGGCTCCCGGGTCATGGCCTTGCGACAGCCGGATGCGCACCGTCATGTCGGTGCGGCTGTCGGCATTGGCCACCGCATCCTGCTCGGAAATCACCCCCTGGCGATAGAGCTCGAACAGGGACTGGTCAAAGCTGCCCATGCCCGGCTCGCCGCCGCGGCTGATGGCGCCGCGCAGTTCGTCAATTTCGCCATTGCGGATCAGGTCGGCGATGCGCGCCGTCTGCAGCATGACTTCGGTCGCCGGCACCAGCGCGCCCGCGGCGCTGCGGATGAGGCGCAAGGCGATGATGGCGCGCACATTCAGCGACAGGTCCATCAGCACCTGCCGATGCGCCGAATCGGGGAAAAAATTCAGGATGCGGTGGATGGCCTGGCTGGCGTTGGCGGCATGCAGCGTGGAGAGGCACAGATGCCCGGATTCGGCATAGTGCATCGCATGCTGCAGCGAGTTGCGGTCGCGGATCTCGCCGATCATGATGGTGTTGGGCGCCTCCCGCATCGCATGGCGCAGCGCCTCGTCGTAGGAATGCGTGTCGGTGCCCACCTCGCGCTGGGATACCAGCGATTTGCGGTGCGCATGCAGGTATTCGATCGGGTCTTCAATGGTCAGGATGTGGCCCGTCGCCGTGCGGTTGCGCTGGTCGATCATGCTGGCCAGCGTCGTCGTCTTGCCCGAGCCCGCCGCGCCCACGGCCAGGATCAATCCGCTCTTGTGCTGCACGAGCTGGCCCAGCACCGCCGGCAGCCCGAGTTCCCGCAGCGGCGCCACCGTGGCCGGCACATGCCGGGCCACCAGGCCCACGCTGCCGCGCTGAAACAGCAAATTGACCCGAAAGCGCCCGACGCCCGGCACCTCCAATGCCAGATCGCGCTCCTGCTTGAGCTCGAACTCCTGGCGCTGCTCCGGCGTGAGCAGCGACAGCGCCAGCGCGCGGACCTGCTGCGCCTCCAGAGGCTGCGGGCTCAAGGGGTGGAACTCCCCTCGGTGCTTGACCGTCGGCGGCGCGCCGGCCAGCAGGAAGAGATCGGACGCGCCGCTTTTGGCGGTCATCGCGAGCCAGGTCAGAAGCCGTTCGTCAGGCACGCCTGCTGGATTTGCCATGGTTTCCCCTCTCTCTCATTGGCCCTTGTGGTGCTTGCCGGCAAGCGCTGAAGGGCATGCCCGGCATCGCCTGGCCGGACGTCAGCGCCTCAAGGCACGGTTTCCACCTCCGCATAGCGCCGCACCAGCCCGAGCAGCTCTTCCTCCGAGTAAGGCTTGCCCAGATAGTGGCTGACGCCCAGTTCCACCGCGTGCTCCCGGTGCTTCTCGGCCATGCGGGAGGTGATCATGACGATGGGCAGATTCGCCAGCGCGCCATCGGCCCGGATGGCCCGCGCCAGGTCGAACCCGTCCATGCGCGGCATCTCGATATCCGAGAGCACCACCACCGGGCGCTCCTCGCGCAGGCGCTGCAGCGCCTGCAGGCCGTCGGCCGCCAGCGCGACGCGGTAGCCCTCGCGCTGCAGCAGACGCTGGGTCACGCGGCGCACGGTGATCGAATCGTCCACCACCAGCACCAGCGGCACAGCCTGCGTGGACTGCAACGCCGCCGGCGCGCCCGGCCCCGCCTGCGCCACCGCGGCGCCCGGAGCCCGCATGCTGGCGCGTGCCTGCTCGCCGTAGACATTGGCCAGCGCCACCGGGTTGTAGATCAGCACCACGGCGCCCGACGCCAGCACGGTCATGCCGGTCAGCCCCGGCAGGCCCGAGAGCTGGGGCCCCAGGCTCTTGACCACCACTTCCTGGTTGCCCAGCACCTCATCCACATGCAATGCCAGGCGCTGCGACGCGCTGCGGGCGATGACCACAGGGCGCGTCTTGTCGGCCACCTCGACACTGCCGGCCGAGATCTGCAGCAGCGCGCCGGCCCAGTACAGCGGCGCATCCTGGTACTGGCCCGAGGCGTAGGCGGCCGCAAGCTCTGCCGCGGGCGCGCGGCGCACGACTTCGATGACGTTGGCCGGGATGCCCAGGGACATGGCTGCGACGCGCACCATCACGACCTGGGTGACCGCCGTGGTGAGCGGCAGCACCATGCGAAACGACGAGCCCTGCCCTGGCGTGGTCGTGGTTTCGATGCGCCCGCCCAGGCCCTGGATCTCGGCACGCACCACGTCCATGCCTATGCCCCGGCCCGACAGCCCGGTCAATTCCGTCGCCGTGGAAAACCCCGGCAGGAAGATCAGCTCGGCCGCGCGCGCCGCATCGACGGCATCCTGCGGTTCTATCAGCCCCTGGGCCAACGCGCGCTCGCGGATGCGTTCGATGTTCAGGCCGGCGCCGTCGTCCCGGAATTCCACCGAGACGTCATTGCCCTCGTAGCCCACGGTGATGGCGATGGCGCCCGCCGCCGGCTTGCCCGCCGCCTCGCGCACCGCGCCTTCTTCAATGCCGTGCCCCACGCAGTTGCGCAGCAAATGTTCGAACGCCGGCACCATGCGCTCAAGCACGCCGCGATCCAGCTCCAGGGCGCCGCCGACGATGTCAAGCCGCACCTGCTTGCCGGTTTCGCGCGCCGCCTGCCGCACCACGGCGTACAGCCGCTCGGCCACCGAATCGAACTCGACCATGCGCGTGCGCAGCAGCTCACGCTGCAGCTCGCGCGCCTGCCTGCCCTGGGCAATCAGGTCGTCCTCGGCCCCCTCTATGGAACGCTGCAGGGCGCGCTGCACCGTGGCCACGTCGTTGACCGACTCGGCCATCATGCGCGTGAGCTCCTGCATGCGTGTGAAGCGGTCGAACTCCAGCGGATCGAACCCGGCCGTGCTGTCGCGCGCCTGTGCCTGGCGCGATTGCATCTGCGACTCCGCCTGCAGCTCCACATCGCGCAACTGGGCGCGCATGCGTTCAAGATTGCCGCTCAGATCGTCCAGCGAACCACGCATCTGCTCGATGCGCGTGGAAAGCCGGGAGCGCGCAATCAGCACCTCACCCACATCGTTCACCATGCGGTCCAGCAGCTGCGAGCGCACGCGCACCTGCTGACCGGCGGCCCGCGCGGTGCCGCGCACCAGTTCGACCGGCCGCACGACCGCCACCGGCGCCACCAGAGGCGCCGCCAAGAGCGTGTCGCCCTGCGCTGGTGCCGGGCCCTGCCCGTCAGGCGCGGCAGCGGATGCATCGGCGGCGGCGGGCTCGGCCAGCCCCTGCGCGCCAATGGCGCGCAAGGCATCGAACGTCGTCTGCAGCGCATCCAGCCGCGCCATCAAGGGCTCGACATCCACCGCCGCCGCGGTTTCGATGTCGATGGCCTCGACCGCCGATTCCATGCGGTGCGCCATTTCGCCCAGGCGCAGCGCGCCCGCCAGACGGGCGCTGCCCTTGAGCGTATGCAGCGCGCGCAGCAGCTCGCGCCGCGCATCGAGATCGTCCACATGGCCGGACCACTGGCGCAAGGCACCGCTGAGCTGGGGCAGCAGTTCCTGCGCCTCTTCCTCGAAGATCGGGAAAAGATCCGGATCGATGGTGTCGATCAGGTCGATGTCATCCTCGTCGGCATCGGCCGCGATGGCCTGGGCGATGGCATCGTCGATCGCCTGTTCCTGCAGGAAAGGATCGTCCTGCGCCTGGGCATCCGCAGCCTGCGCAGGCGATGGGAGGGACGGCTCGGCGGCCAGCGGCACCGGCTCGGGCGCCGGCTCCGCAGGCTGTGAGTGCTCGTTGTTCTGCGAATCGCGCCACTCCTGCAGCCGGCTGATGAGCGTGGCTTCGAACTCGGGGTCGTCCTGCACGGAATCCGCATCCAATGGCTGCGCACCGCTTGAAAGCTCCATTCCGAGCACGGCCTCGAGCTGTTCGACGACCGGCGGATGCACATCCTTGAGGAAACCGGCGGCAAACTGGTGCAGCAGGCGGCGAATCTCGTCGGCCGCTCCCGTCATGACCCGCACATGCTCGGGCTGGCCGCCGCCGAGCAGCTGCAGATGCTGCAGCGCGTGCTCCATCATGCGCGCCAGGTGCGACAAGGCCATGAAGCCCACCGTTGCCGAGCTGCCCGCCAGCGAATGCGCCAAGGCCACCGCGTCTTCCGGCACCGGGGAAGCGGGTGCGTCGGCCCAGTCCTGGACGCAGGACACCAGCCGCGCGGACCAGTTGTCCGCCTCGTTCAGATAGACGTTGTACAGCGCCGCCGGAACGCGCAGCTCGCCAATCTGCCTGGCATCGTGCTCAGCCATCGCGGGCAGCGCATCCTGCTCCAGCGACTCCAGCGGCGCAGAGGGCGCCTCAACGGAGCGCTCCAGGGCCTGGGGCTCCGCGGCACCGGGCGCAAACGCGTCCTCGGGCAGCAATGGCCGGCCCGGCGGCGGTGCCTGCGTGACATCCAGCACGCTGGACGCCAGGTCCTCATCGATGACGGTATCGGCGAAGCCGAACCCGGAGTCGCGGGCCGCCGGCTCGGCCGGCACCTGCACTGCAGCCTGCTCCGACGGCATTGCACGCGACCATGGCACCAGCACGCCCTCGGAACGCATGGCGTCGGCCGCGGTGCGAAAGCCTTCGGCGCTCCAGGCACCCGCGGCGCCTGCGGACAGGTCCTGCACCCAGCCGCCAAAGGCCGTCAGCGTGTCGTGCGACAACGTGAGCAGGGGTGCGGATGCCGGCTTTTCATGCACCAGCCAATCGTTGAACACCTCTTCCATGGCCCAGGCGGCCTCGCCAAACGCATCCAGCCCGACCATGCGCGAGCTGCCCTTGAGCGTGTGGTAGGCACGCCGCAGCGCCGCCTGCGCGCCCATGTCGCCCGGCTCCTGCTGCAGGGCCTGCACCGCTGCCAGGCCGTTGGCCACGACCTCGCGCGCCTCTTCGATGAAAATTTCCAGCAGCTCGGGGTCCAGCGCGGCAGCGGCCGGCGCCTCCGAGGCCACCCCTGCCGGGGCGTTCGCCCCATCGGCTGTCTCAGCCAGCGGCGCAGCATCCAGGGGTGCGGCATCCGGTTCAGGCTCGGCCGGCGATCCGGAGGGCTCTGGCACGGCTGCCTCGGCCAGCGGCGCAGCCGCCTCGGGCGCCGCGGCCTGCACGACCGGCGCCGCCGCCGGCTCCGGTGCCCGCGCGGCCAGCAGCTCCGGCACCTCGTGGGGCTCATCTTCCATGCGGGCGCGCGGTCCAGGCCCCGCGACAAAGCGGAATTCACCCAGCGCCTCGTCGTAGACGAACAGCTTGGCGGCCATGGTGCGCTGGTAGCCCAGCATATCCACCAGAAAACCCAGCGCGCCAAGGCTGTTGCCCAGGCGTTCGAACACGCCCGGGCGGTCTGCCTCCTCCACCCCGCCGGTCAACAGCCGCTCGACCACATCGCGCATGCGCAGCACGGCGGTGGAAGCCTGGTCCAGCCCCAGCACCGACAGCACGCCGCGCATCTGCTGCATGCCGCCCGGGACCGCATTCAGCGGCGCCGTCTCGGACGGATTGCGGAAGAAGTCGTCCAGCGACTTTTCGATGTCCGCCAGCGTGATGCGCAGCTCGCCGACCACGCTGCCCATGGTCTGATAGTCGCTCACCCGGCGGTACAGCTCTTCCATCCAGGGCTCGAGCGGCTGGGATTGGCCGCCCAGCACGACGCCATCCAGCCGGGCCGCCAGGCGGCCGGCGCGATCGGCCATGTGCTCGCGTGCCGCGTCCAGCTCTTCGAAGGACGCCTGCAGGTACAGCACGGCCGTCGCGACCTCCATCCCCAGCGGCGCGGGCGGCGCCTGGGTGGAATGCAGCGGCACGGCCACGGCGCGCAGAAGCGCGGCGGCCAGGGGTTCGCTGTCCAGCTGCAACTTGCGCAGGGAATCGCAGACCAGGCTGAACTGGTCCACCGCCTGCTTGATCTTGTGGGTATCGCCACCCGCCAGCGCCGACCAGGTTTCGGTGGCCGCGGCGATGCGCTTGCGCGCCTGCGCCAGCAAGGTCGGGTCAAAGAGGCCGAAGCGCGCGGATTCGTAATCCACGGGCGCCTGGCGCTGCATGGCCCAGGCGCTGCGCACCGAGCGCAGCGCGGTCACGCCGGCGGCATCGTCGGGCATGCGCGCCTGGGCGCAGAAAAACAGCAGCTCCTGCTGCAGCCGCACGTCCACCGCCGCACCGCCGCGGGCCAGCGTCGCGTACTGCATCAGCACGCGGGAGGTGGTGCGCTTGGCATAGGCATCCATGCCCAGCCACCCGCGGCCCAGCGCCTCGAAGAATCCGGCGCAGACTTTCCAGAAGATGCGCAGCGGCGTTTCCTGCTGGGCTGCCGCCAGCCCCATGCTCAGGTGCTGCATTTCCACCGCCGCGGCTGCGTCACCGTTCTTGACGATGCGCAGCACCGCCGCATCCATGCGCGAGCGCACTTCCGTGCCGTAGGGCAGCGGCAGCACGCTGCCCGGGAACACCGGCTCGCGCACGCGCCGCTCCGCGGGCCACAGGTCCATGGGATGCACGCTGGCAGCGCCGGCCAGCGCCTGCACCTGGCGGTACTGCGGGAACAGCGCGACCGGGGAAATCAGCTTGCCGGCAAGGATGCTGTCCAGGTATTCAACGACCGCAAAGCTGGTGCTTTCGAGCACCGCTACCGCAGCGCCGTCGCAGCGCTCGGGCTCCTGCACGAAGCGGTGCACGGCCGCTTCCATCGCCTGCAGCACCACCGCCGTCTGCGCCATGCCGACCATGACCAGCGCGCCGGCGCACTGGTGCAGCATCTGGCGCACGGTGCGCAAGGCCGCCGGATCGGAGGCCGCCAGATCGGACTGGCCCGCGCTCTCCAGCTCGTGCGCGAAGTGCTGCAACTGCTTGACGGCGCTGTCCAGCGTCTTGCGCAGCTCGGCATGCACCCACGCCAGCGGCCCGAGGTCCTGTTCTTCGTGATGAACGTCGCGCACCGGCATGTTGCTTGTCCCCGTGGGTGGCATCGCTGGCCCTCCGAGTGTGTTGGTCTGAAGCAGGTCCGGCGGGCTCAGGCGATCCTGAAGCGCGCCACCGACTGGTGCAATTCTTCGGCCATCCGGGACAGCTCCCTGACTTGGTGGGCCGTGGCCCGCGTGCCCTCGCCGGTCTGCTCGGTCACGGCAAAGATGTGCTGGATGTTCTCGGCCACCCCGTTGGCCAGCTTGGCTTCCTGCAGTGCTGCGCCCGAAATGCTCTCGATAAGCTCAGCCAGCTTGCGCGAGACGCTATCGATTTCAGTAAGCGCCGTGCCCGCGCTGTCCGACAGGCGCGCGCCTTCGACGACACCGCGTGTAGAGCGCTCCATGGCTGCCACGGCATCCTGCGTGTCCGTCTGAATCGCCTTCACCAGCGCCGCGATCTGCCGCGTCGCATCACCCGAGCGTTCGGCCAGCCGCTGCACCTCCTCGGCCACCACGGAAAAGCCGCGCCCCGCCTCGCCGGCGGACGCCGCCTGAATGGCGGCATTGAGCGCCAGCAGGTTGGTCTGCTCGGTGATGTCGGAAATCAGTTCGGTGATTTCGCCGATTTCCTGCGAGGATTCGCCCAGGCGCTTGATGCGCTTGGAGGTGTCCTGGATCTGGTCGCGGATGGTGTTCATGCCGCCGATGGCGTTCTGCACCGCCTTCAGGCCTTGGTCGGCCGCCTGCAGCGACTGGTGCGCCACGGCCGCCGACTGCTGCGCCTGGCCGGAAACGCCGTTGATGCGCGCCGCCATGTCCAGCACCGACTGGCCGGTCTCCCTGATCTCGCGCAGCTGTTCGCTCGATGCCGCCAGCAGTTCGGTGGACGTGCCTTCCACGTCGGTCGTCGTCCGGACCACGCTTGCGGCGGTATTCTGCACGCTGCCCACGAGCACGCGCAGTTCCTCGATCGTGTAGTTGACGGAGTCGGCAATCGCGCCGGTGATGTCCTCGGTCACGGTCGCTTCCTGTGTAAGGTCGCCTTCGGCCACCGTCTGCAGTTCGTTCATGAGGCGCAGGATGGCCGCCTGATTGGCATCGTTGATGCGCTTGGCTTCCTGCTCGCGCTGGCGCGCCGCTTCCTGCTCGGCCTCGGCCCGCTGCTGCCGCTGGCGGCCACCGAGCACCTGCACATACGCGATGCCCACGCCGCACGCCAGCACGAACAGCGCCAGCACGAACAGCAGCGCCAGTTCACCGGGGCCGTAGCCGGACTGCGCGGCCAGCCGGGTCTGCATGGTCTGCAGGTGCTCGCGCGTGGGCTCGCTGTCGCGCGCCAGCACCGCCTGCGCCGCGCGCGACGCCGAGAGCGCATCGGCGCTCTTGAGCAACTGCAGCACCCTCGGCTCATTGGCCTGGTAGAGCTCCGTCAGCACCCGGCCCGGCCCGCTCGAGAGCTCGGGCACGCGCTGCAGCAGCACCTTGAAATCGGTCACATCCTGCTCCAGCTGGGCCTGCAGGCCGACACCGGCGCCGCCGTACACCAGGTTGGCATCCAGGGCCGTGCGCTGGGTGAGCACCGCCAGGCGATTGGAGGCATCCAGCCCGCCCGCATCGATACCCTGATGCGCACGCGCCACCAGGGCGCGCGCGGCGCGCAGCCACTCTCCACTGTCGCCATTGAGAGCGGTTACCGCCTTGCGGGCGTCGACCAGCGTGGCCGCCTGGCCCTGGATGGCCGCCACATAGCGTTCGACCCGCTCGACCACCGGCCGCAGGTCATCGAGCTCACCGCGGAAGCTCGCGCCCAGCGGCTTGATGCCGGCTTGCGCATCCCCGGCGGAAAGCGCCTGGACGTTGCGCGAAAACACCTTGGCGCTGTCGGCCAGTTCCGCGAAAGCCGTCTGCTGGCCCAGCAGGGCCGCATCAAAGGCCTTGACCATGCGCTGTGACTGCATCAAGGCCTCGCCCACCGCCGTGAGCTGGCGTGCCGAGGTCTGCGCGCGCTGCGCCAGCCAGCCGCCGAAGATCGCCAGAATCAGCACCCCCAGCCCCAGCAGGACCAGCAGACGCCGCTGGTGCACCGCGACCGAGGCACGGCCCATCAGGGGAAGCGCGATTTCGTCGTCCTGCGCGGGCTGTGCCGGCTCGCCGGCAGCGGGTGGCAGTCCGCCCTGCACGCTCTCGACGCCATCGGCCTGGAACACCATGGACAGCCCCTCGCCATGCTGCGGATCGACCCCCAGATCGATGCGGCTGGGCTCCGCCTCCGTCTCCGCAGGCGCCCGCCGCACCAGCCGGTTCAACGCATCTACCAAGGCCATAGTCTTTCTTCCAGTCAAGCAAAAAGCGCCCGAAACTCAGGCGCTGATGTTCAAAAATGCGGCATCGCGCGCCAGCGTCTGCAAATCGATGATCTGCCAGCGTTCACCCTGCGCATCGAGACGGCACGCGCCTATCCAGGCCGCGGCACCCGGCACCGGCTCTTCGTCGCCGGCGAAATCCTGCGTGCCGCGCAAGCCTATGAAACGGTCCACCAGCAACGCGGCATTCACCTCCAGCACCGCGCCCAACGTCAGCAGCGCGCAGCCGGCCAGCGCCTGCTCCGTCCGCGGCTGCGGCGAGCCCAGCAACACGGCCAGGTCGATGACGCCGTTGAGCACGCCGCGCAGGTTGGCCACGCCGAGGAACCACGACCGCGCGTGCGGCACCGGCTGCACCCCGGACCATGAAAAGATCTCCCCGGCCTGCGCCAGCGGCAGCAGGAGCCGCTGGCCCGCGCACTCCACCGCCAGCCAGGAGGCCACGGCCACATCCGCCCCCTCCGCGGCCCGCAAGCGCGCGAGCAGCCGCATCTGGACTTCCCTGAGTGTTTCTCGTTCAGCCATGTCGGGTGCCGCGGCGCATCAGGCGAGCGCGCCGATCTTTTCGCGCAACTCCGCCGCATTCACCGGCTTGGTGATGTAGCCGCGCGCACCCTGGCGCATGCCCCAGACACGGTCGGTTTCCTGGTTCTTGCTGGTGCACATGAGGATGGGAATGTCCGCGTAGAGCGGATCGCGCGTCAGCGCCCGCGTGAGCTGAAAACCGTTCTTGCCCGGCATCACCACATCCATCAGGATGAGGTCGGGCTTGTCCTGGGCCAGGCGCTGGTAGGCCTCGTCCGCGTTCTCCGCCGTCTGCACCTGCAGGCCTTCCTTTTGCAGCAGATCGGTCAGAAACATCAGCTCGGTCTTGGAATCATCCACGACCAATACTTTCTTGATTGCCATCATTGAACTCCTGATTGCGCGCGGCCGAACTGCTGCACCGCCTGCAGCAGCTGGTCCTTGGTGAACGGTTTGGTGAGGTAATCCTGGCAGCCCACCATGCGCCCGCGCGCCTTGTCGAACACGCCATCCTTGGAGGACAGCATGACCACCGGCGTACCGGCAAACTGCGGATTGCGCTTGATGATGGCCACCGTCTGGTAGCCATCGAGCTTGGGCATGAGGATGTCGCAGAAGATGAGCTGCGGCTGGTAGTCGTTCACCTTGGACAGCGCGTCGAACCCGTCCTCGGCAAGCAGCACGTCATGCCCACCCTGCTTGAGAAAAATCTCGGCGCTGCGCCGGATCGTGTTGCTGTCGTCCACCACGAGCACCTTGATCGTGGGACCGGTAGTCGCTGTCGCCAATTTGTCCCGCTCCTGTAGTGTTCTGCTGCGCGCATCTTTCAAAAGCCGCGCCAAGTCCCTGTCCGGGCAAGCTTATAGGCGCTTTGCCCTGAATGCAACGATTCTAAGGAGCAGACGGCACAAAAATGGGAGCACGCTTGGTATGCGCAACAGTTTTCATCCCCGCGGCGCAGCCGCGGACCCGCCGACACCGTTCAAAATGCAGGCCATGACCGATACCACCGACCACAACCTCTCGCTCTTTCACCACGCCCAGGCGCTGATCCCCGGCGGCGTCAATTCGCCCGTGCGCGCCTTCCGGGCCGTCGGCGGCACGCCGTCCTTCATCACGCGCGGCCAGGGCGCCTACCTCTGGGATGCCGACGGGCGCAGGCTCATCGACTACATCGGCTCCTGGGGCCCGATGATCCTGGGCCACGGCCACCCGGCCGTGCTCGAAGCGGTGCACCGCGCCGTCGATCTGGGCCTGTCGTTCGGCGCGCCGACCGAACGCGAGAGCGAACTCGCCGAGGCCATCATGCGCCATGTGCCATCGATCGAGCGGCTGCGCCTGGTGAGCTCGGGCACCGAGGCCGGCATGAGCGCCATCCGCCTGGCGCGCGGCGCCACGGGGCGCAGCAAGATCGTCAAGTTCAACGGCTGCTACCACGGCCATGCGGACGCGCTGCTGGTCAAGGCCGGCTCGGGCCTGGCCACCTTCGGCCATGCCACCAGCGCCGGCGTGCCCGAGGTGGTGGTGCAGGACACGCTGGTGCTCGAATACAACGACGTGGCGCAGCTCGAAGCCGCCTTCGCGCTGCACGGCGACAAGATTGCCTGCGTGATCATGGAGCCGATCGCGGGCAACATGAATTTCGTGCGCGCCAGCGTGCCCTTCATGCGCGCGGCGCGCGCGCTGTGCACCAAGCACGGCGCGCTGCTCATCATCGACGAGGTGATGACCGGCTTTCGCGTGGCGCTCGGCGGTGCGCAGAGCCTGTATGCCAAAGAAATCGCGGGCTTCCAGCCCGACCTCACCATGCTCGGCAAGGTGGTGGGCGGCGGCATGCCGCTGGCGGCCTTCGGCGGGCGCCGGGACGTGATGGAGCAGCTCGCGCCGCTGGGGCCGGTTTACCAGGCGGGCACCCTTTCGGGCAACCCGGTGGCCACGGCCTGCGGCCTCGCCACGCTGCGCGAAGTGGGCAAGCCGGGCTTTTACGCGGCGCTGGCGGAGCGCACCCGCGCGCTGATCACCGGTCTCGCGCAGGCCGCGAAGGCAGAAGGCGTGCCGTTTTGCGGCGACAGCGAGGGCGGCATGATGGGCTACTTCCTGCTGCCTGAGCTGCCCGGCAACTACCCCGAGGTGCTGCAGAGCGACGGGGCGCGCTTCAACCGCTTCTTCCACGGGCTGCTCGATCGCGGCATTTACACCGCACCGGCGCTCTACGAGGCGGGCTTCGTGAGCGCCGCGCACACCGGGGAAGACATCGCCACCACCGTGGCCGCGGCGCGCGAGGTATTTCGCGAATTCGCAAACTGATAGCTGCCAGCGCCCGCCAGCCGGGCGTTACGGCCTGATTTGACTCAAAAACCACGGGGCCGTCAGCCCCGGATCAGGCGCTGGCGGATGCGCGGCCAGAGCACGTTGATGCTCAGGCCCGCCATCACCAGCAGCATCGCCGCGCCCTTCCACGGCGGAAACGGCTCGCCCAGCAGCGCCACCGAACTGCCCATGCCGAACACCGGCACCAGCAGCGCCATCGGCGTGACGGTGGCCGCGTCGTAGCGCGACAGCAGCCAGGCCCAGAGGCCATAGCCCAGGATGGTGTTGGCCATCGACTGCCAGAGGATGGCGCCCCAGGCAAGCAGCGGCGCGGCCTCTATCGAATGCCACAGCGGCACCGGGCCGCCTTCAAACAGCAGCGCCAGCACGATGAGCGGCGGCACCGAGAAGGCGCTGGTCCAGACCATGTAGGCCACCATGTTCACCCGCCCGGCCTGGCGCCCGACCATGTTGCCCAGCGCCCAGCACAGGCCGGCGCCCAGCGTCATCGCGATGCCCAGCCAGGTGGTGCTGCCATCGGTGTGCAGCCCGATCACCGCAAAGCCCGAGAGCGCCAGCGCCGCCGCGACGAGCTGGAACCAGCGCACGCGCTCGCCCTCCAGCAGCACCGCCAGCACCACGGTGAACAGCACCTGCGCCTGCACCACGAGCGAGGCCAGACCCGGCGAGATCTGCGACTGCATGGCCAGATACAGCAGGCTGAACTGCCCGCCGCCGATCAACAGGCCGTAGCCCGCCGGATTGCGCCAGGGCACCGGTGGGCGCCTGAAGAAAAAGATCGCAGGCAGCGTCGCCGTGGCAAAGCGCAGCGCGGCCATGAGCAGCGGCGGAAACGACGCCAGTGCCACCTTGATGACGACGAAATTGCTGCCCCAGATGGCCACCACCACCAGCCCCAGCAGCAGGTGGTTCAGCGTGATGACCTGCCGCGCGCGCGGTGCCGCAGGCTGGGAAGGCTGGGCGTTGGCCGCGGCTTCAGTGACGGAAATGGCGCACTCCCGTGAACACCATGGCCACGCCGCGTTCGTTGGCGGCGTCTATCACTTCCTGGTCGCGCATCGAGCCGCCGGGCTGCGCCACGCAGCTCGCGCCGTGATCGACCACCACATCCAGGCCATCGCGGAAGGGGAAGAAGGCATCGCTGGCGACCACCGTGTCCTTGAGCGACAGGCCCGCCGCCTCGGCCTTGATGCTGGCGATGCGCGCGGAATCGAGCCGGCTCATCTGCCCCGCGCCCACGCCCATCGTCATGCCGCCCTTGCAGAACACGATGGCGTTGCTCTTGACGTATTTGGCGACTTTCCAGGCAAACATCAGGTCCTGGATCTGCTCCTGCGTCGGCTGGCGCGTGGTGACGACCTTGAGATCGGCGAGCTGCAGCTCGTGGTTGTCCGCGGTCTGCAGCAGCAGGCCCGAGCCCACGCGCTTGGCGTCCACGGCGTTGCGCCCCTGCGTCCAGGCCGTGTCGCCGCCGGGCGGCAGCGCGATCTTCACCAGGCGCACGTTGGCCTTGGCCTTGAACACCGCCAGCGCCTCGGCCGTGAAGTCCGGGGCCATCAGCACCTCGACGAACTGCTTGGCCACCTGCTCGGCCGCCGCGCCGTCCACGGGGCGGTTGAAGGCGATGATGCCGCCGAAGGCGCTGGTGGGGTCGGTCTGGAAGGCCTTGGCATAGGCCTCGCGCGCACTCGTGCCCACGGCCACGCCGCAGGGGTTGGCGTGCTTGACGATCACGCAGGCGGGCAGCTTGAAGCCCTTGACGCATTCCCAGGCGGCATCGGCGTCGGCGATGTTGTTGTAGGACAGCTCCTTGCCCTGCAGCTGCACGCCGGTGACGATGGCGCCAGGCGCCGGATGCAGGTCGCGGTACAGCGCCGCGCTCTGGTGGCTGTTCTCGCCATAGCGCAGGTCCTGCACCTTAGTGAAGATGCCGTTGCTCTGCCCGGCAAAACGCTGGCGCTGCGGCACATAGCTTTCCGAGAGCTTTTCCGGCTCGAATTCGACCGACGAGAGGTAATCGCTGATCGCCCCGGCATATTGCGCGATGCGGTTGAACGCGGCCACCGAGAGCTTGAAGCGCAGCGCATCCGAGAGCTTGCCTTGCTCTTTCAGTTCAGCCAGCACATCGGCGTACTGGCCCGCGTCGGTCACCACGCCCACGTCCTTCCAGTTCTTGGCGGCGCTGCGCACCATGGCCGGACCGCCGATGTCGATGTTCTCTATCGCATCGGCCAGCGTGCAGCCCGCCTTGGCCACCGTCGCTTCAAACGGGTAGAGGTTCACGACGAGCAGATCAATCGTTGCTATGCCGTGCGCCTGGATTGCCGCCATGTGCTCGGGCAGATCGCGGCGCGCCAGCAACCCGGCGTGCACCTTGGGGTGCAGGGTTTTCACGCGGCCGTCCAGCATCTCGGGGAAACCCGTCACCTCGGCCACCTCGGTCACCGGCAGATCCTCGGCCGCCAGCAGCTTGGCCGTGCCGCCGGTGGAAATGAGCTTTACCCCTTGCGCGTGCAGCGCCTTGGCAAAGTCCACGATGCCGCTCTTGTCCGAGACGGAAATCAACGCAGTCGTCACTTTCAATACTCCCGATTTTCAAAACAAAATCCGGCTCCATCGCTTATCCATCAAGCGTTGGCAGCTATCAAACTATTCAACTCCCTCCCCCTCCGGGGGAGGGTTGGGGTGGGGGCCAACCGCGCACCTGAACCAACTCTTTGGTCTGCGAAACCAGGCCCCCATCCCTGCCTTCCCCCAGAGGGGGAAGGAGCCCGAGACACATCGCCCATCAGGTCAGCAAAAGGCATTCACAGCAGGCGATGTTCGCCCAGCTTCTTGCGCAGTGTGTTGCGGTTCAGGCCCAGCCACTCGGCCGCGCGCGACTGGTTGTGGCCCGCGTGGTGCATCACCACTTCCAGCAGCGGCTTTTCCACCAGGCGCAGCAGCATGTCGTACATGTCCTCGGGCGCTTCGCCGCCCAGGTCTTCGAAGTAGCGCAGCAGGCTTTCGCGCACGCAGCTTTCGATGTTGGTGTTGGCGGGGCTCATGCGTGCACGTCCTCCGCGCTCTCGTTGGTCGTCAATTCGCTTGCTTCGCCCGCTTGCGGCAGGCGCTCCATCTGCTGCTCCAGCAGCTCGAAATAGGCGCGCACGGCCGCCCACTGCGTGGCACTGTCCTGCACGGTGTTGATGTGGCGGCGCAGCGCGTCGCCGCCGGGAAGCTGGTGCACATACCAGGCAATGTGCTTGCGCGCGCTGCGCACGCCGGTCGATTCGCCGTAGAGGCTGTAATGCTCCTCCAGGTGCGCCAGCAGCAGGCGCTTGACCTCGGCCACCAGCGGCGGCGCGAGTTCTTCGCCAGTATCCAGGTAATGCACCACCTCGCGAAAAATCCACGGCCTGCCCTGGGCTGCGCGGCCGATCATCAGCGCGTCGGCACCGGTGGCGGCGAGCACCTGCCGCGCCTTGCGCGCGCTGGTGATGTCGCCATTGGCTACCACGGGAATGCGCACCGCTTGCTTGACCGCGGCGATGGTTGCGTATTCCGCCTCGCCCCGATAGCCCTGCTCGCGCGTGCGGCCATGCACCGTCAGCATCTGAATGCCCGCGCCTTCAAACTGGCGCGCAAGCTGCACCGCATTCTTGTGCGCATCGCACCAGCCGGTGCGCATCTTCAGCGTGACCGGCACATTGCGCGGCGCGCACACCGCGACGACCGCCTCGGCAATCTCCAGCGCCAGCGCCTCGTTCTGCATCAGCGCCGAACCGGCCCATTTGTTGCACACCTTCTTGGCCGGACACCCCATGTTGATGTCGATGAGCTGCGCGCCGCGATCCATGTTGTAGGCCGCCGCCTCGGCCATCATCGCCGCGTCCGTGCCCGCAATCTGCACCGCGATGGTGCCGGGCTCACCCTCGTGGTTGGCGCGCCGCGAGGTCTTGAGGCTGTCCCACAGATCCTTGCGCGAGGTGACCATCTCGCTCACCGCATGGCCCGCGCCCAGCGTGCGGCACAGGCGCCGGAAGGGCCGGTCCGTCACCCCCGCCATGGGCGCGACGAAGACGCGGTTCTGGAAGGTGACGGGGCCGAGGGTGAGCGGGTTCATGGGGCGTGGCAGGCGGGGTGATCGGCCTGCGAAGGGAGTGATTGTAGTTGCCTGTTTTTTGGGCAACCCCGCGACCATCCCACCTACACTTCCAGCCCCATGGAACCCTGGATGCTCGCCCTCGCCCACTGGCTTGCGCTGCCGCATAACGGCCTGGCCACGGTGTTCCTGATCGCGCTGCTTTCCGCCACGCTGCTGCCGCTGGGCTCCGAGCCTGCGGTGTTTGCGCTGGTGCAGCTCAACCAGCAGCTGTTCTGGCCCGCGATCCTCGTGGCGACGGCGGGCAACACCGCGGGCGGCGCGATTTCCTGGTGGATGGGCCTGGGCACGCACGAGGCGGTGGAGCACTGGCGCGGCAAGCGCAGCGAGGGCAAGGCGCTGGCCTGGCTCAAGCGCTTTGGGCCGCGCGCCTGTCTGCTCAGCTGGCTGCCCGTGGTGGGCGATCCGCTGTGCGCCGTGGCCGGCTGGCTGCGGCTGCCGTTCTGGCCCTGCGTGGCCTATATGGCTGTGGGCAAATTCGCACGCTATCTGGTGATGACCGCAGGCCTGATCTACCTCTGGCCGCGGGCCGGCATCTGACGCCAGGCCGCGCCGGGTGGCGCGCTTACGCATATTGCAGCTTTTTCTAAGGCCGACGGCGCATATGGTTCAAGCAAACATGTCGTTGGTTTTGCAGGCGGCGCTTTCTAAGCTCACGGACCTTCACCACAATCCCTCCGTGCATGCTGCGTCGCCACTGGCTTACCCTGCCCCTCGCCCTCGCGCCCTTCGCCAAGGCGCTGGCGGGTGAGCGCACGCTGCTCAACGCCGCGTACGACGCGACGCGGGAGTTTTACGCGGACTACAACGCGCTGTTTGTACGCCAGTGGCAGGAGCGGACGGGCGAGCCGCTTGCCATCCTCCAGTCGCACGGCGGCTCGGGCGCGCAGGCGCGTGCGGTGCTCGATGGCCTGCGCGCCGATGTGGTGTCGCTGGCGCTGGCGCCCGATGTGGACCGGCTGGCACGGCAGGGGCTGGTGGATGGCCGCTGGCGCGAGGCGCTGCCGCTGCAGGCCTGCCCCATGGCTTCGACCATCGTGTTTCTGGTGCGCAAGGGCAATCCACACGGGATTCGAGGGTGGGACGATCTGCTGCAGCCCGGCCTCACGCTGATCACACCGAACCCAAAAATTTCCGGCGGTGCGCGCTGGAACTGGTTTGCCGCCTGGGGCCATGCGCTGCGCACCAGTGACAGCGAGCGGGCGGCACTCGATTTCATGCGCCAGCTTTTTGCGCGTGTGCCGGTGCTCGACACGGGCGCGCGCTCGGCGGCGATGAGCTTCATCGTGCGCGGCATGGGCGATGTGCTGCTGGCGTGGGAGAGCGAGGCGCATCTGGCGCTGCAGGTGTTTGGCGATCAGGCGATAGAAGTGGTCACGCCGCCGGACAGCATTCTGGCCACCCTGCCCGTCGCGCAGGTGCAGCAGGTGACCGAGCGGCGCGGCACGGGGCAGATCGCCCGCGCCTACCTTGAAGCCCTCTACCAACCCGAGGCGCAGCAGCTCGCGGCACGCCACCACTTTCGCACTTCGGGGCAGGCCAGCGCAGGGCTGCCGCAGCTTGCCACTTTCACGCTGGAACAAGTGGCGGGCGACTGGGCCAGCGCACAGCAGCGGCACTTTGCCGAGGGCGGCGTGTTCGACCAGATCTGGCGGGCAGCGTGACCATGGCAACGCTTGCCCTGCCCCTTTTCACCCGCCGCGCGCCCGCCGTGCTGCCGGGGCGTGCGCTGACGCTGGGGCTGACCATCACCTGGCTCAGCCTCGTGGTGCTGCTGCCGCTGGCGGCCGTCATTCTGAATGCAGCCAGCCCCGGCTGGGAGGCGTTCTGGCACAGCATTTCCAGCCCGCGCGTGCTGGCGTCCATCCGCCTGTCGTTCGGCAGTGCGCTGCTGGCGGCGCTGGTGAATCTGGTCTTCGGCGGCCTCACCGCCTGGGTGCTGGTGCGCTACCCCTTCCCCGGCAAGAAGCTGATCGACGCGCTGGTGGATCTGCCCTTTGCGCTGCCCACCGCCGTGGCGGGCATCGCGCTGGCCACGCTGTACGCGCCGCAGGGCTGGCTGGGGCGCTGGCTGGTGCCGCTGGGGCTGCAGATTGCGTTTGCGCCTGCGGGCATCGTCGTGGCGCTGATCTTCATCGGCCTGCCCTTCGTGGTGCGCACGGTGCAGCCGGTGCTCGAAGACCTCGCGCCCGAATACGAAGAGGCCGCGCGCAGCCTGGGCGCCAGCCGCGCGCAGGTGGTCTGGCATGTGGTGCTGCCCGCGCTGCTGCCCGCGCTGCTCACCGGGTTTGCGCTGGCGTTTGCGCGGGCGGCGGGCGAATACGGCTCGGTGATCTTTATCGCGGGCAACATGCCCATGGTGTCGGAGATTGCGCCGCTGCTGATCGTGACAAGGCTGGAGCAGTACGACGTGGCCGGTGCCACCGCGATTGCCGTGGCGATGCTGTCGATCTCGTTTGCGCTGCTGCTGGCGATCAATCTGCTGCAGGGCGCGAGCCGCACGCACGCACTGGGCCGGAGGGCGGCATGAACCGGCGGGGCATCTGGCTGCGCCGGGGGCTGATCGCGCTCAGCCTCGGTTTTCTCGTGGTTTTTCTGCTGCTGCCGCTGGCTGCGGTGTTCTGCGAGGCGCTGGCCAAGGGCTGGATGACCAGCCTTGCCGCCATCAGCCAGCCCGATGCGCTGGCCGCCATACGCCTTACGCTCACCGCCAGCCTGATCGCGGTGCCGCTCAACCTCGTGCTGGGCATCTGCGCGGCGTGGGCGATTGCACGCTTTGACTTCCCCGGCAAGGGGCTGCTCACCACGCTGATCGACCTGCCGTTTTCCGTCTCGCCGGTGATCGCCGGGCTGGCCTGGGTGCTGCTGTTTGGCAGCGCGGGATGGTTTGGCGCATGGCTGGATCGCCACGACCTGCAGATCCTGTTTGCCGTGCCGGGCATCGTGCTGGCCACGGTGTTCGTCACCTTCCCCTACGTGGCGCGCGAGCTGATCGCGCTGATGCAGTCGCAGGGCAGCGAGGAGGAAGAGGCCGCCATCGTGCTGGGCGCCAGCGGCTGGCGCGTGTTCTGGCATGTGACGCTGCCCAACATCCGCTGGGGGCTGTTCTACGGCGTGGTGCTGTGCAATGCGCGGGCCATGGGCGAGTTTGGCGCGGTCTCCATCGTCTCGGGCCATATCCGGGGCCTGACCAACACGCTGCCGCTGCACGTGGAAATTCTCTACAACGAATACAACGGCGCCGCCGCCTTCTCCGTGGCTGCGCTGCTGGCGCTGCTGGCGCTGGCGACGCTGGCGCTCAAAACCCTGGCCGAATGGCGCTTGCGCGCTCAGGCCACGCTGCTTCAAAAGGAATTGGCATGAACATGGAAGTGCGTTCCATCCATAAACGCTTCGGCAGCTTTGCGGCGCTGAACGATGTGTCTCTCCAATTTCCCGACGGGCACCTCACCGCCCTGCTCGGCCCCTCGGGCTGCGGCAAGACGACGCTCTTGCGCATCATCGCCGGGCTGGAGCAGCCCGACAGCGGCCAGGTGCTGCTGGGCGGCGAAGACGCCTCGCACGCCGACGTGCGCGAGCGCCAGGTGGGCTTCGTGTTCCAGCACTACGCGCTCTTTCGGCACATGACGGTGTTCGACAACGTCGCCTTCGGCCTGCGCATGAAGCCCCGGCGCGAGCGTCTGAGCGAAGCCGCCATCCGCGCCAAGGTGATGGATCTGCTGCAGCTGGTGCAGCTCGATTGGCTGGCCGACCGGCGCCCGGCCGCGCTCTCGGGCGGGCAGCGCCAGCGCATTGCGCTGGCCCGCGCGCTGGCGGTGGAGCCGCGCGTGCTGCTGCTTGATGAGCCCTTCGGCGCGCTCGATGCGAAAGTCAGGAAGGAACTGCGCCGCTGGCTGCGCCACCTGCACGACACGCTGCACGTGACCAGCATCTTCGTCACGCACGACCAGGAAGAGGCGCTGGAAGTGGCGGACGAAATCGTCATCATGAACCGCGGACAGGTGGAGCAGCGCGGCAGCCCGCAGGCGGTGTACGACGAACCGGCCACGGCCTTCGTCTGCGGCTTTCTCGGGCACATGAACCTGTTTCATGGCCGGGTGCAGGGCGGGCAGTTGCTGTCTGGCAGCATGCAATTTGCACTGCCGGGCGATGCTGGTGCCCACGACGCGGCAGGCACCGCCTACGTGCGCCCGCACGAGATTCAGATCGAGCCCTGCGCACCGCAATACCGCCCCGCGCACGCCAGCGAATTGCGCGTGAACCTGCTGCGTGCGCAGGCGCTGGGGCCGCTGGCGCAGCTTGAACTCACACGCGAGGACACGCAGGAAATCATCGAGGTGGTGATGCCCAGCCAGGAGTTCGACCGCCTGCGCGCGCGCGGCTGCCGGCACTTCATTGCCAGGCCCTCCAGAGCAAGGGTGTTTTTCGGCTGAAAATAGCGCCCGCCCAACACGCCACCAGGCTGCGCTGAAGCTCTGTCCACCACGCCCCAGACCGTTGGGCCAACCATTGGCTTTACCGAGCACCCAGCCACCCTGCAGGTTCCGAGGCTTGCAATGAAACACACTCGCATCCATTGGCCAGCACTGCGCGGCGGTCTGCTGGCCTTGCTGGCCGCCGTCTTGTTTGGCATCAGCACACCGTTGGTGCAACGCGTCGGCGCGGGCGTGGGAGCGTTTTCGACGGCGGCGCTGCTTTATGCAGGTGCCGCCATTGCCGGTGTGCTCTCGCGCCAGCGGGTGGACAAAGAGGCCCGCCTGGTGCGCGGCGACCTCCCGCGCCTGCTGTGGATGGCGGCCTTTGGCGCCATGCTGGGCCCGGTGGCGTTGGCCTGGGGCCTGCAGCACACCAGCGGCACCGGTGCATCGCTGATGCTCACGCTCGAAGCCCTTTTCACGGCCTTGCTGGCACGCCTGCTCTATGGCGAAACGATGGACGGGCGCGTGTGGGCCGCCATGGCGCTGTTGCTGGCGGGTGGCGCTGCCCTCGTGCTCGATCAAGCAAGCCGGGGCGATGCCCAGTTCTGGGGCTTGCTCGCAGTGCTGGTGGCCACGATAGCCTGGGGTGCGGATAACACGCTGTCGCGCGCGCTGGCCGAGCGCGACCCCGGTCAGGTCGTGCTGGGCAAGGCCGTTCTCGGAGCTTCGGCCACGGCCGCACTCGCAGTCTTGGCCGGCGATCCCTTGCCGACATCGGGCACCGCCCTGGGTCTGATGGCCGTGGGGGCCACCGGCTACGGCCTGAGCCTGCGCTTTTATCTGCTGGCGCAGCGGGCCTTTGGCGCAGCGCGCACCGGTTCGGTGTTTGCCTTCGCCCCCTTCATCGGCGCCGCCATTGCAATCGCCCTGGGCGACCGCAGCGGCACCTGGGTCATGGCGGTGGGCGGCCTGCTGATGATGCTGGGCGTGGTACTGCACCTGGCCGAGTCGCACGAACATGAGCATGTGCACGAGCGACTGGAGCATGAGCATGCGCACCGGCACAACGACGGGCACCACAATCACACACACGATCCGATGCCGAATGGCGCGCACAGCCATCCACATGTGCACGAGCCCATGATTCATTCGCACCCGCACGTGCCGGATGCACACCATCAACACGCGCACTGACCGGGCAACCCCCTCGCAAGCCGCGCTTCGTCTTTCATCGCAACCGCATGCGCGGCTTTCGAAACCGCATCGTCAGGCTCTCCATGTCAATGGTGTTTTAGGCTTCAAACGCCTGATGGGCAATCGCGAACAGCTCTCCTTTTTTCTTTATTCAGTTCGCTGCTTAAGTTATGAAAAATCAATTCTTCCCATTGCAGAAGAGCTTGCCTACATTTGTGAAAACGCCTGCATTGCGGGCCTCGTTTGCTTGACTCAGAGAGGGTTTCCATGACACAGATTGCCGACGTCCTGCCCGACGTGCTGCCGATCTCGCGCGAGAAAGCGCAAACCGCCGCGGACCTGGTGCGGGGGCTGGACAGCCCGGCGCTGGAATGGCTGGCGGGCTTCATGGCGGGCGCCGCCGCACGCGGGCGCAGCGCCACACCCCACACCGCCACACCGGTGGCCGCCGCTGCCAACACGGCAGTACAGCAGCAGCTCACCATCGTCTATGGCAGCCAGACGGGCAACGCCAAGCGCGTGGCCGAAAAGCTTGCCGCCGAGGTGAAATCCGCGGGCCTGCCGGTGCGCACCGTGCGCGCCGATGCCTACCGCACGAGCGAGCTGAAGAAAGAGAAATTCCTCTACCTCGTGATCAGCACGCACAGCGAAGGCGACGACGTGGAGCCGCCGGACGACTCACGCGGCTTCTATGAATTTTTGATGGGCAAGCGCGCACCGCAACTGCCCGAGCTCTCCTACAGCGTGCTGGCGCTGGGCGATTCAAGCTACGTCGATTTCTGCGGCATAGGCCGGCGCATCGACGAGCGCCTGGCCGAACTGGGTGCCCGGCGCGTACTCGACCGCGCCGATGCCGATGTGGATCTGGACTACGTCGTCACGCCCTGGGCCGAAACCGCGCTGCAGCAAGCGCGCAACTTGCTTGCACCACAACAGCAAACGGCCGCTCCTGCACCCGGTGCCGAAGTGCTCACGCTGCGCCCCACGCATTCCTCGTGGTCGCGTGAACGCCCCTTCCTCGCCGAGGTGCTGGTGAACCAGCGCATCGTCGGCAGCAGCAGCGAGAAGGACGTGCGCCACATCGAGCTCTCGCTGGCAGGCAGCGGCCTGCACTACCAGCCCGGAGACGCACTGGGCGTATGGCCCACGCAGGCCCCCGAACTCGTGCACCGCATTCTTGCGCTGCTGCAGCTCGACGGCAGCACGCCCGTGACGCAAGGCAAGGAGACCCTGCCGCTGACCGAATGGCTCACGCACCGGCGCGAGCTCACGCTGGTCACGCGCCCCTTCGTCGCGGCGCTGGCCGAGCGCGGTGGCCACGAGGCGCTCAAGGCCTTGCTGCAGCCGGAAAAAAATGCCGAACTGGCACCGCTGCTCAACCGCCAGCAGCTCATGGATCTGCTGCGCGCCTGGCCCACGGCGTGGGATGCCAACGCCCTGGTGACAGCCCTGCGCCCGCTCGCGCCGCGCATGTATTCCATCGCCAGCAGCCAGGCCCAGGTGGATGAAGAGGTGCACCTCACGATCGCGCTGGTGCAGTTCGAAAAGGACGAGGAAACCCGCTGGGGCGCCAGCAGCCACTATTTGTGCAGCGCGCAGGAAGGCGCGCAGGTGCCGGTATTCATCGAGGCCAACGAGCGCTTCCGCCTGCCCGCAGACGGCGCGCGCGACGTGATCATGGTGGGCCCCGGAACCGGCGTGGCACCGTTTCGCGCCTTCGTGCAGCAGCGCCAGAGCGACGGTGCCACAGGCCGCAACTGGCTGTTCTTCGGCAACCCGCACCGCCACAGCGATTTCCTCTACCAGACCGAATGGCTGCAGGCGGCCAAGGACGGCGCGCTCACGCACCTGGATGTCGCCTTCTCACGCGATCAGGCCGAGAAGGTGTACGTGCAGCAGCGCCTGCGCGAGCAGGGGGCCGAGGTCTGGCAATGGCTGCAGGGCGGCGCGCATTTCTACGTGTGTGGCGATGCCGAGCGCATGGCGGGCGACGTGCAGCGAGCCCTTGCGGACATCGCGGCGGAACATGGCGGCAAGAGCCCCGAAGACGCCGCGCAGTGGGTGAAGACCCTGCTGCTGGAAGGCCGCTATGCCCGCGACGTGTACTGATTGACCGCCCGCGCTGTGGGAGCGGCCTCGGCCGCGAACGCCTGCACGCGCCCCATCCGCCCTTTTTTGAACCTGCTCCGCGAAGGCGAAACACGCCCTCGCGAGGAAGCCTGCACCCTTTTCATGACCGATACCCTGACCATCACCAAGAACAAGAAGCTCTCTGCCCTGGAGCACATCAAGGAGCAGAGCCGCTTCCTGCGCGGCACCATAGACCTTGGCCTGGCGGACCGCACGACAGGCTCGATCAGCGAGCCCGACACCAAGCTGCTGAAATTCCACGGCAGCTACATGCAGGACAACCGCGACGTGCGCGACGAGCGCCGCCGCCAGAAGCTGGAGCCCGACTTCGGCTTCATGGTGCGCGTGCGCCTGCCCGGTGGCGTGCTCACGCCCAAGCAGTGGCTCGATCTGGATGCGCTCACGGCGCACACCAAGGGCGGCCTGCGCATCACCACGCGCCAGACCTTCCAGTTCCATGAAATCAAGAAAGAAAAACTGCGCGACGTGATCGGCGCCATCCATGCCACGGGTCTTTCCACGCTCGCGGCCTGCGGCGACGACGTGCGCAACGTGATCTGCTCGGTCAACCCGCTCGTGCCCGCGCAGCAGACCCAGGCGTATGAGTGGGCGGTCAAGCTGATGCACCACGTCAAGCCCCGCACCAGCGCCTACCAGGAACTGTGGATAGACAGGAAGGAGCGCACCAGCGACGGCGCGCACGACGAAGAGCCGCTGCTGGGCAAGAGCTATCTGCCGCGCAAGTTCAAGTTCGGCATCGCGATTCCGCCCTACAACGACATCGACGTGTTCGCGCAGGACTTCGGCCTGATCGCCATCTTCGACAAGAAGAACGAACTGCAGGGCTTCAACCTCGCGCCCGGCGGCAGCATGGGCGCCACGGCGGGCGATGCCAAGACCTACCCGGCGCTGGCCGACCTGATCGGCTATGTGCCCAAGGAGCATCTGCTGGAGGCCTGCTGGCACGCGGTGGCGGTGCAGCGCGACTTCGGCGACCGCGGCGAGCGCAAGCACGCGCGCCTCAAATACACCATCGACGACCGAGGCCTGCAGTGGTATCACGACGAGCTGCAATCGCGCCTGCCCTTCCTCATCGAGCCGCCGCGGCCGTACCACTTCGAGCACAACGGCGATCGCTTCGGCTGGGTGGAAGCCGGGCGCGGACAGTGGAACCTCACGCTGCGCATCCCCAGCGGCCGCGTGCTCGATGTCGATGGCCACCCGCGCCAGAGCGGCCTGCGCGCGATCGCCGGCATCCACCAGGGCGAATTCCGCATGACCTGCGACCAGAACGTGATCATCGCGGGCGTCGCCACCAGGGACAAGGCCAGGATCGACGCGCTGGTCAAGGAATACGGCCTGGACGACCACGTCGGCGCCAGCGGCCTGCGCCTGAACGCCATTGCCTGCGTGGCCCTGCCCACCTGCGGCCTGGCGATGGCCGAATCCGAACGTTACCTGCCGACCATCGTCGGCAAGATGGAAGCGCTGCTGGAGAAGCACGGCCTGCGCGAGGAGCCCATCCACTTTCGCATGTCCGGCTGCCCCAACGGGTGCTCGCGCCCCTACATGGGCGAGATCGCGCTCGTGGGCCGCGCCATCGGCAAGTACGACCTGCGCCTGGGCGCCGACCACCTGGGCGAGCGCCTGAATGCGCTCTACAAGGAAAATGTGGGTGAAGAGGTCATCCTCGCCGCGCTCGACGAGCTCTTTGGGCGCTTTGCAAAAGAGCGCCATGAGGGCGAGCACTTCGGCGATTTCATCGCGCGTGCCCAGGTGGTGCAGCCTCCGAGCCGCCGCCCCGCCATCCAGTACTGAAGGCCGCAGGATCATGGAGCACTTTCCGCTGTTTCTCGACCTGCGCGGGCGCACCGTGCTGGTGGTGGGCGCCGGGCTCGTCGCAGAGCGCAAGGTCGCGCTGCTGCTGGCCGCCGGTGCTGAAGTCACGGTAGTCGCCCGCGCCGCCCACAGCCGCGTGCAGGAACGCGCGGCCAGCGGCCAGATCACGCTGCTTTTGCAGAACTTCACGCCCGAGCAGCTCAACGGTGCCTGGCTGGTGATCGCCGCCACCAGCGACGCGCAGCTCAACGAGGCCGTGGCGCAGGCCGCTGCCGCACGCCAGCTCTGGTGCAACGTGGTGGACGACGCCACCCGCTCCAGCGCCCAGGTGCCCGCCATCGTCGATCGCGCGCCCATCACCATCGCCATCTCGTCGGGCGGCGCCGCGCCCGTGATCGCCCGGCGCCTGCGCGAGCGCATCGAATCGCTGGTCGAGCCCTCCATCGGCTGGCTTACCACCCTGGCCCGGCGCCAGCGCGCGGCGATCCGCAAGGCGCGCCCCGACCTCATCGCGCGGCGGCGCTTCTACCACTGGCTGCTCGATGGCCCGGTGCACGATGCGCTGCGTGCCGCTCAGCCTGAAAAGGCCGAAGCCCTGCTGCATCGCGCCCTTGCCCAAGGCGAAAAAACCACCACAGGCAAGGTGCTGCTTGTCGGCGCCGGGCCGGGCGACCCGGGCCTGCTCACGCTGCGCGGCCTGCGCGCGCTCAACGAGGCCGACGTGATCCTGCACGACAGGCTCGTCAGCCACGAGGTGCTGCAGCTCGCCCGGCGCGATGCGCTGCGCATCGGCGTGGGCAAGACCCCTGGCGAAGACCACGAGGCCACGCAGCGGCGCATCCACGCGCTCATGGTGCGGCACGCCCGCCAAGGCCGGACGGTGGTGCGCCTCAAGGGCGGCGACCCCTTCGTCTTTGGCCGTGGCGGCGAAGAACTGCTGGCCCTGCAGCAGCACGGCGTCGCCTACGAAGTGGTGCCCGGCATTACCGCGGCACTGGCCTGCGGTGCCTACACCGGCATCCCGCTCACGCACCGCGGCGCCGCCGACAGCCTGACCTTCGCCACGGCACACCGCCAAGGCGATGCCGAACGCGAAGAGGCACCGCACCGGCACACGCAAGTGATCTACATGGGCGTGGAGCGCCTTGCCAGCCACGGCGCAGGCCTCATCGCGCAGGGTTTCGCACCCGACACGCCCTGCGCGCTGGTGGAAAACGGCTCGCGGCCCCAGCAGCGCACGCTGCACGCCACACTCGCCACCGTGGCGCAGCAGGCACGCGAACACGCGATGGCTTCGCCCGCTCTCTTCATCGTGGGCGAGGTCACGCGCCTGGGCCAGCGGCTCGCCTGGTTCGGCGAGACGCTTACGCCAGCAGCCGCCAAACAACCCGCAGTTGCCCTGGCCGCATAAAGAGGAAACCACCATGGCCGCCCCCCTCAGCACACCTCTGGCGCAACGCTGGAACACACTGCTCAATTTGCTGGAAAGCATTGCGCAGGAACACCCGGACGCGCTGCTCGCCTCGTCCATGGGCGTGGAAGACACGCTGCTGATTCACGCGCTGATGCAATTGCCCACGCGCCTCTCCATCTTCATGCTCGACACCGGCCGCCTGCACCAGGAGACGCTGTCCATGGTGGACACCATGGCGCAGCGCTACGGCATCGCGATCCAGGTGATGCACCCCAATCCCGAAGCGGTGCGTGAATACATCGCCACCCACGGCCTCAACGCCTTCTACGAAAGCGTGGAACTGCGCAAACGCTGCTGCGACATCCGCAAGGTCGAGCCGCTGCGCCGCGCGCTCGCAGGCCATTCCGCGTGGATCACCGGCCAGCGGCGCGAACAGTCCGGCACCCGCGCCGAACTGCCCGAAGCGCAGTGGGACGAAGCCTTCGGCCTGCACAAATACAACCCGCTGGCCAGCTGGAGCACCGAGGAAATCTGGGCCGTGGTGCGTGCGCTGGAGATTCCCTACAACCCCTTGCACGACCAGGGCTACCCCTCGATCGGCTGCGAACCCTGCACCCGCGCCATCCGCCCCGGCGAGGACATCCGCGCCGGCCGCTGGTGGTGGGAGCAGCGCAGCAGCCTGGAATGCGGCCTGCACACCAGCGTGAACGCCAGCCACCACGAGCACACGGCCCCCGCATCGCTCCCTCTCCCTCTGGGAGAGGGCCGGGGTGAGGGCCTGCGTTGAAAGAAAAACTGATGACCACCACCACACTGAACCGCACCCACCTCGACTGGCTGGAATCCGAAGCCATCCACATCCTGCGCGAAGTCGCCGCCGAGTGCGAGCGCCCGGTGCTGCTGTTCTCCGGCGGCAAGGATTCCTGCGTGCTGCTGCGCCTGGCGGAAAAGGCCTTCCGGCCCGGCAAGTTTCCCTTCCCGCTGCTGCATGTGGACACCGGCCACAATTTCCCTGAAGTCATAGCCTTTCGCGACCAACGTGCCACGGAGCTGGGCGAGCAACTCATCGTGCGCAGCGTGGAAGATTCCATCGCCCGCGGCAGCGTGGTGCTGCGCCACGCAAGCGACTCGCGCAACGCCGCGCAGGCCACCACGCTGCTTGAAGCCATCGCGGAATTCCGTTTCGACGCCTGCATCGGCGGCGCGCGGCGCGACGAGGAAAAGGCCCGCGCCAAGGAGCGCATCTGCTCCTTCCGCGACGAGTTCGGCCAGTGGGATCCGAAGAACCAGCGCCCCGAACTCTGGAACCTCTACAACACCCGCGTGCACGCTGGCGAAAACATCCGCGTATTCCCGATCTCCAACTGGACCGAGCTGGACATCTGGCAGTACATCGCACGCGAAAACCTCGCGCTGCCCTCCATCTACTACAGCCATGTACGCCCCGTGGTGCGGCGCAAGGGCCTGCTGGCCCCCATCACACCGCTGACTCCGGCACGCGAAGGCGAAACCGTGGAACAGGTGCGCGTGCGCTTTCGCACCGTGGGCGATGTCTCCTGCACCTGCCCGGTCGAATCGGATGCAAGCACACCGACGGACATCATTGCCGAAACGGCCGTGACCACCATCACCGAACGCGGCGCCACGCGCATGGACGACCAGCTCAATGAAGCGTCGATGGAACGCCGTAAAAAAATGGGGTACTTCTGATGAATGCGATCAACGATCTCTGGCCCGAGGCCCGCAACAAGGGCGTGCTGCGCCTCGTGACCGCAGGCTCGGTCGATGACGGCAAATCCACGCTGATCGGCCGCCTGCTGCTGGACAGCAAGGGCGTGTTCGCCGATCAGATCGCCGCCATCTCCGGCTCGCGCTACTCGCGCGCACCGGCCGATGCGCTCGATCTGGCGCTGCTCACCGATGGCCTGGAGGCCGAGCGCGAGCAGGGCATCACCATCGACGTGGCCTACCGCTACTTTGCCACCCCGGCGCGCAAGTTCATCATCGCCGACGCGCCCGGGCACGAGCAGTACACGCGCAACATGGTCACGGGTGCCTCCACGGCGGACGCGGCCGTCATCCTGATCGACGCCGCGCGCGCGCAGGACGGCCGGCTGCTGCCCCAGACCAAGCGCCACGCCACGCTGGCCAGGCTGCTGGGGCTGCGCCACATCGTCTTCGCCATCAACAAGATGGACCAGGTGCAATGGGATGTTGCGGTGTTCGAGCGCATCCGCGCCTCGGTGGCAGAACTCGCCCAGCGGCTGGAGATCCCCGAACCCCACTGCGTGCCGCTCTCGGCGCTGACCGGCGACAACGTGGTCGAGGCCAGCGCCCACATGCCGTGGTTTGATGGCGCGCCGCTGCTGCCGCTGCTCGAATCCCTGCCACTGGAGCACCCACAACAGGCACAAGCCCTGCGCTTCTTCGTGCAATGGGTCATCCGCCACGAAGGCAGCACGCAGAACGCCTTTCGCGGCTATGCCGGGCAGTTGCAGGGCGGGCAGTTGCGCGTGGGCGGCGAGGTGACGGTGCTGCCCAGCGGCGAAACGGCCCGAGTACAGGCGATCCACCGGGGCGATGAACGGCTGGAGGCCGCCACCGCTGGCGACAGCGTGACTCTGGTGCTCGACCGCGAGGTGGATGTCTCACGCGGCGATCTGATCGTGGCGGGCGAGGTCAAGCCGCTGGTGGCGCGCGAATTCGAGGCCGAGCTGTGCTGGCTCGACCGCCAGGCACTCAACCCCGCGCGCTGGTACTGGCTCAAGCAGGGCACGCGCCTCACCCAGGCGCGCATCACCGCCGTGACGCACAAGCGCGACATCAGTGAACTGAGCACCGTGGACTGGAGCGGCGCACTCACGAGCAACGACATCGCCCGCGTGCAGATCCGCACGCGCGACGCGCTGGCGCTCGACGACTACCGCCACGAGCGCAGCACAGGTGCCTTCATTCTGATCGACGACGCCAGCCACCAGACGGCGGCGGCGGGGATGGTGCGGCTGGCGGGTTGAAACTGGGTTCTGCCGTTTGACCCCCTCTCCCTCCGGGAGAGGGCAGGGGTGAGGGCTTGCGGCTCGGGCACTCCATGCCCGTCTCTTGCTTCCACTGCCAGCCCCCATCCCAGCCTCGGTGCTGGCGGCGAGACGCCGCCGCTCTTCAGGCCGTCCGGTTCCGCACTGGCGGAACTGGGGCCGCGGCCGTCAGCCCCAGAGGGGGAAGGAGTTTCAGACAGACTTTTCAGACAGCAATTTTGATAGCTGCCTGCGCATACATATAGCGCCGAAACCCCACAAATACCTGCTACACCGCGCTCGCATCGCCCAGCGCGACCACCGCATCGCTCAGCCGCCGTATTTCAGCTTCAACAGCCCCGACAGATTGCCCTCGTCCAGTTGCTCCACGCCCTGCCCCACATGCTGTGGTTTCAGCGGAACCCGCTGCCGACCGACTGGGTGGCGCAGCAGGAGGTGGTGGCGAGGTTTGATGCCTGAAATCAGGCCATCACGATCTGAGTGTGCACCTCGACCTTGAGCGCACGCTTGATGGCAGCAAAAACTGCCGAGATATTGCTCATGGTCGGGTTGCCCGACTGCGACAGCATCCGGTGTAGGCTTTTGGCTGGTTTGTGAATTTCTTTGGCCAACGCCTCGAAGCCGACCGTGGCATTGACCAGGTCACGCAGGATCAGCTTGGCCGATTCCGGTTCGCCATTGACGAACAGGGTGATGGCCTCGTCCAGAAGTGCCTGTGCGAAGGCCGGATCGTTCTGCACGCGCGCGGCCAGCCGTACATACACCAAACGCCTCTGGTCATCCACCGCGTCGCAACTCCCTGACACCCCGGCCCAGCTTACGGCGCAACAGGGCCCGCAGGGTCACCCCATCCGAGTACCCGACCTGTGCGGCGACTTGGTCGACGCTGGCGTTCCCGGTGCGCAAGAGATGGACGGCATGCTCCACGCGCAGGTCTTGGAAATACGACAGTGGTGTCTTGCCCAAAACGCTTTGCAGCCGCCGCGCCAAGGTGCGCTCGCTTGTGCCCGCGGCGCTGGCAGCCTCGGCCAGCGAGAACCCCTTCGCGAGCCGACGTCTGGCCCAGCACTCGAAGCGCTCCACCATCGGGTCGGCATGCGCAAGGTGGTCGGGAATCACGAACTCGGCTTGCGAACTGCGTGCCTCGACCAGCAGATAGCGTGCCACTAGGGCCGCCAGCGCCGGACTGCGCCCTCGGATGATGCGCAAGGCCAAGTCTACGTGGGCCAAAGCGGCACCCGCGGTGGTGAAGCGTGTCGAGTTCACGATCATGCGTGACTCGTCCAGCGTGACGTTCGGATAGCGCTGCCGAAACATCGGCCCCAGCCACCATGACGTCGTTGCACGATGCCCATCAAGCAGGCCACTCTCTGCAAGCAAGAAACTACCGGAGCAAGCGGCACCAAGGTGCGCGCCAGCGGTGGACCACTGCTTTAGCGCCGCGACCGCATCGGGCACATCGGGGCGTGTGAGCCGAGCCGAAAGCGTGTCAGGCATCTTGTCGCCAAACGCTGGCACGAGCACGACGTCTGGTTCGGGAACACCGCGCACAGGGAGCACGGGGACTGTCAAGCCTTGCGCCGTTCGGATGCGACGCCGCACGCCCACCAGCGTGAGCTCTATGTGCCCGGGAGCCTGTGGCAGCGAGCTTGCCATCGCATTAGCCAAGCCTATTGTGTCAGTGAGCGCCGCAAGCCCCAGATCAAACACGCCATCACAAATAAGGAGGTGGAGTTTCATGGCAACAATGATATCAATGTTGTCATTATTGCCTATAGAGATGGCTGTCATGAAGATTTAGACTGCAGGCTCGTCGATCCCTTCACCTAACCCATTTACCCAAAGGATTACAGTATGACCAAGCTCGCCCTGTTTGTTCGCCTCGAAGCCAAACCCGGCCAGGAGGCTGCGCTTGCCGACTTCCTGGCCAGCGCACTGCCGCTCGCCAACGCCGAGTCCGGCACCACTGCCTGGTTCGCATTGAAGTTTGGCCCTTCGACGTTCGGTGTGTTCGATGCCTTTGCCGATGAGGCAGGTCGCCAAGCACATCTGAACGGCCAGATCGCCGCGGCCTTGATGGCCAACGCCGCGACCTTGCTCAGTTCTCCGCCCAATATCGAGAAGGTCGAACTGCTTGCAGCCAAACTGCCTGCATGACAACCCGGCCTTGACCCAATCAGGTCACGCTGCAGGATGGGGGTCACACGGCCCTACGCAGCGATCCCCCTCCAATTGCACTTGCCCAGGGAGCTACCTTCCACAGCGATTGGGGGGGGGCAATATTGCAGCCAGAACTTCCAAGCTGCGTCAGCAAGCAGGGGCAACATCAGGGCGAGCTGAGATGTTCCGATTCGTCGGGTAGTTATCGAGAAGTACCGACTGTTTGCAACGTGTCGGTACCGAGAGCCGTCTGGGCGAGCCAGATTTCCGGCCCATTGGAAGTCCGCAGTCCGCAAGCGCGGATCGATCGAGCGATTTGTTGAAAATCAACGTCCTAGCATCAGGCCGTGCGGGCTGGTGAGGGTTCCTGCGGGTTCATGCGGAAAGATTCGAACACCTGCGGGGTCTGGGTGGGCCTGTAACCCGCGCCAAACCTAGATAACTCAGCGCCTTACAGCCGGTGCAAACCGCTGCGGAACGGTGCGGATTGGTCCCTTTTCCGAGGTGAATCGTAGCAGCTCGACCCCATCACCACCGAGGTCGCCGCCGTCGGGACCACCGCCAGTTCGATTCCGTGTTGCTCAATCGAACCCGCGTCCACGCGCGGGAGCACTCCCGCCAGCGTGTGCCTAAGTGACGTTGACGTCAGGCCATGCGAAGCGAAACCTCCTGCTCGTGTAGAACTTCTCGTGGAGCCATTCCAGATCTTCGAGCCAGTCCCTCCTGGTCTGAGGTTTTCGCCAATCCCGACCCACTGGGCCGTTGAGCAGCATGGCCAAATGGAATGCGATGCGCCAAAGTCGCTGGTGGCTGCGACCCGATCCCCACTTCGCCATGTACTCATCCGACTCGACCCATGGCAAGTGCTGCATCTCGAACGCCTCCCGGAGGATCTCCTGCCGCTCGTTCTGGGATAGCCAGCTCGTCTCCCCAACCTTGTAGCCGAGCGCATGCAGAGGCGATTCCGTGACTCCGAGACTTTCGCCGCCGACTTCGTCGATCTCCGACGTATCGGATGCTGAGAAGGACGGCCACTCGAGCTTGGACTCCGCAAGGAACTCAAGGGCCGGGTGCCCCCTCTTGAAGCTATCAAGAACTTCAGGGTCTTCGCAATCAAGCGGGTCCCGCCCTGTAATCAGCGCGGCAAGCAGCATCTCCTGGGAGTAGACGCGCAACGTCTGGCCCTGCCGCAAATCGATCTGCGCCAGTAGGTCTTCCTTCGACCAGCCCTCCCGCCCAACCACAACATGCGTTATTGAGGGGTGGGGAAGCGCGTACTGCTGAATCCCAACTTCAATCAGCAGGCGATCAAACGCATCAGAGTCATAAGAACCGACCCCCGACCAGCCGAGCTGCGAGTCCCCATCAAGGCCAATGCACTCGGGACTGCCATCCTGAGCAAGCCACTGAAGCAACGCCTCGCTCTTGATGCTCAGGTCTGGCATCGACGCAAAAAGCGCCTTTGCCTGATCGCGCTCGACGCGCAGACGCTCCAACCTTGAACGGCTCGACTCCAGTTCCTTCGTTCTTTTATCCAGCGTCTCCGAAGCCATCGTGAACTTGCCCTGCACGTCGGCATGTTCATTTCTCAGGGTTCGATGCCGCTGACCTGCCGGTTTTTTTCGGACCACCGATTAGTTGAGGCTGGCTCGGTGGGTTGATGCTTGATCTCGCTGCTTCTCTTCTTCCTTGAACTGCTTCGGCGTGCGGTACCCGAGGCTCGAATGCGGCCGATCCTCGTTGTAGTGCCGCCGCCAGGTCTCGATGATGACCCGAGCCTCGGTGCGATTGCGGAACCACTCCATGCTCAGGCACTCATCGCGGAACTTGCCGTTGAGGCTTTCCGCCGTGCCATTCTGCCAAGGCTTGCCCGGCTCGATATAGGCCGTCTCGATGCCCGCCTCCTGCAGCCAGCGCAGAACCGCATGGCTGACGAACTCCGGGCCATTGTCGGATCGCAGGTAGCGAGGCGCGCCGTGTTCGCTGACGAGCTTCGACAGGACATCGATGACCCGCCTCGATCGGATGCTGCCTTGCACATCGATCTGCAGAGCCTCATGCGTCCATTCGTCGCTGATGACAAGGCACTTCAATGGCTGCCCGTTGGCGCAGGCATCGAACACGAAGTCGTACGCCCATACCTGGTTTGGTCCGGTCGCCGGCAAGGGCCGCGGCCGCGAAGTGGCAACACGCTTGCGCGGCCGCTTCTTCGGCACCTGCAGCTTGGCGAACTGCCAGAGCCTGAGCATCCGGTCCCAGCCGAGCGTGAAGCCCTCGCGCTTCAGGTAGACGTGAATCCGGCGATAGCCGAACCGCGGGTACATGGCCGCGTAGTGCCGCATCCTCTCGATCACAGGCGCGTCCTTGGCAGGCTGGGTCGGCACATAGCCGACAGTGGAGCGGGCGACTGACCGACGACTACGAGCTGGTGACGAACAAGGCCGCCTACGACATGGCGGCCGAGGTGATGAAGAAGGTGTTCCACACCACGCAGATCGGCGACATGGCGTGCTTGAACATCACCATGCCCAAGACCCGGTCGTTCTGCCACATCGACCTGATCCACAAGACCGCCGACTTCTCGCCGTGGGAGAGGGACAAGTGGACGGCCTTCCTGCGCATCAGCAACAGCTACAACCGCACCCGGCTGCTGCGCTTCGAGCTGGGCTTTTGCCGCTGGATCTGCCTGAACGGCATCATCTTTGGCAGCAAGAGCATCGAGTTCAGCTACGCCCACACCCGGCGCGGCATGGACCGGGTGGACCGCTTCGTCGAGAACATCGGCGACATCCGTAAGCTGGAAACCGCGCTGACTGAGAAGCTGCACCAGCTCAAGCGCTACCACGTACCCGAGAAGGAGATGCTGGGCTGCCACGGCTGCCGGCAGCAGAACTCGAGTCCGCCGTGCTGGACCAACTGCGCGCGGTCCTGCGATCCCCGGATCTCCTGGGCGACGTCCTGCCACGCGCGATCGAGCTCGATCCCAGCCTCGACGAGGCCAAGGTCACCGTCGCGATGACGCGGCTCGACGCCATATGGGACCAGCTCTTCCCAGCCGAGCAGACGCGCATCGTCAAGCTGCTGGTCGAGAAGGTGATCGTGTCGCCCAACGACCTGGAAGTGCGCCTGCGCGCCAACGGCATCGAGCGCCTGGTGCTGGAACTGCAGCCAGCCGGCGCAGCCCAGCCCGAGGAGGCATTGGCATGAGCGAGATCCGCATCCAGAGGACAGGCGAGCCCGACGTCATCGAGGCCAGCGATGGGCGGCTGACCTTGTCGGTGCCGATCCAGATCAGGCGGCGCAGCGGGCGTAAGCTGGTCACGCTGCCTATCGACCCTGAGACGGGCGAACCAGCCAAGGCCAGGCCCTGGGACACGGCCACCACGCCGCTGCAACTGGCGCTGGCCAGGGGCACCGCTGGCTGGCCATGCTGGAGTCGGGCGAGGCCAAGTCCCTCAAGGAGATCGCCGCCCGGGAAGGGATCGACAACAGCTACGTCAGCCGGATGGTCAATCTGACCACGCTGGCGCCGGACATCGTGGCGGCAATCCTCGACGACGCCCTGCCCAACCACGTCACGCTGTTTGACCTGGCGGTCGACCCGCCAGCGCTGTGGGATGACCAGCGCGCCCGGCTCAGGTAGGCGCGCGGATGCACCGTGCGGGACCTGTTTGCTCGCTCCGACGGCCTGGTCCCCTCCGGGTAGGCAATGACGCAATCCAACTGCTTGAACCGTCCGCGCGTAACCCGTTGATTGCAAAGGCCGACAGACAGACTCCCTGCGGACTTCGGGCCATTCGCGGAGAGCGAAGCCGGGGAGAAGAATGGCCAGGAGAGAGCGAAAGGCGTCCGAGAACGGGCCCGACGGGCAACCGGCGAAGTCCGCAGGCTTCCGCAAGAAACCGCGCAAACACGCGGGAACTGTCGCCATCGGATAGGAAAAAGCCCCAACTGAGAACAGTTGGGGCTTCAATAGTGGTGGAGCTGGCGGGAATTGAACCCGCGTCCGCAAGCCTTGTTCGGGCAGATCTACATGTTTAGCGTTCTGTTTTGTGTCTCACCCGGTACATCGCGCAGGCGCACGCTATGTACCAGGCCAGCACCCTTTTTTCTTACCCCCTGCCAAGGTGCCCGGCAGGAGGCCAGCTGATGTGAATTCCCTTGCAGCCTGGAGGTATTGCTACCCCCTTGCCCAGCCCATCAGCGTGCTGTTGCAAGGCTCACCGGTTTTAGGCGGCGAGTGCGAAACGTTCGTCGTTTGCAGTTACTTTTGTGAATGGAGATTTACGAGCGTCACTCAAGCTCGACATGCACCACACCGCGTCCGAACCCACGTCGAAACCGGTACAGCCCCTCGGTGCCTATTTTAGGCCAGAGTGCGCCACTTCAAGACCCGCGCGCGGCGATTCAACCCACCCAGCGGCGCGCATTGCGCCACAGGCGCATCCAGGGGCTGAAGGCCGAGGCGTCACCGGACGTCCAGCTCATCTGGATATTGCGGAACACCCGTTCTGGGTGGGGCATCATGGCGGTGAAGCGCCCGTCGGCGGTCGTGACCGCCGTCAGGCCTTCGGGGCTGCCGTTGGGGTTGGCGGGGTAGGCATCGGTCACCTGGCCGTGGTTATCGACGAAGCGCAGCGCGCGCACCACGCCGGCCGCGTCGCCACGCTGCGCGAAGCTCGCGTAGCCCTCGCCGTGCGAGACGACGATGGGCAGGCGGCTGCCCGCCATGCCGGCAAAGAAGATGCTGGGCGAATCGAGCACCTCCACCATCGAGAGGCGCGCCTCGAAGCGGTGGCTCTGGTTGGTGGTGAAGCGCGGCCAGGCCTGGGCGCCGGGGATGATCTCGGAGAGCTCGGCGAACATCTGGCAGCCGTTGCACACGCCAAGCGCGAAGGTGCCGGCGCGGCCGAAGAATTGCTGGAAGGATTCGGACAGGCGCTCGTTGAAGGTGATGGAGCGCGCCCAGCCGACGCCCGCGCCCAGCGTATCGCCGTAGCTGAAGCCGCCGCAGGCGACGATGCCCTTGAAGTCCGCGAGCTGGGCACGCCCGGCCTGCAGGTCGCTCATGTGCACGTCCACCGCGTCGAATCCGGCGGCGGTGAAGGCGTAGGCCATTTCCACGTGCGAATTCACGCCCTGCTCGCGCAGCACGGCCACGCGGGGTTTGGAGAGGTTCAAATACGGCGCCGCGACATCCTCGGCGGGATCAAAGCTCAGGTGCTGGTGCAGGCCGGGGTTGGACGGATCGCCCGCGCTGGCGTGCTCGGCATCGGCGCAGGCGGGGTTGTCGCGGCCCCGGCCGATCTTCCAGCTCACGGTGTCCCAGACCTGGTGCAGGTTTTCCAGCGTCGCACCGAAGACCTTCTTGGCATCACGCCAAACTTGCAGCTCGCCCTTGCCCGCCTTCATGGGGGACGATTCAGGGCGCGTCTTGCCGATCAGGTGGCTGCACTGGATGAGGCCGTGCTCGCGCAACACCTGCATCACCGCCTCGCGCTCGGCGGTGCGGATTTGCAGTACCACGCCCAGCTCTTCGTTGAACAGCGCACGCAGCGTGAGTACGTCGCGGCGGCCGCTGACCTGCTTGGTCCAGTCCTTGGCCTCGAAGCTGTCCATGCGGCCGTCCTGGATGCCGTCGCCCTCGCTCACCAGCATGTCCACGTTGAGCGCCACACCGACCTGGCCGGCGAACGCCATCTCCGCCATCGCAGCGATCAGGCCGCCGTCGCTGCGGTCGTGGTAGGCGAGGATCAGGCCCTTGGCGCGCAGCGCGTTGATGGCGGCGACGAGGCGCTTGATATCTTCAGCATCATCCAGGTCGGGCGTGGTGGTTCCGGGGGCGCCGAGCACCTCGCCGAGCACCGAGCCGCCCATGCGCATCCTGCCGCGGCCCAGGTCGATCAGCACGAGAGAGCTGTCCTTCACCGTACGGTCAAGCTGCGCCGTGAATGTGCCGCGCACATCCTGCAGCGTCGCGAAGGCGCTCACGATCAGGCTCACGGGCGAGACGACCTTTTTCTGCGCGCCGCCCTCGCTCCACTGCGTGCGCATGGAGAGGCTGTCCTTGCCCACGGGAATCGAGATGCCGAGTTGCGGGCACAGCTCCATGCCGACGGCATGCACCGTGTCGTACAGCGCCGCGTCTTCGCCCGGCTCGCCGCAGGCGGCCATCCAGTTGGCGCTGAGCTTGACGCGGGGCAGCTCAATGGGCGCGGCCAGCAGATTGGTGATGGCTTCGGCCACTGCCATGCGCCCGGATGCCGGGGCGTTGAGCGCGGCGATCGGCGTGCGCTCGCCCATCGCCATGGCTTCACCGGCAAAGCCGCTGTAGTCGGCCAGCGTGACGGCCACGTCGGCCACGGGCAGCTGCCAGGGGCCGACCATCTGGTCGCGGTGCGTCAGGCCGCCGACGCTGCGGTCGCCGATGGTGACGAGGAAACGCTTGCTCGCCACCGTGGGGTGGGCGAGCACTTCGATGACGGCTTTTTCCAGCGGGAGGTCGTCCAGCGGCAATTCCTTACCCTGGCGTGTGATGCGCGTGACGTCCCGCTGCATCTTGGGCGGCTTGCCCAAGAGCACTTCCATCGGCATGTCCACGGGGTATTCGCCCCCTCCCCTGTCGGGAGAGGGCTGGGGTGGGGGCGTGGGCGCATCACTGGCGCGCAAGCCCCCATCCCTGCCTTCCCCCAGAGGGGAAAGGAGTAAATCCACATTGCCAACGACCAACTGGCGCTCTTCGGTCGCCGTGCCGACGACGGCGAACGGACAGCGCTCGCGCTCGCACAGCGCCTGGAATTGGGGCAGCGAATCCGGCGCGATCGCCAGCACGTAGCGCTCCTGGCTTTCGTTGCTCCAGATTTCCCGGGGCGAGAGGCCCGATTCCTCCAGCGGCACGGCGCGCAGATCAAAGCGTGCACCGCGCCCGGCGTCGTTGACCAGCTCGGGGAAGGCGTTGGAGAGCCCGCCCGCGCCCACGTCGTGGATGGCGAGGATGGGGTTGGTCTCGGCCAGGGCCGCGCACTGGTTGATGACCTCCTGCGCGCGGCGCTCGATCTCGGGGTTGCCGCGCTGCACGGAATCAAAATCCAGATCGGCCGCGTTGGCGCCGCTGGCCATGGAGCTGGCCGCGCCCCCGCCCATGCCGATGCGCATGCCGGGACCGCCCAGCTGCACCAGCAGGGTGCCCGCCGGGAAGGCGATTTTTTTAGTGAGGCACGCGGCTATGCTGCCCAGCCCCCCCGCGATCATGATGGGCTTGTGGTAGCCGCGCTGCACGCCGTCCACCACCTGCTCGTATTCGCGGAAATAGCCCGCGAGATTGGGGCGGCCGAACTCGTTGTTGAAGGCCGCGCCGCCCAGGGGGCCCTCGGTCATGATCTGCAAAGGGCTGGCGATGTGCTCGGGCTTGCCGACCGCGCTGCCCCAGAGTTTGGAGACGGTAAAGCCCGTGAGCCCCGCCTTGGGGCGCGAGCCGCGGCCCGTCGCGCCTTCATCGCGGATTTCGCCGCCCGCGCCGGTGGAAGCGCCGGGGAAAGGGGAGATGGCCGTGGGGTGGTTGTGCGTTTCCACCTTCATCAGCACGTGGCGCAGCATCTCTTGTTTTTGATAGCTGCTCGCGCTTGCTGCATCTGCGTTAGAGGCCGATTTGGCTGCAAACTCTTGTACCTGCCGGCCTTCCATGACGGAAGCGTTGTCGGCATAGGCGACGATGGTGTGCCGCGGCGCCGTGGCCTCGGTGTGGCGGATCATGCCGAACAGGGTTTTCTCCTGCGGCGCGCCATCGATCGTGAACTCGGCGTTGAAGATCTTGTGGCGGCAATGCTCGCTGTTGGCTTGCGCGAACATCATCAACTCCACGTCGGTGGGGTTGCGCCTGAGCTCGGTGAAGGCTTCGACGAGGTAATCGATTTCATCATCCGCCAGCGCCAGGCCCCAGGCGGTATTGGCCTGCACCAGCGCCGCCCTGCCCTTGGCGAGCACGTCCACCTGCGCCATGGGCTCGGCCTCAAGGCGGGTGAAGAGCTGTTCGGCCTCGCCGCGGGTGGCAAACACCGATTCGGTCATGCGGTCGTGCAGCAGCGCGGCGATCTGCGCGCGCTGTCCGGGCGTGAGCTCGGTCTTGCCGCCCAGCGGCCCGCCCTTGAGCACCAGCCGGTATTCGGTCACGCGCTCGATGCGCTGCACCGCCAGGCCGCAATTGCGCGCGATATCGGTGGCTTTCGATGCCCAGGGCGAAATGGTGCCCATGCGCGGGGCGACGATCAGCCGTTCGCCGCCCTCCTCGCCCTCATGGGCCTCGCCATAGGTGAGCAGGGCCGCGAGACGCTCGCGTTCAGCCGCCTGCAGTCCCTGCGCCGTCGCCACCAGATGCAGGTAGCGCGCACCCATGGCGCCGATCCTGGGATGGATGGCCCGCAGCTGGGGCAGCAGCTGGGCCGCGCGAAAGGAACCAAGGGCATTGCTGCCGGCAAACAGGGTGATATGCAGGGACACGAAAGAGCCTGACGGTCGGGCAAAGCCGGCGCCCGCGCACGCCGCTGACTGGGGCTGGCGCAGGTATCCGGCAAGGAGGGTTGGAGGAAGTGGCGATTTTAGTGACCCAGCACGAATGGATTGCGAATGGGATAATTTCGCGATGACCATAGAAATCAAGGACGCAGCGGGCATTGCCGGCATGCGCGAGGCCTGCCGCCTGGCGGCCGAGGTGCTCGACTACATCGCCCCGCACATCGTGCCCGGCCTGCCCACCATCGAAATCGACCGCCTGGGCGCGGAGTGCATGAAGCAGCAGGGCACGGTCTCCGCCACCATCGGCTACCAGCCGCCGGGCTACCCGCCTTACCCGGGCTACCTGTGCACCTCGGTGAACCACGTCGTCTGCCACGGCATCCCGAACGAAAAGCCGCTCAAGAAGGGCGACATCGTCAATGTGGATGTCACCGTGATCACCAAGGACGGCTGGTTCGGCGACACCAGCCGCACCTACCTCGTGGGCGAGTGCTCGATTGCCGCCAAACGCCTCGTCAAGCTCACTTACGAATCCATGTGGCTGGGCATCCAGCAGGTACGCCCCGGCGCGCACCTGGGCGACATCGGCCACGCGATCCAGGTGTTTGCCGAGGACCAGGGGCTTTCGGTGGTGCGCGAATTCTGCGGCCACGGCATCGGCAGGAAATTCCATGACGAGCCCCAGGTGCTGCACTACGGACGCCCCGGCACGGGTGTCGAGCTCAAGCCCGGCATGACCTTCACGATCGAGCCCATGCTCAACCTGGGCAGGCGCGACATCAAGGAGCTGGGCAAGGACGGCTGGACCATCATCACCAAGGACCACAGCCTCTCGGCGCAGTGGGAGCACACCGTTCTGGTCACCGAAACGGGTTTTGACGTGCTCACGCTCTCGCCGCAATACCCGCCGCTGCCGGATTTCGTCACCGCGACGGCGACCTGACACAGGCGTTTTTGCGCGCAGGGCCATGGACGCGCACATCGCTGCCGAACAGGCCCGCTACCAGACGCGCCGCGGCGCTTTGCTGCAGTCCCTGCTGGACCCGGCGCTGCATCCACGCGGTGTGCATCGCCTGCTGCGCGGCCTCTCCGATGCCACGGACGCCCTGCTGCGCGCCCTCTGGCAGTCGCTCCATCCTGGCCCCGGTCCGGCGCTCATCGCCATCGGCGGCTACGGGCGCAGGCAGCTGTTCCCGCATTCGGATGTCGATGTGCTGGTGCTGGTGCCAGACGGCGGCGCCACCGCCGCCATAGAAACCTTCATCGCCCGCTGCTGGGATGCGGGGCTGCCGATAGGCTCCAGCGTACGCACGCGCGCCGAATGCCTTGCCGCCTGCGCCGAGGACCTCACACTGCAGACGGCGCTGCTCGAATCCCGCCGTTTGAGCGGCAGCGCGCAGGCGTTCGAGGCTCTGCGGCAAGCCCATGCGCGCCAGCTCGACGCGCGGGCCTTCACCCAGGCCAAGCTGCTGGAACTGCACCAGCGCCACACCCGCTACGAACATACGCCGTACGCGCTGGAGCCGGATTGCAAGGAATCGCCCGGCGGGCTGCGCGATCTGCATCTCGTCCTCTGGCTGGCGCGTGCCGCCGGCGTCGGCGCCAGCTGGAAGGCGCTGGCGCAGCACGGTCTGGCAACCCCGTACGAAGTGCGCCAGCTGGAGCGCAACGAGGCGCTGCTGTGCCTGATCCGCGCGCGCCTGCATGCCGTGGCCGGGCGGCGCGAAGACCGGCTGGCCTTTGATCTGCAGGCCAGCGTGGCGCAGACCTTCGGGCTTGCGGATGCCACCGGCGCGGGCGGACGCCGGCAGCGCGCCAGCGAGCAGCTGATGCGCCGCTATTACTGGGCGGCCAAGGCCGTCACCCAGCTGACGCAGATCCTGCGCCTGGAAATCGAGGAGCGGCTGCGCCCATCGACCGCGCCGCTGATCCTGATAGACACCGAATTCCTCGACAAGAATGGCCTGCTGGAAATCGCGCGCGACGACCTCTATGTGCGCAAGCCCCAGGCGATCGTGCGCACCTTTCTGCGCTACCAGTCCACGCCCGGCATCCAAGGGCTTTCGGTGCGCACGCTGCGCGCGCTCTACAACGCCCGCCCGCTGATGGGCCAGGCCTTTCGCGAAGACGCCGCCAACCGCGCCTGCTTCATGCAGATCCTGCGCCAGAGCAGCGGCGTGACGCATGCCCTGCGGCTGATGAACCAGACCTCGGTGCTCGGGCGGCTGCTGTGGCCGTTTCGGCGCATCGTCGGGCAGATGCAGCACGACCTGTTCCACGCCTATACGGTCGATCAGCACATCCTGATGGTGGTGCGCAACCTGCGGCGTTTCTTCATGGCCGAGCATGCCCATGAATTCCCGCTGTGCTCGCAACTGGCCGCGGGCTGGGACAAACCCTGGATCCTGACCATCGCCGCGCTGTTTCACGACATCGGCAAGGGCCGCGGCGGCAACCATTGCGCGATCGGCGCCAGTGAGGTGCGGCGCTTTTGCCGCCAGTACGCGGCGCATGGCATCGCGGCGCAGGACGCCCGGCTGATCGAATTTCTCGTCGCCGAGCACCTGTTCATGAGCCAGGTGGCGCAAAAGCAGGACCTGAGCGATCCGGCGGTGATTGCCGCGTTCGCGCAGCGCATGGGCGATGAGCGCCACCTCACGGCCCTTTACCTGCTGACGGTGGCGGACATCCGCGGCACCAGCCCGCGCGTGTGGACCGCCTGGAAGGGCAAGCTGCTGCAGGACCTCTACCACCAGGCGCTGGCCGTGCTGGGCGGGCGCACGCCCGACGCCGCCACCGAAGTGGAGGAGCGCAAGCGCGATGCGCGCGTGCTGCTGGCCCTGCATGCCCTGCCGCGCGGCGCGCACGAGGCGCTGTGGCGCACGCTGAACGTGGGCTACTTCATGCAGCATGACGCGGCCGATATCGCCTGGCACACCCGCCAGCTGCATGAAGTGACAGGCAGCACCCGCCCGGTGGTGCGCGCCCGGCCCTCGCTGGCGGGCGACGGCCTGCAGGTGCTGGTTTACACACCCGATCAGGCCGAACTCTTTCTGCGCATCTGCGGCTACTTTGACCGCAGCGGGTTTTCCATCTTCGCGGCACGCATCCACACCACGCTGAACGGCCACGCGCTCGACACCTTCCAGGTGGCCGCCCGGCATGCGGAGAGCGGCGCGCGCGAACTGATCGCGCTGATCGAAAACGGCCTGCCGCTGGCGATCGATCTGCGCACGCCGCTGCCGCCGCCCAGCCACCGGCGGCTGTCGCGCCGTGCGCGCAGCTTCCCGGTGGCGCCGCGCATCGCGCTGCGGCCCGATGAGCAGCACGAGCGCTGGATTCTGGAGATTTCAGCCACCGACCGCGCCGGGCTGCTGTACCTGATCGCCGGCGTGCTGGCACGCCACGGGCTCAGTGTGCAGCTGGCCAAGGTCGGCACGCTGGGGGAGCGGGCGGAAGATACTTTTTTGATAGCAGGCGAGGCGCTGAACAGCAGCGCGCGGCAGCTGCGCATCGAAGCCGAGCTGCTCGATGTGCTGGCAGACGCGGACGATCAGTCCAGCTCGGGCGCGATGCCCTCGGCGTAGTCGTAGACCGCCTCCAGAATGGCCTGCCCGCGCTCATCGGCGTCGGCCCCCAGGGCATCCAGCTGCTCGAACAGCGCATCGAAGGTGCGCACGCCGCCTTCGCCCTGCGTCAGCACGGCGATGCGGTGCGCCTGCCAGCGTGCCTGCTCCTCGGGTGCCAGCGTTTCAGGGAAATTGCGCGCGCGGTAGCGGAACAGCAGCTCGGTCAGGCGTGCATCATCAAAGCCGCCGCGCGCCTGTGCCAGATCCCGCGGAGACAGGGCCCGCAGACGCTGCAGGCGCCGGCGGTCTTCGTTGCCGAGAAAGCCGCCATACAAGTCCTGGTCCACATCGGGCGTGGGTTCCTCGGGCCGCGCGTAGACCTGCGGCCAGATGGCGCTCATGTCCGGCAGCTGGCGCGCCGCCTCGGCATGGCGCGCCGCCTGCTCCAGGTTGATGCCCCATTTCTCAGCCAGCACCGGCGTGAGCGTGGCCAGATTGCCCACCACCATGGGCGATTTGTTCAGGTGCACGCCCTTCACCGGCAGCCGCGCCACCCCCTCGGGCAAATCCTGGCTGCGCGTGAACAGGCGGGTGCGCAGCTCCTGCACCGACAGCGCGGCGAGCGGCGCGGGGTCGTGCGCCAAATCCCAGGCGAGCAACTCGTTCTTGTTCGTCGGGTGCGTCGCCAGCGGCCACATCACCGCCAGGCAGCCACGCTCGGCCGGGAACATGCCGGAGACATGCAGGAAAGGCCTTGCGGTGTTTTGCGTCGCCGGCAGGCGCAGTTCCTGCGCAACGCGCTCCTTTTTATGAAGCGCAAGGGCAAAATCGAACAGCTTTGGGTTGTGCTGGCGGATGAGCCTGGCGAGCGCGATCGTCGCGCGCACGTCCGAGAGCGCGTCGTGCGCCGCCTCATGCGCAATGCCGTTGGCCTGCGTGAGCTTTTCCAGCCGAAAGCTCGGCTTGCCCTCCACCACCGGCCAGTGGATGCCCTCCGGGCGCAGCGCATAGGCCATGCGCACCACGTCCAGCAGATCCCAGCGCCCGCACTCGTTCTGCCACTCGCGCGCATAGGGGTCGATCAGGTTGCGCCAGAAGAGAAAGCGGGTGATTTCATCGTCGAAGCGGATGGTGTTGTAGCCCACGCCAATGGTGCCGGGCCGGGCCATCTCGGCTTCGATGCGCGCGGCAAATTCGCATTCCGGCAGGCCTCTTTCCAGGCACTGCTGCGGCGTGATGCCGGTGATGAGGCAGGCGCCGGGGTCGGGCAGGTAGTCGTCCGCCGGTCGGCAGTACAGCATGACGGGTTCGCCGATTTCGTTCAGGCCGGCATCGGTGCGGATGGCGGCGAACTGCGCCGGGCGGTCGCGGCGCGTGTCGGTACCAAAAGTTTCGTAATCGTGCCAGAGAAAAGTGTGCATGGGCGTAAAGCGCGGGCGGGATTGCAGTATGCCTGCCCAAAGGCAGGTCCAGACTTGGGCACAATCCTGCCATGCGCTCTCCCTCTGGTTCCCTCGCGCGTGCTCCCGCCCTGTTGCTCACCCTGGCGGCCCTGCTGGGCGCGGCCAGTTGCACCACCCTGGCCGCGCCCCCGGCTGCGGCGGACACCGCCAGCGAGGCCGACGGCTTCGGCGCGTGGATCGCCGGTTTTTCCAAGGAGGCGCTGCAGGCCGGCATCAGCCGTGCAACGCTGGACGCCACGCTCGCGCGCGCGCGCTGGCTGCCGCAAGTGATCGAACTCGACAGCGCCCAGCCCGAGTTCGTGCGCCCGGTCTGGCAATACCTGGATGGTGCCGTCTCGGCGCAGCGCATCCAGGCCGGCAGGCTGCAGCGCCAGCGCTACGCCGCGGCCTTTCAGGCGGCGGTGCAGCGCTACGGCGTGCCCGACAGCATCGTCACCGCCATCTGGGGCATAGAGAGCAGCTACGGCGCGCACTTCGGCAATTTCCGCACCATCGACGCGCTGGCCACGCTGGCCTATGACGGACGCCGGCGCGACTGGGCCAAGGGCGAGCTGATGGCGGCGCTCACCATCGTGGACAAGGGTTACATGCCGGCGGCGGCGCTGATCGGCTCCTGGGCCGGTGCCATGGGCAACACGCAGTTCCTGCCGTCGATTTACCTGAAGTACGCCGTCGATGCCGATGGCGACGGCAAACGCGACATCTGGAACAGCATCCCGGATGTGATCGCGTCCACCGCCAATTTCCTCGCGCAGTCGGGCTGGCGCCCGAGCGAGCCCTGGGGCACGGAAGTGCGGCTGCCCGCCGGCTTTGACTACAGCCGCACCGAGCTGACCCTGCGCCAGGACAGCGACGCCTGGGCGGCACAGGGCGTGCGCGGCATGGACGGCCAGCCGCTGCCGGTGATGCGCGATGCCTCCATCCTCACGCCCGCCGGCGCACGCGGGCCGGCGGTGATGGTGGGCAACAATTTCCGCGTGCTGCTGCTCTACAACAGCTCCACCAGCTACGCGCTGGCCGTGGCACTGCTGGCGCAGCAGATCGACGGCGGCCCGGGCCTGCTCGCCCTCTGGCCGCGGCAGATCAAACCGCTCGCGCGCACCGAGATCGAAGCGATGCAGCTGGCGCTCAACCAGCTGGGGCTGGACGCGGGCGAGATCGACGGCGTGTTCGGCCCCGCCACCCGCGCCGGGCTGCGCCGCTACCAGCAGCGCCTGGGGCAGACCGCGGACGGCTACCCCACGCAGGAGCTGCTGCAGCGCCTGATGCAACAGACCGACAAAAACACCAGTACCAGCAAGCCATGACCGCCACGACCAGCCCACCCATCCTGAGCAGCCAGCTTCGCAGCATCCTGGCACGCTGCCGCACCATCGCCGTCGTCGGCCTGTCGCCGCAATGGCACCGCCCCAGCCACTTCGCCGCGCAGTACATGCAGGCGCATGGCTACCGCGTCGTGCCGGTCAACCCGCTGGTGGCCGACAAGGGCGGCAGCATCCTGGGCGAGACGGCGTACGCCAGCGTCACGCAAGCGGCCGAAGCGCTGTCCGCTCAGGGCCGGAAGATCGACATGGTCGATTGCTTTCGCCGCGCCGAAGACATCCCCCCGCTGGCCGACGAGGCGATTGCCATCGGCGCATCGTGCCTGTGGCTGCAGCTGGGCGTGGTCAACGAAGAAGCTGCCGCCAAGGCGCGCGCCGCAGGCCTGGATGTCGTGCAGGACCGCTGCGTGAAGATCGAGCACGCGCGGCTCTTTGGCGGCCTGGGCTGGGCCGGGGTGAATACCAAGGTCATCACGGCCAAGCGTGCGCGCCAATTGCCTTACTGATGAACAATGGCCTCGCTGCGCTCGATGACGCTCCTCGCGTCGCACGATCAAAGGCGCCCGTCATTGCGTCATGTCGGCGCCGGCCGGCAATCATTTTGTCATTTTCATAGCTACCGGCGCTTGATACACAAGCGCTACAGCCACTTTTCATAGATAATCATGACCACACCCCACGGCGATCACGTCTTTGGCTTTGGCACCCGCGCCATCCATGCCGGCGCCCAGCCCGACCCCGTCACCGGCGCGCGCGCCACACCCATCCACCAGACCACCAGCTTCGTCTTCGACGACGCCGAGCACGCCACCAACCTCTTCAACCTGGCGACCTTCGGCAACGTCTACAGCCGCATCAGCAATCCCACGGTGGCGGTGTTCGAAGAGCGCATGGCCAGCCTGGAAAACGGCCGCGCGGCCCTGGCCTGCGCCAGCGGCATGGCGGCGCAGATGACGGCGCTGTTCGCGCTGCTCAAGAGCGGCGACCACGTGGTGGCCGCCAGCACGCTGTATGGCGGCAGCGTCGGGCAGCTGGGCATAGGCTTCGAGCGCCTGGGGATAGAAACCACCTTCGTCGATCCGAAGGACCCGCTGAACTTCGAGCGCGCCATGCGCCCCGAAACCCGCGTGGTGTTTGGCGAAACCCTGGGCAACCCGCTGGTGAACGTGCTCGACATCGCCGCCGTGGCCGCCGTGGCGCACGCGCACGGCGTGCCGCTGATCGTGGACAACACCGTGGCCAGCCCTTACCTGTGCAACCCGCTCGACCTGGGCGCCGACATCGTGGTGCACAGCGCCACCAAGTACATCGGCGGGCACGGCACCACCATGGGCGGCGTGCTGATCGAGAGCGGGCGCTTTCCGTGGGACAACGGCAAATTCCCCGACATGGTCGAACCGAGCCGGGCGTATCACGGCGTGAAGTTCTACGAGACCTTCGGCGACTTCGGCTACACCATGAAGGCGCGCATGGAGGTCAACCGCACCTACGGCGGCGTGCTCTCGCCCATCAACGCCTGGCTGCTGCTGCAGGGCGCCGAGACCCTGCACCTGCGCATGCAGGCGCATTGCCGCAACGCGCTCGCCGTGGCGCGGCACCTGCAAAGCCATCCGAAGGTGGCGTGGGTAAATTACCCGGGCCTTGCCGATTCGCCCTACCACGCGCTCGCGCAAAAACAGTTCCGCAGCGTGGACGGCGCGCCCGGCGCTTCGGGGCTGCTCACCTTCGGCATCCAGGGCGGGCGCGCGGCCGGAGAAAAATTCATAGATGCCTGCGAATTTTTCAGCCACCTGGCCAACATCGGCGACGCCAAGACGCTGGTGATCCATCCTGCCTCCACCACCCACCGCCAGCTGAACGACGAAGAGCTGGCGCGCGCCGGGGTGAGCAGCGATATGGTGCGGCTGTCGGTGGGCATAGAGGATGTGCAGGACATCCTCTGGGATATCGACCAGGCGCTGGATCGGGCCTGCGCCTGATAGTTTGCAGTGACAAGCGCTCTTGCCGATGGCGCTCGTCGGGTGCCTGCCACCCGAGGCGTCAGCGCTCGCCGAAATCAACAATATTCAGATTGAGCGGAAAACGCTCCTGCTGTGGCGCGGGCTGCGGTAACGCTTGTCCCCAACGTCCCGTCAGTTCGTCACTGGCCTCGAAGCGCGCGATGTCGGCCTGCCCGGTCAGCATGAAACGGTCGAACACGAAGGGCATGCCTTGCGCCCCCAGCGCCGACGGTGAATCCATGACGTGAAAGTGCAGGTGCGGTCCGGAAGAGTTGCCGGTGTTCCCCAGCTTGCCAATCACTCTGCCGGCCTTGACCTGATCGCCACGGCGCAGGTTCACCGAGCCTTTCTGAAGGTGCGCGTAAAACGCATACCGGCCTTGGCCGATATCCAGGATCACGTGATTGCCGTCCACGGTATGGAGGGTAATCGCTGCCGGATCGGGCAATTGACCCGGAATCTGGTCATCCAGGTCGTTCAGCACGTCGACCACGGTGCCGTCCGCGACGGCGTACACCTCGGCGCCGTAGTTGATGAAACTGTTCACATCGCCGGGGTCGCCGTGGATCATCTCGCCCTGCGGGTTCAGGCGCATCCAGTCGATGGCAAAGCGCTGCGAGTCGTACAACCCGCCATTGACGCCCTGCATCGAACCGCGGTGAACGATGCCGCTGTTGCAGCAACCATTGACGGCGAGCCATCCGCTCCCACGCAGCGGTGGCTGCAGTACCGGCAACGGTGCACGGGCAATGTTGATCTGCGCCGCGGTGAACTGCGCTGGCGCTGCGACGGCGTTCGGCCCGGGGTTGGGTGCCGCCAGCAGATGCAGGCGATGCGTCACCGCGGGCGGAACGTCGCCGGGCGGGAAAGCGAGTTCAACGTAGAGCAGCCGGCTCTCGCCAAACGGGACCGTGGGCGCTTGTGCAGGCGCCGGCTGCACGGTGCGGATGCGCCCGAGCAGCGCCTCGCCTGACCACGATGCCAGTACTTTGCGGGATGCCGCGTCGAGCACTTCCAGCTGTTGCAAGGTGGCGGTTGCGCGCTTGGTATTGGTGAGCATCAGCTCGTACAACACATGCAGCTGTCCATCGGTGCCGGGCACCGCCACATGCGGCCCGCCGATCGGCGCCGCCACAACCGCCGTGAAAGTGTCTGGCGCCGGCTGCGCGGCAGCGACACGCTCCGGCGGCGCTGCTGCGCGCGCCACGCCCAGCGTGCTGTCAAAAAAAGTCAACGCCGCCTGACCGATGGTCCGGTGCGCATCGGCCCTGTCAACACCCGGCGCATCGACACAGGACTCGGAATAATTGTCACGGCCATCCGAATCACATTCATTGGTGAAAATTTCGTGCCCCACGGGTCCGCGCAAAATCTGCAGTTCCGCCTGGGGAATATGCGATGCCGCGAACGCGGCGTTTTCATCGGCAGGCGTCGCTCTGTCCTGCGCGCCGACCATCAGGTAAACGGGTACCCGCGTCTGGCGCAGGCCATCGGCGTCCATGCCAAAGGCCTGAATCACGCCAGGCGCCATCGCAAAGACCGCTTTTACCCTGTCGTCGCGCAGATGCTGCGCTGGCACCGCATCCACCTGCATGCTCTCGCGAATGTGGGCAGGCACCAGGGGATTGCTTTTCCAGCCTCGCTGATAACGCATGAACGCTTCGGGATTGACCTGGGCGCCGCCCAACCAGAGCGCCGCGAACCCTCCTTGCGAATGCCCCGCAACGGCAATGCGATCGGGATCGATGCGTGGCCCCCAGTCCTTGTCCTGCAGCAGGTGCGAGATCCCCAGACTGATGTCGCGCGGACGCTGCCAGAGCCGATTGCGCACGTACAGCGCGCTTCGGTCATAGGTATTGGCACGGTAGTGGTGCACCAGGGCGACGATGTAGCCATGGGCCGCCAGGTATTGGCCCAACCACGCATAGTTGGAGCCATTGCCTCCGGCGCCATGCGACAGCACCACCAGCGGACGCCGGACGCCATCCGGCAAAGGCGATGCATCCTGGTACAGCCGCAGACCCTGGGTCATCGGGATCCTGACGGGCGCTGCCGCGTTCACCGCGGCTGGATAGATCAGCATGTAGCTCAGCGTGCGGCCGCTGGTGGCGTCGACGTATTCCACCTGCGCCATCCCGGCGTCGTAGGAGACAGCCCATGCCGCCGACCCCATGGCCCCCATGAAGATGGCCAGCGCCATGTAGAAGCAGGCTTTCAGGCCACCCCCCATGGCACACCAGCGGGCGCATTGACAGAGCGTGGAGACATACCGGCTCAGGGCAATTGGCATGGCAAGCGGTCCCTCGTGAAACAGGAGCAGACCGATTCTGGGGCCAATACAGACCGCCGACAAGCGGCATGGACCGCCCTGCGTCGGCACCCCGGCTGGGCGGAGCATCCTCGAGCACCCCGACGAACCCCGGATCAGTCGCCCGCTCAGGCAGCGCGCGAACGGACCTGGCCCGCCAAGCGCCCGACCAAGCCTGCAAACGTGAGCAACCAGGCCAATAACCCGGCGTAGAGGAACAAACGCGCCAACCCCTCAAGCAGATGAATATCCAGCGCCTTGTCCATCTGCCAGGTACACGCCGCGTACATGCCCAGCGGAAACACCAGCCCCCAGTACAGCGGCTCGTAGCGCAGCGGATAGCGGCGCACGCCATGGCGCCAGATGCCGAGCAGCAGCAGCACCGGTATCCACCAGCTGCCGGCCGCCCAGTACAGCAGCGTCACGCCCTTGACGAAAGGCAGCATCTGCTGCAGCCACGGCGCCGCCGGTGCCTGCTGGATGAGCAAGGCCCCCGCCAGCGTGGAGATGGCCAGCGCCCCCATGTTGATCCAGTACGAAGGCACCAGTTCCTCGGGCGCGAGGCGCAGGAACATGAAGCGGTAGAAAATCAAGGCCATGATCCAGAGGTAGAGCACGCCCGACCAGAGCCACATCGCCAGTGCCAGGAGGTTGGGCAGCGGGCGCAGGCCGGCCGCCAGATGCGGCGAGAGCAGCGCGCTCACCAGCGCCACCGATTGCGTCGCCACCACCGCCAGCAGCCAGGAGCCGCTGATGCCCTGCGCAAGCGCCGGCTTGCCACTTTTGACGATGAAGGCGAAAAAAATCGCATAAGTGAACAGTGCCCACAGCACCAGCGTCACCACCCCCAGCGCCAGCCCGGCAGTCGCATCACGGCCCTGTACCAGCGCTTCGGAGGCCAGCACGCCGGAAGCGGCCACCACCGTGAAATAGCCCGGACCGGTGGCGTGGTCCGCCAGATCCCTCAGACAGCGGCGCGGATGCAGGGCCAGGCGCAGCAGGTAGAGCACCCAGAGCACGGCGTACAGCGCCACGTTGAGCAGGAACATCGCGTGCGCGATAGCGGCAAAGCCCACCATGCCGGCCGCCAGCGCCACGATGCCCGTCGCCATCACCAGCCCGAAGTTGGCCGGCGAGAGGTCCGCCAGCCCTGCGTGCCAGGTGGAAAATGCCTTCATGAATGAAATTTTAGTAGCTGCCAGCGCTTTGCCAGCATGCGATAACGCCACTTTTCATTAAAAAACCCGCCGGGTGGGCGGGTTGGGATGCTTGCGGGGCGCCGTCAATCGGCAGCGGCTTCTTCCTCATGTTCCGCGGCCTCCTTGGCCTTGGAGCGCTCTTTCTTGGGCAACGGCTGGATGTCGAGCTTGATCTCTTCGCCCTCCACACCCTTGTCGTTCTTCCTGTGCTCCACATCCACCGTGACGCGTCCGCCATCGGCCAGGCGGCCGAACAGCAGTTCGTCCGCGAGCGCCTTGCGGATGGTGTCCTGGATCAGGCGCTGCATCGGCCGCGCGCCCATCAGCGGGTCGAAGCCCTTCTTGGCCAGGTGCTTGCGCAGATCGTCGGTGAAGGTGACTTCCACCTTCTTCTCGCCGAGCTGCTGCTCCAGCTGCAGCAGGAATTTATCGACCACGCGCAGGATGACCTGCTCATCGAGCGCCTTGAAGCTCACGATGGCGTCCAGACGGTTCCTGAACTCGGGCGTGAACAGGCGCTTGATGTCGGCCATCTCGTCGCCCTGCTGGCGCTGCGTGGTGAAGCCTATGGTGGACTTGTTCATGGTCTCGGCGCCGGCGTTCGTCGTCATCACGATGATGACGTTGCGAAAATCCGCCTTGCGCCCATTGTTGTCCGTCAGCGTGCCGTGGTCCATCACCTGCAAGAGCACGTTGAAGATGTCCGGGTGCGCCTTCTCGATTTCGTCGAGCAGCAGCACCGCGTGCGGCTTCTTGGCGATCGCCTCGGTCAGCAGGCCGCCCTGATCGAAACCGACGTAGCCCGGCGGCGCGCCGATCAGCCGGCTGACCGCGTGGCGCTCCATGTACTCGGACATGTCGAAGCGGATCAGGTCTATGCCCATCACATAGGCGAGCTGGCGCGCGGCCTCGGTCTTGCCGACGCCCGTGGGGCCGCTGAAGAGGAAGGCGCCGATCGGCTTGTCGCCCTTGCCCAGGCCCGAGCGCGCCATCTTCACGCTGCTGGCCAGCACCTCCAGCGCCTTGTCCTGGCCGAAGACCACGCTCTTCAGGTCGCGCTCCAGCGTCTGCAGCTTGCCGCGGTCGTCGTTGCTCACGTTGGCCGGCGGGATGCGCGCGATCTTGGCGACGATCTCCTCGATCTCGGTCTTGCCGATCGTCTTCTTGCGCTTGGATGGCGTGAGGATGCGCTGGGCCGCGCCGGCCTCGTCGATCACGTCGATGGCCTTGTCCGGCAGGTGCCGGTCATTGATGTACTTGGCCGAGAGTTCGGCCGCGGCCTGCAGGGCAGCGGCGGCGTACTTGACCGCGTGGTGCTCCTCGAAGCGCGACTTCAGGCCCTTGAGGATTTCCACCGTCTCGGCCACCGTGGGTTCGACCACGTCCACCTTCTGGAAACGCCGCGACAGCGCCGCATCCTTCTCGAAGATGCCGCGGTACTCGGTATACGTGGTTGCGCCTATGCACTTGAGCGCGCCCGAAGACAGCGCAGGCTTGAGCAGATTGCTCGCGTCCAGCGTGCCGCCCGAGGCCGCGCCCGCGCCGATCAGCGTGTGGATTTCGTCGATGAACAGGATGGCGCTGGGCTTGTCCTTGAGGTTCTTGAGCACACCCTTGAGCCGCTGCTCGAAGTCGCCGCGGTACTTGGTGCCGGCCAGCAGCGCGCCCATGTCCAGCGCGTAGACGGTGGAGTCCTTGAGAATCTCGGGCACATCGCCCTGCGTGATGCGCCAGGCCAGGCCTTCGGCGATCGCCGTCTTGCCCACGCCGGCTTCGCCCACCAGCAGCGGGTTGTTCTTGCGCCGGCGGCACAGGATCTGCACCGTGCGCTCGACCTCGTAGTTGCGCCCGATCAGCGGATCGATCTTGCCGTCCTTGGCCGCCTGGTTGAGGTTTTGCGTGTACTGCTCCAGCGGCGAGGCCTTTTCGTTGCGCTCGCCGCCCTGCGCCGCGCCCTCTTCGCTCTCGGCCTGCGGCACCTCGGGCTTGGCCTGCTCGGCCGCCTCGCCCTTCTTGATGCCGTGGGCGATGAAATTCACCACATCCAGACGCGTCACGCCCTGCTGGTGCAGGTAGTACACGGCGTGCGAATCCTTCTCGCCGTAGATGGCGACGAGCACATTCGCGCCGGTCACCTCTTTCTTGCCGTTGCCGGTGGACTGCACATGCATGATGGCGCGCTGGATCACGCGCTGAAACCCGAGCGTGGGCTGGGTGTCGACCTCTTCGGTGCCGGCCACCTGCGGCGTGTTGTCCTTGATGAAGTTGCTGAGCGCCGCGCGCAGATCGTCGATATTGGCGGCGCACGCCTTGAGCACCTCGGTGGCGCTCGGGTTGTCCAGCAGGGCCAGCAGCAGGTGCTCCACGGTGATGAACTCGTGGCGCTGCTGGCGGGCCTCTACGAAGGCCATGTGCAAGCTGACTTCCAGTTCCTGGGCAATCATGTGAGAACTCCTTTGGCTTGCGGTTGGGACTAACTGTAGATCAGGGCGGGCTGCCTGTCATTCAACAGGCTCGGAAACACACTGCAGCGGATGCCCGGCCTTGTGCGCCGCATCCATCACCTGCGCCACCTTGGTATCGGCAATGTCGCGCGAATACACGCCGCAGACGCCTTTGCCGTCCAGGTGGATCTTGAGCATGATCTGGGTGGCGGCTTCGCGGTCCTTGTTGAAGAACTCCTGCAGCACGACGACGACGAACTCCATCGGCGTGAAATCGTCGTTGAGCATCACCACCTGGTACATGTGCGGCGGCTGCAGCTTCTGCGTACGCCGCTCGGCGACGACCGAGCCGCCGTCATCCCAGGACGGCTCGCGGGGTGGCGGCACGGGCGCTTTGGTAACCATGAAATCCATTCTAGCGATCCGCCGCAAAGCGTGATCGTTGTGGATTTGGTGCCACAACCGGGCTTTTCAAGCGTTCGCCCAGCCAATGCCAGCCAAAAGCCGCGCACGCCCTTGCAGGCCGCGTGCCTGCTGCTATCAAGAAGCGCCGTAGACCACGCTGACGCCTCCGGCCCCTGCCTGGGCACCCCATGCCGCGAGCGCCACATCGGAGGGAAAAAAACGGCTGGCGTCGCCCAGCTGCAGCTCGGCCATGGCCGCCTGTCCGTCCGCCTCGCAGCGCAGCGCCAGGCGCACGCACAGGCCAAGCGCCAGGGAATGGCCGTCTTCCGTCTGCTCGATCCTGGGCGGAAAGCGCCGCACGAAGGCAGCCACATCCGGCACGCCAATGCCCGCCTGCACGCGCAGATACCTGCCAAAGCGCGCCCGGGCCGCGGCCACCCCCCAGACCTGCTGGGCTTTCAGGCGCAAGCCTCCGTTGAAATGATCGGGCTGCAGCCGCCCGCTGATGATGACGGCCTCGTCGTCGTGCAGGACCTCGGCGCACGACGCCGCCACGCCCTCGTCGGCCGAGACTTCAATCACGCCGCTCTTGTCGTCCAGCTTGAACAGCGTGAGCTTGCCGCGCTGTCCGTTGATGGTGCGCAGATCGGCCACGATGCCCGCCACCACCACGGTCTCCCGCGTGTCGGCAAGCCGCGCGATCGGTGCGGCGGCAAAGCGCCGCACCTCGCCTTCCACCGCATCAAACAAATGGCCGGACAGGTGAAAGCCAATCGCCGTTTTCTCCTGCGTCAGGCGCTCGCGCACGCCCCAGGGCAGCACGACGGCCAGCGGCGGCTCTTCGTTGCTCGCGCCCACGGCGCCGTCGCCCATCATGTCGAACAGGCCGCCCTGATTGGCGTTGGCCAGCTGCGCCTGGGCGTAGTCGAATGCTATATCTATGGAAGCTGCAAGCGCCGCTCTATCAAGGCTCAGGCCGTCAAAAGATCCTGCTTTTATCAGCGCTTCCACCGTGCGCTTGTTGATGCGCGTGCGGTCCACCCGCACGCAGAAATCAAACAGACTGGCAAACGGCCCGCGCGTTGCGCCCTGCGGCCCCGTGCCCCGGCCTTCGCGCGCCGCGACGATGGCCTCGATCGCCTGCTGGCCCGTGCCCTTGACGGCCCCGAGGCCGTAACGGATGACCTTGTCCGTGACCGGCTCAAACCGGTAAACGCCCCGGTTGATGTCCGGCGGCTCGAACGAGAGTCCCTCGCGGATGGCGTCATCGACCAGCACCTTGAGCTTGTCGGTGTCGTCCATCTCAATCGTCATGTTGGCGCAGAAGAACTCGGCCGTGTAGTGCACCTTGAGCCAGCCGGTGTGGTAGGCCAGCAGCGAGTAGGCGGCGGCGTGCGACTTGTTGAAGCCGTAGCCTGCGAATTTCTCCATGAGGTCGAACACCTCATCGGCCGTGGATTCGCTGATGCCCTTCTTCGCCGCGCCATCGCGGAAGATCTGGCGGTGCTTGGCCATTTCCTCCGCTTTTTTCTTGCCCATCGCACGGCGCAGCAGGTCGGCGCCGCCGAGCGAATAGCCGCCCAGCAGCTGCGCGGTCTGCATCACCTGCTCCTGGTAGACCATGATCCCGTAGGTCTCGGAGAGCACCGGCTCGACCAGCGGGTGCGGGTAGATCACCGCTTCCTTGCCGTGCTTGCGGTTGATGTAGCTCGGGATCAGGTCCATGGGCCCCGGGCGGTACAGGGCGTTGAGCGCGATCAGGTCTTCCAGGCGCCCGGGCTTGGCTTCTTTCAGCATGCCCTGCATGCCGCGGCTTTCAAACTGGAACACCGCCTCGGTGCGGCCTTCCTGAAACAGCCTGTAGGTGGGCGCATCGTCGAGCGGTATGTTCTCGAAGGCGAAGTTTTCCTGCCCCGGGTGGCGCGCCATGATGAATTCGCGCGCCAGCTCCAGGATGGTGAGCGTGGCCAGTCCCAGGAAGTCGAACTTCACCAGGCCGATCGCCTCCACGTCGTCCTTGTCGAACTGGCTCACCGCCGAAGTGCTGCCCGGCTGCTGGTAGAGCGGGCAGAAGTCGGTGAGCTTGCCCGGCGCGATCAGCACACCGCCCGCGTGCATGCCGATGTTGCGCGTCAGGCCCTCCAGCTTCTGCGCCATCTCGACCACCATGCGCACTTCTTCCTCGCCCTGCACGCGCGCCATCAGTTGCGGTTCGAGCTCCAGCGCGTAGTTGTGCTTGTCGCCCTCCACCTTGGGCTCGGGCGGGTAGGCCAGCGTGTAGCTCTGCCCCGGCTTGGCCGGCACCAGCTTGGAGATGCCGTCGCAGAAGGTGTAGCTCATGTCCATCACGCGCCCGGCATCGCGGATCGCCGCCTTCGCGGCCATGGTGCCGAAAGTGGCGATCTGGCTCACGGCATCCTTGCCGTATTTGTCCTTTACGTAATCGATCACCCGGTCGCGGTTGGCCTGGCAGAAATCGATGTCGAAGTCGGGCATGGAGACCCGCTCGGGATTCAGGAAGCGCTCGAACAGCAGGTTGTAGTGCAGCGGATCGAGGTCGGTGATCTTGAGCGCGTAGGCCACGAGCGAGCCCGCGCCCGAGCCCCGCCCCGGCCCCACCGGGCAGGCATGCGTCTTGGCCCACTGGATGAAGTCGCCCACGATGAGGAAATAGCCCGGGAAGCCCATCTTGATGATGATGTCGAGCTCGAAGTCAAGGCGCTCCTGGTAGTGCGGACGCTGCTGCTGGCGCTCGGCGGCATCGGGGTAGAGGTGGCGCAGGCGCTCTTCCAATCCTTCCTGCGAGGCGTGGCGGAAATAATCCTCCATCGTCATCCCGGAGGGAATCGGAAAATCGGGCAACTGCGGTTTGCCCAGCACCAGCGACAGGCTGCAGCGCCGGGCGATCTCCACGGTGTTCTCAAGCGCCGAAGGCACATCGGCAAAGAGCTGCTGCATCTGCGCGCTGCTCTTGAAATACTGCTCGCGCGTGAAACGCCGCACACGCCGGCGGTCGCCCAGCGTGCTGCCTTCGGCAATGCAGATGCGCGCCTCGTGCGCCTCATAGTCTTCGGCCGCCAGGAACTGCACCGGGTGCGTGGCCACCACCGGCAGCTTCAGGCGCGCCGCCAGCTGCACCGCGGCCAGCACATGCGCCTCGTCATCGTCTCGGCCCGCGCGCTGCAGCTCCAGGTAAAAACGGTACGGAAACAGCGCGGCCAGCCCCAGCGCCTGCTCAGCCGCCGCCGCCTCGTTGCCCGCCATCAGCGCGCGCCCGACGGGGCCCGCCTGCGCGCCCGACAGCGCAATCAGCCCCTCGTTCAGATCGCGCAGCCATTGCCAGCGGCACACCGCCGCCTCTCGCGCCGCGCTCTGTGTCCAGACACGGGTCAGCAGCTCGCACAGGTTCAAATAGCCTTGGCGGTTTTGCACCAGCAGCAGCAGACGCGCGGGCTCACCGCCAGCCGCATCTTCCAGGCAGATCTCGGCGCCGATCACCGGCTTGACGCCCTTGCCACGCGCCGCCTTGTAGAACTTGAGCGCGCCGAAGAGGTTGTTCAGATCGGCAATGGCCAGCGCGCCCTGCCCATCCTTGGCGGCGCTTGCCACCGCCTCGTCGATGCGCGTGGTGCCGTCGACCACGGAAAATTCGGAATGCAGGCGCAGATGGACAAACATCCGACGATTGTAGGAAGAGGCCGGATTGCCCTCCTCCGGCGCGCAGGCATGGACGAAACAACCCAACCGCGGCCCTACCAGGCTACCCAGCCGCGCCGTATCAAAGGGGCAAAAATCCACCGGTAGACGGCGTTGACCGGCGGCAGCAGCAGGCTGACCAGCCCGGGCAGCACCAGGTGCAGCACGGCAGCGCTGGCGGCAGCCACCAGCGCGGCACCGACCATGTCCAGCGGGAAATGGATGCCCAGATAGATGCGCGCCCAGGCAACCGGCAGGCCCAGCAGCGCGAGCCAGAGGCCGGCCCTGCGCTGCTTGCCGTGCAGCAGCAGGCTGAAAGCCACGCTCCAGATACCGGTCAAATGGTTGCTGGGAAACGATGGCGTGGCTGCATGCGGCATCAGCGCATGGCCCAGCGGCACCATGAACGGGCGCGGCTGCGGCCAGAGCGCTCCCAGCGCAGCCGACAGCGCAAAGCCCAGCGCACAGGCCAGCGCGGCCTCCAGCAGCGGCGCGCGCCGCCCCTCCCCGCCGCGCAGCCAGGCAAGCAGCAGGTACAGCGGCACGGCCAGCACCAGCAGCGCGGCGCAGCCCCGGGCCAGAAGCAGCATCGCCGCCCCCGGCTCGGCGGGGCCGTTGATCAGCGGGAAAAGAGAACGATTGAATTCATCCAACATCATCATCCGGCGGCTCCACGGTCCAGGGAGCAGGTGTGGCGGGGCCGCAATTTTCACCCCATTGCCGGTAGTCCCCGCGGTCGCTGTTTCATACAATGGCTGAATTTTTCCGTTCTGCTCCAATCCACGCTCCATGCTGCGCCCACCTGCCCTTCTGCCCGCCGTCCTGCTGCTCATCGCGGCTCTGTCCGGTTGCTCCAGCACACCAGCGGACCCCACTGCCCATTGGAGCGTGCAAAAAATCCATTCCGAGGCACAGGACGAGATGAAGGGCGGCGCCTGGGACAAGGCCATTCCCCTGCTGGAAAAGCTGGAGGGGCGCGCCGCGGGTACGCCGCTGGCGCAGCAGGCGCAGCTGGACAAGGCCTATGCCGAATACAAGAACGGAGACCGCGGCACGGCCATCGCCACGCTGGACCGGTTCATGAAGCTGCATCCGGCCAGCCCGGCGTATGACTACGCGCTCTACCTCAAGGGGCTGGTCAACTTCAACGATGACCTGGGCATGTTTTCCTGGCTCTCGCGCCAGGACTTGTCCGAACGCGACCAGAAGGCCGCCAAGGAATCGTTCGAGGCTTTCAAGGAATTGATCGAACGCTTTCCCGACTCGCGCTACACACCCGATGCACGCCAGCGCATGACCTATGTCGTGAATGCCCTCGCGCTGTACGAGGTGCATGTGGCGCGCTACTACTTCGACCGCGGCGCCTACGTGGCCGCCGTGAGCCGGGCGCAATCGGCCATCGCCGATTACCGCGATGTGCCCGCCAGCGAGGAGGCGCTCTACATCCTGGTGCGCTCCTATGAGGCGCTGGGCCTGACGCAGCTGAGCGAGGACACGCAGCGCGTGCTCGACGCCTCCTACCCGCAAAGCGATTACACCAGGTCCGGCTTCAAGGGCAGGGCAAGCCCGTGGTGGAAACTCTGGTGATGGAGCGCCATGAGCAAATCGTTTCGGATCATTGCCGCCACGGGCACCGACAAGGGTGACCGGGACTACCAGCAGGACCGGGTCGAACTGCTGACGCACCCGCGCGTCAATGGCTGCGTGCTGGCCATCGTCGCCGACGGCATGGGCGGGCGCAGCGGCGGACGCAAGGCATCCGACCAGGTCATCATGACGGCGAGCCAAGTGTTCGAGCGCTACGATCCGGCCACGGATGATGCCGCGTCGTTTCTGGAAAACATGGTGCAGGAGGCGCATCTCGTGATCCGCCTCACCGCCATCTCCGCCGAGCAGGAGCCGCACAGCACCATCGCCGCCTTCCTGGTCAACCCGGGGGGCGATTGCCACTGGGTGCACGCCGGGGATTCGCGCATCTACCACTTTCGCAACGGCGCGATGGTGCATCGCACGCGCGACCACTCCTACGTGCAGGCCCTGGTGGATCGAGGCGACCTGACCGAAGCGCAGGCGCGCGACCATCCGCATTCGAACATCCTGCTCGGATGCCTGGGCATGGACAACACGCCGCCGACCAGCGGCTACGCCATTGCAGAGCTCAAGACGGACGATGCGCTGCTCGCCTGCAGCGACGGCGTCTGGCACTACTTCACGTCCGACGAACTGGCCGAAGCGGTCAGCACGCTCACGCCCCGCGAGGCCACCGAATTTCTCATCGCGCAGGCGCGCGAACGCGCCGCCGGCGGAGGCGACAACCTGTCGCTGGCGGTCGTGAAGATTGAAGCCCCGGTTGAAGTCAGGAAATCCCGGCGCTTCCAGGGCTTCGAGGCCAAATCCTGAAGCGCTCCCTGCTCAGGGCGTGTTCAAAATCTCCGCGTAGTACCCGTTGCCCCGCAAAGGTAGTGGCTGCAAGGCGCAAGCCACAGCCGGGCTGGTGGCCCGGCGAGGACTTGCAACGCCGCAGACGCTGCCTTTGCGGGGCAACCCTTCGGGCAAGGCAGCAAAACGCGGAGACTTTGAACACGCTCTCAAGTCAGGCGCGTATCCACCACGCGGCGCTCGAGCTGCAGATATTCCCGCGTCTGCATCTCATTGAGGCGCGAGACGGTGCGCGGAAATTCGTGCACCAGCGGGCCTTCGGTATAGAGCTGCTCCGGCGGCAGAGCGGCTGAAATGATGAGTTTGACGCGCCGGTCATAGAGCACGTCCACCAGCCAGGTGAAGCGCCGCGCCGCCGAAGCCATGTTCACCGGCATGTAGGGCACATTGGAGAGCAGCACGGTGTGGAACTGGCTTGCAAGCTCCAGATAATCGTTCTGCGAGCGCGGCCCCATGCAGAGCTCGCGGAAATCAAACCACACCACGCCGCCCGCACGGCGCAGCGCGTGGATCTCGCGCGCCTCGATGCGCAGCACCGGGTCTTCGTCGCGCGCCTCGGCCAGGCGATCGAACATGGCCGCCATCGCTGCATCCGCCTCTGGGCCCAGCGGATGGTGGTAGATGGTCGCATCCTCCAGCGTCTGGCTGCGGTAGTCCACGCCGTTGTCCACGTTGATGATTTCCATGCGCTCCTTGAGCAGCGCAATCGCCGGCAGGATGCGGTCGCGGTGCAGGCCGTCCGGGTACAGGCCATCGGGCTCGAAGTTGGAGGTGGTGATGAAGCCCACGCCGTTGGCAAAAAGCGCATCCAGCAGCCGGTACAGAATCATCGCGTCCGTGATGTCGGCGATGTGGAACTCGTCAAAGCAGATCAGCTTGTAGCGTTTGGCGATGTTCGCACCCAGCGCATCCAGCGGGTTCTGCGTGCCCTGCAGCTCGGTGAGCTGGCGCTGCACCTCGCGCATGAACTCGTGAAAGTGCAGCCGCACCTTGCGCTTGATCGGCACCGCGGTGAAGAAGCAATCCATCAGAAAGCTCTTGCCGCGCCCCACGCCGCCATACATGTAGACGCCGCGCGGAATCTGCGGGTGGTTCAGCAGCTTCTTGAGCGCATTGGAGCGGCGCTGCTTGTAGCCCGCCCATTCGCTGGCGCAGCGCTCCAGCGCATCCACCGCCCGCAACTGCGCCGGGTCGCTCTGGTAGCCCTTGGCCGCCAAGGCCTCATCGTAAATCTGCCGAACCGACACACCGACTCCAATTCATCCAAAACAATAGCTGCCAGCGCTTTCCCATCAAGCGCTGGCAGCCAATTTTGCTTAAACCGAGAAAGTGCATCAGGGCTTGGGATGGCAACGAGGGCAGTTGCGAGTCAGTTTGGCCCCGGCTGCGAAGCCTGTAGCCGTAGCTACAGGCGACAAAGAGGGGCCAAAATGGCCGCAAATGCTCCGTTGACGCCCAAGCAGCATCGGAGATGCGCCTAATGGATTTTCTCGGTTAAAACTCAGAAGTTGAGCGTGCGCTTGTCCACCGCGAGCGCGGCTTCCTTCATCGACTCGCCCAGCGTCGGGTGCGCGTGGCAGATGCGCGCGATGTCTTCGCTGCTGGCCTTGAATTCCATCGCCACCGCCGCCTCGGCGATCAGCTCGGAGGCCATGGGGCCGACGATGTGCACGCCGAGGATTTCGTCGGTGGCGGCATCCGCCAGCATCTTGACCAGACCGGTGGTGTCGCCCAGCGCGCGCGCACGGCCATTGGCCATGAAGGGGAAGGTGCCGGCCTTGTACTTCACGCCTTGCTCTTTGAGCTGCTGCTCGGTGCGGCCCACCCAGGCGATCTCGGGGCTGGTGTAGATCACCCAGGGAACGGTGGCGAAATTCACATGACCGTGTTGCCCCGCCATGCGCTCGGCCACGGCCACGCCCTCTTCCTCGGCCTTGTGCGCCAGCATCGGGCCGCGCACCACGTCGCCCACGGCCCAGACGCCCGGCAGGTTGGTGCGGCAGAGCTCATCGACCTCGACCTGGCCACGGTCGGTCAGCTTCAGGCCCACGGCCTCGGCATTCAGGCCGTTGGTGTTGGGCACGCGGCCGATGGAGACGATGACCTTGTCCACATCGAGCTTCTGCGCCTCGCCCTTGGCATTGGTATAGGCAATGCCCACGCCCTTCTTGCCATTCTTCACTTCGGTGATCTTCACGCCCAGCTCGATCTTCAGGCCCTGCTTGTCAAAGGCCTTCTTGGCTTCCTTGGCGATCTGCTCATCGACCGCGCCGAGGAAGGTGGGCAGCGCTTCGAGCACCGTCACCTCGGAGCCCACGCGGCGCCAGACGCTGCCCATCTCCAGGCCGATCACGCCCGAGCCAATCAGCGCCAGACGCTTGGGCACGGCGGGAATGCGCAGCGCGCCGTCGTTGGAGAGGATGTTCTCTTCATCGAACGGCGCCCCCGGCAGTTCGCGCGGGTTGGAGCCGGTGGCGACGATGACCTGTTTGGCCACCAGCGTTTCGGGCTTGTCCCCGGCCACGGCGATCTCGTAGCCGCCGTCAACCGCCTTGGCAAACGAGCCGCGGCCATGGAAGAACGTGACCTTGTTCTTCTTGAACAGGTACAGGATGCCGTCGTTGTTCTGCTTCACCACGGCCGCCTTGCGGCCCACCATGGTGGCGACATCCATCTTCACGTCCTTGGCCGTGATGCCGTGCTCGGCAAAGTGCAGGCGCGCCTGCTCATAGTGCTCGCTCGACTGCAGCAGCGCCTTCGAAGGAATGCAGCCCACGTTGGTGCAGGTGCCGCCGGGCGCGGGGCCGCCCTTGTCGTTCTTCCACTCGTCGATGCACGCCACGTTCATGCCCAGCTGCGCCGCGCGGATCGCGCCCACATAGCCGCCGGGGCCGGCGCCAATGACGATAACGTCAAAAGACTTGCTCATGTTTCTTCCTCAATGGATGGTGAAAACCCACCGGCTGCGGTGGGTTTGATCAGAATTTCCGGTCTGCTCAAATGTCGAACAGCAGGCGCGACGGATCTTCCAGCGCCTCTTTCATCGCCACCAGGCTCAGCACTGCCTCGCGTCCGTCGATGATGCGGTGGTCGTAGCTCAGCGCCAGATAGTTCATCGGCCGGACCACGATCTGGCCGTTCTCCACCACCGCGCGGTCCTTGGTGGCGTGCACGCCCAGAATGGCCGACTGCGGCGGGTTGATGATGGGCGTGGAAAGCATGGAGCCGAAAGTGCCGCCGTTGGAGATCGAGAAGGTGCCGCCGGTCAGATCGTCCAACCCCAGTTTCCCCTCGCGCGCCCTGGCGCCGAAATCGGCGATCTTCTTCTCGATGTCCGCAAAACCCATCTGGTCGGCGTTGCGCAGGATCGGCACCACCAGGCCGCGCGGGCTGCTGACAGCGATGCCGATGTCGAAATAGCCGTGGTAGACGATGTCGGTGCCGTCCACCGAGGCATTGACCGCCGGGAATTTCTTGAGCGCATGCACCGCCGCCTTCACGAAGAAGGACATGAAGCCGAGCTTCACGCCATGCTCCTTGGTGAACGCATCCTGGAACTTCTTGCGCAGCTCCATCACCGGCGCCATGTTCACCTCGTTGAAGGTGGTCAGGATGGCGTTGGTGGCCTGCGACTGCAGCAGGCGCTCGGCCACGCGCGCGCGCAGGCGGCTCATGGCCACGCGCTGCTCGGGGCGGTTGCCCAAGTCGGGCGCGGCGGGCGCGGCAACCTGCGGCAGCGCCTTGGTCGGCACGCCGGTCGGGATGACGGCCGCCGCCTTCACGCCACCCGCCACGGCGGCCAGGGCATCGCCCTTGGTCACGCGGCCATCACGCCCGGTGCCTGCCACGTTGGCGGCAGCCAGATTGTTTTCAGCAAGAATTTTTGCGGCGGCCGGCATCGCGACACCGGCCTTGCCACCTCCCGCAGCGGCTGGTGCCACAGGCGCTACTGCGGTGGGCGCGGCAGCAGCAGCTGCGGGCGCCGCCGCAGGCGCTGTCGCCCCTGCCACGGCCTCGGTATCGATCTTGGCGATCAGCTGGCTCGCGGTGACCGTGGCGCCATCAGGCTGCACGATCTCGCTGAGCACACCCGCGGCCGGCGCGGGGACTTCGAGCACGACCTTGTCGGTTTCGATCTCGATCAGGATTTCATCGGCGGCGACGGCTTCGCCGGCCTTTTTCTTCCACTGCAGCAAGGTGGCTTCTTCAACCGATTCGGACAACTCGGGGACTTTGACTTCAACGATGGACATTTTGGATTCCGTTAGGCGTTAGGCGTTAGGCGTTGGACGTCAGGCTTGGATTGGACGCAAAAAACCCAACCCACAGCGTTCAACGTCTGGTTATTTCGCGAGCACGAAGCCCTTGAGCTTGGCGAAGGCCGCCTCGACCAGGTTCTTCTGCTGCTCGGCGTGCAGATGGGCATAGCCCACGGCAGGCGAAGCCGATGCGGCGCGGCCGGCGTAGCCAAGCTTCTGCCCCGCGAGCATGTTTTCGTGAATGTTGTGCTGGATGAAGAACCAGGCGCCCTGGTTCTGCGGCTCGTCCTGGCACCAGACGATGTCGGCCGCCTTGCCAAAGCGCTTGAGCTCGGCCACGAACGCCTTGTGCGGGAAGGGATAGAGCTGCTCGATGCGGATGATGGCCACGTCATCGATGCCCTTTTCCGTGCGCTTTTTCACGAGGTCGTAGTAGACCTTGCCCGAACAGGCGATGATGCGCTTGACCTTGGCCGCGTTCTTCACCACCGCCTCGTCGCGCTCGCTGATCACGGTCTGGAAACCGCCGCCCGTGAACTCGGAGATGGGCGAACTCGCGTCCTTGGCGCGCAGCAGGCTCTTGGGCGTCATGATGATCAGAGGCTTCCTGATCGGGCGCACCATCTGGCGGCGCAGCACGTGGAAGATCTGGCTGGCCGTCGTCGGCTGCACGATCTGCATGTTGGTGTCGGCCGCCAACTGCATGAAGCGCTCCAGGCGTGCCGAGGAGTGCTCCGGTCCCTGCCCCTCGTAGCCATGCGGCAGCATCAGCGCCATGCCGTTCACGCGGCCCCACTTCACCTCGCCCGAGGCGATGAACTGGTCGATCACCACCTGCGCGCCATTGGCGAAATCGCCGAACTGCGCTTCCCATATCACCAGCGATCCCGGGTCGTTGGAGGCGTAGCCGTATTCGAACGCCAGCACCGCCTCTTCCGAAAGAATCGAATCAATGACGGTGAACGGCGCCTGGCCATCGCCCACGTTCTGCAGCGGAACGTAGGAGCCTTCGTCCCACTTTTCGCGCTTCTGGTCATGGATCACGGCGTGGCGATGGCTGAAGGTGCCGCGCCCGCTGTCTTCGCCCGACAGGCGGATCGGATAGCCCGAGGCGACGAGCGAGGCGAACGCCATGTGCTCGCCCATGCCCCAGTCCACCGGGTGCTCGCCGCGGCCCATGGCCGCGCGGTCGGCATACACCTTCTTGACCAGCATGTGCGGCGTGACGCCCTCCGGGATGGTGGTGATGCGCTCGGCCAGGCGTTTCCATTCCGTCAACGGAATGGCGGTGTCGGCGGTATCGGTCCAGTTCTTGCTCAGGTAGGGTGCCCAATCCACCGCGTACTTGCTCTTGAAGTTGGTCAGTACCGGATCGACCGTGTGCTTGCCATCGTCCATCGCCGTGCGATAGGCCTGCACCATGTCGTCACCCAGCGTCGCGCCCATGCCCTGCGCAGCGAGCTTGTCGGCATAGAGCCTGCGCGTGCCCGGGTGCGCCGCGATCTTCTTGTACATCAGCGGCTGGGTGAGCATGGGCGTGTCCTGCTCGTTGTGGCCCAGCTTGCGGAAGCACACGATGTCCACCGCCACGTCGCGCGAAAACTCCATGCGGTATTCCAGCGCCAGTTCCATCGCCAGGCACACCGCTTCGGGGTCATCGGCATTCACGTGCAGCACCGGCGAATCGATCATTTTCATGATGTCGGTGCAGTACATGGTCGAGCGGCTGTCGCGCGGGTCGCTGGTGGTGAAGCCGATCTGGTTGTTGATGACGACATGCACCGTGCCGCCCGTCGAATAGCCGCGCGTCTCGGACAACGCCAGGGTTTCCTGGTTCACGCCCTGCCCGGCGATGGCGGCGTCGCCATGCACCAGCACCGGCAGCACCTGCTTGCCCAGCGGGTCGCCGCGGCGGTCCATGCGCGAGCGCACCGAGCCCTCGACCACCGGGTTGACGATTTCCAGATGCGAGGGATTGAATGCCAGCGACAGGTGCACCGGGCCGCCCGGGCTGGTCACGTCGCTTGAAAAGCCCTGGTGGTATTTCACGTCGCCGGCCGGCAGGTCTTCCGGCGCGGTATGGTCAAACTCCGCAAACAGATCCTTGGGCATCTTGCCCAGCGTGTTCACCAGCACGTTCAGGCGACCGCGGTGCGCCATGCCGATGACGATCTCCTGCACGCCCTTCTGGCCGGCGGACTGGATCAGGTGGTCGATGGCGGGAATGAAGGTCTCGCCGCCTTCGAGCGAAAACCGCTTTTGCCCGACGTATTTGGTGTGCAGAAAGCGCTCCAGGCCTTCGGCGGCCGTCAGACGCTCCAGGATGCGCTTTTTCTTGGCAGCGTCGTACTGCGGCTTGCTGCGCACGCTTTCAAGCTTCTGCTGCCACCAGCGCTTCTGGTGCTGGTCGGTCGCGTACATGAACTCCGCGCCCAGGGTGCCGCAATAGGTCTCGCGCAGCGCGTTGAGCAGTTCGCGCAGCGGCATGCTCTCCTTGCCGAAGAAGGTGTTGCTGGCATTGAACACGGTCTCCTGATCGGCATCGGTGAAGCCGTAAAAGGACGGTTCGAGTTCTGGAATCGCCGGGCGCTCCTGGCGCTTGAGCGGGTCCAGGTCCGCCCAGCGCGCGCCGACGTTGCGGTACGCGGCGATGAGCTGCTGCACCGCCGTGCGCTTGCGCCCCATGTCGGAATCGGCGCCAAAAGCCACCACCACCTGCGTGCCGCCCTGCTTGGCGCGCTCGGCGAACGCATTGATGACCGGCTGGTGGGGCACGTCGCGCGCATCGCTGCCATCGACGGCGGGCACGTGCTGCAGCGCATCAAAATAGCCGCGCCATGAATCCGGCACGCTGCCGGGGTTGGTGAGATAGCTCTCGTACATCTCTTCGACATAGGGCGCGTTGCCGCCGAAGAGATAGGTATTGCCCTGAAAGGCTTGGTAGACGGATGTCGGTTCGCTCATGTCCCGCTGACCTTTGTCTCCCTGAAGGAAACGTGAGTTGGTTGGAAAACCTTCCGCGACACGGCTGTACCGGATGGCGGATGCGACTGTGGCTGGGGAAGGGCCTGATGTGCGGGGACTATTGTGCCACCGATCACCCGGTGCCCGCCGGGGCGCTGCACAAGCGGTGATTTGTGTAACTTTTTGCCGGTTCGCCGATTTTGTGTGAACAGCGCAGTCCAACGCTGCGTTGCATGGTGCGAAAGGACAGTGCTCCATGAAAAAATCCACCCTCCTGGCCATGGCGGCAAGCCTGGCCCTGCTGTCTGGCTGCGTGGTCGTCCCCGCGACCACCACCGCGACCGAAACCCCGTCAGGCACGACGACGGTGACCACCACCATCGCGCCGCCGGCACTGCCCGCGTACGAGCAGCCTGCGGCGCCCGGCCCCGGCTACCTCTGGACGCCCGGCTACTGGGCATGGGGCGATGCAGCGTACTACTGGGTGCCCGGCGTCTGGGTGCTGCCTCCGCGCGCGGGGGTCCTGTGGACACCCGGGTGGTGGGGCTGGTCCGGCGGCATCTACCGCTGGCATGTCGGCTACTGGGGACCGACGATAGGCTTCTACGGCGGCATCAACTACGGCTTTGGCTACTTTGGCACCGGTTACGCCGGCGGCTACTGGCACGGCGACCAGTTCTATTACAACCGCACCGTCAACAACATCCACAACACCCGCATCACCAACGTGTATGTGGACAACAGCGTCACGCACAACGGCACGACGGTCAACCGCGTGAGCTACAACGGCGGCAGCGGCGGAGCCACCCTGCAGCCCAATGCGATGGAAAAGACCGCGCTGCACCAGCCACATGCCGCTCCCACGGCAGCCCAGGTGCAGCAGCACACCATGGCCGTGCAGGAACGCGGCCAGCGCTACGACCCGTCGGGCACCGGACCAGCCGTGTACGGAACGTCACGCGTGAGCGAGCATCTTGCCGATCCGGCGGCGGTACGGGCAGTGGCGGTTCCGCACCCGCCCACGGTCGTGCACCAGGAGGCAATGCCGGTCCATTCGCCCGCAGAACAGGTGCATGAGCGCGCGCAAAAGATGCCCGAACGTGCTGCCGCCGAGGCGCGTGAGACTGCACATGAGACCGCACAAATGGAGCGTGAAAACATGCAGCCACGCCCTGCCGTGCGTGCGCCCCAACACGTCAAACCCGAACACCGCGTTCAGCGGCCACATCCGCACCATGAACGCGAACATGAAGAGCGCTAGCCGCGCTGGTCACCAACCGTGAGACGCCACCACCCTTGGGCACCGGCTGCGTGCCGAAGGGCAGGCGTCAAGGGGCTCCGTCAGAGACTTTCAGAATTTCCAGGCGTACTGCACACCCAGACCATACTGGCGCATGCGGATGGTCTCATTGCCTGCCGGCATGCCAAAACCGTTGAACATCGAGGGGCCCGTCACCGAGCGGCTCGGCGCAATCGTCAGCGCGAACGTGAGCTCGGACTGCTGCGCCATCGCATAGGTCGCGCCCAAGGTGTAGTGCGTCGTCATCACGCCCGGCGCGACGATGTTGAATGAGACATCGTCGCTGCGGATCGGGTTCTGCCCAAGGTTCAGGCCCGCGCGCAACTGCCATTGCGGCGTCGCCTGCCACTGCACGCCGATCTTGAAGACATTGATGTTTTTCCAGCCAAAACCCGGCCCGTTGGCTGCGCCCAGCGGCGCCACTGGCGGACCACTGGGGTTGCCGACCGACGCCACGCCAGCGTAGTTGATCCTGGCATAGTCAAATGCGAGCGTCACCGTCGGTGTGGCGCGCAGATTGATCCCCATGGAATAGTTTTCAGGGATGTCAAACCGCCCGCCATCGGCAAACAAGCCCTGGTACTTGTCAAAGCGCGACATGCGTATCCTGGGCGAATACGAAACCCCCACGCTCACCCTGTCGGAAAGCTTGCCCAGATAGCCAATGCGCACGCCGACACCCGTACTCGTGCTGGTGCCGTTGTTGGTCACGCTGCCCGGCGCCCCGGTCATGTGCGGAAAGCCCGGTGCATTGTCAAACGGCTGCAGACCGTGGGCTTCAAACTGCTGCACCACCAAAAGCGGCGAAATACCGAACGCGTGGTTGTCGCTCGCTTTCCACGCCACCGTCGGGGCGATCATGAGCTGCATCAAATTCACGCCCAGCTTGCCGTTGCCGCACAGCATGTTTGCAGGCCCCGCGCCGCAGCTGATCTGCCCGCATGACCGCCAATGCGGTGAACGACAGACCGCAGGGGAAATGTTTCTTCATGGTGTTGCTTGCGATGCCAGGTTGCCGGTGGTGTCGTCGTGGGTAAAGAACACCCGCCCGATGGCGGGCGTTGCCTGTCAGCTCCTGGATTGACTATTTGGACCCAGCCACTGCGACCGTGGGCCGCTTTTCGACGCTCCATTCATGCATGGAGCCATCGTAGAGCTTGACATGCTTGTTACCCAGAATCTGCGTCATCACAAACCAGGTACCGGAGGCCTGGTGCCCGGTATTGCAGTAGGTGATGGCGGGAGCCTGACCATTGAGACCGCTCATCTCGAACATGTCCTTGTAGGCGGCGACAGAGCGCAGCTTTGACGCATCATGCCCGCTCGCCGTGGACATCAGGCCGGTGAACAGGTTTTTCGCACCAGCGATATGCCCTGGCGCGGTGACAGTGGGTGCCGCCACCGACAGCCCGAGATAGAACGGATCGCTGCGGGCATCGATCAACTGCACCGAGCCGCCTTTTTGCGCATTCACGACATCCTGCGAAGTGGCCGTGAATTCACCGCTGCGGTCACTGCGCGCCACCCAGTTGCCGGCGGCGGGCGCCACCGGAACATTGCCATACACATTGCCGGACGCGATCCAGCCCGCCGTGCCGCCGTTGAGCACGGCAATGTTGTCTTCCCCATAGACCTTGAATTGCCAGAACAGGCGTGAGGCATCGTTGAAATCCATGGGATCCATGCCCGCCGAAACGATGACGATGGGCTTGTCCGCCTGCACGCCCCAACTGCGCACCAGCTTTTCGAAGTCCGCCTTCTCCGGGATCATTCCCTTGAGCTTGACGCCGTTGATCGTCCTCTCGGTGCGCACCTTCTTGTTGTCCACCAGCGTCGCGCCACCGATATGTCCGCCCAGTTCCACGAGAAATTTCTGGCCGGATTTCTTGTCCACCTCAAACTGTGGTGCAGCGGTGAACGACTTGGCGTTGGGGCGCACATCCAGCACCGTCACCTCGTTGCGGTGCGCCGCCAGCCAGGCATCATCCACCACGGGGCCTGGCACGGTAAGCGCCAGAACGAAGGGCGACAAGCCCAAAAAAGCGGCTCCGGCCGCGACGCGGTTCAGTGTGTGCATGCAAGTCTCCTGATGAATCAACGACACGCAAATCAAGAAGCCGCAGCCAGCGCGTCAGCCGGCCAACGGATGGAAAAGGATTGCCAGACGCTCACACTGCGATCGGCCAGCGCCTGCGCCTGCGTCAGGCCCTGGCGCGAACGGTGTTGCGCAAGCCGTGCATCACGCTGGTGCAGCATCTGCGCCAGCGGCTGCCGATAAAGCGCAACCAGATCGCAAAGCCACAGCGCCAGCCCCGCCAGAGGGCCGTGCAGCCGCAATTCAAAGCACGACAGCCAGCGCACCAGCGTTGCCGCCGCATACCAGCGACCGCCAGTGACCCACTGGTTGTTCGCCGTCCAGCCCAGCGGCATGCCGCGCGCATCCAGCACCAGAGCGCACAGATGCGTCAGCTGCCCGGCAGGGCTGCGGCGAAACAGGTGAACATGCCCCAGTTCTTTCCGCAGGGGTGCGTGGTCTGGCGCCACGGCTGCGTGGGCATGGAAATAGAACTGCCATCGGCCCGCGGCGTCCACGGCGTCATGGCGCGGGTAGTGCTGCCATGCATCCACCCTGGCGTGCCGACCGCTCAGCACCTGAATCCAGGTGCGCCCCCGGCGCGCGAGCTGCAGTTGCCGCGCCAGGGCGCTGCGGGCAGCCAGAGCCATGGTGGTCATGGTCCGCCTGTCAGTTGGCGGCGCAGGGATTGTTGCTTTTGCCCTTGCTCTTGCGCCGGCTGCTGACCCCGCAAGGATTGGCACTGCAGGGGTTGTCTGCGCGGCTGCGCTTGCCGCCTGCAGCGCAGGGGTTGTTGCCAGCCGGGCGCCTGTCGCCTGCGCTGCAGGGGTTTTCGCCGCGCATGCGCTTGCCGCTGGCCGCACAGGAATTGCTTGCGCCCGCTGCGGCCGTCCCCGCGGTGTCGGCCGCGTGCACCAGCGTGGCGACAGGCAGCGCCAGAGCCGCCACCGCGAGCGCGGCAGCCAGGGAATGGATTGAACGCCGTTGCGCCATGGTGAGTTCCTCCGTCGATACAGGCCGATCGTCAAGCTTGCCCAACTGCCCGTGCACGGCGCTCGAACCAGCCACCCAATTGAAACACCCCGAAAACAGCTGCCACCATGGCCGCCAGCACCAGCCATTCGGGCAGGCCCAGCAATTCAGGCAGACGGTCGCCGCGCGTGATTTCACCCGCGGTGGTCAGCGCATCCAGTTCGCCAAACAGGCCTGCAAACAGGAAGGTGCCGATGAACAGGCCGACGAAGAACACGATCGCATCCAGACGCCCCGTCATCAGACCGACCGCCGAAGTGCCCGGGCAATACCCGCCAACGGCAAAACCCACGCCGATCAAGGCGCCGCCGGCCGCCATGGCCCAGAGGTAGGGCGCAGGCACAAAGAGGCTGGTGGCCTGAACGAAACCAACGCGCTCCAGCAGGTACAGACCCACCGCCGTGAAGACGATCGCACTGAACATCACTTTGAACACCGACCAGTCCGTCAGGCGGAACTGCGCCGTGAGCTTGCAGCCGCTGCCAAAACCGGCCCGCTCGAGCACGAAGCCAAAGCCCAGCCCCAGCGCAACTGCCACGATGGCATCGATCATTTGACACCTCCGCCGGTCAGGCGGGCTGCAACCAGCCCTGAGAGAAAAAAAGCCCCCAGAAACACAAAGCCAGCGACACCCAGCACCGCCGCACCGGACAGACCCACGCCACTGGTGCAACCCGCCGAAATGCGCGCCCCGAAGCCAGCGAAAATGCCACCTGCAAGTGCCTTGAGCAAACGCCCGATGGTGCCGGCATGCGCCGAGCCCTCAATGCGCCACGCCAAGCGGTGAGCGAGCCGCGCGGAGATGAAGGCTCCGGCGAACACCCCGAGCACCTGCCAGGTGATCCAGGAAGACATCACCGAGCCGTTTTCCACCATGGGGCCCAGGTAATCGTTGTTCACCGTCCACTTGGGCAGCACCTCGCCGCCAAGCCACGCGGTCAGCCGGGTGGTGAATCCGGTAGCGCCCAAGCCATGCCCGGTAATGAGGAAGGTCAGCAAAAGCACGATGCCCAGCGCCAGCCCAGCCAACCAGGCCGGCCAGTAAGCCTTGCTGCCCGGGGGTTCGCAAACAGTCGGGGATGCCATCGGAACGACTCCTTCAAGGTTGCGTAGCACGAAGGTATATAGGCAAAATGCAATATAAGAATTTATTGATGTCGATCAGCGCTGTCAATATCGGAAACCCGTAGTGGCGCCAGGGCGCATGCCGTACAGTTGCCGCCACCACGCACAGCGCAAGTCCCATGCACCCGCCGACACTCACCAACCGTACCCTGCTGCTTCTGCTGGTCGCCGTCACGATCGCATTTGGCGCCATCCTGCTGCCGCTGCACGGGGCGATTTTCTGGGGCATGGTGCTCGCCATCCTGTTCGCGCCGCTGCACCGGCGGCTGCTGGCACGCATGCCGCGCAGGCCCAATCTGGCGGCACTGGCAACGCTGGCCATCTGCCTGCTGATCGTCATCCTGCCGATTCTGGCCATCAGCGCCTCGGTCGTGCAGGAGGCAGGGGCGGTCTATCAGCGGGTGCGGTCGGGCCAGCTCAATTTCGGCGCCTACGCGCAGCAGATCTGGTCCACCCTGCCCACCTGGGCACTCAATCTGCTTGAGCGCCTGCACCTGGGCACCTTTGCCGAGTTGCAGACACGGCTGGCCAGTTTCGGGGCCCAGGCCAGCCAGTTCCTGGCCAACCAGGCCGTGAGCCTGGGCTCGAACACGCTGCAGTTCATCGTCAATTTCGGCGTGATGCTCTACCTGCTGTTCTTCCTGCTGCGCGACGGCACGCCGCTGGCGACGCGCATCTTTCACGCGGTGCCGCTGGATGAAGCGCACAAGCGCGCCCTGGCGATCAAGTTCATCACCGTGATCCGCGCCACCGTCAAGGGCAACATCGCCGTGGCCGCCACGCAGGGCGCGCTGGGCGGGCTGATCTTCTGGGTGCTGGGCATCCAGGGGCCGGTGCTCTGGGGCGTGCTCATGGCCTTTCTCTCGCTGTTGCCAGCGGTGGGGGCCGGCCTGATCTGGGGGCCGGTGGCGCTGTACTTCCTGGCCACCGGCGCCACCTGGCAGGGCGTGACGCTGGCGCTCTATGGCGTGGGCGTGATCGGTCTGGTGGACAACCTGCTGCGCCCGCTGCTGGTGGGCAAGGACACCAAGATGCCGGACTACGTGGTGCTGATCTCCACCCTGGGCGGCATGTCGCTGTTCGGGTTGACCGGTTTCGTGATCGGACCCATGGTGGCAGCGCTGTTCATGGCCACCTGGGATATTTTTTCACCGCCGCCAGCCATCCCCTCGCCCCCCGGGGCGCGCAAAGACCATGACTGACCGCGTACCGGGCGCCAGGGAGCCTTCCAACCCAGGTTTTTCGCTGAGCCGTTGGCGCGAGGCCCGTTGGCGCTCTTGCGCCCAGCGTCCAAACGGTACAGGCACTCCGACCACACCACCCAGGAGACTTCCGTATGCCCCTTGATCCCCACCTCGCCGCCGTCCTGCAGATGATCACCGGCTCGCGCGCCAAGCCCATCGCCGAAGGCACGCCCGAAGAAGGCCGCGCCGCCTACCTGGCGCTGACCGCGGGCTCGCTCACGCCCGAACAGCGCGTGCCCGTGGCCAGCGTGCGGGACACCACCGTGCCCGGCGGCGCGGGCCCCGTTCCTGCGCGCATCTACCGGCCCGAAGGCGCAGGTCCGTTTCCCACCGTGGCCTTTTTCCATGGCGGCGGCTACGTGATCGGCAATCTGGACACACACGACAACATGTGCCGCGAAATCTGCCGTGGCGCACAGGCCGTACTCGTATCGGTGGATTACCGCCTCGCGCCGGAGCATCCATTCCCCGCGGGCATCGAGGATGCCGTGGCCGCTGCCCGGTGGGTCGTCGCGCATGCGCAGGAGCTGGGCGGCAACGGCGTCGTGGCCGTGGCGGGCGACAGCGCAGGCGGCAATTTTTCCGCCGTGGTGGCGCAGCAGCTGCGCGATGCGGGTATTCCGCTGGCCGCACAGTTCCTCATCTATCCGGCAGTGGACCACGCCGCTGCCGCATACCCCAGCGCCAAGCAGAACGCCAAGGGCTACTTCCTCGAAGTGGAAACCATGGCCTGGTTCTTCCACCACTATGCCGGGCATGTCGCCGACACCCTGGACCCGCGCCTGGCACCGCTGCAGGCGGCGAGCCTGGCCGGGTTGCCACCGGCGGTGATCATGACCGCCGAATTCGACCCGCTGCGCGACCAGGGCATCGCCTATGCCGAGGCCCTGCGCGCCGCGGGCGGCCAGGCCGAGCTGATCCAGGGGGCGGGCATGATCCACGGCTTCTTCGACATGGGCCGCTGGTCACCCGGCGCGCAAGCCATCATCACGCATGGCATCGAACGCTTGCGCGCCCTGCTGGAAGCATGAGGAGCGCGCAGCTCCGCAAAACCGCCGGCGGGATATCCCGCTTGCGCGCCGCGATGACGATGCGACACTTGGAAGGTCTTCCTCAGTCATCCGCGAGAGAGCCATGTCCACACCCGATACCGTCTATGCCTGCCTCGATGGCCTGAACACCACCCCTGCCGTGGTCGATGGCGCCTGCTGGGCCGCGCAGCGCCTGGGCGCGCCGCTCACGCTGCTGCACACGCTGGAGCGGCCCGAGCCCGCCGCGGCCGTGGGCGATTACAGCGGCGTGCTCGGCATGGGCGCGCAAGATCTGCTGCTGCAGCGTCTTTCCGATCTGGACGAAGAGCGCGCCAAGGTGGCGCAGGAGGCCGCGCAGCGCATGCTCGACGAGGCACGCTCGCGCGTCTGCCAGGAATCCGTGCCGCAGATGCGGACACTGCTGCGCCAGGGTGACCTGATCGACGTGCTGCTGACGCAGGAGCCGAGCGCGCGCCTTTTCGTGCTGGGCAGCAACCGCCGCCCCGCCACGGCGCGCAAGCTGCGGCTGGACCACCGCATCGAGGCCGCCGTGCGCAACCTGCGCCAGCCGGTGATGGTGATGGACGCCGTGCCGTTCGCCGCGCCCGAACACTTCGTCGTGGCCTACGACGGCAGCGCCACGGCCGACCGCGCGGTTGCGGCGGTGGCGCGCAGCCCGCTCCTGAAAGGCATGCCGGCGCAGCTGGTGATGGCGGGCGACTGCCCCGCGCGGCTGCAGGAGCGCCTGCGCGCCGCGCAAACGCAGCTGGCCGATGCCGGGTTCGCCGTGACCAGCCGCATGTTGCAGGGTTTGCCCGAAGAGGTGATTCCGCCGCTGATGGACAGCCTGGGCCATGCGCTGCTGGTGCTGGGCGCCTACGGCCATTCGCGCATCCGCCAGCTCATCGTGGGCAGCACCACCACGGCGCTGCTGCGGCTGTGCAGCGTGCCGGTGGTGGTGTTGCGTTGATGCACCATCGCACTGCCATTGCCGCTTGACCTTGACACTGCGTCAAGCCTCAGACTCCGCTGTGTGCCATTCAAATTTCCTCGCATTCTTGCTGCGTCGCTCGCCACCTTGGGGCTGGTCGGCTGCGCCTCGGTATCGCCCGATGGTGGCTTTGGCGTGGTCGCGCAGCAGGCTGGCGGACATCTCGATGCAACGCTGTCCTACCAGCGCACGCTGCAGGACACCGACGCCGCCCGTGAACACACGGCGCAGTTGCTGGCCCAGCCACTCAGCGCCGCAACCGCGGTGCAGATCGCGCTGCTGGGCAACCGTGAGCTGCAGGCGCGCTACGGCCAGCTGGGCCTTGCCGAGGCGGAGCGCGTGCGTGCCGCCACGCTGCCCAACCCACTGCTGAGTCTTGGCCGTCTGGCGGGCGGCGGCGTGGTGGAGATCGACCGCGCGCTTTCGCTCGACGTGCTCGGCCTGTTCACGCTGCCGCTGGCGCGCCAGCTCGGCGAGCGGCAGCTCAGGCAGGCGCAGTGGCAGGCGGCGATCGACACCATCGCCACCGCGGCTGCCGCGCGCAAGGCCTTCTACGGCGCGGTGGCGGCGCGCCAGCTGGCCGATTACGCCGCGCAGGTCGCGGATGCCGCGGATGCCGCCAGCGAACTTGCCGCGCGCATGCAGGCGGCGGGCAACTTTTCACGACTCGAACGCTTGCGTGAGCAAGCCTTTGCCCAGCAGGCCGGCAGCCAGCTCACCCGCGCACGCCACCAGCAGGCGGCGGCACAGGAGCGGCTGACGCGCGCCCTGGGGTTGACCCGTGAGCAGGGCATGCCAAAACTGCCCGAACGCCTGCCCGACTTGCCGCAAGCACCTCTGGCCGCACCAACGGTGGAGCAGGCGGCGATCGACCGGCGCCTGGACGTGCAGCTGGCGCGCCAGGCCGTCGAGGCCAGCGCCGACGCGCTCGGGCTCAGCCACGCCACCAGCGTCGTCAACGCGCTTGAGATCGGCGCACAGAACCGCAGCGCCACGGGCGAGCCGCTGGCGCGTGGCTATGAAGTCACGCTGGCGCTGCCGCTGTTTGACTTTGGCCAGGCACGCAATGCCCGTGCGCAGGCGCTGTACATGCAGGCGGTGCACCGCACGGCCGCGGTGGCGCAGCAGGCGCGCTCCGAGGTGCGCGAGGCCTGGTCGCTCTACCAAAGCAGCTGGCAACTTGCGCGGCTACAGCAGGCCGAGGTCGTGCCGCTCGGGCAGCAGGTCTCCGAGGAAATGGTGCTGCGCTACAACGGCATGTTCGCCAGCGTGTTTGACCTGCTCGCCGATGCGCGCCGCCAGGCGGGCGCGGTGATGCAGGCGATCGAGGCGCTGCGCGATTTCTGGATTGCCGACACCGACCTGCAGAGTGCGCAGAGCATTGGCCTGGCACAGACCGCCGTGCCCGTTTTCTCCACGGGCAGCGAACCCGAAGCTGCCTCCGCAGGGCATTGAGCCGATGACGCAACGCAGACATCTCCTCAGAACCGCCGGCGCCACCCTGCTGGGCGCCGCCGCCGTGAGCCGCGCCGGGGCGGCGCGCCTGCCCGAGGCGGCCACGCACAAGGGATCGGCCACGCTGGTGCCGCCGCCACCCGCGAATGGCCGGCCCTATCGGCCCCTGGTCACGCTCAACGGCTGGTCGCTGCCCTGGCGCATGAAGGATGGCGTGAAGGAATTCCACCTCGTGGCCGAGCCCGTCACGCGCGAGATTGCGCCCGGCACCGTGGCCAATCTCTGGGGCTACAACGGCGCCAGTCCCGGCCCGACGATCGAGGCCGTCGAAGGGGACCGGGTGCGCATTTTCGTCACCAACCGCCTGCCCGAGGTGACGACCATCCACTGGCACGGCATCCTGCTGCCCTCGGGCATGGACGGCGTCGCCGGCCTCACGCAGCCGCCGATCGCCGTGGGCAAGACCTGGATGTACGAGTTCGTGCTGCAGCGCTCGGGCACCTTCATGTACCACCCGCACGCCGATGAAATGGTGCAGATGGCGATGGGCATGATGGGCCTGTTCATCGTGCACCCCAAAGACCCGCGCCAGCACCGGGTGGACCGCGACTTCGGCTTCATCCTCAACGCCTACGACATCGAGCCCGGCGCGGCGACGCCGCGCATCGCCACCATGCTCGATTTCAATCTCTGGACCTGGAACAGCCGGGCGTTTCCCGGCATAGACCCGCTGGTGGCGCGCACCGGCGAACGCGTGCGCGTGCGCGTCGGCAACCTAACGATGACCAACCACCCGATCCACATGCACGGACCGCACTTCGAAGTGACTGGCACCGACGGCGGCTGGGTGCCGAAATCCGCGCGCTGGCCCGAGGTGACGACCGACATCGCCGTCGGGCAGATGCGCGCGTTCGAGTTCGACGCCATCGCCGGCGACTGGGTGATCCACTGCCACAAGAGCCACCACACCATGAACGCGATGGGTCACGGCGTGCCGACCATGATTGGCGTGCAGCAGAAGGATCTGCTGGAAAAAATCCAGCGCCTGGTGCCCGACTACATGGTGATGGGCGACCGCGGCATGCACGACATGGCCGAGATGGAGATGCCGCTGCCGGACAACACCGCGCCGATGATGACCGGCACCGGCCCGTTCGGGCCCATAGGCATGGGCGGCATGTTCAGCGTCGTCAAGGTGCGCGACGACCAGCGCCCCGGCGACTACACCGACCCCGGCCCCTACCGCCACCCCGCGGGCACGCTGGCGAGCGAATACACCGCGGAACTGCCCGAAGCGCCGCAGGCGGGCGCGCCGCGCACTTCCACTGCCCCGCTGCAGGTGCGCAAGCCGCACGACGGACACCACTGATTGAAGACCGCCATGAGACCCACGCTTTTTTTGCCGCTGATCGCGGCTCTGCTCCTGGCCACGGCTGCCAGCGCCCAGACCGGTACGGCACACCAGGGCCACGGTGCCCAGCCCGCCAACGCCAACGCCAACGCCGCCGCGGACAGCCTGAGCGAAGGTGAGGTTAGAAAAATCGATAGCGCCCAGGGCAAGATCACGCTGCGCCACGGCCCGATCGCCCACCTGGAGATGCCCGGCATGACCATGGTCTTTCGCGTCAGCGATCCGGCACTGCTGGATGGCCTGAAGGCGGGCGACAAGGTGCGCTTTCGCGCCGAGCAGATCAACGGCGCGCTCACCGTGACCGAGATCGCTCCGGCGCACTGACACCGGGGCTGGTTCAGCCTTGCCTCACCCCGCCGCCGCCTCCACCAGCCGCCGCGTGTAGGGGTTGCGCGGCCGATCGAGCACCTGGCTGCAGTCGCCCGATTCGAGCACCTCGCCCTCCTTCATGACGATGACCTCATGCGCCATCGCGCGCACCACGGCGACGTCGTGCGTGATGAGCAGATAGGCCAGCCCCCGCTCCTTCTGCAGGCGCTGCAGCAGTTGCAGCACCTGCTGCTGGATGGTCACGTCCAGCGCACTCGTCGGCTCGTCCAGCACCAGCAGTTCGGGTTCGACGATGAGCGCGCGCGCCACCGCGATGCGCTGGCGCTGGCCGCCGGAAAACTCGTGCGGATAGCGCGCCAGCAGGCCGGGGAACTGGGCCTCTGCCAGGCCGACGTCGGCGAGCATCGCCAGCACGCGCGCGCGGCGCTCGACCTCGGACAGTTCAGGCGCATGCACCCTGAGCCCCTCGCCGACGATTTCCTCTACCGTGAGGCGCGGCGAGAGCGACGAGAACGGGTCCTGGAACACCACCTGCACGCGCCGGCGCAAGGCCTGGTTGTGGGCACTGTTGTGCTGCGCCGGCTGATGCCACTGATCGCCCGCCACCATGAGCTGGCCGGTGCTGGGCAGCAGCCCCAGCAGCGCCTGCGCGAGCGTGGATTTGCCCGAGCCGGATTCGCCCACGACGCCCAGCGTGCGTCCTGCGGGAATCCGGAAATCCGCCCCCTTGACCGCAACGAATCCCCCCTTGCGAAACCAGCCGCGCACACCCGGCAGCGGCACCGGATAGCCCACCCGCAGCCCTTGCGCCCGCACCGCGATGCCGCCCTCCGGCGCACCTTCGACCACGTCGCGCCGCGGTGTGCTGGCGATGAGCCGGCGGGTGTAGGCGTGCTCGGGCGCCTCGAAAATCCGCGCCGTGCCGCCGCCCTCCACCAGATGGCCCCGCTCCATCACCGCCACGCGATCGGCAAAGCGGCGCACCATCAAAAGATCATGCGTAATCAAAAGCACCGCCATGCCGGTCTGGCGCTGCAGATCGGACAGCAGATCAAGGATCTGGCCGCGCAGGCTCACGTCCAGCGCCGTCGTCGGTTCATCGGCCAGCAGCAGTTTGGGGCGGCTGGCCAGCGCCATGGCGATCATGGCGCGCTGGCGCTGCCCGCCAGACATCTGGTGCGGAAAGCTGGCGGCGCGCCGCGCCGGCTCGGGGATGCCCGTGCTTGCCAGCAATTCGATAGCTGTCTGCGCTGACTGGGTGCGCGTCAGCGCCTGTTTCAGCATCAAGATTTCGGCCACCTGCGCGCCCACCGTCATCAAGGGGTTGAGCGCCGTCATCGGTTCCTGGAAGATCATCGCCACGCTGCTGCCGCGCACGCCGCGCAATGCGCGCTCGGAGAGCTGCAGCAGGTCTCGCCCCTCCAGCAGTGCGCGCCCGGTGATGTGCGCCTCGCCCGCCAGGCGCAGCAGCGAGAGCGCGCTCACCGTCTTGCCTGAGCCCGATTCGCCCACCAGCGCAAATTTTTCGCCGGCGCGAATCTCGAAATCCACGCCGTGCACGACTTCCTTGTCGCCAAAGCGCACGCGCAAATCCTGCACCTGCAACAGCACGGGCGCGTTCATTGGTCGGCCTTTCGCGGATCGAGCGCGTCGCGCAGCGCATCGCCCATGAAGGTGAGCAGCAGCAGCGTGACCACCAGCACCGCAAAGGTGAAGATGGAAATCCACCAGGCATCGATGTTGTTCTTGCCCTGGCTCAGCAGTTCGCCCAGGCTGGGCGTGCCGGGGGGCACGCCCAGGCCCAGGAAGTCGAGCGAGGTGAGCGCCAAAATCGCCCCGCTCATGCGAAACGGCAGAAAGGTGACCACCGGCACCATGGAATTGGGCAGGATGTGGCGCCACATGATGGCGCCGCTCCTGACCCCCAGCGCACGCGCCGCCTTGACGTAATCGAGCTGGCGGTTGCGCAGGAATTCGGCGCGCACGTAGTCCGAAAGGCCCATCCAGCCGAAGAGTGAAAGCAGCACCAGCAGCAGCGCGATGCTGGGCGCGAAGATGGCGCTGAAGATGATGAGCAGATACAGCTCTGGCATCGAACCCCAGATTTCGATGAAGCGCTGAAAGGTGAGATCGATCCTGCCGCCAAAAAAGCCCTGGACCGCCCCGGCGAGGATGCCCAGCACCACGCCCACCGCCGTGAGCGCCAGGCCGAAGAGCACGCTCACGCGAAAGCCATAGATGAGCTGCGCGAGCAGGTCGCGCCCGCGGTCGTCCGTGCCCAGCCAGTTGTCGCGCGAGGGGCCGGACGGGTTGGGCGACTTGGCGAAGTAATTGAGCGTGTTGGCGCCATAGGGGTTGAGGGTGTAGAGCGCCCAGTTGCCGCTTTCCGAAAGCTTCTCGCGCACATACGGATCAAGGTAGTCGGTGGGCGTCTGGAAGTCGCCGCCGAAGGTGGTTTCCGGGTAGTCGTGCAGCATCGGCAGGTAATACTGGCCGTCGTAGCGCACAAGAATCGGGCGGTCGTTGCTCACCAGCTCCGCGCCCAGACTCACCAGCGTCAGCGCGCAGAACAGGACCAGGCTCCAATAGCCCAGCCGGTTGCGCTTGAACCGCAGCCAGGCGCGGCGCGTGGGCGAGAGGCTGGGTGCGGGCGCGTCAGCCATGGGCGCCTTCGGCGAGCAGGTTCTGAAACGGCTCGCGGCTCTTGAAGCGGTAGGCGCCGAAATCGCGCTCATCGGTGGTCAGGATGCGCCCGTGCCCCAGGTGCTCCGCCAGCAGCACCAGCGAGCCGTCGGCCAGATCCATGGGCAGGCTGGCGTAGCGTTCCATGAGGTGCGCCAGTCGCTCGGTTTGCGGCATGTCCCACTGCCACACGGCAATGCCCCCGCCGGCCACGTCGCGCAGCAGGGCGTGCGCTGCATCGGTGCCGATCCAGCACGTGATCAGGTGCGTGGCCTCGGTCAGCACGGGCCAGGTGGTCACCCAGCCTTCCTCCTGTGTGGAAAGCGCCCGCGCCGCTCGGGCGTGCCAGGCGTCGTCGGCATCGGCCAGCGCGTAGAAAAAACCCGCGTCGGCGATGATCACGCGCCACCTTTGGCAGCCGGGGCACCAGCGGCGAAGGACACTGGATCAGGCTCATGCACCGCGGGCGTCCGGCCCTGGTGCTTGGCGCTCCAGCCCTCGGCCAGCCGCGCCTTGTAATGGCCCGCCACATCGCTGCGGCCGCTGCGGCCCTTGCCGACAAAGGCTGCAAAGTGCGTCAACCCCACACGCCGTGCGCGCATCTGCTCGTAATAGTGCTGAACGCTGGTGCGCAGCACCTCGCTCACGCCCAGGCCGGTCGCCTCGGCCAGGTAATTGAGCTGCTGCTCGGCTTCACCCTCGAAACGTGCGTTGACCCGCATCACGGAACTCCTTGGACTTTATTTGTCTTGCATTGTATGACAAACGAACGGGCTGCACGGCGCTCAATCAAACTTCACCCGCGGATCGACCCAGACGTAGCACAGGTCCGAGATCAGCTTGGTCACGAGACCGATCAGCGTGAACAGGTACAGCGTGCCCAGCACCACGGGGTAATCGCGCCGGATCACGCTCTCGTAGCTGAGCAGCCCCAGGCCATCGAGCGAGAACAGCGTCTCGATCAGCAGCGAGCCGGTGAAAAACGCGCCGATGAAGGCCGAGGGAAAGCCGGTGACGATGGGAATCAGCGCATTGCGAAACACGTGGCCGTAGAGCACCTGGCGCTCCGAAAGGCCCTTGGCGCGCGCCGTGAGCACGTACTGCTTGCGGATTTCTTCCAGGAAGGCGTTCTTGGTCAGCATCGCGGTGACGGCGAAGCTGCCCGCCACCATCGCGATCACCGGCAGCGTGATGTGCCAGAGGTAATCGACGATGCGCGCGCCCCAGCCGAGCTCCTCCCAGTTGCTGGACGTGAGCCCGCGCAGCGGAAACCACTGCAGCTGCCCGCCAAAAATCACCAGCAGCGCCAGGCCCAGCACGAAGCCCGGGATGGCATAGCCGATCAGGATCAGGATGGTGGTCGCCAGGTCAAAGCGCGAGCCCGCGCGCACCGCCTTGGCCACGCCCAGCGGCACCGCCACCAGGTAGCTGATGAAGAAGGTCCAGAGCCCCAGGCTGATCGAGACCGGCATCTTCTCCTGGATGAGCTGCCACACGTCCTTGTTCTGGAAGAAGCTGCGCCCCAGGTCAAAGCGCGCGAACTGCCCGAGCATCTTGACGAAGCGCACATGCGCCGGCTCGTCAAAGCCGTAGAGCTTCTTGATCTGCTCCAGGCGCCCCGCATCCACCCCCTGCGCGCCGCGGTAGGCCATGCCCGCGCCTTCGCCCCCGCCGTGCCCGGCCATGCCCGCCTTGGCCTCGGCCAGATACTGCTCCACCGGCCCGCCGGGCACGAACTGGATCACCACGAAGGTGAGCAGCAGCACGCCCAGCAGCGTGGGCAGCATGAGCAGGATGCGCTTGAGGATGTAGGCGGTCATGGCGTCAAGGCATTAAAATTTTAATCAAATCAGGTTAAAGCGCTTACACAGCAAGCGTGAAAAGCTATGGTTTTTTAGACCACCAGGTATCGATCACCCATGTTTCCCCCGGCGAATACGGTGGCACCACGTCGGGCCTGGCCAGGCGCCAGCCGTCGTACACCATGCGGTGCGTGCTGGCCGACCATTGCGGAATCAGGTAGTACTCGGCGGCCATGATGCGATCGAGCGCGTGGCAGGCGGGCAGCAGTTCAGCCAGCGACTTGGCCGAGACCATGGCCTGGATCATCGCGTCCACCGCCGGATTTTTCACGCCAGCGAAGTTGCCCGAATCTTCCTGATCGGCCGCCTTGCTGCCGAACAGATCGGCAAATTCCTGCCCCGGGTTGTTCGTGCCCTGGAAGGCGATGGTGGTGATGTCGAAATCGAACTTCTGCAGCCGCTGCTGGTAGAGCGCGAAATCCACCGAGCGGAAGTTCAGCGCGATGCCCAGCTTGGCCAGGTTGTGCTGCCACGAGAAGATGGTGCGCACGCCGCCTTCGCTGCTGTCCATGTATTCGAGCACGAAGGGCTCGCCCTGCGCGTTCTTCAGCACGCCGTCCTGCACCTCCCAGCCCGCCGCTTTCAGCAGCTGCTGCGCCTGGCGCAGATGCTCGCGCAGCACCATGGGGCTTTCGGTGACCGGGGGTTCCACCATGGGGCCGAACGCCGCCTTGGGCAACTCGGCGCGCCAGGGGTCGAGCAGCGCCAGCTCCTGCGCCGTGGGCTCGCCCTGCGTCTCGCAGCGCGTGTTGCCGAACAGGCCGTGCACGCGCTGGTAGGCGCCGTAGAAAAGCTGGCGGTTCATCCACTCATAATCAAACGCCAGGCCCAGCGCCTCGCGCACGCGCCGGTCCTGCAGCAGCGGGCGGCGGGTGTTGAGCACATAGCTCTGGAAACCCGTGGGCAGCTTGTGCCTGAACTCGGCCTTCACCAGCTCGCCGGTGTCAAAACGCTTGCCGTTCACGCGCCGCGCCCAGTCGCCGGCGCTGAAAAAGCGCATCAGGTCGAATTCACCGGCCTTGAGCGCCTCCAGCCGCGCGGTGTTGTCCTTGTAGATCTTGACCTCGATGCGGCCGAAATTGGCCGTGCCGCGCCGAACCGGCAGATCGCGCGCCCAGTACTGAGGGTCGAGCACATAGGTGATGTCCTTGCCGAAGTTCACCGGACCGATCCTGTACGGCCCGCTGCCAATGGGCGTGTCCATCACCACCTGGTCGAAGGTCTTGCCCGCGCCCCAGTCGCGGCTGAAGATGGGCAGGCCGCCCACCGTCAGCGGCAGCTCGCGGTTGGGCGCCTTGAAGCGAAAGCGCACCGTGCGCGCATCCAGCACATCGCAGCCGTCCACCTCGTAGAGCATGGTTTTGTAGCCCGGCGAGACGTAGGGGCCGATCAGCGTCTCATAGGTGTATTTGACATCCTCCGCCGTGACCGGCTTGCCATTGTGAAAGCGCGCCTCGCGCCGCAGGCGGAAGGTGGCGGACAGGCCATCGGGCGCGACGCTCACGTCCTCGGCCAGCAGTCCGTAGCCGGTCGCCGTCTCATCGAGCGAGCCGGTGAGCAGCGTATCGAACATCAGCGCGCTCAGGTATGCCGGCGCACTGCCGCGGATGGTGAAGGGGTTGTATTTGTCGAAGGTGGAAGCGCGCGAATTGCTCACCAGGCGCAAGGTGCCGCCCTTGGGCGCATCCGGGTTCACATAGGGGAAATGCGTGAAATCCGCCGGCTCCTTCACGTCGCCCCAGAGCGCATAGGCGTAGTCGGCGCGCACGGGCAAGGCCAGCACCAGCGCCGCCAACAGAAGGAAAAGCCGCAAACCTCGCATGCGACAATTCTGCATTACCTCAGGCTCGATCCAGGAGAACAACAATGGGTTTTCTCGCAGGCAAGAAACTGCTCATCACCGGCGTGCTGTCCAACCGCTCCATCGCCTACGGCATCGCCCGTGCCTGCCACCAGCAAGGCGCCGAGCTGGCCTTCAGCTACGTGGGCGAGCGCTTCAAGGACCGCATCACCGAATTTGCCGCCGATTTCGGCTCCAAGCTGGTGTTTGACTGCGACGTGGGCGATGACGGCCAGATCGATCAGCTCTTCACCGATCTGCACGCCGCCTGGGGCCAGTTCGATGGCCTGGTGCACTCCATCGGCTTTGCACCGCGCGAGGCGATTGCCGGCAACTTCTTCGACGGCCTCTCGCGCGAGAACTACCGCATCGCGCACGACATCAGCGCCTACAGCTTCGCGGCGCTGGCCAAGGGCGCGCTGCCGTACCTGAACGACCAGTCGGCGCTGCTCACGCTGACCTATCTGGGCGCGCTGCGCTCCATCCCCAACTACAACACCATGGGCCTGGCCAAGGCCAGCCTGGAAGCCAGCGTGCGCTATCTCGCGGAAGCCATGGGCCGCACGCCGGATGGGCGCGCGATCCGCGTCAACGGCATTTCCGCCGGCCCGATCAAGACGCTGGCCGCCAGCGGCATCAAGGATTTCGGCAAGCTGCTGGGCCGCGTGGCCGACGCCGCGCCGCTGCGGCGCAACGTGACGATTGAGGACGTGGGCAACGTCGCCGCCTTTCTGCTGAGCAACCTCGCCAGCGGCGTGACGGCCGAAATCACCTACGTGGACGGCGGCTTCAGCCAGACGGCCGGCCTCTCCGCCGATCAGGTGTAGCGCCCCCCGGTCAGGCAGACGCGCTGCCGGCCACCGCACCGCGGATGGCGTTGGCCAGCTCGGCGGCCTCGAACTTGGCCACGTAGCCGTTCGCCCCCACCTTGCGCACCAGATCCTCGTTGGTCGTGCCCGAGAGCGAGGAATGGATCAGCACCGGCAGCCGCGCGAAGCGCGGATCCTGCTTGATGTTGCGCGTGAGCGTGAAGCCATCCATCTCGGGCATTTCCAGGTCGGTCAGCACCAAGCCGACCTTGTCGGAAATGCTCTTGCCTTCTTCCTCGGCCACCTCGAACAGCGCATTGAGCCGCTCCCAGGCTTCCTTGCCGGATTTCACGATTTCATAGGAGGCCGACAGCGCCTTGAGCTCCTGCTCCAGCAGCGAGCGCGCGACAAAGGAATCATCGGCCGCCAGCACGATGGCATCGCCGCGCATCTGCAGCTTGGCGCCGAGCTTCTTGCCCTGCACCGTGTGCCGGTCGCTTTCCGGCGTGACCATCTGCACGATGGCCTCCACGTCCAGCACCTGCGCCAGGTGCTGCTTGCCGTTGGCGTCGGGATCGAGCCGCGCAAAGCTCGTCACCAACGACTTGGCATTGCCGCTGGCCTCGGCCGGAATCACCTGGCTCCAGTTCAGGCGCGCGATGTCCTCGACGGATTCCACCGCAAACGCCTGCACCGAGCGGGCGTACTCCGTCACCAGCAGGATGTTGAGCCCCGTCTCGGGCTTGCAGCCGACGATGGCGGGCAGGTCAAACACCGGAATCACCTGCCCGCGCAGGTTGACCACGCCGAGCGAGAGCTTGTCCGCCCCCACCACCGGCGTGATCTGCGGCATGGCCATGATCTCGCGGATCTTGAAGACGTTGATGCCGAACAGCTCGGACTGGCCCAGGACGTTGTCCTTTCCCAGGCGGAACATGAGCATCTCGAACTTGTTCGAGCCGGCCAGATTGGTGCGTTCATCGACGTCGGACTGGTGTTTTGCCATGGTGGGTCATCCTCTGGTGCCTGCTGCAGTGCAGACTGCAACCATTCTATAAGCCGCCCGCCGCAATGGGGGCATCCGCAACGCTGGATTGCCCCTGGCCGTTGCGCAGGTGCCGTAGCACCCCCTGCGCCGCACGCACGCCGCTGGCCAGGCAGGCCGTGAGCAGGTAGCCGCCCGTCGGCGCCTCCCAGTCCAGCATCTCGCCGGCGCAAAAAATGCCCGGCGCGCCGCGCAATTGCAGATCGGCAGCAAGCGAGGCAAGGCGCACCCCGCCCGCGGTGCTGATCGCCTCCTCCACCGGCCGCGGCGCACGCAGCGTGACCGGCAGCGCCTGGAGGGCCGCAGCCAGCTGCGCCGGCGCATGCAGCTGCTCAGCCGAAAGCAGCTCATGCAGCAGCGCGCCATGCACCGGCTGCAGGCCGAGCCGGCCCTTGAGGTGCGACGACAGGCTGCGGCTGCCGCGCGGGTGCGCCACGGCCGCCGCCACCTGCTCGCCCGTGCGGTCAGGCAGCAGGTTCAGGTGCAGCACGGCCTGGCCGCGCGCGGCGATTTCATCGCGCAGCAGGCTGCTGGCGGCGTAGATCAGGCTGCCCTCCACGCCCGTGGCCGTCAGCACGAACTCGCCGCGGCGCGCAAAGCGCTGGCCGCGGCTGCCGGTGAACGACAGCTCCACGTTCCGCAAAGGCGTACCGGCAAAGCGCTCGGCCAGGTACGGCGACCAGCCCACATCGAAGCCGCAGTTGGCCGGTACCAGCGGCGCCACATCCGCCCCCGCCTGCGCCAGCCACGGCGCCCAGGCGCCGTCCGAGCCCAGGCGCGGCCAGCTCGCGCCGCCCAGCGCGAGCACCGCCGCGTGCGGCTGCACGGTGATGGCACCGACGGGAGTCTCAAAGCAAAACAGACCAATATCGCTTGACTGGTCTGCGCAAGCAGCTATCGAATTGAAAGCATTCGCGCCCCAACCCACCCAGCGGTGCCGCATGTGAAAGCGCACCGGCGCCGCGCCCGGCGCCGTGGGATGGCGCAGCCGCTGCAGCCAGGCGCGCAGCAGCGGCGCGGCCTTCATCTCGGTCGGGAATACGCGGCCCGACGTGCCCACAAAGGTCTGCACCCCCAGCCCTGCCGCCCAATCGCGCACCGCCTGCGGACCGAAATCGTGCAGCCAGGAGGCTACGGCGTGCGCGCCGTCTTCATCCCCCTGCCGAAAGCGGCCGATGAACGGCGCCAACGGCTCCGAATGCGTCAGGTTCAACCCACCCTTGCCCGCCAGCAGAAACTTGCGCCCCGCCGACGGCATGGCATCAAACACATCCACGCCCACCCCAGCGCGCGAGAGCACCTCGGCGGCCATCAGGCCGGCGGGGCCGGCGCCGATGATGGCGACCTGCAAGCTGCCCGGCACGTTCATGCGCCTACCCACTGCGTCACGGGCCTGAGCAAAAACTCTTCCAGCGCAATGCCATCTCCGCCCACCAGCAGCGTGCGCTGTGGCTTGAAGGCCTGCGCGAAAGCGGCAGTGCCCGCATGCGCCTGCGGCGCGCGGCCGCTCTTGACCTCGATCGCCGTCAGCTGCCGCCCGGCCTGCACGACGAAATCCACCTCGTGGTTGCGCTCGCGCCAGTAGTGCAACGTGCATTCGCCGCGCTGGGCAGCTTTGGCCAGATGCGCGCCCACGGCCGACTCGATCAGTCGGCCCCAGAACTCAGGATCAGCGCGCGCCTGCGCCAGCGTCAATCCGCTGGTGACCGACATCAGCGCGGTATTGAGCACCTGCAGCTTGGGGCTGGAGCCGCGCGTGCGCGCCACATCGCCCGCGTACTTGGGCAGCCCACACACCATGCCGGCGCCCGCCAGCAGTTCCAGGTAATGGGCCAGCGTGGTGGTGTTGCCCGCGTCCTGCAACTGGCCCAGCATCTTGGTGTAGGACAGCACCTGTCCCGAATAGCGGCACGCCAGCTCAAACAGGCGGCGCAGCAGCGCGGGCTTGTCCACCCTTGTCAGCAGCAGCACGTCGCGCGAAATGGAGGTCTCGATCAGGCTGTCGGCGATATAGCGCGCCCAGCGCACCTCATCCGCGATCAAGGGCGCCGCGCCCGGATAGCCGCCATGGAACACATATTCATCCACCGACCAACCAAAGGCTGCGCGCATTTCCGCCAAGGACCAATGCGAAAGAGGAATCACCTCGAAGCGCCCCGCCAGGCTCTCGGTCAACCCCTGCGCGATCAAGAGCGGCGCCGAACCCAGCAGCACCACCTTGAGCGGCCGCCGAGCGCGCGTGTCCTCGTCCCACAGGCGCTTGACCGACTCCGACCAGCCGGGGATTTTCTGAATTTCGTCCAGCACCAACACCGCCCCAGCCGCACCATCGATGGCCAGGCGCGCCCCCTCCCACTGCTGGGCAATCCACTCGGCGCCGCGCAGCGTCGGCTCGTCCGCACTGGCCTGGCGCACCGGCACATCCAGCCCATCCACCACCTGCTGCACCAATGTGGACTTGCCCACCTGACGCGGCCCGGCGACCACCTGAATGAAGCGGCGTGGTTCAGTCAGGCGGGTGGCCAGTGTGGCGGCCTGGGGGCGCTGAAAGGACTCTTCAGGTTCACTCGACATGATGAGTAATTTTACTCAATTAATTGAGTAAAATTACCTGATCGGAATTACTCGAACACCTGCAGCCGGTCGCAGCAATGGTCAGGAAACCATCGAGAACGGCCTGCGCCAGCGCACGGGTACTCCGTCGCCGTGACGCCTCCCGATGGCCCATTCACAGCAATTTCGCTCCGATGGCTTCGACAGCCTCCCGCGTCACCTCCGCTACTTGATGCAAGAAGGCATTGCGATCCGGAGATGGTCTTTCATCCGGGATGGGCGCCGCGCGTTCGTAGATCTGGTCTGCGATCAACTCAGCGCGTCGGAAGGTCGAGCGGTAGCCAGATTCGTTGAATGCGCTGCGCCATTCCGCCAAACGTTCGCCGCGGATGCGCCGCGAAGCGAGGTTGATCAACCTGCGACTGAGTTCCTCCGCAATCGCGCCGTAGAGATGCTGCTTGTCGTCGTCGCCAGGTTCCGGGCCCGACCAGTCGGTCGGGTTCTGCAGCAGAACGTAGATGCGCTCCTGCAGAAGTCGCTTTAGATCTGCGACTGGCTGGAGATTGTCATATTCGTCGGCGATCCCGGTAGCAAGGCGGCGACTGAGTGCCTTGACTCGGGTCCAGTGTTCCTTATCGACCCCCTGTTTGAGGCTGAGGCCAAGGCGGGGCCGCCAGGCATTGCGGAAGAGGTCCGCAGCGCGCCCGACTGCGAGGACCAGATTCATGCGATCATAGATGGGCCGCGAGTCGGCGGGCTTGGGTCGCGCGATGACGCCGTCCACCATCTCCAGTAGCTTGCCAATCTGCTTGATCGTCCGCTGCCCGTCCGTGGACTCGGCATCCAGCTTCGCATCGATCCTAGATAAAAACACCCGCGCCGTTCTGAGGCGGGCGCGCAGAGCCCGCTCCGCGAATGGCCCAAGGTCTTCACCGATGGAGGCGAGGGCGTTCTCGGCGGAGGCCAAGACATGGTGGAGGCGCGCCGCCGGGGTTGGCAGGTTGTCGCCGCCGACCTGATCGAAATGCGTAAACGCAAAGATCAGCTTCGGCGCGCTGCCCGAGGAAACCAGTTCCTTCATCGCTGCCACCGGGGCGGCTAGCATCGGCTGGGCCGCGTTATCGACCAAGATCACGGCATCCACCATCTCGATACGCCTCGCGAGTGCCGTCGAGATCGTCGACATCGAGCGCGCATGGTAAAGGCCCTCACCGTCGAGCAGCACGAGCCTCGGAACCTCACCGCTCCAGGTCGGGTGAAACGGCCCAACGACCCGGACGCCGTTGACCAGCGGCGTCAGCAGCGTTCCAAAGAACGGGGCGTAGTTCGACGAAAAGCGAACCAGCGTCTTGATGAAAGTGTCCCGGTCTTCCGTCTCCCATGTCCAGCTCATTGGCCAACCGACCTTGGTCTTCTGCAGCTTGCCGTCAAGCGCAGCGAAGCGCTTCTCGATCTCGTCCATCAACGAATCCACGACCCGCTGGAAGGCCTCATCGTCTCGAGTCCGGTTGTCCAGGCCTTCCTCGAACAGCTCGTCGATGACGCGTTGGTCCTTCTCCTCGGTAGCATTCAGCTCCTGCTTCAGCGCCTCACCATGGCGTGTGGCGACTTCCTGCAGCGCCGCGAGGGCCCGCACGAGGATTTCGTTCGTGGCTGTCATCATCTCGTCGGCATCCGTGGGCGCTGCGGCCTCCGGTTCGTCGTCGAAATCACTGATCTCCTTCACCGGCCCGTTGCCAAGCACGTAGTTGAACCGGAACCGCTGGTTGACATGGGTTAGAAGGCGGCGCATCTGCTCCCCCTCGGGCTCCCCGCGATAGGCGGCGAGGACTGCCGTGGACGCGCATTCCTTCAGGTGCTCGCGTACGTCCTCCATCGGGAAGAACGTCACTACGGCGCGGAAGGGGCCTTCGGCAAGGACGATCTCGGTCTCATGAACCGTTGTTCTCACGTTCGAGGTGGAGGGGAAACGTTCGCGGGCTGGGTCGGTGCCGATGATCTGACGTAGCAACGTCGTCTTGCCCGCGCCAGTCGTGCCCAGCAGTAGGGCTCGCCGGTAGTCGCTCGTCTCCGACGAAGGCAGGGCAATGACTGTCTCGCGCAGCGTTAGAAAGTCGGTCTCACCACCTTCGAGCTTGTAGTAAAAAATGTCCACGACGCGGGGATCAAGCGAGGCTAGAGCTTGCTCGCGCGCGCCGAGGTTCCACAGGTGTGGGCTAGATAGCAGGACATTCATGTCGTCCCGCAACCTGGCCGCCTCGCGTTCATCATCGGTCTTCAGGCTCTGCCGCACCCGCAGACCTTCCTTGCCCGACGTTTGGTCGGTACGTTTGGGGTGTCGGAAGATGATGGCCCAAGTACTGCGGCCCTGTGTTCGGCTGAGGCTGGCGGTATAGAAGGTTTCAGGCATTAATCAATCCGTTGTTCCAAAGTTGTTCCAGAATGAAGTTTATGGGCGCTCCATTTTTTCGTCAAGTGTATGGAACAACATTGGAACAACTGTCTTTTGATTGTTGTGTGCGCCCCGGCGATCAATGTCCACTAGCGCGAGACGTCGCGGACTGAGTTGCCGGACACCTATTTAGTCAAGCCGACCTTATCGGTTCCGGCGCGGTCGTTACGATGCGCCCCGTTCCACTCAAAAACATCACCCGCACCACCTGCCCCGGATGCGCACGCTCAACGGCCGCGCGATACCGCTCCAACTGCGCCACCAGCACTTCATCGCGCTCCGGATGCGCGGCGCTCTTGTAGTCCAGCACCCACCAGGCCTCCGGGCCATGGGCACCAGCGCGGCGGCGCACCAGGCGGTCGATGCGTAGGCGCTGGCCCTGGTGGATCAGCTCGGCCTCGTCGAGGGCTTCCAGTACTTCATCGGCTGACCAGGCCCAGGCGGCTTCGCCGGTGAGGATGGCGCGGGCCATGGTTTGCGCGCGTGCCATCTGACCGGCGTCGAGGGCAAAGCGGCGCTGGGCCTGCGCGGTGCGCTGCGGCAGCCAGCCGGTGGGCGTGTCGCCAGCGTGCTCCAGCAGCCAGTGCATGGCCTGGCCAATGCGGGAGGTTTCGGAGTCGGTATCAGCTTCTGTTTTCGTAGCTTCCACCGCTTGTTCATCAAACGCTGCAAGCTTATTTTTATCTTCAACGACTGGAACGGGATCAAGCGCCAGACCCTCACCCCCGCCCTCTCCCGGGGGGAAGGGGGGCAAGACCGGGAGCGTGAAGGTTTGGTCTGGCGATTGCGTGGATTGCGCCGCATCCGGCAACTCCAGCGCCTGCGCCAGCGGCTCGATGCGCTGCCACCAGCTGCTGGCGGGCGGGCGGTGCGGCTCGACGCCCGAGAGCACCAGGCGACGGCGCGCGCGGGTCATGGCGACGTACAGGGCGTTGAGTTCCTCGCGCGCGCCGGCGGCGGTCTCGCTGGCGGCGAGTCCGGCCAGGCTGGGGGCGGGCTGGTTGCCGTTGGCGAGGAAGGCCAGGCGCTGCGGCGCGCTTTGCTCGGCCGGCCAATCGATCAGCACGGCCGGGTCGCCGCGCACGGGCAGGCCCGAGGCGCTGTCGAGCAGCAGCACCTCATCGGCCTCCAGGCCCTTGGCGCCGTGCACGGTGAGCAGTTGCACGGCCTCGGGCGCGGCGTGGCGCGGCACGGGAATGCGCTCGCGGCGCATGGCGCGCAGCCATTGGTAGGCACTGACAAAGCGCCCGCCCTGCACCGTGAGTGCCGCGTGCAGCAGGGCGCGCAATTGCGCCAGCACATGCTCGCGCTCGGGCACGGGGGCGGCGGCGGCAAAGCGGGCCAGGGCGTCGCGCTGGACGTAAATGGCCTGCAGCGCGTCGTGCGGCGGCAGGCTCAGCAGCCATTGGCGGCATTGCATCAAATCGGCATGCAGCGCTTGACTGCTATGCGCAGATAGCTCTGCTTTTGGGAGTACATCAAGCCAACTGGGGCGCGGGTCGCCGGCGGCGCGCACGGCCAGCGCCAGGCGGGTGAGGTCTTCATCGGCAAGGCCAAACAGCGGCGACTTGAGCGCGCGCGCGAGCTGCAAATCATTGCCGGGCGAGAGCAGCGCATCGACCAGCGCCAGCACATCCTGCACGGCGGGCTGCTGGCCCAGCACCTGCTTTTCGGGCTGTTCACAGGCGATGCCCAGGTGGCGCAGCTCGGTCTGCAGTACAGAGAGCGGCTCGCGCCTGCGCGCCAGCACCATGAGGTTTTTGGGTGCGATGCCCTCCGCGATGCGCGCGGCAATCCAGCGCGCGGCCTGGCGGCATTCCAGCGTGCGCAGGGTTTCCTCGGCTTCCTGGCGCGGCTGGGTCAGGGTGTCGCGCCATTCGGGTGCGTCGTCCCCCGCATCTCTGGCGACTTTGGCGCGGGGAATCAGCGGCAAGGCTTCGATGGTTCCGGCATCCAGAGATTCGGTGCTGTGGGCGCGAAAGCCTTGGTACTGCCCATCGCCCTGCGCCTGCGCCATGACGGTGTTCACGCCCGCCAGCACGGCGGGTGCGTTGCGCCGGGTGTGGTCGGTGGCCAGGCGCTCGCCGCCCAGGGCCTGCACCACAAAATCCTGCGCGGCGGCAAAGATGGTGGGGTCGGCACGGCGAAAGCGGTAGATGCTTTGCTTGGGGTCGCCGACGATGAAGACGCTGGGCGCCTGCTGCCCGCCGCCGCTGCCCGCGTAGCCCGCCAGCCAGGCACGCAGGGCCTGCCATTGCAGCGGGTTGGTGTCCTGGAATTCGTCGATCAGGAGGTGGCGCACGCGCGCGTCCAGCCGCTCCTGCACCCAGGCGGAAAGCTCATGGTCGGCCAACAGGGTGAGCGCGGCGCGCTCGATGTCGTTCATGTCCACCCAGCCGCGCTCGCGCTTCAAGTCGGCAAAGCAGGCGACCAGGGCGCGGGTAAGGCGAGCCATGCGCTGCTGGTGCTGCCAGGCCTGGTGCTGCTGCTCTGCGGCAAGAACGGCAAGCAATTCGTTCTGCGCGGCACGCACGTCTGGCAGGCCGGCCACCTTCTCGCTGAACTTGCGCGGCTCATTTTTCTGGGTCAGCAAGGCCTGCTGCACCTGATCAAACCCCCCGGCTGCCAGTGCATCCAGCAATTGCTGACCGCAGGCTGCGAATGTCTTGGCGGCAGGCAGCAGGGCGCGCGCCGCATCCTCCAGCAGGGCGCGGCCCGCCGCGCGCTGCAGCAGCCAGTCGCTGGGCTGCGCCACGCCTGCCATGCGCGGGTAAACCACACCAAATGGTTCGACCGCTGGTGCAACGCTGCCCGCCGCATCGGCCAGCAGAAACTCCACGCGCCGCTCCAGAGCGCCCTCCAGCGCCTTGTGCGCCTGATGGCGCCCCATCGCACCGACCAGCGCGGCGTAGTCGGCCTGCAGGCTGGCATCCGCGGCCACCTGGCGCAGAAACGGCCGCCAGACCTCGGCCACGGCGTCGGCGTCGTCTTCCAGCAGTTCGTAGCTGGCGGGCAGGCCCAGATCCTGCAGCACCTGCAGGGGCGCGGCGCGCAGCAGCGCGGCAAACCAGCTGTGGAAGGTGCGGATCTCCACCGGCCGGCCCTGGCCCAGCAGCGCAGCATACAAATTTTGTAGCTGCTCACGCGCATCAGGCATGCGCTGCGGGTTGATTCCTCTGGCAATCAGCTCCTGATCCAGTCGGGCCGCCCAGTCGGCATCCGTTTCGGCGGGTTTGCCTTTGGCGGCGTTTTCCGGCTGCGGCCGGGCAAAGTCCTGCAACCACTCCAGCAGGCGCTGGCGCATTTCGCCCGCAGCCTTTTTGGTGAAGGTGATCGCCAAAATTTCATGCGGCGCGCTGCCCGCCAGCAACGCGCGCAGGATGCGCGAGACCAGCACCCAGGTCTTGCCCGCTCCGGCGCAGGCCTCGACTACGACGCTGCGCCGCGGATCGCAGGCGATGGCGTAGAACTGCGCGGGCGTGCAGGGGGCGCCGTTGCGGTGGTAGGCAGCTGTCGTCATACCCAGAAATCCTTGCGGCACAGCCCCCGCACCTCGCACCAGTCGCACACGCTGCCTTCGCCCAGCGCAGGCAAAGGCACGCCTTCGGCGATGCGCTGCACGTCCTGCGCCATGCCGATATGCAGATCGGAAGCGAGCTGCTGCAGGTTTTTCACCTCGAACATCCTGGGCTCTTCGCGCTCGGCCAGGTTGAGGTAGGCCGCGCGCGGCGCTTCGCTGCCCGAGAGCAGCGCGTAGAAGGGCAGCTGCGTTTCCTCGCTGCCCGATTCGACGCGCTTTTTGGTCTTGTCGCGCGCCTCGGTCTTGTAGTCGATCAGCAGCTCGGTGCCGTCCATCCGCTGGTCGATGCGGTCGATGCGCCCGCGCAGTTGCAAGGGGCCGCGGCGCACGTCGAAGGCTTTTTCGCCGTCCACATACACCGCGCCGCCCGCCTCGTGCTCTGCCAGCCAGCACAGATAGGCATCGCGCAGGCGCGGCCAGGCAACTTCGAAGGGCATGAACTCACCGGGCTCGTCGGCCAGGCCCTGGGCCTGCGTGACGGCCTCGGCCGCTTGCTGCATCAGCGCCAGCCGGTCAGCCTGCGGTGCTGCCCGCAGCGCCTCATGAAAGCCGCGCAGCACGGCATGAACCCAGTTGCCCCAGTCGCGCTTGTCGATGTCCACGTCCAGCTCGCCCTCCTCGCTCAGGCCCAGCTGGCGCAGCGCGAAGAAGCGGTAGGGGCAGGCGCGCAACTGTTCGTAGCTGCTGGCACTGAGCGGCTGCAGCGGCAGCAGCGCGCCTGTGGGCTCGGGCCGCAGCGTGGGCTTGGCTTCCACGGTACGGGCGCTGCGCGCATCCGTGCCTATGGGCAGCACTTGCGCCAGCCGCAGCGCCTGCACCAAGGGCGAGGGCGACAGCGCCTCGCCGCTGTCGTTGGCGCGGCGCCAGAGCAGATCCACCTGCGCCACCGCCAGCGCCAGCGCAAAGGCCTGCGCCTGTTCCTGCTGCAACTGCGCGCGCGTGGGCAGACCCAGGGCCGTGCGCTGCGCCGCGCTCCATTGGCCGGCGGGCTCGGGCGCGGCGGGCAAGTGCTGTTCATCGGCGCCGGGCAGCACCAGCGCCGCAAAGCTGCGCCCCAGCAGTTGCGCCATCGGCAGCACCACCACCTGCGCGCTGGCCGGGTGCGGCGGATGGAAATTGGCGCCCTCCAGCGCCTCGCCCACCCAATGCGTGAATTCGGCCAGCGGCATGCGCCGCGCCGCCACCGGCCAGGCGCGCCATTCGGCCAGCGCCTCGTCCGCCAGGCCCAGCGCGGCGATCACCGCCTGCCCGGCCGCGTCCTGCGAAAGCAGCGGCCACAGCCCGCAGCCCTGCAGCAGCGTGCGCAGGTCGGCCAGCCACGCCGCCAGCGGCCGGGCCGCCTGCATGGGCTGGCAGAGCAGCCGCACCTGCGCCGCCAGCGCAGCGCCTTCGGGCAGCAGCGCCGCCTGGTGCCAATGGCGCACCGCGTCCTTGCGCAAGCGGTGCTCCAGCGCGCGGTGATCCAGCCCGGCAAACACCGGCGCCAGCTTGATCCAGGCGAGCACCGCATCGCTGCCGGCGCGGGGCGCGCAGGCGTGCAGCGCCGCCGCCACGCTGGCGGCCGCATGCGTGGTGGAGAGCTTCCAGCCGGTCTCGTCGCGCAATGTCACGCCCTGCGCCGCCAGCAAGGCGTTGATGCGGCGCACCAAGAGGCGATCGCCCGCCACCAGCGCCACCGGCGCGCGGCCCTCTCGCAAATGGCGCAGCACGCAGGCGGCGGTGCGCTCGGCCTCGTCTTCGGCGTCGTGCGCCTGGTGCAGCGCGGTAGCGCCCTGCGGCGCCTGGGGTGGATGCGCCAGCGTCACGGCCTGGTCGCCCCAGTGCCGCGCCAGCGCCTGCGTGAGCGGCTCGTGCTGCAGGCCGGGCAGGATCAGCAGCAGTTCCACCCCGCGCAGCACGCGCGGCGCAAACAGCACGTCGCTGGCATAGGCCGAGGTGGCAGCCCAGCTGGCGGCGATGCGCGCCACGGCCGCCTCCAGCCGCAAGGCGCCATCGGCCACGGCGGGCAGCACGCCCGCGACCTGCGCCAGCCAATCGGCGCGCTGCGCCGGTGCACGGGCGCTGGCCAGCGGCGCCAGTTGCAACGCCTGCTCCACCAGCCGCCCGGCCAGCAGGGCACGCTGGCTGCCCAGGCCCGCGCGCTCCAGCAGGGTCTGCGCGGTCAGCCAGTCGCGGCCGTGGTCAAAGCGCAGGTCGTCCGGCCCGGGCAGGAACAGATCGGCCTGCTGCGCCCAGTTGTGCGTCGTTTCAAAGCGTGGCGCAAAGCCCTCGAAGCGGCGCGCCCACTCGGCGCGCGCGGGTGCCAGCAGATTGGCGTAGGGCAGCAGCACCACGGTGCGCGCCAGGTGCACGCCGCGCTCGGCCGCAAACGTCCGAATTCCGTCAATCCAGCTGCCTGAAAGCGATGGCGCCAAAGCACCGTCAGCTTCAATTTCAATAGCAACCATACCGGCACGAACCTCATGCATTTCTGTCACAATCCGCCGAATCTACCCCTTGTTCCCGCCATCGAGGAAATGCCATGGCCAGCGATTTGATCAAACATGTCTCCGACGCCAGCTTTGACGCCGACGTCCTGAAATCCACCGAACCCGTGCTGGTCGATTACTGGGCCGCCTGGTGCGGCCCCTGCAAGATGATTGCCCCGGTGCTCGACGAAGCGGCCGGCGCCTACCAGGGCAGGCTCACGATCGCCAAGATGAACGTGGACGAAAACCGCGAAGTGCCGGCCAAGTTCGGCATCCGCGGCATTCCCACGCTGATGCTGTTCAAGGGCGGGCAGCTCGCCGCCACCAAGGTCGGCGCGATGAGCAAGGCCCAACTCACCGAATTCCTCGACCAGAACCTCGGCTGAACCAGCGGCCTCGCGGCGGCGCCCTGCCGCCGCTGACGGACCCTCGCCCATGCGCCCGCCCTCGCGGCGGGCTTTTGCTGTCATAATCCTCCCCGATCACCGCCGCGCACCATCTGACGCGCGGCAGGCATGCAGATCACCGGCTTGCCAGAACATCCCGACCGACGGATGCTCGTCTGGCAACCAGCCACCCTCCCCTTTTTTGCCCGACATTGCCACTCCCTGACCGGAGTCCATTCATGCACCTGAACGAATTGAAGGCCCTGCACGTCTCCGAAGTGCTCAAGCAGGCCGAAGCCCTGGATATCGAAAACGGCGGCCGCATGCGCAAGCAGGAGCTGATGTTCGCCATCATCAAGAAGCGCGCCAAGAATGGCGAACAGATCTTCGCCGACGGCGTGCTCGAAATCCTGCCCGACGGCTTCGGCTTCCTGCGCAGCCCCGACACCAGCTACACCGCCAGCACCGACGACATCTACATCAGCCCCAGCCAGGTGCGCCGCTTCAACCTGCACACCGGCGACATGATCGAAGGCGAGGTGCGCACGCCCAAGGATGGCGAGCGCTATTTCGCATTGAACAAGCTGGAAAAGGTCAACGGCGACCTGCCCGAGAAGAACAAGCACAAGGTGATGTTCGAAAACCTCACGCCGCTGTTCCCCAAGGAGCAGATGAAGCTGGAACGCGACATCAAGGGCGAGGAGAACATCACCGGCCGCATCATCGACATCATCGCGCCCATAGGCCGCGGCCAGCGCGCGCTGATCGTCGCGCCGCCCAAGAGCGGCAAGACAGTGATGATGCAGAGCATCGCGCACGCCATCACCGCCAACTACCCGGACGTGACGCTGATGGTGCTGCTGGTCGATGAACGCCCCGAGGAAGTGACCGAGATGCAGCGCTCGGTGCGCGGCGAGATCATCGCCTCCACCTTCGACGAGCCCGCCACGCGGCACGTGCACGTGGCCGAGATGGTGATCGAGCGCGCCAAGCGCCTGGTCGAACTCGGCAAGGACGTGGTCATCCTGCTCGACTCCATCACGCGCCTGGCGCGCGCCTACAACAATGTCGTGCCGTCCTCGGGCAAAGTGCTCACCGGCGGCGTCGATTCCAACGCGCTGCAGCGCCCCAAGCGCTTCTTCGGCGCGGCGCGCAACATCGAGGAAGGCGGCAGCCTCACCATCATCGCCACCGCGCTGGTCGATACCGGCAGCCGCATGGACGAGGTGATCTTTGAAGAATTCAAGGGCACCGGCAACAGCGAACTGCACCTGAACCGGCGCCTGTACGAAAAGCGCGTGTTCCCGGCGATCGAACTCAACAAGAGCGGCACGCGCCGCGAAGAGCTGCTGCTCGCGCCCGAGATCCTGCAGAAGACCCGCATCCTGCGCCAGTTCATGTACAACATGGACGAGATCGAATCGATGGAACTGATGATCAAGAAGATGCGCGAGACCAAGAGCAACGTCGACTTCTTCGAGGCCATGCGCCGCGGCGGCTGAAGCTTCCGCATGACGCAATGATCTCGCCGCGCTTGGATGACGGGGTGAGGCTGAAACCCGTCATTGCGTCATTTTCCGTATAATGCGCAGTTTCCCGGAAAGTACGCTGCATGGTGCGGCGCGGCTCCCGAACCACACCACCCAAGGAATCCACCATGCGTGAAGGCATTCACCCCGACTACCGCGAAGTGCTGTTCGTGGACCTGTCCAACGGCTTCAAGTTCGTCACCCGTTCGTGCGTGAACACGCGGGAAAAAGACACCTTCGAGGGCAAGGAATACCCGCTGTACAAGCTCGATACCTCCAGCGAATCGCATCCCTTCTACACCGGCACGCAAAAATCGGTGGACAACATGGGCGGCCGCGTGGAGAAATTCCGCAACCGCTTTGGCCGCGGCGCCGCCAGATAAACGCCCACCCAGCAACGCGTTCAGCGGGCGGCCCGCCCCGGCGCAACAAGGCAGCCCGGTACGCCGCGCTGCCTTTTTTGTCGTCTTCCGTGTTGACTTCCGACCTGTGATACGCCCCACCCCCGCCATCGTCGCCCAGGCTGCCGTGCGGCCGCTGCCACGCTGGGCCCTGCTGTTGCTGTGCGCCGCCTATGTGCTGGCCGGCTTCTTCGGGCGCGACCCGTGGCGCGGCGACGACATGCAGGCCTTCGGCTTCATGCGCGCGATGGCGCTGGGCCAGACCGACTGGTCCGCCCCGCTGCTGGCCGGCCAGCCGCCGGAAACCGGCGGTCTGCTGCCACTGTGGCTGGGCGCCGGCGCGATGCGCCTGCTGGGCCATGGGCTGCCGCTTGAAATCGCCAGCCGCATCCCCTTCATCGCGCTGCTCGCGCTCACCCTCTTCGCCGCCTGGCATGCGGTCTATCACCTGGCGCGCAGCCCGCTGGCCCAGCCGGTGGCCTTCGCCTTTGGCGGCGAGGCCGATCCGCACGGCTACGCCCGCGCCATCGCCGATGGCGGCCTGCTGGCATTGATCGCCTCGCTGGGGCTGGCGCAGTTCTCGCACGAGGCGACGAGCAACCTCACGCAACTGGCCAGCACCACGCTGCTGCTGTATGCCGCTGCGGCGCTGCGGCGCCACCGCGCCTTGCCGGGCGTGGCAGCCGCCGCGGGGCTGCTCGGCCTGACCCTGAGCGGTGCGCCGACCCTGGCGGTACTGCTGGGCACGGGCAGTGCGGTCCTTGCCCTCACCGGCGATGGGCGCGATGGGCCGTGGCGCACGCGCCTGCGCAGCGCAGCCCTGCTGCTTGCATTCACCGCACTGGCCGCCGCATGGGCCACATGGCACGGCCTCTGGCGCTGGCGCATTGCCTTGCCCGGGAGTGCACAGGAATGGCTCGCCATCCCGCGCCTGCTGCTCTGGTTCATCTGGCCGACCTGGCTGCTGACGCTGTGGACACTTTGGCGCTGGCGCCACCTGATCGCCGCGCGCGCGCACCATCTGCTGCTGCCGTTGTGGTTTGGGGGCGTGGCGCTCGCCGTCACCTGCCTGGTAGCGCCCTCCGATCGCGCGCTGCTGCAAGGGTTGCCGGCCTTCGCTGCCCTGGCCGCGTTTGCCCTGCCCACGCTCACGCGCAGCGTCTCGGCCATCATCGACTGGTTCACGCTGCTGTTCTTCAGCGTGGCCGCCATCACCGTCTGGGTGATCTGGCTGGCGGTGCAGACCGGCATCCCCGCCACACCGGCGGCCAACGTGGCGCGGCTGGCGCCCGGCTTTCAAAGCCACTTCGCGCTGCTCCCGTTCGCCGCGGCGCTGGCCGGCACGATCGCCTGGTGCGCCCTGGTGCGCTGGCGCACCGCACGCCACCGCGCGGCCATCTGGAAGAGCCTGGTTCTTCCGGCAGGCGGTGCCGCGCTGGGCTGGGTGCTGCTGATGACGCTGTGGCTGCCGCTGCTCGACTACGGCCGCAGCTACGCGCCCCAGGTGGCGCTGCTGCGCCAGGCCATCACCGAGGCAAACGCCGGCGCCCCCCCGCGGGCCAACGACTGCGTGGCCGGCTACGGGCTCGACCAGCCCCTGGTCGCGGCGCTGATCTACCAGGGCGGGCTGGACGTCGCTGCGCCGGCGCAGGCGCATCGGTGCCACTGGGCCATCGTCGACCCGGACGCCGACGCGCAGATGTTCGAAGCCCTGCCGCCCGACGACTGGCAGCAGGTTGCCATCGTCACGCGCCCCACGGACCGGCGCGACCAGCTCACCGTGCTGCGCCGGGCCGGACGCTAGTGCGCAAGCGTTCGGGCATCGCACAGCATGCGCTCACGGTACTCGTGGGCCAGCTGGCGGTCATGGCCTTTGGCGTGACCGACACCATCGTCACCGGGCGCTATTCGCAGGATTCGCTGGCCGCGCTGTCCATAGGCTCGGCCGTGTTCGTGAGCGTCTATGTCGCCGTCATGGGGCTGTTTCAGGCGCTGCTGCCGATCTGGGCCGAGCACCACGGCGCCGGCCGCCCCGTGGCCATCGGCGCCAGCGTGCGCCAGTCGTTGTACCTATGGCTGGCCGCATCGCTGCTGGGCATGGCCGTGCTTCTTTCGCCCGAGCCCATCCTTCGGGCCACGGAAGTGCCGCCCGCGCTGCGCGGCGAAGTCCGCAGCTACCTCGCCATCCTCGCCTTCGGCCTGCCGCCGGCGCTGCTGTTTCGCATCTACAGCACGCTGAGCCAGGCGGTGGATCGGCCGCAATTCGTCACCTGGCTGCAGATGGGCTCGCTGCTGCTCAAGGTCCCGCTGTCGCTGTGGTTCACCTTCGGCGGCGCGGGCCTTGCACCGCAGGGCGCGCCCGGCTGCGCCTGGGCCACCTTCGCCGTCAACTATGCGCTGCTGGCCGTGGCGCTGGTGATGCTGCGCCGCCAGGGCGCCTTCCGCCCCCTGGCGCTCTGGCAGCCAATCGAGCGCCCCGACAGCGTGCAACACAAGCACTTTCTGCGGCTGGGCCTGCCCGCGGCGCTCTCGGTCATGGTGGAAGTCACCTCGTTCACGCTGATGGCGCTGTTCATCGCGCGCCAGGGCGTGCTGGCCGCCGCCGCGCACCAGATCGCCGCCAATCTCGCCGCCGTGCTCTACATGGTGCCGCTGTCGCTCGGCATCGCGGTCAGCGCACATGTGAGCTTTTGCCGCGGCGCCGGCGACGAGGGCCAGGCGGCCCGCCTTGCATGGAAAGGATTTTTGGCTGCAGCGCTGATGGGGTGTGCGCTGGCAACTATTCTTGTGATAGCAAGAAAGCCCTTGAGCGCGCTCTACACCACCAACGCCGACGTCGCGCGGCTTGCGGCCCGGCTGCTCGTCTGGGTCGCCGCCTACCACGTGGCCGATGCGATGCAGACGCTGTGCATCTTCGTGCTGCGCAGCTACCGCATCACGCTCATGCCGCTGCTGGTGTACGGCGTGCTGCTCTGGGGCCTGGGCCTGGGCGGCGGCTATGCGCTGGCCTACCACGGCTGGGCCGGCTTCGGGCCGTGGCATTCCCCCGCGCCCTTCTGGGGCGCCAGTGCCGCAGCGCTGCTGCTCACGGCCACCGCCTTCGCCGGGCTGCTGCTGCTTGCCCTGCGCGCCCACACCGGCCGCGACGAAGGCAAAAAATCGCCCTCGTGAACCGCTACAATCGACGACTCTGCGGAGAGGTGGATGAGCGGTTTAAGTCGCACGCCTGGAAAGCGTGTGTAGGTTAATAGCCTACCGCGGGTTCGAATCCCGCCCTCTCCGCCAGACTGCACGGCAACGTGTTTACAACCCACACAGATGATGGACGGTGTGAGCAACCCCATTTGCCACCCGTTTTTCATCGCATCAAGCCAGGGCTGTCGGTGCAAGAATAGACCGGCGCCATAATGCGTCCCCTTAAGGGCACGCTTTCGCGATCGATCCACTCCCAACCAGGTCAACGAACCAAGGACTACACGGATGTCACTGCTGGCTCACCTGTCGGTCGAAGAGCTCGGGCACCTGTTGCAGACCATGGAGCGATCGCTGCAGGTTGACAGCCATTACGCGCTCTTCAATTGGTTGCACAAGGATGTGCAACGCCTGATTCCACATGAAGTCGTGATCGCGGCGTGGGGAGATTTTTCACTGGGTCTGGTCTGTCACGACGTCGTCTCGTCGCTGGAGGGTTTTCGTACCCGCAGCTTCAGCGACACCACATTGCAGCCGTTCACAAGCTGGCTTTTCGATCGCTGGATGGGGCATCGTTTCCAGCCCTTCATCAATGAAGCGTTCACGGACTCCGCGCTCCAGAGTCTGGAAGGCGAAAGCACGATCCAGACCTTCCAGGACATGAAGACCGGCTTGGTCCACGGCATCAAGGATCAGCGCGGCCGCCACGACTGCCTGTATGTGTTGCTGACAGACAACGAACTGCCCGACAAGCGCAAGACGCTCGAATCACTGCGGTTTCTGCTTCCCTACATCGACGCATCATTCCGGCAGATATCGCACCTGCCAGGACAATACTACGGCCAGCCGCGCGACATACCTTCGTCGGGAAACGAAGCGGAGGATACTGACGGCAGCAACAACGCCGCCGTCGAGGAGCTGAGCGCGCGCGAGCTCGAGATCATGGCATGGGTGCGCAAAGGCAAGACGAATTCGGAAATCGGCACCATCCTGGACATCAGCGCGTTCACCGTGAAGAACCACATGCAGCGCATCCTGAAGAAGCTCGATGTGCTCAACCGCGCACAGGCCGTGGCCAGGATGGACAGTTACCGACACCCATCGCCACGCAAATAAAAAGCCCGCTGATGTCAGCGGGCTTTTTTCCTGGGCTGGACTACCCAGCCAAGACTCAGGCTGCCAAGGCGCCCGGATCAGCCTTTTGCTTGCGGCGGCGTGCCAGACCACCCAGACCCAAGGCCGAGAGGAACATCAAGGCAGCGCCGGGGAGCGGGGTTGGGATGAAGGTCACCAAATCCTGGAGTGGTGGTTTGTCAGTACCGGCATACTCAAGCTTCACAAGCTTGTAGCCATCATTCCAAGCAGTCGGGTTGGCCGCCAACCCGTTCAGCCAAGTCTGAGCAGTGCTAACAGCGCCCGCGCTACTCGCATCGCCTGACACGCCTTCCGCTTGGAAACCGCCATCCGACAGGTTGTACGTCGTATCCCCACTCACAACTTCCCAAATCGCCAGCTGCATGGCAGCAGAAGTGACCGCATTGTTCACGCTGGCGCCATACATGGTGTACAAACGCTTGATGGAATCCACCCAACCGTCGACAACGCTAGGCTCTTGCACCACGTTGTAGTCGCTGGTGCTGCCCGAAGGGAAATGCTCTGCGACTTCCAAACACCAAGCGAGAATATGCTGACCGACCGCAAACGGCGTGGAACCTGTGACGGAATTGATCACAACATTAAAGCCGCCAACCCACATAGGGTCAAGAGACCCGCCGGGTGTCCTCATGACGTTCTCTTCGACCGCGCCCATCGCAGGGCTTGGCCATGTTCCGACGTTAGTCAGGTTGACCGTATCTGCAAACGCCTGCGGCGCCGAGAACGTGAATGCCGCAACACACAGCGACGCGGCAAGGGTTTTACTAAACAGTTTCATGGTCCATCCCTCGGACAGGTTTGAGAAAAACTATGGTGCTATCTTAATGCGAAGCCATTGACTACTGCAATGGCTCCATCGGACTAGTCGGCGCGTTGAACCTGCGGTTCCGCGCTCAGCAGGCCAAGGGTGACTTGGCGGCCTGCTTGCGGCGGGCCAGGCTGCCGAACCCCAATGCCGACAGGAACAACAGTGCGGCCCCCGGCAGCGGCACTTCGCTGACTTGGACAAAGGTGATCAGATCCTGCGCACCAGGCACCCACTTGCCGCGCTTGTAATACCCATCACTCTCCAGTTGCACCACCTGCCAGCCGATGGCCGTATCCTTGCCACTCTTGATGTCGGAAAGCCAGCTGTTGGCCAGGTTGGCGGCGTTGTTGAACGCCGCAGTGCCGCCACTGCCAGCCTGTTCCTTGACCTTGCCCGTCCTCACGTTGTAGTCATCACCGTAAACCAGATCCCAGATCGCCATCTGCATGGCAGCCGCGGCCGTGGTTTGCTGAGTTTTGGTTCCAGCAGTCAGATCCGCGCTGTGGGCGGTGAACAGCTTGAGCACCGAATCCACCCAGCTGGCGGTGACGCTCTCCACCACCGTATAGGTGTAGCTGGCGCCCTTGGAGACGGATTCCGTCAGCTCGACGCACCACGTCAACAGGGGCGAAGTCAGGCCATCCAGCACACTGCTGCCCGAATGCCCCGTGACCGTGACGTGCTGGGCGCCCACGCTCGTGCTTTGCCAGTTGGTGCCCGTGCCCGTATTCACGTCAACTTTCATCACCGTGCCCGGGTCGATGCCGTTCACCTTGACCGTCACCGTGGACGCGAAAGCTGCCGGCGCGGCCAGTACAAACGACGCAGCACACGCCGTTGCCGCCAGCGTCTTGGTCAGAAAATTCATGGGTACCTACCTCTCGGAATCGATGGATTTGAAAAAATTATGACTGGATGCTACATGACAGCCACCGGCTATCGCAATGGTCCTATCGACCTAACGGCGCCATGCCAGTGTGGTGTTGCACGCTGGAGCGCCCAAAACAAAGCCCGCCTTGACGGCGGGCTCAGGGTTGCGTGAAGCTCAATCAGGCGGCAGCAGGCTCCGACCCGGTTGCCTTGCGGCGTGCAAGCCCCAGACCCAGGGCCGAGAGGAACATCAAGGCGGCGCCAGGCAGCGGCACGGCATTGACGACCGCCGTGATCTGGTCCTGCGCCGTAGTGCTGTTCAAGCGGATGATGCTGTAGCTGCCCTTCGCCGTATCGGTAGACAGTCCATCCAGCCAGCCTTGTGCAATCCCTATCGCACCACCACCCGCCGAATTGGCCTTGAAATTGCCCTCCAAAAGGTTCAGCTTGGTGTCACCCCCCACGATCTCCCAGATGGCCAGCTGCATGGCGGCAGAGGTAGCGGCCGTGGTCACGTCCGCATAGTGGTTGTTGAAAAGCTTGGTGAGGTTGTCATACACCGTGCCCGTCAGCCCGCGCACCACGTCATAGACATAGGAAGTGCCAAAACTCACCCCCTGGACCAAATCCACGCACCAGGTGAGCAGCGTCGAGCCGTTGGCAAACGTGGAATCCATCGGATTGACGACCGTCGTCTGGAACTGACCGGCACGCCCGCCGTAGGTCACCGCGGGGCTGAGCGACGTAATGTTGACGTTTTCATAGCCCGGAGTGAAGTTGTCGAAGTGAACCTTGACTTGCTCCGCCTGCACGCTCATGGCGGCGCATGCCAGCGCCACGGAGCCCAGAGCGACGGAAACGGTCTTCATTGAGAAAAATTGCATGATCAATAGCCTCCAGTGCGATTACATCCGGTTCACCATTTGATCCGGCTGAATCAGACTGTAAGTAGCCTGCCGCAGTTGCGCAATGATGCGTTAGGACTAATTGACCCAGTCTATTGACCCATGGATGGCGTCGTTGCCGGCGGCGCGTTCAGCACGCCATAGTCGTGGCGATCGGCCAGCACCTCCCCGACCAAGGCAGAGTCGATCGTCGTGCAACCACCGCCAAACCCGTAGACCAGCGCCATGTCGCACAGAATGTTGATGCTGCGGGGAATGCCCTTGGAGGCCTCGGCGATCAGGATGACGGCTGCCTTGGTGAACAGCGGCTCCTCGCGCCCGGCCACCTTCAACCGGTGCAGGATGTAGTGCGCCACCTCGGGCACGGTCAGCGGCGGGATGAAGAAATCGACCGCTATGCGCTGGGCGAACTGCTGCAGTTCGGGCTGTTTGAGCAGGTCGCGCAGCTGCGGCTGGCCGACCAGGATCACCTGCAGCAGCTGGTCTTTGTCCGCGTTGATGTTGGAGAGCATGCGCAGCGACTCCAGCGCGCTGGCCGAGAGGTTCTGCGCCTCGTCCACGATGAGGATGGCGCGGCGCCCCGCAGCGTATTCCTTGATCAGAAAGCGCTGAAACGCGTCATAGCGCGCCACCGGCGACATGCCTTCGTAAGGCTGCCCGAAGGCCAGCATGATCCATTCGAGCAGGTCGGCTATGTCCCGGTGCGTGTTGTAGACCAGCCCGACCGTGAGCTCCTCGCCCAGGGTGTTGAGCAGGTGGCGGATCAGCGTCGTCTTGCCGCAGCCGATTTCGCCGCAGATGACGGAAAAGCCCGCGCGGTTCTGGATGCCGTACTGCAGCATGGTGAACGCCAGCGCGTGGCGCTTGCTGAAGTACAGGAACTCCGGGTCGGGCTGGATGGAGAAGGGTTTCTCGCGCAGCCCATAGTAGGCTTCATACATGTGCTGTCAGATTCCCGCCAGTGCCTTCTTCGCCTCATCCGCGGCCGCAAACGGTGCTCCTTTCGCGGCCAGATCAAGTGCCTGCTGCAGCGCCTTGCGCGCGCCTTCCTTGTTGCCCTGCGCAAGGAGGTTCATGCCCAGGTGGTAATTCAGCGTCGGAGAATCAGGCATGGCCTTGGCCGCGTCGCGCAGCGGGCCGGCGGCTTCGGCGTAACGTTTCATGCGGTAGGCCGCCCAGCCGACGGTATCCAGGAATTGCGGCATGGCACTGCCACGCAGGCCCTGGGCCAGATCGTAGGCACGCTTGTAACTTGCCTCGTCACTGCGCGCGTCGCTCAGCAGGCTGGCCAGGTTGTTGATCACCACCTCGGCGTTGGGGCGCTGTTTGAGCAGTTTTTCATAGAGCGCGACGGCATCGTCGACCTTGCCCTGCTGCTCCAGCAGGCTGGCGCGCATGAGGTTCAGGCCGAAGTCACCGGGCACCTGCGCCAGACCTTTTTGCAATGCGGCATCGGCCTCCTGCAGCTTGCCTTCACCTGCCAGCAGGCTGGCGAGGCCCAGGTAGGCCGGCGCATTCCTGGGGTCGCGCTGCATCAGGCCTTCATAGCCCTGGCGTGCGCCCGCCTTGTCGCCCGCCTGTGCCGCCAGCTGCGCCTGCAGCAGGCGGGCGTCATTGTTGTCGGGTGACGCGGCAAGCACGGATTTGACGAAATCCTGCGCCTCCTTGACTTTGCCCGCGCGCACGTAGCTGGTGACCAATGCCACCAGGGGCTGTGCCTGGTCCGGCGACAGCTCATAGGCCTTTTTGTAGGCGGCAATGCTGCTGTCCAGCTCATTGCGCGCCGCATCCACCGCTCCCTGCAGCTGGCTGGCCGCCACCTGCTGGTTGCCCATCTTGGCCACGATGTCCGCCACTTTTTGCGCAGAGACCGCGTCTCCGGCGGCAAGATACGACTGCGCCAGCAGCTGATACGCCGGCAGATAGGTCGGATTGGCCTGCAAGGTTTCGCGCAGCGCAGGCTCCACCAGCCGGGGCTTGCCCACGCGCATGAGGAATTCGGCATAGGGCATGGCAAAGATCGGGGCAAACTTGCCCTCCTGCGCGGCGCGGGCATATTCCTCCTGCGCCAGTTCCTTGGTGCCCTGCATTTCCAGCGCACGCCCCAGCAGCGCGTGCGCCTGCGCCGAGGACGGCGCATCACGCAAGACGGTGCGCAGATCCGCCACGGCATCGTCCAGGCGGCGCTCATCCATGGCCACGCCGGCGCGCAGCAGCAGGGCCTGTTCGTTGCGCGCGTCGGCCTTGAGTACCTCGGCGATCAGCGCGTTGGCCTCCGGCTTCTTGCCGGCTCCCAGCAGGTCGGCCGCCAGGGCGTCCCGGGCCCGCAGACCCGCCGGGTCCGTGCCCGCATCGGCCATGACCTCGCGCCACAGCGCCTGGGCTTGCTCAGGCTGCTTCTGCTGCACGCGCAGGTTCGCCAGCATGAGCTTGAGGTCATAGGCCTTGGGTTCCTGCTGGATGAAGCCCTGCAATTCGCTCGCCGCCGCATCCTGCCCCTTCACCTGGCCGATGAAGCGCACCAGTTCAAGCTTGGCCTCCATGTCCTTGGGCAGGTCCTTCACCGTCTCGCGATAGACCGCCTCGGCCTGCTGGGGCTTGCCATGGCTCATGAAGAACTGCGCCAGCATGTGGCGCAACACCTTGTTCTCCGGAAAATAGCCGATCAGCTTGCGGAAAATCGCCTCGGCTTCGTCCAGGCGCTTCATCTTCTCGAGCGCCTGCACCTTGATGAGCTGCAGCGCCACGTCGCGGTCATTGCCGGCCAGGGCCTGATCCAGGTATTTGATCGCCCCATCGCCATCACGCTCGAGCAGGCGCGCGGTGGCCAGCACGACCAACGCGTCCACCTGCCTGGGGTTGCCCTTGAGTGCCTGTTGCGCCAGGTCCACGCCCTTGGCGTGGTCACCGAGCTTGAACATCACCGCCGCACGCAGCGCCAGCACATCGGCATCACCCGGCTTGATCTTGTCTGCTTCTTCACTGACTTTCAGCGCCTTGTCCATCTGGCCCGCGGCCAGCAGCAGTTTGCCCAGCTTGAGCTGCGCCTGCAGATTCGCCGGATCGAGCTCCACCACCTTGCTCAGCAGGCCGTAGGCGCGGTTCCAGTCGCTGTTGCGCTCGGCGATCAGCGCCATGCCGTAGAGGGAGGGCACGTCGTTGGGCGCAATCTGCAGCGCGTTCTGGAATTCCAGCCTGGCCTTGACCAGGTCGGATTGCTCCAGATAGGACTGGCCCTTCTTGGCGAACGAGGCGACTTTCTCTTCCGGCGACGAACACGCCGCCAACCCCAGGCTCAGCGCCAGCACCAGCGCAGTGGCCGCAACGCGGGGCCAGGGGGCCCGTGGCGATCGATTGGATTGCTGCATCTTGCTTCCCCTCAGCCCGGTTGGATGGGGCTCAAAATTCATCAAATTCATAGCTGTCAGCGCATGCCAGCCGTGCGTTAACGGCCTATTTGACCAAAAATCACTTGGGCACATAGGGCCCAAGCAGCGGCACCGCCAGGCGGGCAAACGCCGTCAGCCGGGCGTCCGCCGCGCCGGCGGGCTCGCCCGGGCGCATCGGCGTGACCATGCGCACCAGCGCGCCATCGGTGCGGTTGCGCAGGATGGCGTCTTCCAGCAGGAACCACTTCATCAGGTACTCGTTGGAGATGCGCCGCCCGCGCTGCTCGAACCAGTAATACACCAGCTGGTGCGTATTGTCCTTGGAGATCACCACGCGCACCACCTCCAGCGGCGTGCCGTCGTTGAGCCCCAGCTTGGCATCGCGGATGTCCGAAATCACCCAGCCGCCGCCCGGTATGCAGACCTGCGGCGAATGCGGCGACACACCCTTGCGCTGCGAGGCGTAGTAGGCGGTGTAGAAATTCACCACGTCGCCGGCCTCGTCGCGGTAATCGGCCAGCACGTAATCGGTGAAGCCCAGCGCCTGCTCCACCTGGATGGAGAGCGAAGACTCCGTCGCGCGCCAGTTGCCCAGCTCCAGCGGGAAGGTCGCCAGGTTGGAGCGCAGCGGTCGCACCTCCTCGCGCCCGCCCACGGCCATCGAGGCCGCCCAGCCGACCACCAGCAGCAGCAGCGCCGCCGCCAGCGGGCGCGACCAGCGCGCGCTGAACACCCCGGTGGGCGTGGCCACCGGCGGCAGCGGAATCTGCTGCTGCACCTCCATGAAGCTGCGCTTGCGCGTGAAGCGCTCGATCAGCCAGATCTCGGCCATCAGCACCAGCTGGCAGACGAGGAAGATCACCCAGCCCTCGAAGTAATGCAGAAAGCCATCGGCCATGCCGTTGCCCCAGCGCGCCACCAGCACGCCCACCATGGCAATGCGCGCGCTGTTGGTGAGCACCGTGATCGGAATCGCCGAAAGGAACACCAGCACCCGCCAGACCATCCTGGCCGGATAGATGTAGGCCATCAGAAAGCTCAGGCTCAGCAGCGGGTACAGGTAGCGCAGCCCGCTGCAGGCCTCCACCACCTGCAGCTTGTAGTTGCCCAGGTCGATGACGTTGCCTTCCAGGTACACCGCGTAGCCCAGCGCGCGCAGAAAGCCCACGCCCATGCTGGAGGACAGCAGCTGCAGCCGCCAGGAAATCTGCGAATCGATGAAATACGGCAGCGGGATGGCGAACAGCAGAAAGGCAATCGGCAGCCAGCTCACGCGCAGCAGCGACACCCCGCCATAGCACAGCACCAGGCCGACGAGCGCCAGCAGAAAGCCGAACTGCACCGCCAGAAACAGCGCCGTCACCTCCCCCAGCACCAGCAACAGCGCCGCCACCAGCAGCAGCACCAGCCCCCAGGCCGAGGGCGCGCCGCGGCTCTTCTTGAGCACGTCGCGCCGATACCACAGCAGAAAGAGCGAAATCAGCGGCAGGAAGAAGCCGTGGCTGTATTCCTCCTGGTTGTACCAGCGCCCCACCAGCTCGGACAGACCACCCCAGAATGCGGCGATCGCCAGCAGCACACCCAGCAGCAGCAATTGCTCGTTGCGGGCCAGTCGAAAGGTAAAGCGCACGGGGGATGGTTCCTCAGAGAAGTAGGGCGATGCTATCAGCCGTGCAGCGCATCAGCCGCCAGGCGTGGTGCGGCCATAGCTATCCTCAAAGCGCACGATGTCGTCCTCGCCCAGGTAGCTGCCGGACTGCACCTCGATGATCTCCAGCGCCAGCTTGCCCGGGTTGGCCAGCCGGTGCGTGCGCCCGACGGGGATGAAGGTGGATTCGTTCTCGTTGAGCAGAAAGGTCTCGTCGCCGCGCGTGACCTGCGCCACGCCGCGCACCACCACCCAATGCTCCGCCCGGTGGTGGTGCATCTGCAGGCTCAGGCTCGCGCCCGGGCGCACCACGATGCGCTTGACCTGAAAACGCTCCCCGGCATCGATGCTGTCGTACCAGCCCCAGGGGCGGTGCACCTTGCGGTGGCTGCCCGCCACGCTGCGGCCCTGCGCCTTCAGCTGCTCCACCACCTTTTTCACGTCCTGCGTGCGGCGCTTGTCGGCCACCAGCACGGCATCGGGCGTTTCCACCACCACCAAATCCTGCACGCCCACCGTCGCCACCAGGCGCGATTGCGAAAACAACAGGCTGCCCTGCGACTCCACCGCCAGCGTTTGCCCCGCCGTGGCATTGCCCGCGCCGTCGTGGGGCAGCAGCTCCCACAGCGCGTCCCACGATCCCAAGTCCGACCAGCGCGCATCCAGCGGCACCACGCAGGCCGGCATGCCCAGGTCTGCGCGCCCGGGCAGATGCTCCATCACCGCATAGTCGATCGAATCGGCCGGGCAGGCGGCAAACGCGGCCTCCTCGGGGCGGATGAAATCCAAATCCCGGCTCGCGCCCTGCATCGCCGCCCGGCAGGCCGCCAGCATCGCCGGCTGCAGCACCTCCAGCGCCTTGAGCCACTGGTCTGCGCGCACCATGAACATGCCGCTATTCCACAGATGCTCGCCCCCGGCAAGGTACGCCTGCGCCCGCTCCAGGCTGGGCTTTTCGGCAAAGCCGTCAATGGCGTACGCCCCGCCGCCGGCCAGCGCGCCGCCCTTGCGGATATAGCCATAGCCCGTCTCGGGCCGGTCCGGCACCACGCCAAACGTCACCATCGCGCCATCGCAGGCCAACGGCCACGCCGCCGCCAGCGCGGCGTGCAGGTGCTGCACATCACCCACCACATGGTCCGCCGGCATCGCCAGCAGCACGCTGTCGGCGGGCGCCGCCAGCGCCGCCAGCGCCAGCGCCGGCGCGGTGTTGCGCCCCACTGGCTCCAGCACCAGCTGCGCCGTGGCAAAGCCCGCATCGTGCAGCTGCTGCGCGGCCAGAAAGCGGTGCGCGTTGTTGCACACCACCAGCGGCTGCCTCCGGGCAATCTCCGCGGACAAACCATCGAGCCGCCGCGCCGTATCCTGCAGCATCGAGCCGCCATCATCGCCCTGCAGCGCCAGAAACTGCTTGGGATAGGCCTCGCGCGAAAGCGGCCACAGGCGCGTGCCCGCGCCTCCGCAGAGGATCACAGGCGTCAGGACAAGGGAAGAAGTCATGGATGGAGCAACGGCGCGAAGAAGGCAGGCACACAAGCCCAGCCCGGCAAGCCGTGGTTTGTATCACGCTTGCCGCGCCGGATCGATAGTCCGAATGACCTTGCACGCGCCGGTTGGATGCGATGCAGCTGGCGGGCGTCGCTATTCTTCGAACAGTTCGCAGGCTGGTGGCAGCGCAGCCCGTTCAACTCTGGCGGGTTTTTTCGAGGTCATCGAACAAGGCATCGGCGGATTCGAAGCGGGCTGCACGCGCCTTCGCCATCGCACGCGCCTCAATCATTGCTGCGCGTGTCTCGGCGTTGGGCATGGAAAGCCCCATTGAAGCCAGTGCTTCAGAGGCCTGAGTTTTGGTTTCCTCGTCCACACGGACATGCAGCACGGTGGAGTGCGCCATAACTGACTCCTTTGAATGACCATATTTTGTGTCTTCAATGCGATACAACCAAGGCTCTTGGCCATCTCTCTCGGTCACCGCCCGCGCTGCCCCAGCGCCCGCACCGCCAGCCCCAGCAGCGCCCAGCCATCGCCCCAGTAGCGCTTGAAAAGCTGCGGCTCCTGGCGGATGCGCCAGAGCCACTCCAGCCCCCAGCGCTGCCAGGCGGGCGGCGCGCGCTGCACCGTGCCGGCAACGAAGTTCACCACCGCACCCAGGTGGCTGACCACCGGCACCTGCAGGCGGGCGCGGTTCTGCAGGATCCACGCCTGCCCCTTCTGCGCGCCCAGCGCCACCACCAGAAAATCCGCACCGCTGGCGTTGATGGCGGCGATCACCTCGGGCGCCGCCATCTGTTCCACCGGGCCAAACCCCGGCGTATGCCAGCCCACACACCGCATCTGCCCGCGTCCCGCCGCATGCTCGGCGTTCAGCCGCTCACACGCCTGCTGCGCCACGCCCGGCGGGCCGCCAAAAAAATACACCTTGATGGCCCGCCCCAGCACCGCCTGCCCCGCGCCTGCGCGCAACTGATCAAACAGCGTGGAGCCAGCCACCCGCTCCGGCAGCGGCGTGCCCTGCAGGCGCGCCAGCCACACCACCGGCATGCCATCGGCCACGCTCAGGTCGCTTTCCACCACCGATTGCCGGAAGACCGCATCGCGCTGCGCCGTCACCAGAAAGTTCAGGTTGGGGGTGGAGAGAAACAGCCGCTGCCCATCGCGCATCGCCCGCGCCAGGCGCTCGGCGGCGCCTGCGGTGTCGATCACGTCAAAGGGCAGGCCGGCGATGGTGATGCGCTGCGTCATTTGCGCTCCGTCCTCACCCATTCCTTCTGCCGCCGCCGCAGAAAGCCCAGATACACCGGCAGCTTGCCCAGCACATAACCGGGCACGGCCAGCAAGTCGCGCACGGAAACCACCGCACGCCCCCAGCCCCACCAGGCCATGCCTATCGCCATGGCAAACAGCGCCATGCAGGCCAGCACCGCCCACAGCGGACCTGGCCCAGCGCCGAGCAACGCAGCCACCGCGCACACGGCCAACACCCCCAGCTGCAACAGCACCAGCAGCGCCAGCGGCGGCACGCCCAAATCCAGCGCCAGCGCCAGCAGCCGCGCATCGCGCCGGCGCAGCGCCTGGCCGAGCAGGCGCGGCAGGTGCGCCAGCATCATGCCCAGGTGGCCATGCTCCCAACGGCGGCGCTGGCCCTGCGTGGCCTGCTCGCTTGTGGGAAAGCTGCTGCGCACCAGCACCTGCGGGCAAAACCGCGCGGGCGTGCCCGCCAGCGCCAGGTCAATGCCCAGCTTCATGTCCTCCACCAGCTCGGCATTGGCCAGCTGCATCTGCTGCGCCATCGCCCAGGGAAAGGCCATGCCCGTGCCCATCAGCTGGCAGGGCGCACCCAGCGCCCGCCAGCCCAGCGGACGCACCCAGTTTTTCAGGCGCCAGGCGAAGGCGGCCACGCGGGTTTTGAGTGGGGCGCCTTCGGGCGCATCCATCAAATCCAGGCACTGCGCAGGCGCGCCGCCATGCAAGGCTGCGGCCGCCAACCAATGCAGGCCACCCGCCGGAGCCACCACGCAATCCGCATCCACGATGATGAGCGCCTCCGGCGCCGGCGCCTGCCCTGCCAGGTGCCGCACGCCAAAATCCAGCGCATAGCCCTTGCCGCGCCGCGTAGCGTCTTGCCGCTCCACCACCGTGGCGCCCGCTTCGCGCGCCAGGCGCGCGGTGGCATCCTGGCAGTTATCCGCCACCACCAGCAGCGTATCGCCCGCGCCCAGCTGCGCGCGCAGCTGGCGCACCGTTTCGGCAATCACCGTTTCTTCATCGTGCGCCGGCACCAGCACAGCACAGCGCGGCGCAGCCTGTGCCGCCGGCTGCGCTACTTCCGCGGGCAGCCCCGCGCGCCGGTGCGGCCAGGCCAGCAGCACCTGCAGCCAGACCACTGCCACGGGCACTGCAACGGCGGCCACCATCAGCCACAAGAGCAGGGCTATCAAGTTTGCCTCCGCACATGATCCTCAAACAATGCGAGCAGCTTGCCCGCCTCGGTATCCACGTCGTGGCGCTGCAGCACGCGGGTGCGCGCGGCCTCGCCCATCGCATCCAGTTGATCTAAAGGCGACTGCAGGCATTCGGCCATCGTATCGGCCAGCGCCTGCACGTCGCCTGCAGGAAACAGCCAGCCCGTGCGCCCGGGCTGCACCAGCTCAGGAATGCCCGCCACGTAGGTACTGAGCACCGGACGGCGCAACGCCATGGCCTCCATGATCACCACCGGCAGCCCCTCGGCGAAGCTGGGCAGCACCAGCGCCCGCGCCGCCAGCAGCTCGGCACGCACCTGCTCGGAGGCAATCCAGCCGGTGATGCGGCACTGCGCCTGCAGCCCGTGGCGCGCCAGTTCCGTCTCCACCTGCGGGCGCATCTCGCCATCGCCGGCCAGCACCAGCTCACACGCCACACCGTGCTCTTTCAGCAGAGCCAACGCTTGCACCAGCAGCAACTGCCCCTTCTGTTCGCACAGCCGGCCGACACACACCAGCCGGGGCGCCTGCGGCACCGGCTGCGCCGGCACGGCGTGAAAGCCCTGATCCAGCCCGCAATGCACCACCTGCACCTTGTGCCATGCAGCCACCGGCAGCCAGCGGTAGAGCTGGCTGCGCCCATACGAACTGATGGCCACGACAAAGCGCGCCGCCTGCATCTTGGCCGCCAGGTGCAGCGCCTGGGGCTTGTCGAATTCCTCCGGCCCATGCACGGTAAAGCTGTAGCCCGGCCCGCCCAGCGCGTGCGCGAGCATCACCACCTCGGTGGAGTTGCTGCCGAAATGGGCATGGACGTGTTCGGCGCCGCATTCGCGCAGCCACAACAGCAACTGGCATGCCTCTGCCAGATACACCAGATGCAGCGGCCAGGGCCGATCCGCCCCGCGCGAGAGGCGCAGCGCCAGCGCCAACGCCTGCAACCAACGCAGCGGCTGCGCGGCAAATACGCGCAACATCGGCACGATCAACCCCGCCAGCCCGCGCTGCAGCACGAAGCGCGTGCGTGCGCGTTCTTGTTCATCGAGCGGATCGGCCACCGCATCGGCCCAGCCGCGCAGGGCAAAGCGGTGCACCTGCACGCCCTGCGCTTCCAGCGCGAGGATTTCGCGGCGGATGAAGCTGTGGCTGACTTTGGGGTATTGGTTGATGAAATAAGCGATATTAGGCATGCAGCGCCAATTTAATAATTCTTGAATTTATTTAAAACACGCATAGATGTCTCAAAAGGATGAGTTAGGCGCCATACTCTAAAATCATCCCAAAAGGGATGCAATGAAGAAATTTTCAACCATTTTTCCGGCAATATTTCAGAAATCGGCACAGGCACATTCGGTCGCACCCACTCCATGGGAGCGATAATTTTGGCGTGCTCACATTTATTCAGATACCCCCCCCACCAAGCGAATGTAGAATTTGTTAATATATTTCCCAATCCGCATTGAGTCATTAGCCAAAGTTGCTCCGCAGGATTTAATTCATTCACAAAAACAAAAGGTAAATTGGTTTTTATATTCAAAACAAATTTTTTCGCGAGATCGATCCGATCTGAAAATACCAAAATTCTTTCTGCATCATTTATTAAATTCAATGCTCTCGAATAATATTTCGCCGGATAAAGCGGAAAAAATTCTCTCGTCTTGGCATAATCGGAATCCAGTCTCAAAGAAATACTTACAGCCCTATCAGTTAAATCAACATCAAATTTATTTGATGTTGATTCAGTAATGTTTGATTTGAATTTATACCAATTTTTTATCAAATTCGGACTTCTGTAATATTTTTCCGACTGAAAATAACCTTGAATTTCCATATCATCTTTTATTTCTAGTGCATCAGCCGAATATCCCGCCTGCTGCCCCTGATCAAACAGGGCGCCAAATTTTTTCGGCTGCTCTTTGCTTCTGATATGCGCGTCTCCAAGGTCGAAAATATGATCCCCATCCCATTCGGGGCACCAGAAATAAACACCCATCCGATCAGCCATTTCTCTCAAGTAAGCATACTGGAAAAGCTGATTCCCAAGTCGGCCATATCGCCCCAATTTGCTAAATGTGATCATTGAATTATTCGTAAAATTGATTTTGCAAATTAATTTCGGCGAATTTCATTTTTAATTTTTCTCACCTTACTTACAAACCAACGAATGGCCACAAATTTATTCAATGAATTTGGCGGATGGACATCCGTTGCAGAACTACGCTGATAAACACACTCCGGTACGGCCAGCCACGTCTCTATTCCCGGATGATCTTTCCTGAACCAGGAATAAGCCCCATCCACATGCATTGGGCCCCCGGCCGAATCACCAGCTGGGCGTTTCAATATTTTTTCGAAATATTCAACCAATTCGCCTGCTGTCTTGTTGTCGATCCCTATACAGTGCGACCCCATTATTCCAGACAACGAACTGACAACTCGCAATGAATTTGTCTTCTCATGAATATTGGCCACTTCATTCAAAGCACCACCATAAAACAATCCCTGACCAATCGCATCAAACGCCAGCCTGGCCTCATCCAGAACCGTATTGATATTCTTGCGGAAATTACAGTCATCTTCAAGAATCAACGCATGTCTTACGCCATCGGATTTTTGAATATCACGCAGAATTTCCAGATGACTCATGAAGCAGCCCCTGGCACCTATCGTGGGGAAGTCTCCTGCATCCGATGGTCGAATCGCAGGGAAAAATATTGTTTTTCCATCGCCAGATTCATGTCCAATTCTTCTGAACTGCGCCTCCATTTCTTTGCGGCGGTCCGTTCTATGAGGCAAATTGATAACGTATATACGATCGAAATATTCAGATAACATTTCAAAATCCAATTCAGCCATTGAGCGCTGAGGAAAGGTCTGCACAATCCGGTTCATAACGCAAGTTGACGCGTGAGTATTCACATATTGAAGCCAGAACCGGACTCGTACTCAGTTTGCGGCACTTCCGGCCAATTTCAGTCGTATTTCGGGCCCTTGCCCGTGTGCCGCAAGCGCATTCTCCTTGCAAAATGCGTTTGCGCACCATCCACAGGTTGGACGGTGCAAACATCACCAAGATCTGACTGGTGTTCCTGGGCAAGCCCTTGTAGCGCACCTTACGGTGGCCAAACGGGCACTTGATGATCCGAAACGGATGCTGCACCTGTACTTCGCCACGCTCGCCAGCACCTCGGTAGCCCGAGTCGGCATCCACACCCATGTGCGCCTTCATGTCGAAGTGCCATTGGCTGCCCTTCTTCGTTTGGCGCATCTCGGGGTCGCGCTGTCCATCCTTGTTCTTGGTGGAACTGGGTGCGGCGCTCAAGGTGGCATCGGCGACGGCACCGCTCTTGAGCAGCAGACCGAGGGCGGCCAGGATCTGCTCGGCCAGGCCTACAGGGGCATGCGGCGCAATCAGCGTCAGAGGGTCAAGCCAGGGAACGACGGCATCCATCTCATCGAGGAAGGCTCGCTTGCGCGTCCCCTTGCTTGCAAGTTCAAACCCGCTCGTTGCAAGGCTCATTTGCTTCATGGGTGTTCAACGTTCAAGGGGCTCATGCAGTGGATTTTTGCAGACCTTTCCTTCAGCACAAAATCCTCTCCTCGATAAACCGGTCAAGGTACTGTGCCCATATCCGGCGGTCATGGAATTCCAGTTCCTGCGCAATGGCAGCGTGCGCCGCCTCGTGCAGATCATCCTTGTCCTCCAGCAATCTGCGCGCCAGATCGGTATACACAGTCGCATCGCCGGGTTCGCATTCCAGGACTGCTCGCCGCCCCTTCACATATTCCCGCGTGGCATCGGCGTAAGTGGTGGCCACTGGCAGGCCCAGCAATTTGGCACTGACCAAGGTAATGTGGCCACAACAGGTATTGCGTTGCAGCAACGGCACCAGCACGCCACGGCTACCGTATGCAATACCCCACACCTGTGCCAGCGGAATATTGGACAGCGCCATCACATTCTCTGGCACGACCAGCCCCGCCAAGCTATGCGGCCGCGCGATGATGACCAAGGGAACGGTTGGACCAAGCCTGCGCGCAACCTCCAGCAGCAGCTGAAAATCCCGCCCTTCGCCGCCGATGGCGCAGAGGTAGGGGCCCTGCACGCCGATCTCTACCGCCTTCTGAACCGGCGGCACCTGCTGGGTCCATATCACTCGTCGAAACCGCGCCGGGTCGATATCAAAATATTCCGCATACAAGCGCTCTTCATAAGCAGAAAACACAGCCATCTGGTCCACGTTTTCAAAGGCATGTTTCAGATATTTAAAACGCACGCCAACGGGCAATTGGGCGAAATTGAACGCGAAACCGAGATGCGCTGCGGGGTTGCCGCGCAAGCGCAGCAAATGAGCGACTGCCGCCGTCATCAGGGGCAGATGCGAAATCACGAAGCGCCCCGACTTCGCATGCCATGCTGCCTGCGCCGCCGCACGGTAGCGCGACACGCGTACCCCCTTGGTACGCCGCTCCACTCCGTTGGACGGCTGGCCTGTCAATCGAATCCAGTCCAGCGGATGCTGCGTCTGCAGGTGTGTGAAGGCATCATCTGCAGGACTCAGATCAGGAACATTGATGGCAGTCAACACGGGAGATGGGACCATTCCATTCACTTGTACTCAATGATGCCCTGCCGGCGCTGCAGCAGCCGGCCCCAATAGAACCGGATCGCACCCCAGGCCTCGGCCCACTTGCCCGCCACCAGAAAGAAGGCGCGCCGCGGATCGCGCATCTTCAGCGCCAGCCGCAACATTTGCAATGGGTAGATCAGCACCACCGCCAGTCCCCAGGCGCCAAAGGCCACAACTGCCACCAGCGCCAGCAACGGCACACCCGCGCCCCACGCCAAGGCCCGCATCGTCTCGCGCACCCAATGGCGCTCGGGTGCAGCGCCATGCAGCCAGGCGCCCTGCGCGTAGGCAAAGCCGCCGCGCATGGTGCGGCGCCACCACTGGCGCCAGTGCAGCATGGCGGCATCGTGCAGCGCCATTTCGGCATCCAGCCGGTAAATCTTCCAACCCGCGGCACGCAGGCGCACGCACAGCTCGGGCTCCTCACCCGCAATCAGGTCATCACGAAAGCCGCCCACCGCCTGCAACGGCGTGGCGCGCACCATGGCAATGCCACCGCAGGCCTTGGTATCGCCCACCGGCGTGTCCCATTCGATATCGCACAGGCGGTTGTAGATGGAGCGCTCCGGATGGCGCTCACGCAGCCGGCCTGCAACCACGGCGTGCTGTGGATGACCGTCAAGGAAGGCCTGCGCGGCCGCCAGCCAGCCCGCGTTCATTTCACAGTCGCCATCGATGAACTGCACATAGCGCACCTGCGGCGCCTGCAACAGCAGCGCGCGCCAGCCGGCATTGCGCGCACGCGCTGCGGTGAAGGGCTGGCGCATGTCCAGCGCCACCACCTGCGCGCCCAAGCTGCGCGCCAGTTCTACCGATCCATCCGTGGAGCCGGAATCGACGTACACCACCTGGCGCCCCTCGCCCAGCACCGATTGCAGGCAACGGCGCAGACGCTCGCCCTCGTTGCGGCCAATGACTACCAGGCCGATGGCGCTTGCAGTGTTGTCAGACATGGGACACAGCAACCCGCGCGGGGAATGGACTGGCCATGGTGCAGCGGGTTGGGATGGTTTGTAATCTGTTTTTCATAGCTATCAGCGCCTGATGGCAAAGCGTTATAGGCCAATTTTTATAATGAAATTTACGCTCGTCTTTTCATACGTCAATGCCCATGAACCGCCTTCCAGGTTGCGTACTCGGACTGTCGCAAACCGTAGCGCGCCAGCACTCCCTCGTGCAGTCGACGAAGCTCTTCGATCGTCAGCGCCTGCACCCCTGCTTGTTCGCCCTCGGGTACACGCTCTGCCACGGCCTGCTGAAGGCAAGCCAGCGGATCACGCTCCGGATGTGCGATCACTTCGCGGATGGCTTGCCTGATGAAATCACGCCATGCCAATCGAATGGGATCAGGCTCTGGCAAGTCTTGTTTGATCGACAGATATTCCTGCGTGGAACGCTCGTACGCCCAGACGTAGAGGTCACGCAGCAGCTCCACCCGTGTCATTTCATACACGCCGAGGGCGGCTCGGCTGTACGCCTGCTCCGGCACGTCCAGAAACGTCAGCGGGCAAAGGTTCGCACGGAACAGCGGGATGTTGGCGGCCAATCGCGAGGTGCGCTTGTTCATGTCGGCAAAGGGCTGCAGGTAGGGCAAGTGCACCATCACGAAGAAGGACTGCTCGAACGGATCACCGATCTGGCGAGCTTTACCCAGAAGCACTTCAAGTGCGTGTTCGATGGGCTGTGGTGTCGAGAGCGGGCGGTAAACGCTTTGGCCGATATCGACGGCGTGCTGGCGAACGCGCCCCTCATCAGCAGGGTTGGCCAACAGGTTTTCCGCCAAGGCGCTGTGCAGATTCATCAGCGTGTAGCGGTTGAACTGTGCTGCTTCGATGTTTTCGAGCAGCAGTTCAATCGCCGTCTTGTGGTTCAGGATCATCTGCGTTTCGAGAGTCGCCTTGCCCCGTGCGGCCTTGCCATGCTCGATAAGCTCGCGCGTGTCGAGCCGAGAGTAGGTGTTGCCCTCCAGATGGCTGGACGCCCATGACAAGTCAATCAGCAATCGATTGAGAATGGCGCGGCTGTAGGTGCCCGCAGGTGCGTGGGCGTCCGTGGTTTTGCCCATTCTGTGCAACTGGCGGCGCAGCGATTCGGGCAGATACCAGGTTTCATTGGGCCGATAAGCCTCCAGAAAATCATGTTGATACCCGACGGGCTTGCGCGCGGCCAAGGGCTGATCGATATAGGCCACGATGTCCAGACTGTCGGCAGACAGCGGGATGAAAGACGGGAAATGATCTGTTTTTGCGGCCAGTACACGGTGGCTCGGTGGGGCAACGGCATCCAAATAGCGACGCGCCCGCCCTTCACCCAGTGCGATGATCTGGCCGCCATCGATCAGCCTGGCAATCAGTCGTTGCGCGGTTCGCCTGGCGATGCCCGAGTGTTTGGCGAGCAGTTCCGCCAGCGTCAATCCGTCCGCGGATGTCTGGATGCTGTTCAGCAAGTCTTTGGTGGAGGACATGGCAGCGTGGCGCAGTTCGGGGTTGGTTTGGCGCAGTTTTGGCGCAGTTTATCAAACGGCGCCATGCCACCATCTGGATTTCAGGGGCCGCTTTAAACGTTGACGAAGCCGCAAGCTCTTTCGGCACGATGCCAATACACCCCGCTTGGACAGCATCGGCCAGAGACCTGGTTTGGCCTCCAGGCTGCCCTCACAAAAGCTGCTCCTGTGGGAGCGGTATTAACCGCGAAGGATGCACCGACAGCCCCCTCACAGCACCAGCAAATGCTGCGCTTTTGCGCCAGGAACGGCCGCCAGATTGACCCGCGCATCAAAACTGGCAAACCGGCAGCCATGCCGCACCGCCAGCCCGAGCAAATACGCATCGGTCACCTGCCGGTGCCCCAGCAGATGCGGCCACTGCAAGCTGCCCGTATCCAGCAAGCTGTAGTCATCCGCAATGAATACATGCGCCGCAGTCGCCGCCGCCAGCGCCAGGCGCTGCGCCACTGCCGCCAGCGGCAATGCCTGCGGATAAGCGGGCTGCGCCATGATGCGCAGGCAGCCGTTCTGCGTCAGCGGGCACGATGCCCAGCCATGATGCAACTCTTGCTCCAGCCATTGACTGGCGCGCTGGTGGTGCACATGCGCAGCATCCAGCAGCGCAATGAGCACGTTCACATCCAGCAATGCACGCACGGCTTACATCCCTTCGCTGTCGCGCAGTTTGTCGATCAGCTCGTTGCTGACCAGCACACCGCGCGAGGCAAAAGGCACAAAGCCCGTCGCTGAGGCGCCGCTCTGCCGCACAGCAGCATCCGCATGCGCCGTCTGGCCCGTCAATGCCTGGCGCAACAGCCGCGAGACAACCTTGCCCATGCTCACGCCTTCCTGCCGCGCCAGCTCTTTGACGGCCATGAAGGCATCTGGCTCCAGATCGATCGTGGTTCTCACATCAAGGACTCCCTTACTCAGCATCTTGATGTGTTGATTTTATTGCATCATGATGATTTTTCATCAGGGTGCGTTTTTCCGCTACTCCCTCGAAGCCAACTCGCCGCCTGACGGATCGCTACCCCGCCAACACCTTCGCCGGCACCCCCACCGCCACCGCCCCCGGTGGCACATCCTGCAGCACCACGGCATTGGCGCCAATCACCGCATGCGCGCCAATCGTGACGCCACCGAGTATCTTGGCACCCGCGCCCACATCCACATGCCCGCCCAGCACCGGCGCACCGCCATCGCCCTGGGTGCCCAGCGTAACCTGCTGGAACAGCAGGCAGTTCACCCCGATGCGCGCGCCGGGGTGGATCACCACGCCGTTCGGGTGCGGCAGCAGCAGCCCGCCGCCGATCTGGCAATTGAGCGGAATATCCGCTCCGCTGACCGCGCTCCAGAACCGGTGGCGCAACACCGCCCATTTCTTGCGCAACTGCGCCCACGCCCCCGGCGCCGCCGCATGGCGCTGGTAATCGCGCAGGCTGGCCAGCAGGCGCTTGCCGGGGTTCCATTCGCCGGGCTTGAGGGCTTCGCGAGCCCAGTCGGGCACTTCGCTGCTGGGTGGGTTTTGCATCACGCTTTCCTCATCGCGTCGGCGCCAGCCCCCAGCGCGTGCGCCCGCACAGCGCTCGCACCGTGCGGCTGTTGCCCCAATGGCTGCGTGCCTGCGCCCAGCCACGCCCCTTGAGCATGTCCTTCAGCGACAAAAGAGCATCGCCCAGATGCACCAGCATCGCATGCGCCAGCACGCCTGCCAGGCCGTAATGCTTGCGGTAGTAAAGCAATTCGCTTTCCACCTGCAACGCGGAAATCTGCCGCCCGCTTTGCGTGATGGCGGCGGCAGTCTTGGCGCTCTCGCCACCCAGGTGCACCACGCTGGTGGCACCGGTGTAGATCACGCGCCAGCCAGCGGCTTTCACGCGGCGGCATAAATCCACCTCTTCGGAATAGAGGAAGAAACGAGGGTCAAACAGCCCTACCTCATCGACCACGCTCTTGCGCATCAGAAAGAAACAGCCAGGCACCCAGTCGCATTCGCGCTCGCCCTGGTGGTTCCAATCCAGCTCATCGACCAGCCGCACCCAGGGCATCAGCCGCGCCAGGCCGGTACGGTGCAAGAACACGTTGAGCGGCGTGGGGAAGTAGCGGCAGCTGGGCTGCAGGCTGCCGTCCTCGCCCGTCAGCCGCACACCCACCACGCCGCAGCGCGGGTGGCGCTGCATTACATCCAGCGCCGCGCGCAGGCTGCCCGGCTGCACAAAGGCATCGGTGTTGAGCAGCAGCACATAGTCGCCCGAGAGGTGCGGCACCATCTGGTTGTTCGCCCGGCCAAAGCCGACGTTCTCGGCATTCACCTGCACGAAGGCGCCGGGATGATCGCGCCGCAGCACGGCTACGGAATCGTCTTTGGATGCGTTGTCCACCACCCAGTAGCGCAGCGCCAGCCCCTCGCCTGCCGCGTCACAGGCGGCAAACATGCGCGCCAGCAGGTGGGCGGTGTTGTAGTTGACGATGATGACGTCGATCATGCGCTGAGTAAACTCATGATTGAATAGCTTCAGGCGATTGTCCAGCAAGCGTTGTAGGCTGTTTTTTATCAATATTTTCCAACGCAGCCTCGTGCGCCAGCCCGCCTTCCAGACGGTAGATGCGATTGCAACGCGCCAGCGTGGATACGCGGTGCGCAATCATCAGAATGATGATGCCGGGGTTCAGTTGGTAGATGGCATCCATCACCTTGGCCTCGGTCTCGCCATCCAGCGCGCTGGTTGCCTCGTCCAGCACCAGCACGTCCGCCTTTTTGTAGAGCGCGCGGGCGATGCCGATGCGCTGGCGCTGCCCGCCGGAAAGCTGCACACCGCGCTCACCCACGCGGGTGTGCACACCCCGGGGCAACTGGCGGATGAACTCCCCGAGCTGCGCCGCCTCCAGTGCCTGCACCAAGTGGTTCTGGTCGATATCGCGCGGGTGCATACCCAGCGCCACGTTCTCTGCAATCGACTTGTCGCAGAGAAAGATCGCCTGCGGCACGTGGGCGATGCGCTTGTGCCACTGCGGCAGGTTTGCGTCCGTGAGCGCTTCGCCATTCACCACCACCTCGCCGACGGTGGGCCGCAACAGCCCCATGCAGATGTCGAGCAGCGTGCTCTTGCCCCCGCCGGTCACGCCGACGAAGCCGATGCGGTCGCCGGCGTCAATGCGCAGGTTCACGCCGTTGAGCACCTGTTTCTGCTCCTGGCCATAAGCAAAATACACATCGCGCATTTCGATGCGGGAAACGGGCGGCGCATTCGCTGCGGAGGCGGTCGCATCCGTGGCGGAAGGTGGCATGGGCAGACTGAGCAAGTCGATGGTCTCCTGCGCGGTAGCGAGCGTCCCCCGGTAGCTTGCATAGCCGTTGTAGATCGTCTGCACATGCGGTAGCAGGCGCTGGCCACCAAGCGCCAGGGCGCCCAGCACGGGCATGGCATCGGCTATACCGCCAGGCCCGTGCATCAGCCAGTTGGCCAGTACGATGACGAGAACAATGGCCACACTCTCGATGGCATATTTGGGTGCTCCACCCAGCGTCAGATTCAGCGCCTGAGCACCGCGCACCGCCTGATCCACCCGGGAGAACTGCTCTACGTAAACATGCTGGTTATGTTCCAGCGTGATTTCGCGGATCGCTCCGACACCTTCTTGCAGGTACTGGAACCGCAGGATCCCGCCCTGCGCAATCGTCACGCTGTTGGTTCTCAAGCGGCGTTTGGCCCACAAGCTGATGGCCACGTAGAGTCCACCGATCACCGCACCAGCGATCAGCGCCACTCGCGCATCCACCCACAACATCGCCCCCAATATGGAGCAAGCCATCACCACCGCGACCGCCAGTAGCATCAACGGCGCCAGCGCGCCTGCCGTCAAGTGGCCCACCTTCTCGATAGCGGAAAGCGTCTCGCTGCTGTTGCGCTTGAGGTGATAAGCGTAGGGTTGATGCAACACGTTGCTGAACACCTGCGCCCCCAGATCTGCGCCAATGGCAAAGATGAGCTTATTGCTGCTCCATGTCAACAACAGGCGCAACGCGCCCGCAACCAGCGCCGAGAAGGCAAACAATACCGACGCCGCAAGCAGGCGCGTGCCACCCAGCCCATGAGCAACACCATCGAGCAAACGCGCAAACCAGGGCGCCTTGTCCACGAATTCGGGACTGACCAGCAGGCCGAGGAACGGCAGCACAGCCCCCAGGGTGAAAACCTCTGCCAACGCACCCGCCACCATCAGCACGGTCAAAAGTGCCAACTGCCAGCGCCGTTTGTTGTCGAGGTAGCGCAGGAGCGTCCGGATGAAGCCAAGCATGGAAAATATTTCGGCAAAACGGCCATCTTAGAATGAAACGAAGACTACCCACCGAGCTTACGCAATGAAGATGACCGTTCTCAGTTCCGGCATCGCCAGCCCCCATGCAGGGTGGCTCGCCATCGACGAACTGGCTTATCTGTTAGCGCACTATTTCGGTGCGGAACTGCTCAGCCCGGCCATCCTTCCGGATTCCGCGCTGCGCAAACTCATAGGCCGTGAGCGCCTGCGTTTCGCACCCATCGAAAGCCGGGGCGGCGATGTACTGATGGTTGTCGCACACGGGCCGATCGACTTGGCGATGGCCGCTTCGATCTCCAACGTGCGGAAGAAATTCTCGAAAATCTACGGGTTTGTGACCGACTCGTACTTTACCCATGGGTACCCTCGAGAAACCGCCCTTTACGACGCGATCACCGTCACAGCTCATGAGGATACCGCTTATCCCGCGAAAAAATTCGGTATCCAGGTCACTCAGTTGTACCAGGGCACCGACGCCCTGCGCTGGGCGCCACGCGAAGAGCAGCTGCGAGCCATCGATCTGATCGCCTACGGCCGCACGCCGCCGAGCTACCACGCCTTTTTCTCCCGGCATTTCCACCAGCCCGATTCCCCCTACATCTATTTGCACTCCCCACTAGGCCATCAAACAGGCCCTGATGTTCTTCAGGAGCGAGGCATGCTGTTCAAGCTGCTTCATCGCACACAGATTTCGCTTGCATTCCACATGTTCGTCGAACCGCAAGGCAATCGTCCACGTTCCATGATGGTCACGAGTCGGTGGCTGGAATCCCTGTTGGCGGGCTGCATCGTGGCAGGCAAGCGCCCTGTTTCGCGCATGGCGGAAGAAATGCTTTTCTGGGATAACGCAACCCTGGAACTGGCCGATGAACCGGAGCAAGCCCACGAGCAAATATTATGGCATCTCAACAGGAAAGACGATCTGGAAGATCAACGGATCCATAATACGAGAAACGTCATTGAAAATCATGATTGGCGTTTTCGTATAAAAGACATATGCGAAAAATTCAAATGGGAAATACCCCGGATTTTGAACAGCGATATTGACAATCTCTCATTATTGGCTGAAAAATTCTCCCGGTAGCGCTATTGTCAGAATTTTCTCTAAATCACCTGATGAAACTGGATAAAACACCGGTGACGTTATCCACCATTGCTCGCGGCAGAGATAACAATTTCAACTTCATACGCGTATGCGCCGCTTACGCCGTTTTGTTTACGCACAGTTTTTCAATCACCACAGGCTCAAGCGACGCCGAGCCCCTTGTCGGCGTGTTCGGCATGACGATAGGGACCATGGCGGTTGATGTTTTTTTCATCACGAGCGGCTTTCTCGTGACCACGAGCCTGATGACACGCCAGAGCGTGCTGGAATTCGCTGCCGCACGGGCACTGCGCATTTTCCCCGCACTGTTCTTGATGTTGTGCCTGACCGTTTTCGGTATTGGTCTCTATTTTACGAGCCTGCCTGCAGCGACATACCTTACCGACCATGAGGTTCACCGGTATTTCATAAAAAACCTGATTCTTTTTCGCGGCACGGTTCACGAACTCCCCGGGGTATTCGAGACAAATCCTTTCAAAAGTGAATTCAACACGCCACTATGGACACTTCCCTATGAGATAAAAATGTATGCGTTATTGGCCATCGGATGGGTTGCGTTCACCATCGTACCTCGCATGCGCACGGCGCTTCTGGGAAAAACCATCATCATCATGATGATCGCCACGGGGATATTTTCTGTTTTGCAACGCATTCAACTCATCGGCGGGGATGGTACCTTCACGCGACTCGCCTTCATGTTTTTCGCAGGCGCAACATTCTACATAATACGTGAAAAAATCATACTCGCTCCAAAGATATTCTTGCCTCTCATAGGATGCATGTTGGTCTCCTTGCTGAACAAGGACGTTTTTTATTATGCTTACATGCTGGTGTTGACCTACACCATTCTCTATCTCGCTCACATCCCCGCCGGCAGGCTGCGCAATTACAATCGATTGGGAGACTATTCCTACGGCATTTATATCTATTCATTCCCAATCCAACAATCATTGGCGGCACTATTCCCTGGCATTTCGACCCCCGAAATGGTGGTTGGCTCAACTCTCGCAACATTCACAACAGCCATACTGTCCTGGCATTTTCTAGAAAAATACGCATTGCAATTGAAACCACGACACGCGGCAGAGAGCAATCGGCAGCAGACACAGGTAACTCACTGGCATTGACATGCGGGTATCGAGCCACATTGATCAAATGCCCTGCATTGGCAAGCGATGAACTGACACAAAGCCTGAATATTCATCCGGAAATCTATGCCAGAAAATCTTCGCGCCCTGATTGTCGTCCTTATATTGGGCGGTGCTGCCTGGTTCGCGTTCCAACCAAGTGTAGAGCGAGCTACATCATCAAAAATTGCCCGACAGTGGCGTAATCTGTGGTTTGGCTGCACGTTGACGGCATTTACGATCGGCAATTTTTGGCTTTACGCAGCCATTGTCGCCATCGTGCTGCTGGCGCGGCGGCTTAAACCAGTGGATGCCCTGGCGGCCTACTGCCTACTGCTGTTTGCGGTACCGGCAGCCAATGCGGACATCCCCGGATTTGGGCTGATCAACTACTTTTTCACGATCAACCAGCCGCGCCTGCTGGCGCTGCTGCTGCTGGCGCCGGCTGCCATCACGCTGGCGCGCCAGCCCGGCAGGGTGCGCATGGGCAGCGCGCTGCCGGACAAATTGCTACTGGGCTATGTCCTGCTGGCGGCCGTGCTGCAACTGCGCGAGAGCAACGTCACCAGCACCTTGCGTGGCTGTTTTTACCTGGTGACGGACGTGCTTTTGATCTACTACGTGGCCAGTCGTGCCCTACAGCAGCTCAGCGATCTGCGTCGCGTGTTGCAGGCCTATGTGATGGCGATTGCGCTGCTGGGCATTCTTTCTGTTTTTGAAACCCTGCGGGGCTGGAATTTGTATTCCGCCATGACCAGCACTCTGGGGCTGGGCTGGGGCAACACCGGCTATCTTTCGCGCGAAGGGCTGCTGCGTGCCAATGGCAGCGTGGGGCAGGCGATTGTGTTGGGCTATGTATCGGCCGTTGGGATGGGGCTGTGGTTGTATTTGCAGGCAGGGCAGCGCCGCACGCTGCGCAACCTGGCTCCTGCGTTGCTGATGGGCGGGGGCTTGCTTGCCGCCCTTTCGCGCGGGCCGTGGGTGGGAGCAATGGCGATGGTGCTGATATTCGTATGGACAGGACGGCAACGAACGCAAAACATCGCCAAACTGGGAGCTGCAGGCATCGCCGGGCTGGGGTTGCTGTCGTTGTTTGGCGCAGGCCAGAAAATTTTGTCCTTTCTCCCGTTTATCGGCACAGTGGGTGTCGAAAATGTGAGCTACCGGCAGCGGCTGCTGGACAACGCATTGATCGTGATTGACAGGAATTTGTGGCTGGGTTCGGCGGACTACCTGCAAACGCCGGAGATGCAAAGCATGATCCAAGGGCAAGGAATCATTGATATCGTCAATACCTATATTGGAGTGGCATTGGACTATGGAATTGCTGGGTTGGCGCTGTTTGCCGGGCTCTTTATCGTGGTCCTCTGGCAACTCTGGCGTACGCAGGCGCGGCTAGCCATGGATAGTGAATTGCGCACGATGGGGCGCAGCTTGCTCGCAACCTTTTTCGCGATCGCCCTGATGATTTCCAGTGTCAGCACTATTGTGGTGGTGGCGCAGGTTTTTTGGCTGGTGGCAGGATTTGCTGTGGCGTGGCTGGGTTTGGTAGCCCGCAAACACCCCATTGGCAAGACACCCGCGCAACCGGTTTCCGCTGAGTGAGACAAAATCAATCTACAAGCCACGAGGACGTGCGTGCTTGCCGGCTCAAGCATGGTGCTCTCTGCGCCCCAAACCTTCAGCGATGAACGTCAACACCAGCGCGTTGAGTGAAACGCCTTCGACCTTCGCACGGGTGGCAAGTTGAGCGTGGGTTGTTTTGGGTACGCGGGCAACAAATTTGCCAGAGGCCACGCCGCCGCTATTGGGTGCCGGTACGGAAAGGCCCTTCATCTGCAGCGCAGCAATGATGCCTGCAGTGCGTCATGCCCGTTGGCGATGATGGCCTCCTCGCTGGTCTCACCACCAGAGATGCACTCGGAAAAATCTGGGTGCGAAATCAAAAACCCCCTCGGCCTCCGTCAACGGGCGGATCTCAAAGGGGTAATCGTCGAGGCTTTTCGTGGTTCATGCTCCACTGACCAAAGCTACAAATTTCTTCACATAGATCGGCTTCACCGGGCGATGCGCTGGCACAGGCAAGGTCTTGCCATCCTCCCGGATGAATACGCAGTGGCTGCCGCCCTCATATCGCCAGTCCAGGTTGTGTTGGCACGGTGTATGTGCCGCGCGGCAGCGATGCACGCACGATGCACAACTGGGAGCGTGCGCGCGATTGGCTGCCGCCAGCGGTGTACCGCCGGCTGTCGCGCTGGCGGTATCGGTGATGGCAGCTGCAACAGGAGGTTCGGCAGTGGGTTGCCACGGTTTGCGTTGCAGAGCGCGTGCCGGGCATTTGGTTGGAATGAACACTGACTGCTGACACTTGGTCCGTTTTGTAACCAGCCTGAAACGTCGTACGGTACTTTGGCGGCGTGCTGGCGATAGCGGTTGACCTAAACTTCCTTTGCCAATGGCACACCTTGCGTGATGGGCACGCAAGGTGTGGCGTCAGCCCTGTTTCACTCTGCATCGTGTCAAAAATCGCTCGTTTGGGTACTTGTGTTCTGATCCTTGCAGCGGTGCTGCAGGCCTGCGGCGGTAATGGTGACGCACCGCCACCACCGCCTCTTCTTGAACCGATTACACAGGCGGCGAGCATAGGCATGAATTTGCCGATGCTGAGCTACTGGGACCGCAGCTTTGCGATGGCGGACGTGGTGCGGCAGGCGCGGTTTGTAGATACCAGCTGGGGCACCAATACGAATCCGGATGCCACGGGTGCGCCTGGGGTTGACTTCCGGCTCGTCTTCAATGCGGCGACCATAGGCGCAGGCACCTACAAACTGATCTTTACGGGAAAGGCGG